>JACCDQ011933311.1_pt1 | contig 15641 bp, 13 predicted proteins | sample 7446031 | NCBI WGS metagenome assembly JACCDQ01 (sample SAMN15323442, study PRJNA562643) | freshwater metagenome | isolation source: river surface water | place: USA:Blue River Watershed | collected 2017-08-17
ATAGAGCAGATATCCCTGTCAGAGCCTCAACAGGACACCGTTCGCAAAGAAATTTGCAGCATCGCAGCCGTTCGACGTGTTGCTGCAATGCTTGACATCAATCCTGATGAATTTACTGAAGGGTCTCCACTTCCACGTGGTTGGCAATTTATTTTGATGGGCGCAGACACAACAAGATCCCACCTCCGCGCAGATGGATTTCCAGGTCTTGGTGTAACGATGCCGGAACTTGGACTTCCAAGACTCATGCTTGGAAGTCGGTCCGTCACATACATTCAAGAAATTCCAATTGGATCAGCTGTTCTTCGAAAGAGTTCTATAAAAAGTCTGACTCAGAAGACAACGAAGACAGGACCAATGGTTGTTGCAGTGATACAGCATGAAATAACACTTCATGAATCAACCCTTCCTGCTCTAGTTGAAACTCAAACCTACCTACTTCTTCCTGCAACTAAAGGTGCATCGCAAGTCTCAACCGAGCATTTCACTGCGCATGTCTCAGGCAACAAAGTTAAAACTGTCGTACCTGATGAAACGCTTCTCTTTCAGTACTCCGCACTGGGGTTCAATTCGCACAAGATCCATATCGATAGATCTCATGCTCGAAACGTTGAAGGGTTCCCAGACTTAGTTGTCAATGGCGGTCTCGCCACATTACTTCTGACTGAGTTTTTACGCAAGGACATGGGCATCACCCCATCAACTATCAAAGCACGTCACGTTGCCCCCCTCTTCTGCGGAAGTCCCATCACGATGGTTGTTAACAAGATTGACTCGAAGTGGCAACTGCAAGCCTACGACAACCGCTCAACACTTGCTGTAGATATGGAAGTAGTACCACATGAGCTTTAACCCCTTAAAAGGCATCCGCGTACTGGACTTGACAAGCGTTGTTGTTGGGCCTGTTTGTACATGGCGACTAGGCCAATATGGCGCGGAAATCATCAAGGTTGAAAACCCTGAAGGCGACTTAATGCGAGGGCTTGGCGGACTCTCACCGACTGGACAGCACTCTGGAACTTATCTGCATTTGAATCGTGGAAAGCGAAACATCTGCTTAGACCTAAAAAAACCCGAAACCAAAGGGGTTATGGATAAGTTGATCTCATCTGCTGATGTCATCGTTGCAAATATGCGCCCCCAAGCATTGAAAAAACTCGGGTTGGATTCGGAAACAATCCGTAGTCGTTATCCAGAGAAGATTTACTGCCTTATCACTGGATACGGAACTGAAGGTCCTTATGCTGGTCAACCAACATATGACAGCGTTGTACAAGGCGTTACAGGCATGGCTGGTTTATTCATCCGTAGAGATGGCAGCCCCAACTACGTACCGATGTTAATTTGCGACCATGTCGCAGGAGAAATTGCTGCAGGTTCAATTCTTGCTGCCGTTGTTGAAAAACGAACCAGCGGACAAGGAAGCACAATTGAAGTACCCATGTTCGAAACTATGGCGGCATTTGTATTGCAAGAACATCTTGCTCAACATAGCTTTGATCCACCTGTCGGCCCTCCTGGCGACCTCAGACTACTAAGTCCTCACAATAAACCAGTTAAAACAGCTGATGGCTGGATTTCTTTCACTGTGAACACGGACCCACAGGTTCGCGCATTCTTGAGTGTGACGGGCAGAGAGCATTTGTTACAGGATGACAAATTCAACTCTGTAGCAGCTCGCTCAAGAAACGTTGTGCAATGGTTTGAAATTAGAGGAACACCTCTCACAGACAAAACAACCAATCAATGGCTTGAGCTGTTACAGCAAGCAGATATTGCAGCCCAACCCTGCCACACCCTTGAAACCTTGCCACACGACAAGCACCTCAAAGCTGTCGGACTAATTCAATCCGAGCAACACCCAACAGAAGGTAAGACCTCAGCGATTCGGGCATCAATCAAAGTCAACAACTCATATCTTGATTTGCGTGAATCCTCACAACCCAAAGGATGGGAAACCGCACAACTGCTTAAAGAGATGGGCTACGGGGAAGATGAAGTTCAATCGATGCTGACATCTGGCTCAGCCATCTCGTCATAAAACGAAAATCAAGAGGAAATGAAATGATAAATCGACGCACAGTTTTGCAGGTTTTAGGAACTAGCGTAGGCTTGGCACCGCTAACTAACTGGTCACAAAGCTATCCCAGCCGGCCAGTCAAAATCATCATTCCATTTCCTCCAGGTGGTCCGACCGACGTATTGGGGCGAATCGTCGCTCAAAAGCTTGGTGAGCGATTAGGACAAAACGTCGTAGTGGATAACAAGCCTGGTGCAAGTGGCATGATTGGAGCAGACATGGTGGCAAAGTCTGCTCCTGATGGGTACACATTACTCGTCAATGCATCACTGCATGTGATTAACCCTAGCTTGTACGAGAAACCTCGATATGACGCGATTGCCGATTTCACACCATTGAGTAACCTTGCAGATGTGCCTTTAGTTCTTGTAGTTAACGCAAAAGCACCTGTTCACACAGTCAAAGAATTGATCGCATGGATCAAAGCGTCAAAGGCTCCTATTAACTTTGCATCATCTGGCAATGCAACCGCCCCTCATCTAGCTGGTGAAGCATTCAAAGTCGCTGCGGGTATTGAGAACATGCAGCATGTTCCTTATAAGGGGAGCTCTCCTGCATTGACAGACTTGTTGGGTGGTCAAGTTCAACTGATGTTTGACTCATTGCCATCAAGTCAACCGTTCATTAAAGCTGGAACACTAAAAGCTATCGCAGTAACAACTCAGCGCAGATCCTCTGCACTAACCAACGTACCAACAATTTCTGAAAGTGGATTACCTGGATTCAACTTCAGCACTTGGTATGGAATGTGGGCCCCAGCTTCTACCCCACCAGCCATTGTCGAAAAGCTTTCTTCCGAAATCAGTCAAATCACTCGATTGCCAGAAGTTCGTGAAAAATTCTTAGCACTCGGTGCTGAGCCTGTCGGGAATACCGCCGAAGAATTTTCGGCATTCAATAGATCTGAACTGGCGAAATGGGCTCGCATTGTTAAGCAATCTGGGGCCCGAGTCGATTAAAGCCCTAAGTACCCAAGCACTAACAATGCTAGGTAGCCAAGGTACTTTTAAAAGTTCCACCAACTTTTCCAGACAGCGTACGGGCCGCAGCCCCCAAAATGGCTGTCACCTCAGGAATGGACTTACGTTGGTTCTGATCAATACGCTCGGCATACGGAACCGTGAGTGCGGCAAGTGCCTTTCTCTGCGTGTCCAGAATGGGGAAACTCACAGCGTAAAGGCCACGCACTTGCACACTTGGTATGGACTCAAATCCAACTTTTTTAATGGTGTCTAGGATGGCGCCAATTTGAGGGTCTGATTGATCTGGACGTCTTTGAATGGACTCCTCAATCCACAGCTTAGTTGTCTCAGTGTTCTGAAAAGCGAGAAGTACACGACCAGATGCCGAAATTAGCACATCAAGCTCTGATCCTGTTCGAACACTAAACCCCATTCCACTAGGTGCATCCACTTTTGCAAGCACTAATTGCTTCCCTTGGGAATACACAGTCAAATGGCATGATTGATCAAGTTCTTTAGCCAATCTTTGCATGATTGGCATTGCCTCAAAAAGCAATCGATGCGTAGGCGGATTGATGTGAGAAAGTTCATAGAGCTTTGTAGTGATTGTGTATGAACTTTCGTCGACTTGGGATACATAGTTTCTATCGACCAAGCAGCTCAACATCCTATAAATTTCGCCAACGCTACGCCCTAGTTGCTTGGCAATCTCTTTCTGGGATAAAGCCCCCTCACTCTTACAGAGCATTTCAAGGATGTCTAACCCCTTCTCTAAGGCTGGAGCAGCATAGATACGGCGTTCCACGTCTACCGGACTAGAAACCACTACCGACTTTTCCCCCATTCGAGTCCCACCTAGTTATATACGCAAAGAACGAATGATACAGGTGAATCAAAGAATTCAAATATGAATCACTCTATTCTGCTAGTCAACATCTATTGCTATAACGTTCTGAAAAACTAGGCTGATGAGCCCGTTTGATTTAATCTTCAGCGGAATAGCGCAGGTTCTATTTCCGAAGTCATCGTGTCCTACACGACAGAAAGGACCGCGTGGATCACAAAATTTTTCGTTCAAAAAAAGAGGGGGACACGAAACGTGTCCCCCCCAACTATTTCAAAATATAACTCGATGGGCTGGCAAACAGCCTTCATACAAAATCAATCCAGCTGCAAACCGATTTGATCGGCTACTTTGCCCCACCGTAAAGCATCACTGCGAATGCGTTGCTGCGCCTGTGGGGATGTGTTGGCCACCGGATCAAGATCTGCAGCCATCAATTTGGCGCGGGTTTCAGGCTGGTTGATTGCTGCTGCCACCGCTTTCTGTAGGCGGTCCATCACTTCCGATGGAGTGCCCTTTGGGGCGGCCAGTATCTCGAAGAAGCTGGCATCAAAACCCGTGACCCCCGCCTCAGCCATGGTCGGCACATTCGGCGACCCAGGTGAGCGTTTGGAACCCGACGCGCCCAGCGCATTCAAACGGTTCTCCTTGACATGGGGGCCGACAACCGGCGCTGCCAGAAATCCGCAAGGCACCTGTCCTGCCAGCACATCCTGTGTAGCGGGCGCCGGACCTTTGTACGGTATGTGGTTCATACGCACGCCAGTCGCGGAAAGGAACATCTCCATAGCCATATGACCTGGCGCACCGGGGCCGCCAGAGGCGTAATTCATAGACCCAGCCTTGGACTTGGCGATCAAATCAGCAACCGTGCGGATATCGGTCAAAGGGTGGCACACCAACATCTGGTTGAAGCTGGCCAGCAGCGTGACTGGCACCAGATCTTCCGTTGGTTTGAAACTAAGCTTTTTATATAGGTGGGGGTTGATGCTCAGCATCGTGTCCGGGCCGACGAGAAACGTATGGCCATCGCTGGAGCGTGCCACTTCCTGCGCGCCGATGTTTCCACCAGCACCGGGTTTGTTGTCCACCACGATGGTTTGTCCAAGGGCTTTTTGCAGGTCCGGCTGGATCAACCGCGCGATGATGTCGCCTGGAGCGCCGGGCGGAAACGAGACCACGATTCGGATGGACTTCGTAGGCCATGTCTGCGCCTGAGCGTTGGAAGTCAGCAGCGACAAAGCCATTACGGCGCCGCCAATCGCAACAACTAGTTTCATAGGTTTCATATTGTCTCCTTTAGAGGTTTGTTTAGTCAGGGATCTACCAGGCACCAATTTCGATGCCCACGTCAATTTCCTGGCGGTTCCAGGACTCGATTGCCAAGTGGCTGATGCCGGTCACGTGCTTACGCGAGATCAGCCATGCCAGCAAATGCTTTTGCATGTCTTCTCGTACCGAGGCGTATACGGGTATTGAGCCCAGGTCGTGAAACTCCTGGGGATCGTTCTGCAGGTCGTATAAAAGTGGGGGCAAGCCGTCGACATACACGTACTTCCAGCGATGGTCACGAACCATCACCATATTGCAGTGGTCCACACTGGCGCCGATGGGCAGACGCACGTTGTCACGAAATGCAAAGGTGTTTTCGCAATAGACCCTGTCACGCCCTTTCGCTTCAGGCACACCGTGCACCAAGGGCAGCAGTGATGTGCCTTCCAGCCACTCGGATGGTTGCGGCAAATTCAGTGCGTCCAAAAACGTAGGGAGCAGGTCGATGGACTCAACAAGCTCACGGCATACGGTGCCACGTGTTTTATCCGCGCTTACTCTCGGATCTACAACGATGAGCGGAACCCGTGTGATGCAGTCGTGAAAGAGCTCCTTTTCACCCAGCCAATGGTCGCCGAGGTAATCGCCATGGTCGCTGGTGAAAACGATCAGGGTGTCCTTGTCCCGCCCAGTCTCACGCATGAAGTTCATTAGCACGCCTATCTGATCATCGATCTGACTGATCAGTCCCATATAAGTGGGGATCACGGTTTCGCGCACCCCCTCATCCTGAAAACTCTGACTCGGCGCATAGCTCTGAAAGCCCTGCACCACCGGATGGACCTTCTCACGCTCGGCGTTATGTCGTTGTACCGGCAGCACATCGGAGGGGTCGTACATCTGGTGGTATGGGGCGGGCGCCACATAGGGCCAATGGGGCTTGATATAGGACAGGTGCAACACCCATGGAAGATCGCCTTGCTCGCGGATGAAATCCATGGCACGACGTGTCATGTAGGGCGTCTCACTATCCACCTCATGAACTCGCGCAGGCTCTCGAGCCCAACGCATACGCCAACCTGTGTGAATGGCACCGTCTGTGCCCAGCGATGAGTTGGCGAAATCGTGCCAAGGGTTGTCGGACGTGTAGCCCTGAGCGCGCAGGTAATCGCAGTAGCGATTTCCTTCAACTCTAAATCCGGATGGCCAGATGCCGTCGTCTCGTTCATAGGGTTCAAAACCACCCTGTAGTGCCAGCTCGGTCTCAATAGCGTCTTCTGGCATGCCGAGATTCGAAGCCCCCTTCTTGTCGGGTTCCACATGCGTTTTTCCGACAACAGCACAACGCAAACCATGCGGACGGACATGATCTCCAATGGTCTTTTGTGTCACCGACAAGGGCACGAAATTCCAGGCGGAACCGTGACTGCGAACATATCTCCCCGTGTAGGTCGACATGCGCGATGCGCCACAGACAGACCCCTGCACAAAGGCATTGGAGAAGCGCATGCCACTGTCCGCCAGCGCATCGATGTGCGGTGTGCGAATGTGGGGATGTCCAGCGCAGCCAAGGTAGTCCCAGCGCAGCTGATCTGCCATGATGAACAGTACATTTTTTACCGATTGCGTCACAACTTTCCTCTGAGTCATCTGTTGAATCTGAGGGGTGAGACTATTGCGTTGAACAGTCATCCTCAATGAAAATCAGGCAACGTTCCGACAGGCGGAACACAAAAAGAGGTCAATATGTCCGAAAACATCAGATGCGTAGCGCGCGCGATTGAGGTCATGCACGAGCTGCAAGCGATGGAAGCTGCATCGTTGGCCCAGTTGCAATCTCGTACCGGTTTGCCTAAAGCGACCTTGTCTCGGTTGTTGTTCACGTTGGAGAAAACTCGCACGGTCTGGAGAGCCAAAGGTGATGGGCTGTGGCGCCCCGCATTCGAGTTCAAACCCAGCAGAATCCACACAACTCAACATCAGTCGTTGATCGAAGTCGCGGTCCCTGTGCTGGAAAAGCTTCGGCTCAGTGTGATCTGGCCATCGGACCTAGCCGTCCGTGATGGCGCGCATATGCGACTTCTGGAGACCACGCGGCGCAGCAGCGGATTAGCAGTGAACCGTGATGCCATTGGGCATCGAATTGACATGTTGCAGTCGGCCGTGGGTCGGGCCTATCTCTCACGCTGCCCAGAGCGTGAAGTGGCATCGATTTGTCGCCTGTTAGTGCGCAACCGCGGCATCGCCCCAGAGGTCATCGAGCAGCGTGTCGATGATGCAAGAAGGGAATTCCATCGCCAGGGATACTCGACCCGCGGCAAGGACTACGGTGGGCACGATGAACCGATTCGGGTGTTTGATGATCAGCTCTCCGCCATTGCAGTGCCTTTGCTGAAGGGCGGACAAGTGCTAGGTTGCATCAACATCGTGTGGCTGCGGCGTTTTGAAAGCACGACGGCTTTGGCCCGGAGAAATCTGGCTCACTTAACATCTGCGGCGAGCGAGATTGTGGAAAAACTGGTCGCGAAAAATCCTGTCGTATAGTCGCCCGATGGATCGGCTGCAGAACATTGAAACCTTTGTACGTGTTGCACAAACGCAGAGTTTTGCGGAGGCTGCACGCCAGATGCGCATCGCCCGATCGGTGGTGACCACACGCATAAAACAACTAGAAGACTATCTCGGCGCCCCGTTGTTCCATCGCAGTACGCGTGTAGTTCGGCTTTCAGAAACAGGCCAAGCATTTTTGCGAGACTGTGCAGACCTAGTGGGCCGGGCAAACGACATCGTGGACCAGATGCGCGATGTGCGCAGTGCGCCTGCAGGCAATTTGCGTTTGCATGCGTTGCCCGGTTTTGTGCTGGGTCATTTCGCGCAAGTGCTGCGCGAATTTCAGGAACGCTACCCTGAAATCACACTCGAACTGTCAGTCAGTGACGCAATGATTGACCCCGTTAAAGAAGGCATGGACTGCGCTTTGCAGATCTTCCCGTCAGTGTCAGAGGAACTTGTGTCCCGACGACTTTTCCCCGTGAGACGGGTCTTTTGTGCAACACCCGAATACCTGAAAAAACACGGCACGCCGCGCCATCCCAACGACCTTTTCGGTCACCGATTAGGTCTGTACTCCAAGTACCCGTCACGTGACAAGTGGACTTTCTATCGAAACGGGGAACCCACCACGGTGGAACTCAAAGCAGCAATGCTGACCAACAGTGTGCATCTGCTCAACGAATACGCGTTGGAGAATGCTGGCATCGTCTGTGTTCCCACATTGGTTGCATCGCAGGGTGTGCTGGACGGGCGATTGAAACTGGTGCTGTGTGACTATCAGCTTTCCGCCTTCTGGCTATCTGCCGTTTATCCGCGCACGCAGCGTGGTGTTTACAAGCTACGTCTGTTCATAGAGGCACTGAGTGCGAGTTTCGCAGCAGGTGAGCCGCCCTGGGACCAAGCGTTAATCGAACAGGGTCTGTTGGGCAAAGAAATGATCGAGGCCTGATTTGCGCGATTGATGGCGGCACAGATTCCGCCTCAGGGGAAACCCCCAAGATTGTTCGTTAAACACGAACAATTCAATTCGGTTTTGGCGGCTACCGCGTTTGCCTGCCCACCCCTACAGTCTGCTCCATCGTAAACACCCTAGCGCACTGCGCTGTAGGAGACGGCATGGATCTTTCGGACATTCAAAAAGCAGCTGGCCTCAAAACGCCCATTCGCAATCAACTTTTCATCGATGGGAAATTTGTAGATGCGGCCAGTGGTGAAACTCTGGCCTCACTGAATCCGCATGACAACTCGGTCATCACTCAGGTGGCCATGGCAGGACACGCCGACATTGATGCGGCCGTTGCCGCCGCCCAGCGAGCCTTCCCGGCATGGAGTCGCATGGCCGCAGCAGACCGCGGCCGCATCCTGCTGCGCCTAGCGGACCTGATCGAAGCCAACGCCGAAGAACTCGCACGCCTAGAGTCTCTGGACACTGGGCACCCGCTTAAGGATTCCCGCTTTTTGGATGTACCACGCACCGCGGCCTGCTACCGCTACTTCGGAGGCATGGCCGACAAGTTTCAGGGCGAAACTATTCCCGTAGAAACAGGTTTTCTGAATTACACCTTGCGCGAACCTGTGGGCGTGGTTGGTCAGGTAGTGCCGTGGAATTTTCCGCTGATGTTCACAAGCTGGAAAATGGCACCGGCGCTTGCCGCAGGCAACTGCATCGTGATGAAACCAGCTGAAATCACACCACTGTCATCGTTGAAGATTGCAGAGCTGATGGCCGAAGCGGGCATACCGCCCGGTGTCGTGAACATCGTGCCAGGCCTGGGGCATGTGGCTGGCCAGTACATTGCCGAGCATCCAGGCATTGCCAAAGTCGCCTTCACAGGAAGCACGGCAACAGGCAAACGCATCGTTCAGGCCAGTGCAGGCAACCTGAAGAAGGTGCAGTTGGAACTGGGAGGCAAAGGCCCCAACATCGTCTTTGAAGACGCCAATCTGCTGGCCGCTGTCAACGGCAGCGCATGGGCCATTTTTCACAATCAGGGACAAGCCTGCATTGCGGGCTCACGACTGGTACTTCACGAGAAGATTGCCGACGCTTTTCTCGAAAAATTTGTGCCCTTGGCGCAGTCTATCCGTCTGGGAAACCCCATGGATGACAGCACCGAGATGGGCCCACTCACCAGCTTGCAACACCGTGACCGCGTGCTGAGCTACGTTGACGTAGCGAGACAGCAGGGAGGTGAACTCATTGCTGGCGGTAAGTCACCGGGTGGCGACCTTGCAGGTGGCTGCTATGTTGAGCCAACCATCGTGCGCGCGACCAGCTTCAAAGACCGAGTGGCGCAAGAAGAAGTGTTTGGCCCTTTTGTCACAGTGCTTACGTTCAAAGACGATGCTGAAGCACTGCAGATTGCCAATGGCACAGACTATGGCTTAGGCAGTGGCCTGTGGACCAGCAATCTGCAACGGGCTCACAAATTAGCGCGTGACATCCACGCCGGCATGGTCTGGGTCAATTGCTACAAACGTGTAAATCCCGGTTCGCCCTTTGGCGGCGTGGGCCAGAGCGGCTATGGGCGCGAGATGGGTTTTGATGCCATGCGCGAGTACACGCAGGTGAAGAGTGTGTGGGTCAACATTGATGCACAGATCCCGCCCCACTACAAGCGCTGAGACAAGCCATGCAAGAATTTGTCTACAACGGCCAACCATCACGCGTGGTATTCGGCGCAGGTGCACTTAAACATTTGGAACGCGAGATCGATGCGTTGGGTGCCAAGCGTGCGTTGGTGCTGTCCACGCCTGAGCAAGCGGCCCAAGCACAGCACATCGCTGATCTGTTGGGTACGCGGGCGGTGGGCATATTTCCAAGAGCCGTGATGCATGTGCCCATTGAGACGGCGCGCGAGGCACGTGCCCAAGCCACACGCTTAGGGGCAGACTGCGCTGTGGCCATAGGTGGGGGCTCTACCACGGGTTTAGGAAAAGCCATTGCACTAGATTCAGGCATGCCGATTCTGGCGATTCCCACCACCTATGCCGGTAGCGAGATGACACCCATCTACGGCATCACAGAGGCGGGTCTCAAAAAGACAGGACGGGACGCACGCGTACTGCCTCGCACCGTGATTTACGACCCCCTGCTCAGTCTCAGCCTGCCCGTAGGGTTGAGCGTCACCAGTGGCATCAATGCCATTGCGCACGCAGCGGAGGGTTTGTATGCGCAAGACCGCAATCCGGTGATGGATCTGATGGCCGAAGAGGGCATTGCAGCCATTGCCCGCGCCCTCCCAACAATTCGCACAACGCCACAAGATGTAGATGCGCGTGGTGACGCACTGTACGGCGCGTGGCTGTGCGGTACGGTGTTAGGCAATGTGGGCATGGCCTTACATCACAAACTCTGTCACACGTTAGGCGGCAGCTTCAACTTACCGCATGCCGAGGTACACACCGTGATGTTGCCCCATGCCATGGCCTTCAACGCAAACCATGCACCAGGGGCGATGGTGCGGATTGCGCGCGGGCTTGGAGTCTCTAGTGCTGCAGGTGGGCTGTTCGATCTGGCATACAACAATGGCGCACCAGTCGCCCTGCGAGACATCGGCATGCGCGCAGAAGATCTGGACCACGCGGCAGATATCGCCGTGTCCAACCCATACTGGAATCCACGACCTTTCGGTCCAGAACAACGCAGCGAAATCCGAGACCTTCTGCAGCGCGCGTTTGACGGAATTCGTCCCGACTGAACCCCATCGCCAAAACCACTTTCCCCCACGTAAATCAAAGGAGACAACCATGAGCATGAACCGCAGACAGTTTTCGCAGATGGCCGCTGCCATCGCCGCCTCAAGCAGCACCCCACTGGTTTGGGCCGCAGATGTTGTGAAGATTGGCTATGTATCGCCACAGACTGGGCCGTTGGCACCCTTTGGTGAAGCCGATAAGTGGGTAATAGATGAGATGAAGACAGCCTTCAAGGACGGTATCAACATTGGTGGCAAAAAACATGCAGTGCAGATCATCCTGAAAGACAGCCAGTCCAACCCGAACCGTGCGGGAGAGGTGGCCAACGACTTGATCCTCAAAGATAAGGTGGCACTGGTGCTGACCGCCGGTACGCCCGAAACGGCCAACCCAGTGAGCGATGCTTGTGAGCTCAACGAGATTCCCTGCATTTCCAGCGTAGTGCCTTGGCAGCCTTGGTTCTTTGGTCGCAAAGGCGATCCAGCCAAGGGCTTCAACTACACATATCACATGTTCTGGGGCCTAGAAGACGTCATTGGGAACTTCACCAACGGTTGGAAAAGTGTGACCACCAACAAGAAGGTGGGAGGGCTTTTCCCGAATGATGGCGATGGCAATGCATGGGGCGACAAGGAACTGGGCTTCCCCAAACCTCTCGCTGGAATGGGCTTTTCGCTCACTGACCCAGGTCGCTTCCAGAACGGCACGCAGGACTTCTCTGCCCAGATTGCTGCGTTCAAAAAGAACGGCGTTGAAATTGTCACTGGCGTGGTGATTCCACCCGACGCAAAAACTTTTCTCACCCAGGCCAAACAACAGGGTTTCAAACCGAAGGTCATCACGCTAGGCAAGGCATTGCTTTTCCCTGGCGCCATTGAGGCCCTTGGCGACCTAGGCTATGGTTTGACCACCGAAGTATGGTGGACGCCTTCACACCCCTTTACCTCCTCGCTGACAAAGCAAAGCGCTAAGGCGCTGGCCGATGCCTATGAAACGAGCACCAAGAAGCAGTGGACCCAGCCCATCGGTTTTGCACACGCGCTTTTTGAAGTGGCATCCAACGCGTTGTCACGTGCCAAGTCACTCAAGGCAGTCGATGTGCGTGATGCCGTAGCCACCACCAGCATCAACTCTGTGGTCGGTCCGGTGAAGTGGGGGGGACAGGGTCCGTTCAAAAACGTGAGCAAGACGCCGCTGGTGCTAGGTCAGTGGGTCAAAGGCACCAAAAACAAGGTGGACCTCGTGATCGTGAATAACGAGACCGCCAAGAACATTCCCACCGGCGGCAAGCTGTCCCTTCTGTAAGACGGCGTAAGAGAAGAAGCCATGGCATTGCTCGCACTGAAATCTGTCAGCAAGTCCTACGGGGCGCTGAAAGTCACCGACAACATCACACTGTCGGTAAACCCCGGAGAAACCTTGGGTATTCTGGGGCCCAACGGTGCGGGCAAGACCACGCTCTTCAACCTGATATCCGGTGATGTGCGCTGCGACCAGGGACAGGTAATTTATAACGGACAGGACGTCACCCGACTCCTTCCCAACCAGCGCTGCCGCGCGGGTATCGGTCGCAGCTACCAAGTGCCGCAGCCGTTTGACAACATGACGGTATTCGAGAACCTCGTCACCGCTGCCTGCTTCGGTGGCCAACAACCCGAAGAGGAAGCGTGGCAGACAGCACGTGATGTGCTGGAGCAGACAGGTTTTTTGCAACATGCCAACAGCCCAGCGGGAGGGCTGACCTTGCTCAACCGGAAAAGACTGGAGTTGGCCCGTGCACTCGCGACCAAGCCTCAGTTGCTGTTGCTGGACGAAATTGCGGGTGGTCTGACCGAGCATGAAGCCCACGCTCTAGTCGATGAACTCAAACGGATTAAGTTGAGCGGCGTCACCATGATCTGGATTGAGCACGTTGTGCATGCACTGCTCTCCATTGCAGACCGTCTCTTTGTCATCAACTTCGGTCAAAAGCTGGCGGAGGGTGAACCGCAGGTTGTGATGAATGATCCAGAGGTGCGACGCGTCTACATGGGGATGGAAGCATGAGCGCCCTACTGTCCACGCACGACTTGCAGGCTTTTTACGGTGATGCACAGGCACTGTTTGGCATCGATTTTGAGTTGAGCCAAGGCGAGCTAGTGGCGATCATTGGAGCCAACGGCGCGGGCAAAAGCACCTTTCTCAAGTCAGTCACCGGATTGGTGAAAACCGCACCCGACGCAATCCGTTTCAAAGGCGAGCAACTCGGCGGCATGGCGCCAGGTGACATTGTGCGCCGAGGCATTGCACTGGTGCCAGAAGGTCGGCGCCTGTTTCCCAGCTTGTCCGTTGAGGAAAACCTACTGATGGGTGGCACTTCTGGGCGCAAGGGGCCGTGGAATATGAAGCGCCTTTTTGACCTCTTTCCCATCCTCGAGGAAAAACGCAATAGCCCAGGCACATCTCTCTCGGGTGGGCAGCAGCAAATGGTGGCGCTGGGCCGCGCCCTCATGAGTAACCCAGAAGTCCTGCTCTGCGATGAGCTATCACTGGGGCTAGCGCCCATCGTGATCCGTGAGATCTATAAGGTCATGCCCAGCATCACCGCAGAGGGAATGACCGTGGTGATCGTGGAGCAAGACGTGTCCATGGCCCAACAGGTGTCCCAGCGCGTGTACTGCTTCCAGGAAGGTCGGGTGTCTTTGCAGGGTCGCTCCGAGTTGCTCACACGTGAGCAGATTTCACAGGCCTATTTCGGCGTCTGAGGCACACCATGATCGAAACCATCATTCAAGGCATGCTGCTCGGCGGGCTGTACGCGCTCTTTGCTCTGGGCCAATCGCTGATGTTTGGCGTCATGCGGCTGACCAATACGGCACAGGGTGACTTCATTGTGCTGGGTGCCTTCGGCGCCATTGCCGGCATCTCTGTGCTAGGCCTACCCACAGCAGGTGCCATGCTGTTGCTGCTGCCGGTGGCTTTTGGCTTTGGCTATGTGCTGCAACGCTACGTGCTTAACAGCACTTTGGGTCGAGATCCATTGCCTTCGCTGGTGGTCACATTTGGACTGTCCATCGTCATCCAGAACCTTCTTCTTGAACTGTTCTCTGCCGATCCCCGCTCTATTGAAACAGGCGGCCTGTCTTCTGAGGGTTGGGCTGTTACTGAGAGTTTCTCGCTGGGCGTATTGCCTGTCATTGTTCTTGTGGTCGCACTGACTGCTACCGCAGCGATGCAGTGGCTCTTCAATCACACAACGCTTGGTCGCTCCTTCCGTGCTGTATCCGATGACCGCGAAATTGCGGAGCTCATGGGTCTAAAGTCCGCCAAGGTGTATTCACTAGCAACGGCCATTGCCTTCGTGCTAATTGCCTTGGCTGGTGTCCTGCAAGGCATGCGAACAACGGTCTCACCGGCCGATGGTCCTTTGCTGCTGCTGTTCGCGTTTGAGGCCGTGATCATCGGCGGCATGGGCTCGTTTTGGGGAACGCTTGCCGGCGCCATGATTCTTGGCATCGCGCAACAAGTTGGGTTTCGTGCAGACCCTGGCTGGGGCATCTGGTTTGGCCACCTTGTTTTTCTAACCGTGCTGGTGTTTCGCCCGCAAGGGTTGTTTCCAAAGACCCGAGGATGAATGCCATGGGAAATACACAGGTTCTGGTGGATCGTTCAAGCCGGTATGGCGGGACAGCCCTAATGTGCGGCATTGCGCTGGTGATTCTGGCTGCAAGCCTGCCCATGTGGGGAGAATCGAGTTGGATGCGCGAGTTTGTGGAGATCGCTTGCTACTTCATCTTCGCCATGATGTGGAATCTTATGGCCGGCTACGGCGGCATGGTGAGCATCGGGCAGCAAGCCTATTTCGGTCTGGGTGGCTACGTGATGTTGGCGCTAGGTAACTTTGCAGAGGTCAATCCGTTTGTTGCCATTCCTATCGGCGCGCTGGTCGCCGGGCTGATCGCGTTCCCCGTCTCGTATGTGGCCTTTCGCCTACAAGGAGGCTACTTCGCCATCGGAACTTGGGTGATCTCCGAAGTGTTCCGTCTGTCCATCGCCAATATTTCTGCGGTGGGCGGTGGTTCGGGTACTACGCTCACGGCGCTGCGTGGCATCGAGAAGGTGACGCGGGAAAGCGTGACTTACTGGATGGCGCTGGCCTGCGTCGTGGCTTCGGTTGCATTGGTCTATCTTTTCTTGCGCAGCAAACGCGGACTAGCCTTGCTCGCCATCCGCGACAACGAAGTTGCCGCCG
>JACCDQ012002950.1_pt1 | contig 15638 bp, 29 predicted proteins | sample 7446031 | NCBI WGS metagenome assembly JACCDQ01 (sample SAMN15323442, study PRJNA562643) | freshwater metagenome | isolation source: river surface water | place: USA:Blue River Watershed | collected 2017-08-17
ATTGAGCATTCGTCTGCTGGGTAGCATCGGGTGATGTTGATTAGTGCGCGTCGATAGTTGTTGAAGTTTTCTAGCGTTGGCGAGCCGATAAGGATCTCTGCCATGTAACGCGCCTCGGTCAATGCTCCATGTAGTTGGCTCATTTGTTGCTCGCTACTAGGCATAGTCCGATTATGAAGCCGATGCACATTACGGCACCACCGAGGACGAGGTTTTCTTCTTGTAGTTTGAGGCATCCGAATAATGCCAGGAGCGACAGGAACCCGACTCCAATTAGTTTCAGCATTTTTTTCTCCGATCTGTTGCTGATGTAACTAGGTTAGCGTGTTGAGTATGCGACGCAAGCGTGTTTTCGTGTCGTTATCAACTTGTTATTTTTGTGATTTCAAAGCATCGAACGAGCACTCCAGCCTTATCGCCGTAATCTTTGCGAGCGTTCAAGATAACAACTTGGCTGTCGTCTTTGAATAGGTGACCGGTAGCCGAGTCTAAGACACTGCGGCAGAGCTTGTCGATGTCTGGTTTCACTGACGGCCATTCTCGTTTGACCGTTTTTGGTCGCTCAAAAATAAACGTCAGTTCAACCCGAACAGGTTCACTCGTAGGCGATGCACCGCGCATAGCGTTGCTGAGAATGTCGCGCCAAACTTTGTGTTTCTTGTTGGCCTCGAACATTACAGCGCGTCCATTTATGACCCTGGCTGTTTTAGAGCCTTGAGGTATTGGTGTGCCTGGAATGAACTGGTGAAACATCAGAATGGGGCGTTGCTTCCGTAGGTTGGGTGTCCGTACTTGCGGATGTCGTCCTCGTCATGTGTTTCGAGTAGGTCACTGCTAGGGGCTTTGCGGTGGGTGACGATCATGACCGAGTTCAGGTTATGGTCAATGGTGGTCTTCTCGATGCCGTCCTTGTTGACGAACTTAGAGACCTTGGTGCCGAGCGTTCCCTCAAGCTCGAACCAGTCGCCTTTGGAAACTGCAAGTTTGGTGTCCAGCCAGATAGTCCATTTACGATTCCACTGCTCACCTTGAGGCGATGGATACTGCTCCCAAATCGTGAGGAGAGTCTTCTCCCCGTTGGCATACTCCGATACGTTGTCGACCTCTCCGGTGACGATTACTTTTGCCATTTTTCGCTTTCTATTGTTCTTTTTAAGTTAATTTAATTTATTTATATATTGGAGGACACTACTGACCTGTATTGCGACCAGTTTTGACCTGTATTGCGGTCAGTATTGACCTCTATTGCGGTCAGTTTTGACCTGTATTGCTGCCGACGAGATTCGGTCATTTTGATAACCTCGGCGGAACTTTTTTTGTGACTAAATGACCGGTCACATCCATCTGGGCAGTCCAGAATGATGAAGTAGCGGTTTGATTTTCGTGAGCCAAAACCTTGTCCGTCGTCGGCAATAATGTCGACCTCGTGCAGATCTCTAAGCTCGGCGATGTGGCGTCGAATAGTGCGTTCACTCATGTTGCACATCTTTGCGAGTGTGGCCTGGGACATCCAGGCACCCGACTCGTTCTCGTGGTACGCAATAGCGGTCAAGACCAACTTGGCGTGTGGTGATGCTTTGCTGTGATGTAAAACTGCTGAAACTGCTTCAAAACTCACTTTGAGTCCTCCGTTCTGTTAGGCTGAGTTTGCCTCTGGCGCGTTCTCCGATTCCGCGTCAGGGGCTTTTACTTTACGCTCTCGCCTAATTCTTTGATTTTGTTGATAACTGCTGGCGGTGCAATCTTCTTCACCGCTTCGGCGTATAAGCCTCGTAGAGCCTCTTTATCCCCTGTGTAAGCCATTTGTTCCGCTTCGGCTATCCAATCGCGCTGTGGGGCGTTCTGTGGCGTTTTACGGGCGTTTACTTCGTCGAGGCTCGCTACACTTCCAGAGTTTCGAGTGTCTGCGCCAGTAGCTGCAACAATCGCTCGTCCCCAAGCCGAGGTCTCGGCGACCATAACTTCCGAGTCTTTGGTGTAAGGAGTGCGACCTGGTAGGGGTTCCCACGCGGAGCCAATGCCTGGACGCTGATCGTCGGGGGTTCTGAAGCAGGCGGCAACATAAAGCACGAACTGCTGCTCCCCGATGGTGTGGAACTCGAGGCGGACTTGCTGAAGTGACCCGGTTGGGTATTCGGCTTTGAAGTCACGAATGCGAGTTGCGACGTCGACGTAATCTTTGGCGAATGCCATTTTGTTCTCCGATTCTATTTTTTGTTATTTGTTGACGTTTTTGGCAGCCAAGGTTGCACTGCCTACCGAGAGTATAGCCGCCACAATGTTCATAATCTGGCCTGCGATTCCCTCAGTGGTGATTCCGAGTGTAACGAGTAGTGGCACGATTGCGCCAATAACGCGGTAGATCCATAGACGGGTTTCTGCGTCGAGCATTACTTTTTGCCTTTCGGTTTTGGTTTGGCAACAGGTTTTGGGGCTGGTTTCGCCTGATTCGCGAGGATGTGTTTGAGTGGGTCGACGAGTTTGGAGACGATGCATTCGTGAACGTTCTTGCTCTTAGCCATAGACAGGTGTAGATGTGCGCCAGTGGTTAGAGTGCCAGTGTTGCCGACTTTGCCAATCGTTTCGCCAAGTTTCAGCTCGTGACCGACGGAGAGATTAGGTTGCGCCTCGAGGTGAGCGTAAAGCACCCAATAGCCGTCCAAGGTCGACTGGATAAGGCAATGCCCGAGTCCGTCTGACCAAAAGTTGGCGGTTACTTTGCCGGCGGTGATTGCTGGAATGATACGGCCCGCACCGGGTGCCCAGTCTTGTCCGCGGTGAGGGTTTTTGCGGTATGGAGCCATGTTGCCGAACTCGTCGCCGCGTGTACCTGGCTGGAATGGTTCGATGTAGGTCATGCGACGCTCCTCGAGATTAGGGACACTATTACAGCGACAGCGACAGCGGTGGAAATGCTAGTGATCCATGCGGACTGCCAACGGGCTTTTTCAAGCTCGCGAATGCGTGACTCGTGGTCGCCAATGATTTCGAGGCGCGACTCGATAACCGCGAGGCGTTGGTCAATGTGTGCCAACATCGTGGTCGTGGTCGGCTTTGGAGCCTCGCTCATTACTCTGCGTCGTCAGCGACTTCAGCAGGCTTTGGCTTTGGTGCTGGCTTTGGTTCGGCTGGGCTTGGGAATGGTGCGTGGTCTACGTTACCCATTTAGTTTTCTTCCTGTTCAATGGTTCCGATTAGGTCTTCTTTGCAGCCTCCGCACATGATTATTGGCGTGGCATCCTCCATGCGGTATTCGATGCCTTTGTTTGGGCATCCGTCCTTGTGGCAAATAACTAAAGTGATCATACGGTCTGGTACACAATCGTGGTCGTGAAGTAATCACCTGATGCCCATACTGCGATTGGTGCAGATGAACTCATGGATACTTCGGTGGCGTAGGTTCCTGAGGCGTTTAGCACTCGAAGATAAGCGTATTGAGTTCCGCTAGTGGTGACGATGAACGACATTCCAGAGTAGCGAGTTAGTGGCGATGCGTCGATGACGGATAAACGGCCTGCGGAACCGGCACGCGTGACGTTTACGGCGTCTACGGGTAGCGTGAAATAAACATCGCCGCCGACTGCCGAGCCTGAACCTAGCGTGAACGATACGGTCAAAATACAGGTTTTGCCAATAAGTGCATAGCCTGCGGACACCGTTCCGCTTCCGAGAGTTAGACCGGCAGACCAAGTGGGGGTGTATGACTTCCAGCTAGTGAAGTATGGCAACCATTCCGAACCGGTGTAGATGGTGGTCATATTGTCATCGGTGATGAACGCATACATTCCCTCGGTTGGTGAGGTGAGTGCAGCGTCTCGGTCTGTGGTCGAAGCGAAGACCATAACGGACTGCTTCATTAGGTAAGTGTTTAGGTCGCTGGCTGGGAGCACTGCGCCGTTTACGAATGTTTTGTAAGCCATTAGAAACCTTTCCAGAGTTCTAGCGTAATGTCCCAAGAGTCTGGGGTGATGTGGTCGTTGACTCGAGTGACTAGGTAGTTCTCGTCTATGTCCACATTACCGAGGTTATAGACAACATTGACGCATTTGTATAGTCGTTCGGCGTTGATGATTTCACGCGCTACGCCAGTGCGGTCGATGGCGGTGAATGATATTGCTTTGACTCGGTTCACGCTGAGTGCAGACGTTGCTCGAGAGATCCATGCGTTGACTTTTGACTGGTCGTAAAGGTTTAGTTCAATGTCGCTCGAGATGTTGCCGTAAAGGTCTTTGGCGTCTTGGTTAGTGCCAATAGTGACCGTTCCAGAGTTGCGTCGCGTGACTTTGAATGTGGTTGGCTGCTCCGTCGAGTCCGAGTCGATTAGCAGGTCGGTCATGCATACGTGGTTGCTCGCGGTTGAGTGAATTGTGCTGAAGTACCAGTCTGGCCCGAGATCCATTTCGGCAACGATGTCGCCTCGAGATTTGTTGCGAAGACCGCCCGAACGACCACAATAAACGAAACCTAGTTCGCCTACGTTCAAGTCGTTGATTACATCGCCAATCGTGAGAGAAGTGCTTGTGTAGTCTGGAAACTCCGAAACTGCGGTGAGCGTACCGATGACATCGACGTTAGGCCAGAAGACGCCTAGTGCGCTGAAGATGGTTCCGTAAGTGACTGGATTGTAACCTTGGGCGATGTTGCCAGGTCGAGCTGAGAGCCACGACTGGAGGTAATCGACGCAGTTGAATGTGATGAGGTTGTTGCCAAATGCATCGTAAGTGACCGAGAACGATTGAACCTGCCCAGTGAATAGTGTTTCCCAAGTCGTTGGTGCGGTGTCTGGCTTCAGTCGTGCCTGGATACGCATGTACGTGCCAGCGTGAATCTGTGGGTTGTTATACGGGTCGTAATAGTCGGACTGGACTTGAACGGTTGCTCGACCGGGTGCAGGGATGGAATAGAGGCCGTTAGTCATTTCGGTGCCGCGCGAGATTTCCACATCGACAACATCGGCAACAATGTCCGTATAGGTGAGGGTCGAGGTTGAACCCAGCGTGTTTACGCCGTTGATTTTCGACAGACCAAGGATGAATGCGTTAGCCTCAGACACCTCAAACTGGATGCGGATGTCTTCGTTGATGTTGAAAATGTCGTTAGGCAACTAGGAACTTCCTGCCAGATGAGATTTCAAACTTCTTGATGACGCGGATGATTTCCTCGCCAGTCATGTTTGCCTTGTTCACGTTGATCGTGTAGTGCGAGTTACCGAAAGCGTTGAACTTGTCGAGCGGAATAACCGCCTCTGGCTTGCCTGCTTCACCAATCTGGGCGAGCGTTCCTCCAGGGCGAGGCATGACGATACCACCGTTAGCCATAGGCCAAGGAGTCATCGGGTTGCCGTCGGCTCCGCCGCTCATGTCGTTGATGGCTCGTTTAGCTTGAGCATCGGTGAAGTTTTTGATGCCGAGGCTCTTGGCTGAGAGTTTGACGTTGGCGATGGTCAGCACGTTCTTGTTCTTTGAGCCACCAATAAGCGATGCACCAATCTTGCCACGCTCTTTGTTTTTAGTTTCGTCGAAGAGCGACAGGATGTTCTCAGCCAAGCTCAAGAGAGTCATGGCTAGGGCGATAGCCGTTTCAAGCGACTTCTTGAACGCGGTCGACTTACCGATTTTCACGATTAGGTCAAATACGCCTTGAACTAGGGTTTTGAGTTCGCTAAAGGTTTTGCCCGTTTCAGAGTTCGGGTTGTTCACGTCTTGGAAGAATTGCTCGAGCTGAGGGCTGACGGTATTAGTGAAGTAGTCGGCAAACTTTTGCACCGTTGGCAAGAGCAGCGTTCCAACCTTTTCCTTGATCTCGTCAACTGCAACGGTCATTCGCGAGAACGGGTCAGCACCGGCTTCAGCTGCACCCTTGACCGACTTGGCGTAATCGTCGATACCGCCCTTAGTCTTCTTCAACTGAGGTGCAAGTTTGTAAAGGGCTGTCGTGTTACCGCTGTTCGCCTTGATAAGTGCCTGCAAAACGCTGTCCAGGGGCTTACCAGAGGCGACGGAGCCGTCTAGGGCTATCTTGAGTAGTTCTTGACCTTTTTGGAGGCTACCAGTCCCTCTAACGGCGTTAGCAAGTGCAGGGCGTAAGTCATCATCGGCAATACCAGTCAACTTCGACAGGCTCGAGATGTAGTCTTCTGCCGATGCCACCTGATCATCGGTTGCCTTGGTTGTGGTCTTCAGCTGAAGAGCAAGGAGCTTCTGCGAACGGAGGTCTTCCTGAGCGGCTTTGGTGACTTCTTTGAGGCCTGAAACAAGTGCGCCGACACCGATGGCTAGACCAATACCGCCAAGGGCTTTACCAATGCCCTTAGACACCTTTTCGGTCGACTTTTGAAAGCCCGAAAGTTTCTTCTGCGACTTCTTAATGCCGTCCTCGAGGCCTTTCGAGTTAGCGACAAATCTAAAGTTGACTTGAGCCATTTACTTATCGGCCAGAACCTGAATAAATGCCAGGTATTCCGCTCTAGTGAGTCTGCGATACTGCTCGGGACTTAGCCCGGTCGCGATGCAGAACTGCGCCATTCGCGTGGCCTGCTCCTCTCTTACTCTTTTGGGTCTTCTTCGTCACCGCCAAACAAACCTGCAGCCTCTCCCATAGAGATTTTGCCTGCCTGCTCGATAGTGAAGTTAGGGTCAGTGCGCTTTTTGAATACGAAAATAAATGCCTTGAATGCTCGACCGCGAGGCTTACCTGCGTCCATGATCGTGTCGATGCTTGCGCCTGCCAGGTTCTCAACGAGTTCAATCTCGTCCAGAGTCATTGAGTCGATGTCGATGAATGCCATTTATTTATCTCCGAGTCCGTATTTGTCGATTAGTTGTTGCATGTTTCGGTTGTAATTAGTGAGGATTTCCTCATAAGTGTAGCCCAGAGCCTCACTAAAGAACGGTTGAGGCTCGATGTTGCGGAACCTGCCTTTACCTCCAGAAGTGAGCACTCCTTTATGGTTTGCGCCGACTCGTGCCCAACCCCAGTGAATCGGAGCAGCATAACCAAGTGAGCGATTATTACCTGCGACCGCTGTTGCGGCGTTCATGGCTTTTGATGCGCGAAGTGATTGCTTGAGTCGCCCGGACAGCGTTGGAACGAGTGGCAGTGCAGCTCGAATAAGTTGCTGTGCCGCCTCGACGTTTGCCTGAGCGATTTCTGCTTTATCTGCGCCAACGGCCTGCAACGACTTTTGGAGAGGTCGCAGGCCGTCAGCTGAGATAGAACCGCCCGGAACTTGTGTCCGAGCCATTTGACTAGCTCGTCTTCTTGGTAAGACCGAAGAATACTGGAGGGGTAGCCGATGGGGTGTGAACCGAGTTCTTGACGGTCAACGTGGCAGTGAATGCCATGATGTCGCCCGAGGTCATCGAGATGTTTGGCAACTGGTCGAAAATGACCGTTCCCTCCCAGATCGGTGCAGAGGTGGTTGCGGTGGTGTTGCCCTGTGGAGCAACCTTGAATGCAACTTCGGTTCCGTAGTTCGAGAAGAGCAACTGGTAGAGCGATGCAGAGTCGCCAGAGGCGATTCCCTCGAGGTTCAACTTCCAGTTCTGGAGAGGCTGAACTTCGCAGAAAGTCTGCTGACCGCCAGGTGCGTCTTCAAGGGTAAGTTCAACCATGTTTGCGTCGCACGAGTAGTCGGTCGACAGAATGGTGAACTTGATGTTCGTGGCTTTGATGCGAGTCGAAGCAGCCATGAGTTTGCCTTTCTAAAGCGTAATTTCTAAGTCGGTTTGGATGGTTGCAGCAAGGTATTGGGCGTTGTTGACGTCGAGGGCGAATGGTGTCGAAACGCCTTTCATCGTTGCGTAAGCCGGTAAGGCGTTCACAACATCCTCAATCAACTGGTCGAGGTCTTCCGTAGCCTTTTCGTTGTCGGCGGTCTGAGCGACCACTAACAACTCGAGACCAAGAATGAACTCGTGCCCAATGCTGGCGTTAGTCAGGTATGGCGAGCCTGAGCGGATGATAACAACTGGCGGAGTTACTCGACCCGGAATGTAGTCGACTACATCTAGACCTGCGTTTTGTAGATCTAGAGCGAACTCTGCTTTTGATGCTGTTATCTCACTCATTTAGACGCCGTAACCCAGCGAGTACGGGATGAGCAGCGGGTAGACGGCATAGAGAGGGTCACGACCGACTCTCACCGCCTGCCCACTGCCATCCGCAAACTGGCTAATGCCGTTCGGTGCTGAACGTCTGTGGAAGATTTCACTTGCCGCGATAAGGATACACTGGCGGTGAACCTCGTTTGGAACGGTGTCTACCGTGCCAATGAGTGCACCAACTAGAGCGTTACCAGCGTCAAGGCAAGACTCGGGGAAGTCGGACGAGTCTTTCGTTCCCACATAGTCCTTGAACTCTTGCAGCGTTACAGCAACCATCGTTTACCTACTAAGCGGTGAAGTCGAGCTTGACGATTGCAGACTCGAATGGAACAGCGATTGCGGCGTAACCGTAGACAGCGTAGCTGTTGGTTAGGGTTGCCTGACCGCTGATGTCGTCTACTAGACGGACTGGAGCGCCAGCCGACTCGAAGACGCGAAGTGCCTGGCTGTTAGCCAAGTAACCTACGGTGTCGCCTAGGGTGGTGTCCACGATTACTGGGAGGTTCCAGACGGTCGCGGTTAGTGGGCGAGGCGACGAGCCTAGGGACTCACCAGTGGCTGCTCCACCGTCAACGCGGACGATTGGGCGACCCTGCGAGTCGGCTAGGGTGACGAGGTACTTGTACAGGGCTGGGCCAGCAAGAATGAACTCTGGGTCTAGTCCCGAGTTGGTCTTGATGTACTTGGCTCCGTCAACGATGCCCTCGAGCACCGACTTGGCGGTTCCGCCGTCCATGTCCATAACCTTGCCGGTGAAGTCGAGAGCGGCGATTGCCGATACGACTGCAGCGTTGGTTGCGTTGGCGTAAGCGATGCTCATAGCCTGGAACGCGGTGTCTAGGTATGGAACGGACGAACGCTCAACAAGCTGACGCGATAGTTCGGTCTGGCCTGCGTAGGTCTTGACTGCTGCCGAAGCGTTGTCGATGACGATGTTGCCCTGCGAGATTGCCGAGTTTTCGGTCGACTGAACGCCTACTGCTGCGCCGTTGGTGGTTACCTTGGCGTAGTCAACGGTTAGGCCGTCTGCTGGAAGTGCTCCCTTTGACCATACGTTCCACGATGGGCGGTTCTGGTCGATGAGGTTGTTGATGAAGCCAACCCAGCCTGGGGCTAGGTAGGTGTCTGCCGAGGTGGCAGGTGCGTAGGTGCGGAACAACTCAACAGCTGCATCGTCGCCGGTCACGAGAGCCTTGGCGAACTCGCCCTGGCTGCGGAACTTCTGGAACGATGGAGCGATTGGAGCCGCTGGGGCGGCGTTTGCCTCGACCAGACGACGAACCTCTACGAGTTCATCCTGGATCGCGCGAACGTCGAGTTCGGTGTTTTCAGACACTGGACTCTCACTTTCTTGTGGGGTTACGTCGGTCGGCTCAGTTTCCTGCTCCTCGCGAACTTGGGTGATTTCCGCGCCAGAGTAGGCAGGGAATGGAACCACGCTGACCTCTTTGAGGTCGACGAGGGTTCTAGTCACGAGGTTCCCCTCGCGAGTCTGCTCGACCGGTACGAAACCGACCGAAAACTTGTTGAGTACGCCGTCACGCATGAGAGCAAGAGTTTCTTCTGCTCGCTGTACGCCTGCGGTGAGTTTCGCGGTGATCTCGAAACCCTGCTCGGTGTCGCGTCCGTCAATCACTCGACCGATTGGTAGGTCGTTGTGGTCGTGGCCGTAGAAGATTTTGACGTCTTCGGTTGAACGGATGGCACCCGGTGCGAACTGCTCGTCGTATGCTCCGCCAATGTTGGTTGGCTGGTTGAACGGGACAGCGATGCCTCGGATTGTGCCTGGTTCTTCAGCTAGCCGAAACTCGACTTCGCGGATTTCCATTTCGGACATTAGAGTCCTTCCTTTGCTCGGACTTCGTCTGGAGTCATCCAAGCAACGCCACCAGTGGCGATGTCGTACATCTCGTAACGAGTCTTTTGGTCTGCCTTGTAAAGTCCCTCATAGTTGAACCGAACTGAGGTGCCTCGAGGTAGGCAGTTGCTTAGTGCGTCCTCGATAGCGTTGGTGTAACCCATAAGGGTGTGACGGTAGAAAGTCTGCTGCTCGTCAGAGAGGTTCGAGTAAGTGTCGCTCGAGCCGTCCACACCAGTAAGCAGCAAACGGGCTGGAACACCAAACAGGCGTGCAATAGTCTGCGTTGACTGAGCATTTACCTGAGTGAACATCAAGTCCTGCGGCGTGGCTGTAATGGGCTGATAATCAAAGCCCTCGCTCAACACTGCGGTTTGGCGTGTCGCCTGCTTGGTGTGCCAGTTCGTGGTGATCTCCTCAGCCTGCTCCTTAGTGAGCATCTTGCCGGTCTTTAGAACACCAGTTGGTACTCCTCCGCTAGTGAACCAAGTCGCTCCAAAGTTGCGGAGATCAAGTGCGGTTCGTACATCGTTTGATGCGGCTTGAATAGGTCCGAGTCCACGCAAGTTGCCAGCGACCGAGAACAAGCGTAAGTGCTCGATGTCGCGGCTCGTGTAGGTCTTGCCCATGTAGTCGAAGACTTTGGCACCGGACATTCCAGTTGGGCCGTCGAGGCGTGGCTGGACAGCCGAGGCAACTAGCAGAGTTAGATCGTTGACTTGTCCGCGCGAATCGTATGACTTGAACCAGAATGCTTCGCCGTTGATTGCCAAGCTCGTGACGCTGGCGAATAAGAAGTCTTTGCGCGACTCGGAGAGCGACGGGTTGTTGACGAGAACTGGGTTCTCAATCTTGACCTCGAGTCCGCCACCATAGCGGTAGGTTTCGAGCGGTAACGCCTTTGAGATTGGGGTTGCGATGATTTGGATGGCGCGGTATACGGATGCGAGTGAGAGTGCCGAAGTGGTGGATACGGCAGTGTCTGACCTGACCGGAATGGGTGGAGGTGCTAGACGCGTTTGGATGCTTTCGGGTGCGCCGAAGATTCGTTGCCAGATTGAGGCCATAACTAAACCTTATTTGGTTGTGCCCGATTCCGACTTTGTGTTGCGGCGTGTCGTCCAGATGGGGGAGGTGTTCAGCTACACGAAAGGGGGTTTTTAGTAGGTCTCATCCGAGCACCTCCCCGTTGTCTGGAGGACGATTTTAGTATACACCTACACCACCGACACCTTGTGCCGATGCGACATGAAGTGCCCAAATGGTTGCGAGAAGTGCGTCAATGTCGCCGACCGAGTCTTTACGGCTGACCTGCCAATACTCACCAACATACTTGGCTACTGCTCGACCATTCTGAACGACAAGCAACGGATCGTTGTTGTGTTTGAGCCGACCATTAGCAAACATCGCGTAAACAGTCATGCAGGCGGTGTTGATTTCTTTATTCCAAAGATTCCAGACAGGGATACTGCGTTCTTTGAGTTTGCGATGGAGCGAGTGCATTCCTCGGTCGTCGAGAGCCACCGCGGTAATGTGATGCCTCTGGCAGATGTCCACAATCATCTCGACGAGCTTGTCTTCTGTCGGGTTAGTGAGTGATGCGACGAGTTCCGTTTCATAGTTGTCGCCGACTCGTTTAGCAGCCGCTATTGTAGCGTGCTCAAAGTTGCGTGTGACATCGACGCCGAGCACTGCTCCCTCGATGTCGGCAATACCATCGCCCGATGCCTGACGGAATAGTTCGCCAGGGAGCCACGACTCGCGTACGCCGCTTATGAACTGGTTGAGCGTGTAACGACGGACTTCGTGCTCTGGACTTGTTGTGATGTCTTGTAGCACTCGCTCGAGAGGGATACGGCCACACTCGACTGCAGGGTTCGCTGCTTTGATAGCGTCCGGGTCAGTGAGTTCGCAGTTTGCTGGAGCTTCCCAGATGAATGCGCCAAAGCGTTCGTTCAAGCTCGGGTTAGCGATGACTTGGTCTGCCGAGTTGTAGAGATCTATAAGTGTTTTAGATTCTTGGTCGCCTGCTGTGGTAATCATGATGACCATCGCGTTGTCGATTGCGGACGTGCCTTTTTTCGCGGCAGTCCAGATGCCTTGCTTGGCTAAGTGTCCCTCGTCGAGTATGCAGCGGATCATCGTGATGCCCTGCATCGCTGCTTCCTTGGCTGGGCTGACCTTGTACTTGCCAGAGCCGTCAGTCTTCGCGATGCCTCGAGTTTCGGTCGTCTTCTTGAACCGCTTAGAAAGCCAAGGCGTCTTGTCGATGACGTGCTTGACTCGCGTGTAAATGATTGTGGCCTGCTCCCTCGACGATGCCAGGCTAATCACATCGCCTTTATGGAATGTGAGAGCGTCGAGAGCCAAGCCACCGGCAAGAACCGACTTGCCCTGCTGGCGAGCCATAGACACAACGACTTGGCGATAACGCAACTCGCCAGGATGCTCAGGATGGTCATCTGGGTAGCGTTCAAGGATGTGACGCAATAGCCATTTCTGCCATTCGTCCAAAGGAATAGGCTCGTCAGTTTCAGGCGTGACCCAACATAGTTTCAGCAGCTCGAGCAGGCGGTCGCCGTCCGTTGGGAAGTCTTCACTCAACGGAGCCGTGAACCGAGCCGGATACTGCATTACCTTTTCAGCATCTCGCTTAGAGGGTCGAACTCTTGAGCCGCATCGCCAAGTTGACGCATGATCTCGAGAATGGTCTTGCGAAGTTCAGCTGCGGTCGACGTGTTTCCTTTCTCGTCAAACTCCGCTGCCAGTTTCAGGGCTATCATGGCGAGCACTGCAGACTCTGGCGTTAGTTCCACGCCGTTCAACCAATCGCGGATGGCTGTTTCAATCATTTTGACTCCGTTCTATTCCAAATAATCTGAACCTTTTGTGTAAAGGAAAGTTGCAAGCAGGGATGAAATCGAGTCGTCAGAAAAAACTCAAAACCATTTTTCATTGCGCCAACCGATTCTAACAAGGCTTTGGTCTTGCTTACGGCCGTTGCATGAGCGACAAGCGGACTGGAGGTTGTTGATGTCGTGGTTGGGTTCTCCGTCACCGGGTGGGATGATGTGGTCGATTGTCCAGTCGCGTCCTTCGAGGTGTTTGCCACAGATTGCGCAAACGGGTTCGAGGATGGTTTTGGCGTAGGCTCGGGCTTTGCGCCATTCGGGTGAGTCGTGCCAGTCACTCATCGTCGTAGCGTTCTCTTGCGATGTCCCAGAGCATTAGTGCGATGGAGGCGGTTAGTCCGATAATGGTGATGATTGCCCAGGCGATTAGTTCCATTAGTCGAGCCAAACTTTGTATGCTGCGGTGACGCGTCCTTTTTCGGGATCTACGAAGTGGAGGCGTTGGCTGGGTGTTGCTGATGCGGCCATGGTGATACCGGCGTATCGGTTGTCTGATTCGGTTGAGCCGGTCTGGTATACGGAGCCAAGTCCGTCAGGTAAAGCCCATTCGGCGTGGGTGTGGTAGTGCCCGATGTAGGCGTCGCGGAACTGCCAAGGATATGAGCCTGACTTCCATTTGGCTACGTGCGTAACGATGGCGGTTGGGCTGGCGAACCCGTTGCGTCCGACTTCATCACCATGTAGGACGATGGCTCGGTAGTTACCGATTTGGAGGCGTTGGATGTCTTCGGGTGATTCTTGGAATGTGAGGCGTTTCTCGCCGTCTAGGAGTTGCCTGGCGAGTTCGTAACACATTCGGTCGACGTTGTCGTTTCGTGGTACTCCGTCGCGTTTGGAGCCGATACGGCCATGGTTTCCCCATTCGGGTACGATGGTGACTTTTTCGTATGTGGCTAGTGCTACGCGGATGACGTCGATGATTAGGCGGCTGACGTTGACGTATTGCTCGAATAGGGTTGAGTCGATTTCCCAAGCTTGTCCGGGATAGTTCCAGAGTCCCTCGACCATGTCGCCAGTAAAGGCGATGTAGCATTCGCGGACTGGGTGGTGTGAGCGTTGTATTTCGGTGATGGCTACTGCTCGGTCGGTGAACTCGAGGACGCGTTTACGCATGATCTCTGAGTTGTAGCTTGTGGTTACTTTGGAGCCTTGCCAGTCTCCCATAACCCAGAGAGCAACTTCAGGCCGTCCTTTGCGTCGGTCTTTGGCTGGGGCTGGCACGTTGGCGATACCGCCGAGGGCTATCATCGCGTCGAATGCTGCTTGCCGGGTGACTTCGGTTAGGTGTTCGGTGCGGTCTTTGGCTTTGAGTAGGTCGCGTTGTGCGTGGCGTAGCGCGGTGCGTAGGTGTTTGACGTCTGCTGGTTCTTCAGCTGGTGGTGTTAAATCTTCGAGCATCGGCAGGTGTTCTCTCTGTGTGCGCGGATGGTGTCGGTTGCGAAGTTGACGCCTCGCGCGGTTAGTGCGTGAGCTAGTGCTCGGTGTGTCCAGCGTTCGTCTTCGAGGGCGAGGATGAGGGTTGCTGAGTCGTCGGTGTCGAGTTCTTTGATGACGCGTCCGACTTTGCAGGGTTCACCTGGTTTGATTGGGGTGAGGCCGTCTAGTAGTCCCATTAGCGTAGTCCGTTCTCTTGGCGGTGGTTGATTTGGCCTTTGATGCGTTCGATAAGGTCGAGTTCAAGTTGTGAGTCGACGTGGTTGAGTTCTTCGTTGAGGATAGCGAGGATGGCGATGCGTTCGCGGATTCTGGCTACTTGGTCGATGTTGTCGACGATGCGTTCCATTTGGGATAGTGTGTTGTCGTTCACTTGTTCTCTCCCTTGAGTCGATACGGGTTCTCAGTCCACGAGTGCGTAATACGAAGCGAGGCAACGCCCTCGTCATAAGCTTGTGCTTTTATTTCGGTAAGCCAACGCTCAAAGGCGGCATTAGCGTCAAAATCTGGTCCATCGCCATTCATCCATGACAAGTATGCCTGTCTGATGTTTGGTGTTTGAGGCGTGTATTCATTCATTTGTTATTCCGTTCATGATGAGTTGCAGAACTGCCAAAAGACCACCCGTTCCCATACAGAAAACGCCAGTCGCTTGTATTGGTAAATCATTGGCGATGAGAGAAACAGTCAAACTGATTGTTGCTATAAACATAAAAATTGCCGTGAGCAATCGAATCGTTTTCACTTGTTCTCTCCCTTGATAAGCCCTGCTAACTCCATGTAAACCTCTCGGTTCGGGTCTTCATCCCATGCTGGATTCATTTGTTCGCTGCCATTTCGTTCATTAGAGTCCCCAAACGATTGCTTTGCGACCTGACTCGGTTTTCTTGTAACCCACTGGGAAAACTTTTGCAGCTTGTGCCAGTTCGTTGCGTCGCGATCTGATACCGGATGCGGATGCTCGAGGGATAGTGCTGAGGCCTCGCTGCATTGCTTGATATTTGTTGACGAGTTCTTCATCAGTCAGTGGGCTAATGCCGAGGATGCTGAGGATGACTCGTTGGGTGAGTGTTTCGTTGCGTACCGACTGCGCGGCTTCGTGTGAAGTGGTTGGGTCGGTTGTTCTTGCGTGTGCCATTTGTTTCTCCGTTCGTTAGATGGCGTTGTCAATAAGGTTGGTGACCATGTGTGCTGCACGATCCATTGAGCATTCGTCTGCTGGGTAGCATCGGGTGATGTTGATTAGTGCGCGTCGATAGTTGTTGAAGTTTTCTAGCGTTGGCGAGCCGATAAGGATCTCTGCCATGTAACGCGCCTCGGTCAATGCTC
>JACCDQ010160864.1_pt1 | contig 15636 bp, 26 predicted proteins | sample 7446031 | NCBI WGS metagenome assembly JACCDQ01 (sample SAMN15323442, study PRJNA562643) | freshwater metagenome | isolation source: river surface water | place: USA:Blue River Watershed | collected 2017-08-17
GTGTATTCACAGCGCTTCCGTTGGTGGTATCGTCACCCCTAAGTGGGGCCCAATGCAGATTTCCAGCAAGTCGCCCGCCCGCCACGATCATGGGCGGCACGTTTCCACATTAAGCCCCATTGAAAGAGAAGCAGTAGAGTCCCATCTTGCAGAGCTGGGTTTCAACTACGAGCGGTTATCCACAGTGTACGAAAGTCGCGCAGCCTACAACTTGTGGGCATACGGTGAGCTTAACCGCATGATGAACAAGCAGAACGACTATACCAAGTTTGTTCGCGTAACACAGGATTTATTCAGCTGATGCATAAAGTCTACATGAAGCACAACAACGATTGCATGACTGCTTGTCTTGCTACGTTGCTGAAGCTAAAACACGAAGAAGTCCCACGTTTCTTTGACGACAACGACGAACTCCTGGGCGACTGGTCAAAAATGGTGTCTGATTTCCTGGAAAGTAAAGGGTATCAGATGATTACAATTACCAACGCAAAAGAAACACTTCCTCACATTAAAGGCTTGTGCCTTGTGTGGGGTAAAAGTTACACCCAGCACTACGCAGATGCAGGCCATAATCACATCGTGGTGTACAAGGACGGTCAGCTGTACCATGACCCAAAGCCCAATCCGGACGGTGTCATTGAACCGGAAGGCATCGACCTGATCTTCCCAATCTTCCGAGGTTAACATGCTTCTAGAAGCTCTTAAATTTGTACGCGGTTCCGTGGCAAAGAAAGACCTTGTTCCGGAGCTTACCCATTTCCGAATTGAGAACGGAACGGTCAGGGGTTACAATGGCGTGATTGGTTTGTGTAGCCCCGTCATGTTGGACATCGCTTGCAATCCGAAAGCGGAGCCGCTAATCAAGGCGATCTCAAACTGCACTGAAACCGTTTCCATGAGCATGACACCCACGGGCAGGCTGTCCATCAAAAGCGGCAAGTTCAAGGCGCTCATTGACTGCGTGGAAGGCGAAACCCCGCACGCAACGCCCGAGGGTGAACATGTGGTTATTGATGGCGTAGAGCTCCTGAAAGCGTGCAAGACGCTGTCTGCGTTCATTGGTGATGACGCTTCGCGCGATTGGTCTAACGGTATCCTGTTGCAAGACAGCAGCGCGTTCGCTACGAATAACGTAATCGCGGTGGAATACTGGATCGGCACGGTATTTCCACACCCTGTAAACCTTCCCTTGCTTGCAGTAAAAGAAATTCTGCGCATTGATGAGGCACCCATTGGCGCCCAACTTGCAAGCAACAGCCTTACCCTGCACTACGAGGGCGGGCGTTGGCTACGCACACAGCTGAGCAGCACGGACTGGCCCAACATTACTGGTTTGCTGGACGCGAACATGAGCGAGGTTGTGCCCTTAGACCAAGACTTCTTCACTGGCCTTGAAGCTATCAAGCCTTTTGTGGATAAAGTTGGTCGGGTGTTCTTCATGCAAGGCGCCATCACAACAGACACTGCTCCGGAAATTGGTGCAACATATGAGCTGTCTGATTTCAACTATGACGGCATTTACAACATCAGCATGCTGTTGAAACTTGCAGGTAAAGTTACTCACATCGACTTCAGCCGCTTCCCCAAGCCTTGCCCGTTTACAGGTGAGCGTATGCGCGGCGTAATCCTGGGCCTCAAGCTATGAAAACTCGCATCTATTTGCTTTGCCAGAACCAAGCACTTGCGTTGAACATTGTAAGGTTTTGCGGCATGACTCCGACTGACGTCGTTGTTATTAGCGATCCAAGGCAAGCGCTCGGATTGACAAGGGGTGTCTTTGCCCTTTTCCCCAAGCGCACAAGCCGGGGCACCACGCTCAACACACAATACTTCTATGACCACATGCGGCAGTACGCGCATGCGAACTTGTCGCGTTATCCTGATACCGTGAAGTTCGTGTCTGTGCTGCCTAGCCAGCTGGACGATGAGAAAGATCTTATGCGCAGATTGGTGAAGCTCCGTGACTCAATCCGTACTTAAAAGGCGAGTCCTTGTCTGCGGAGGCAGGGAGTTCCACGATTGGGAGTATTTCCGAAGAACTATGGAGGAAATACAGCCCTGGCTTGCAAAGGACGTCATATTTATTAGCGGTGGCGCCCGCGGTGCAGACAGCATGATAATCAACTGGTGCTATGCAAGGGGTCTGCCATGCGCTGTAGTTAAGGCCAACTGGGATTATTACAAGCGACGTGGTGGTTCCTTGCGCAACGGATGGATGCTGCTGCTGGAACCGGACTTGGTTGTAGCTTTTCCTGGCGGCGATGGTACAGCTGACATGATAAAACAAACAAGAAGCAAAGGTATAGACGTTTATGAGAAATGATGCGATTGGTTTGTTTTGGGAAGATAGACCAGTAGAAAAGGTCAAGAAGGAACCGAAAGCAAAGCGCAAGCCTCCGGAACGCCTTTGGGAACGACCCGACTACCTTCCATATTTGGAAGAATCCATCCGCTTCGATGTAAACCTTTTCACGGACATGGAACTTATCCAGATGGCAGCAAACACGCTGCTAGTTCCAGCCGAAAAGCTTGTATGGGACTTGGAGTGTTACCCGAACTACTTCCTTGCAGCGTTCAAAGGCGTGGACAGTGGCAAGGTTGTGTATCTTGAGTCTTACAATGACAGTTGGATGGACTTATCCAAGCTGCACTGGATTCTGACCAACTTCACAATCGTGGGTTTCAACAGTCTGAAGTTCGATGAACCGTTGGTAACTGTAGCGCTTACCGGTGTAGATAACGCTGAATTGCAGCTTGTGACCTACAAGTTGATTGTGGAGCAGGCCCGCAGCCAAGACCTGTACCGGAAGTACAAAACCAAGAAGATGCAGCTTGACCACATCGATTTAATTGAGGTCGCTCCGCTTACAGGTTCGCTGAAGATATATTCTGGCCGACTTACGTGCCGCAAGATGCAGGATTTGCCGTTTGTTCCAGGCACATACCTCTCTCCACAGCAGATGCAGATTGTACGGTTCTACTGTGTCAACGACTTGGATAACACACGGCTGCTTTACGACGCCCTCAAGGAAGAAATCGACCTCCGCGTCGAGCTTAGCCGGGAATACAATGTTGACCTGCGTTCCAAGTCTGATGCACAGATTGCGGAAGCTGTAATTGCATCTGAGCTTACCAAGCTGACGGGTAGTAGGCCGGAACGCCCGTTCATTGAAGTAGGTACAACGTACCGGTACAACACACCCCATTTCCTGCAATTCCAAACGCCCTTGATGAAGCGGTGCCTTGAGATTGTGCAGAACGCTGCCTTCGTTGTTGAATCCCACGGCGGCATTGGTATGCCCAAAGAGATTAATAGTCTCAAAATCCCAATCGGCAATTCGGTTTACCGGATGGGTATCGGCGGCCTGCACAGTAGTGAATCCTCCACGGCCCACGTTGCAACAAAAACGCTCCGCATTCTTGACCGCGACGTAACGTCTTTCTATCCGTATATCATTCTGTTGCTGGGCCTGTACCCCAAGCATCTAGGCCCTGTGTTCCTCCGCGTGTATCGTGCAATTGTTGAGCGCCGCGTAAGGGCCAAAGAAGCAGGCAACACGCTGGTGGCCGACACGCTCAAAATTGTGGTCAACGGTTCTTATGGCAAGCTTGGTTCCATGTATTCCATCTTGTACTCACCTGACTTGCTGATTCAGGTGACAATGACGGGCCAGCTGTCGCTGCTCATGCTCATTGAAACAATGGAACTTGCGGGCATTCCTGTTGTGTCTGCAAACACGGACGGTATTGTAATGACCGTTAGTGAAGACAAGCAACAAATTTATGAACAGATTGTAGCTTGGTGGGAGCAGGTCACCGGTTTCGCTACCGAAGAAACGGAATACAAGGCATTGTATAGCCGTGACGTGAACAACTACATTGCAGTCCTGATGAAGCCGAAAAAAGGTAAGCTTGTCAAGACGAAGGGTGCATACGGTGAAATGGGTCTTAAAAAGAACCCGACCTGCGAAGTTTGCGTTGATGCTGTCATTGCAGAAATTACAGCAGGTGTGCCAATTTCTAAAACGATACGTGAATGTAAGGACATTGGTAAGTTTGTGTCTATCCGTAACGTCTCCGGCGGTGCCGTTAAAATGTACCCAACTCTCACAGGCAACGTAACCGCAGAGCAGAAACAGCAGTTCCTGCTAGATCGTGGTTGGTTTACCGACGGCACCAACTGGAGTCTTTGCGAACCTCCGTTCAACGACGTGTTTGACCCCGTGTACACGTTACATGAAGCATTCGAATTCGTGAACAACATTTCGCAAGGGCCGTTCCTGGGCAAAGCAATCCGCTGGTACTACGCTGTAAACGAGCAGGGTGAAATTGTTTCCGCCAAGTCCGGGAACAAAGTTGCGAAGACCGAGGGTGCAAAACCGCTTATGGAAATTCCAGACACCTTCCCCGATGATGTGGATTATGATTGGTACATTGCTGAAGCTGAAAGTATCCTCAAGGACATTGCATACGCTTAATGATGCGTATATAATTAAACAAAGCGTTAAGGAGTGTTTATGGAAGATAAGCCCTTGATATTTTTCAGCAATCCCAGCAAAGAATGGCTAGACATCATGGATCGGGAAGGAATTAACGTTATTTACGAAGTCCCGAAAAACCGTAACATGATGGTATCGCTTGAAGATTGCAGAGCAGCTGAAGCAGTTGACGAAATGGATTACCACACCGGCAAACGAACCGCCCAATGGAAACGTGAACGCTCACCTTTCCGTGGCCGCAAATAGGACTAACTATGAACATTAACATCCAAAAAGCCATGGCAGATTGGGAGCGTAAGCACAATCTTTACACGGTGAACCGTTGCTACGGTGCCAAATACCAGCGGCACGTTACACCCGAAGAAATCATGGAACTGTGCAATGCAGTTGCCCGCACTGCACAGGAGCAACTCAACGAACTGGCAAAGCTTCTGCCTGACTGCTTCTACATGGATCCTCCGGACGGTGGCGCTGTTTCCCTGCAAGAACAATTCCAGCGCATGGCAAATGACGCTCGCCTGTTCCGTGCTGCTCCCGTTTCGCATATTGGGGATTTGCTCAGCGATGCCATGGACAGGGCTGTAGACAACGGCGCCAACAGCATTTCGATGCCCGACGAATATGTGGGCATTGCCGCATGGCTGTGCGACGTTGTCCACGGCCCGGAATACGAAAAGTGGCTCTCCCAACAGAACAAGTCCAATCTTCGCATCGAGAAACATCTGGATGGCTTCCTGCTTACTTGCGGTAAGCCCATGTATGGTGGCAACGATGCAGAATGAAGTGCTAGCTCGGCTCGTTGAAATTAACCAGCGCATAGCGGAAGAACAGCGCGGTCGTAACGACTGCAAAGCTAAACGCGAAAAGTTAGATTTCAATGGTCACCAAGAACACGTCATCCTTGAAATCAAAGGCGAACGCTTTTACCTCAGTGAGCTGGACAAGGGCTACGCATCCCGCCTTATTCGTGGCCACGAGATGATTGTCCTGGGCTTGCAGAAAGTCCTGAACGCAAAAATCCGGAACCATACTTACCGAATCCAGCAACTGGAAGCGGAACAACGCAAACTTATGCAGGAGCAGATTGATGCTGGTAAAGCAACCGACTAAGGCGCCCTGGCTGCCGCTGGAAAACCCCAAGTCGCAGTTTGATTACGTCCGCACAGGGCGCGGGCAGCTTACCCGCATTGAGGGTGAACATAGCGGTGACCGTATTGTAGGCTTGACGGAAACTGATTTTGCATACGCGGTAGAATGCGTCAACAAATGCAACGAGAACGCCAACGACCCTACCGTTGCCGCTGTACACTATGCGCTGACGCTGGATGCAGACAACTGTAAAGAGTTCCTGAGTTTGTGGAACGAGGGGTTGTTTGAGATTGTTCGCCGCGAGTGGCCTGATGCTCCCAAAGAAGTGTACATTGGTGCTGACCCTTTATACAAACCGGAGTAGACCATGACCACACTCTGCGACAGCTGTGCCCGAGCGCGACGGGACTGCCCAATCTACCCGCAACAGACCGAAAACTGCGTCGAGCATGTACCTAAGACTTGGAACGGTTATATCCAGCTGGCTGGGCGTACCCACAGGCAAGCTGAGCCTGTAATTCCCAAAGGTGCACTGGCGTTCACTGGGCAATTGCACGAGATTGGTAGCAAGTGGATTCGTTATGCACAGAGCACAAGTGACTCGAATGACATTGCTGTTGCAGTGTGGTCAGCTATGCGGGAGGCTTTGGATATGCAGCTTCCCGCTGTTGCTGATGCTACCATGTTGGAAGCTGGCTGCATCAAAATTGAACGTGGGCTGAACTGCAAAGTTGAGCTGACGCCCAGCGAGTGCGCTCTAATATGGAGTCGCATGTCATTAGCTTGCGCAAAGAAAGGTAACAACTAATGAGCTTCGCTAACCAACTGAAACGCCTGAAAGAAGCTGCTATGCGCAGCATTCCCGGTTGCCCGCCGGGAAAAGTAACGGTCAACGTGCGTGATCTGCGCGAGCTGCTGCACCATTTCGACCGTATCGACGCCGAGCTGCGGGCTATCCATCACAAGGCATCACAGCAGGCCGAGCCGGTGGCGCTACCAGACTGGATGGAATGCGAGGTCAAGGCACAAGCAGGCACAGCCAACGCCCTGGAGCGCTTTATCTACGAAAACGAACCTGCGGGCGATAGCGCTGCCAAATTCCGCGCAGGACTTCTAGCTGTCCTATCCTCCGAGCAGAAAGGCGACATGTGATGCACCCATCAGTTGAAAATGCCCTTGAAGAGATTGACGCAGCTATCTTTACGGGCGACAGTTTTATCCAGAAAGAAAACCGCATGAAGCTGCGCGAGTACCTTGAACGCTGGGAGCGCTGGGATAAAACCAGCATCTATTACACTGACGATGGCATGATGTGCAATGCAGACGGCACTCGTTCCATCTTCGACGACGTGGATCAATGATATGATCAAGCCCGAAGTCTACGCTCTGCCTGAAAATGGCCTATATTGCCGCAACTGTTGCGCTACCCGCTACGTTTCGTTGAAGAAAACGTTCAACCCTCGCAACTACATGGGTAGCGACTTTTCCTGTTACGAGTGCGGCACCACTTTGCAGGATCACGCAAACTGCGGTGTACCTACAGAACGTGAACAAATCCGTAAAGAGTTGTTGAAGTTGGAGCTACACGAAGCTGAAAAGCGTGTGGAGTACCTTAAACAACAACTAGAGGAGATGCTTTGATGACTACTTACAAACGCGTACCGCTGGAAGCTACCGAAGAACAATGGGGCGGGCTGGCTCGTGACATTATGATGGCGTTTGATTTGGGAGCTAAGTCGCCCAAATCTATTCTGGAACAGCTGGAACGAATGCGTTGCACTTGGGCCGAATTGCCTCAGTGGCTTCGCGATGAACTTCGCGACCCGAATAGCACAAGTGTTCTTTCTAAAGGTACACGCTGCATCCTGATTTACCGTGCAATGGTTGAAGATGCTCCGCTTGACGTCCCTACCAAGGGGGAAGCACTTCGTTCCGCTGCTGACCAGCTGTTGAACGGGACTATTATCGGAAGTTGCACTCATGATGATAACAGTCTTAGCGAAATTGCGGATGCCCTCCCCTCCGATCTTTCATGGGCAAAGCAAAACCTGCACAATCATGTGAAGCTGCTGCGGCGAGCACTTGCGAAGGAATAGCAATGACCACAGCTCAACCGGTTGATAAAGGCCTCCTGTATCTGACGGCTTTCACCTTGGAGCAGTTCTATAAGTTGGGTTACAGCCCCGAGATGGTTGCCAAGGTCTTCAACGCCGATAACGTTGCAACCTTTTACGCGACGCTGGATAATGCCAAATCCAAGGCTTGCCCGCCATGCAACGGCAACTGCAATCAAGGTCGCAACTGCCCGTCGAAAGGTACACAATGAACAATGTTACACCTGACACCCTCTGGCGCCACCGCAATGGTATTCTTTACGTTGTGGTGGATATTGCTAACGCGAAAACGGAAAAACCGGACGAATACCCTGTTACTGTCGTCTACCGCAACGCAAAGACAGGAAGCCTGTGGGCTCGTAAGTTGTCTGACTGGCATCGCAGCTTCTCCCTTGTTGGTGTTCATACCAAATTTCGTGTAGAAGACGTCGAGTGTACGGTCGTGTACAAACGGCAATCTGGATGGGCGCCGCCAACTGAAGGTATCAAGGCCACCCATATACCGACCAAGCTTCACGTGACGGCCTTCGATCGCACAGTGTTCCGAAGCAAAGTTGTAGCTTTGGAACTGCTTCGCCAAAAACATGCGGAACTGCTTGCTTCCTTGCAACCTTGGCCGGAGGATGCAGACGAATACGGCCATGTTGCATCTGCAATTCAAGGTGGCGAAGTTGAATAAAATGTTGCAATGGGTCGCTGTGCAGATCATGAACGCAGTTGACCCGCCTTTGCTTTCTTTCAGCGAAGCTAAGCTTCTGAAGAAATCGCGATACCAATCCACAAAACCATGCCCAAGCTGCGGAAGTTACATCAAGTACACCGTCAACAGCAGCTGCGTTAAATGTAGGCCATCACGATGCAAAGCTACACAAACGGACGAGTAAAAGCAAAAGACGAAAAGCGCAAAGCTCGCTTGTACAAGACACCAATGAGCGTCGAGGAAATTGTGACGCCCGCAAAGCCTGCGTTTGCCACCATCGCAAAGATGATTGAATGCGGGGAAGTTACCGGTGGTGATTACGTTGCTCTGCAAGGCACGCTAGCCGTGTATTCGCATGTCCTGAAATTAGCAGGCAAAGAATTGTTCGATACAACGTTTGCTATCCGAATGATTAACAGATGCCTGTTAGGCGTTCCTGTTTCCAAAGCCGACCTCAACAAGCTTATGCAGAACATGGTCGACCTTGTTGAGCGCTGCAAGCGGGTGCGCGAACGAAGGGTGTGGTCAGTAGCACAACAGGATTGCGAGGTTGCAGCATTTCTTGCTGACTACAAATGGGAAAACATTCAAGAGTACATAGCTGAACAATCCAAGCCATTTGTTGACTAGCCTTCGGGCTAGTTTTGTTTTATAGTGTAGTCATTAACAGCAAGGAGCAAGACAATGACCACACTACAACGCGAACAGCTCAGCGTAGCCCTGGAACGCGCAGGCTGGGCCAAAGACCGCTGGGGCTACTACACCAAGGAAGGTGTGAACAGCGACGGCACCAAGCGCATGCGTCGCATCAACATGAAAGAGCGCGTTGTGAGCATTGAAGTACGTGGTGTAGACCGCTGGATTCGCATTTACAGCACGTCCTGGAAGAACGTAAAGTTCCTGGAACAAGGTGTTCGCATCGGTTCGTTCTCTGCTAAGTACAAGGACGTGTAATGGCTACCATTGACGACATCAAGAGTTTTTGCTCACTTTACGGTTTTCACGGCTACCATGCCAAGACCGGCCACCCCGAGTGGGAGCGCTTTTATTTGCATCACGGTAACTTGCAGATTGGGCGGTTCTCCATCCACAATGGTCAGGTCTATTCCGTTAAGTGGTACGCTCATGGCGTGAAGTATGCTCGGGCAATGATAGCTTGGGCTGTCTATGAAAAGTCACGGCACACGGTAGGCGTTAAGTTCTTCATGACTTGTTGGCGCGAAGCCATTGCGCAACTTGAAGCCAAGCGCAAAGCTGCCGAGTCCAAGCGTACAGCGCTGGATCTTGACCGTGCAATGCAAGGCCTTGGCCCCAAGAACCGCCAGAAGCTCGCTCCGATTACCAATGAACGGATTTTCCATCGCTGCTGCGAGATTGTAATGCAAATGGTAGATGATGAAAGAAGTCGTACGATTTGAAGCAAACGATGGCGAAATCTTCGACACCAAGGAAGAATGTTTGAAGTACGAGAAGAAGATTTACTGGCGGGACAAGATTTACGAAGCTGGACTGCACCGAGGCGATGCAGACGATATCTACGACTGGATTGTAAAGTACACGAAAGGTTTTAAAGATGTTGATAACACATAACTTCGACTGGGACATCCAGGGCACCGTGGAATGGTGTAACAAGCTCGGTCTTAGCGGATTTGTATTTAGCATCCACCCTGTAAGCGGCCAGGGCTGCACCGTAATTTTTAAAGCCATGTCCCGCGAAGATCAGCGTTACGTCTACGATAAGCTTGTATACGCATAAACGCGTTACAGCGCACGCAAATAACCCCGCACCGGTATATGTACCCTGCGGGGTTTTTAACGCAATGCCCAGCGTTTACGCGTGCTGGGCGCTACCTTCCCTTGCAGTACCAATGCCGGGAAAAGTAGCTGGGATACCACTCCCCGCAAACTGGACACCTAACGTTTCCGTTTCTTGTAACCTGAAGCATAAATTGCCCTCCCTTGTTTAGCTGCCGCAGAACGGCTGCGGTACACCTTGCCCGACCTTCCCCAGCGGTAACCGCCCTTAACCTTGCGTACAGGCATAATGATCCTTTGCACATAAAATAAAACCCGCCGAAGCGGGTTTGGCTGACCACACCTGTTACAGTTTCAGGCGACCGGTGGAGCGCATGTAGGTTTCCAGGCGGCCTTCCAGCACGCTGAACGGGTCTTTGCCGGCTTCGTCGTCCGAGGGCGTGCCGCGCAGCTGGTTCACTTCTTCCGGCTTCAGGTATTGCGAGGTGTCCGGCATCAGCTGTTCGAACACGTTGTCGGCGGAAACGCTACCGACACGAATGATAACGTTGGCGCTGCCGTCGGCCTGGAACTGCGGGATCAGGGTGTACACAGCTTTGCGGGTAAATTCACGGTAAATCATGATTGCTCCTTGTGGTTAAAGACCTGTTACGTTGAACTCGAGTACAGAGTAACCCTTGGGCATCGTCCATACTTCGGAGCCAGGCTGGAAGTTGAAATTTTGATACTTGGTTAGCGTGTTCGTCAATGCCACAATACCGGTACTCTTGTCAATGAACACCATATCATTGAATACGCTGGTATTGCTTTGCAGCGGAGTTACAACGCGCTGTCGGACAGACTGTACCGCGTAAGCATAGACGTTAGCTGCATCGGGGGCAAAACGGACGTATGCATTGGACTTATCTTTGTCCTGCACATTAACTGTCTTGGTTACGCTTGCAGGAGCTCCGGAGCCTACTGTCGAAAATACGTAGACGTCAACAGTTGCGTCGCCCACATCGGGATACACAATGTTCGAACTTTGAAGCGTGTATGTGTAGGATACACCTTCTTGCCCTGTCCTGGAAACTACGCCCACAGAATACGAAGTGCCCACAGCGGGCGTGAAGTTGCCAATGGCGATGACCTCGCCAGGCTCAGCTGTGGTAATCAAAGTGGCTTGTTTCGTTGCTGCTGGGATTACCACCTGCGTCTTGCGTGAGAAACGCAGAGCGGAAGCTTGTTGTTCATTGAAGTAAAATTGCTGAGGTTGCTCCGTCGCTGCGGTATAAGCAACCTGCGGCGCTGCCAACAGAGCCGGGGCACCGCCACCGCCACCACCGCAGGCAGCGAGCATTGCAATGGTAAAGAAAAAGGCTAAACTGCGAATGAAGTTTTTCATGTGTCACCTATGTATAATCAAAGACGTTTAAAAGCATATGACTACCACCAGAACCTTGAATCCAACTTACGCCAGGGTTAACAGCGTCATTGGTGTATCCGAGAAAATGGATACCGTAATAGAAAGCACAGAGCCCGTTGCCCCCATACAGCTGCCGGAACACATCCATAGATAAGGCGTTTCTTGGCGACCAACCTTGAGCAGAAATTCTTGGCGCTCCTTGTATAATAGCATACCTGTTCGTTGTCTCCCATTCGATAAGCTGATCTGCTGGGATTTCAAATGTGTTGTCTTGTCTTGTAATAAAGCTTAAAGGCTTGAGGTACTTTTTTCTAGAATCGTAAGCTAAGGAACCGTCCTCTTTAAATACCTGAAGCCCTACGCCACCACCTGCAATTGGAACAGGTTTGGTAAAGACATAAATGTCACACTCAAATCGTGCGCTTCCCGTAGACGTGCTAGAAATCTGATTGCTCACATATCCGTAAGGCAACGCTAGGGTATATGTGACATTGCCGTTAGACGACAATTTACCAATTAGGGCAGCCGACCCATCTGGTCGACGAAACCCGTCAGCAGTTGTACTAAAAAAGTTCCCGAATGCAATGAGATGGCCCGGACTGTCCTGAATTGTAAAGCTTACAGGAATCCATCCAGGATTGGTGCCATAAACCTCAGCAGCAGTATAATAGTGATCAATCTTAATCGTAGCAGTATGTTCCAGATTGAAATAGTTCTGGTCAATTACAACTATTCCATCGTCGTTAACAACCTGAAAGCCAGCGTCCATCAATAGCATCCGTAAGTAATTGTTCCAGGAACATAGCTTGTGATTGCGTAATCGCGATTGCTGTAGCTCCATTGTATAACGGAACCGACAATTTTGACGCTAGGGTACGCATACCCAATTCCTTGATATATTGCATCTGGAACAAACATTGCAAATGGTGTATTCCCAGCAGGAACAGTAATTGCCAGTGAACCATTACTGTTCACATATACTGTGCCTAAGATCTTCGGTATGCGGGTTGTCAGACTTAGCTCCTCCAACCCGCTACCGTTAAACACCTGCAATCCCTGCGGCATTACCACACTCCCAATCGTACTCGCATCACATTGTTGGCATCGTAAACCCTAAGCTGGTTGCTCTCAATTTCCATACGAGCGCCAGATGCAGCTGTACGGAGCAAGCCTACGTTAGCAGTCACAGCAGACAGGCTGCTTACACTTAATTTATCTGCCGTGACAGACCCAGCAGCAAGCTTATCCGACGTGACTGCGTTGCTTACCAGCTTCTCGGTTGTAATCGTTCCCGCTACAATGTGCCCAGCATTAATGCTGTTAGCTGCTATTTTACCAGCAGTCACGGCGTTTGCAGCAAGTTTGTCAGTAACGATCGCTCCGTCTTGAATTAGTGTCGCGCCGCTCACACGGGTTACGCTAATCAGGCCCACAATATAGCTGCCGCTTGTACAACGGTTAACGATGCGGATATTACCAATACCGGCTGTCATGCTTACAGGCAATGTCAGTGTGGTCGCGTAGGTTGTCGCCCCGTTGAGCGATTGCGTCAAATAAACGTCGTGCCCACCGCCAGCAAATGACCAATACCACCAGCCCGGAACGTGCAGGTCAACGCAGATGCCACCAACAGCGTTATTCCCGTAGACCTGAACTTCAAGCCTATACGTCGCGCCGGGCTCTATGGCAAACGAATTGGACATCGATGTGTCAACCTCGCCAGGAAGAAGGCGCATGCGTCTTTCGCTTTTTGCCCAGTCTGCGTTCGGGCCAACTTCTACAGTGTATGGTCTACCCCACCACTCCTGAGAATAATAGCGCGGGTCTTGGACAAGGTTGTCACCGTAACCGATGAGCAGTTTGTCGGCTGTAATTACTCCCGCCTGAATATGCGAGGCGTTGACGCTATTAGCAGCGATCTTTCCTGCGGTAACTGAGTTGGTTGCCAGCTTGTCGGTTGTAATGGCACCGTTCTGAATTAGCGTGCTAGGCAGAACTTCTTCCAGGCGCAAGTTCTGCACAGCCATACGACGACCATCACCGCCGTTACCGTAGTTAAGGATTACACCGACGCGGGCCTGAGTAGCGTTCGAGGGAATTGCTCTACCAGTACCAACCCCGAAATCTCCAGAATACTCATAGAACTGTCCTTCGCCCGGAACACCGCTCCAAGGGTATCCCGACCAGCTACCGCCCCATCCAGGAAACAACATAGTCCCGGAAGAATCGTAGAAAATAATTGCCAAGTATGCCCAACGCCCGTTGCCGGAATCGCTGTAGAGCGAGCCACCAAGCCTGTAAGTCTTGTTAGCGTTAATCGGAAATACTTCACGACTCTTGATCCATACATCTGCGTTACCCGCACCGCTTGCGTTTCGGGCATAAAGGCACGTATTGGCTACCGCACCCCCTGCGCTGGTTACAAAGCCGAACTCAGGGTTCGCGTTAGGGCCCGGATCCACAATCCAGTTCCCTGCGTCAGTAAAGTTCGGGTCTAAGTTAATGCAAGAACCGGAAGGCTGAATAAGCAGCTGGTCGGCAGTGATTACAAATTGCGACACACTCCCATCGTTTAGAGCCTGGAAGCCGGACAGTTTACGACGTCCGTCTGCTAGAGTTGCACCAAGCGAAACGCCGTAGGAAGTGTTCACTTTGTTGCCCAGCGTAACCACACTCTGCGAAACGCTAGTAACCGAGCCTTCCACATTACCGACACGAGCTGCAAGTGTGGTTACTTCGGAAGCAGAAGCCTTCCCTGCGACGCTTGCTTCAACGTTCGAAACCCTGCTCAACGTTGCGTTGAAATTGCTCGCAAGGTTGAACACTTTGTCGCCAGCCTTGTACGGCGACGGCACAGTTGCCGTGGTTTCCTCAACCATTGGATTGCAGATAAAGAGCCACGAGTCTGCATTTCCTGGAATTGTGTCCAACTTCACGATATGGAGAAGTGCGCGTACTGCTTCAGCTGGGGCCGTAGCTTTGTGGTATCGCCGGGGCCAAATGTGAAATTCCCACCCAATGGGGCTAAAGACCCCGAAGTCCGGTGAGTGCGTCATGCCAATTCGCTCACCGGCGCTATTTTCCCAAGCAATTGAGAAACGCATGTAAGCTCTATGCTCGCTTGTATACGCGCTAAAGATGTAGGATCTTCCAGCGGTAACTGGGACGTAGCAGCACCACATCCCAGAAACACCTGTATTATCCGCCTGATGTATAACCAGAGAATGGCGTCCAGAAGGTATGTAGCCCGGATGAGTGTCCCGACCTGTGTAACCATCTGCATAAGACGCAGGCGTATCCGAATAGAACCACCATCCATCGGTGTTAATTTCAACATCTGAGTTTTGGATAAGGTTCCCGCTTGTAGCTTTGTTTGCGTTGACTTCAGCTGTAAGCGAAGTGACATCGCTAGCATTTGCCTTGCCCGGCAGTGCGGACTCTACAGATCCAACCCGTGACAATGCAGACGAGATGTTAGACTCGTTGGTCGTTACCCGTCCAGTAAGGGTTACGAGATCGGATGCACTTGCCTTTCCGGGCAGAGTTGCTTCTACTGTGGACAGCCTGGAATTCGTAGCGTCCAAGTTTACCTGAGATGCTTTCTCTGCAAGCGCAGCGGGCAAACCGCCAATCTCGGAAACAGTGTCAACAACTTCAAGCCGGACATCTTGAACGAGATGGTAGCCAACTTCGCTGAGCCAGTTGCCGATAACCCGTGGAGCAATAAGTTTTACCGATGGAGGCGGAGTAAAGACGCCTTCATATTTTACCCACTCGGTAGACAGCTGAATACCTTCTAAGATGCCACCTTGAGAGGTTTCAACAATAAACTGAGCCAGAAACGAACCATCAACGTCCTTAGACACATAACGGAGATAAAGCACGCTGCTGGAATCTGTCGAACGCTTTGCCCAGCAAGAAATGCGGTAAGACTTCGTCGGGTCGCAAGGTACACCCTTAGCACTGTCTACGCTATAGCCAAAAGCGCCGCCGAGTTTGATAGCGCCGGGCGAAGTTTTTCCGTCAGGGATAATTACAAACGTAACCTTCTCGCCGTGGCCGCCATGAACCCAA
>JACCDQ011429979.1_pt1 | contig 15635 bp, 14 predicted proteins | sample 7446031 | NCBI WGS metagenome assembly JACCDQ01 (sample SAMN15323442, study PRJNA562643) | freshwater metagenome | isolation source: river surface water | place: USA:Blue River Watershed | collected 2017-08-17
AAGCCCCCAGCACCTTGACCGACTACCTGCCGGGCGACGCCTTGATGTTCCTGGACGAAAGCCATGTGATGATTGGCCAGCTGGGCGGCATGTACAACGGCGACCGCGCCCGCAAAACCACGCTGGTGGAGTACGGTTTTCGCCTGCCCAGCGCGTTAGACAACCGGCCGCTGAAGTTCGAAGAATTCGAAGCCAAAATGCGCCAATGCGTATTTGTGTCTGCCACGCCCGCTGTTTATGAACAGGAGCACAGCGGCCAAGTTGTGGAACAGGTGGTGCGCCCCACTGGGTTGGTGGACCCGCTGGTCGAGGTGCGCCCCGCCGTGCATCAGGTGGACGATGTGCTGGGCGAAATCCGCCTGCGGGTGGAGCAGGGCGAGCGGGTGCTGATCACCACGCTCACCAAACGCATGGCCGAGCAGTTGACTGATTACCTGACCGAAAACGGCGTCAAAGTCCGCTACTTGCACAGCGACATCGACACCGTTGAACGCGTAGAAATTCTGCGCGACTTGCGCTTAGGCACGTTTGATGTGCTGGTGGGCATCAACCTGCTGCGCGAGGGGCTGGACATACCTGAGGTGTCGCTGGTGGCAATTTTGGACGCCGACAAAGAGGGTTTTTTGCGTTCCGAGCGGTCCCTGATCCAGACCATAGGGCGTGCAGCGCGCAACCTCAACGGCAAGGCCATTCTCTACGCCGACCGCATCACCGATTCCATGAAGCGGGCCATAGACGAAACCGAACGCCGCCGCAACAAGCAAATCGCGTTCAACGCCGAACATGGCATCACGCCCAGGGGCGTGGTCAAGCGGATCAAGGACCTGATCGATGGTGTTTACAGCGAAAAGGCGGGCGAAGAAGCCAAGAAGCTGGAACAGGCACGCGCACACCTGGCCGAGATCGAGGACATGAGCGAAAAAGACCTGGCCAAAGAAATCAAACGGCTGGAAAAACAAATGCTGGAACACGCCCGCAACTTGGAGTTCGAGCAGGCCGCACGTGTGCGCGACCAGTTGGCCCGCTTGAAAGACCAGGTGCTGGGTGCCCACGGTACCGACAACGTGGTGGTTTTGCGGCCTGCTGCCTGATTTTTTTGGGGTGCCTCCCCCATACAGGGGAGGCTGAGTGGTCGAAAACTCACCGAGAATGGTCGAATGACCGATGTTGTACGCATCTACCTGATCGAAGACGATCGAACCGTCCTTCATTTTGTTGAGGAGTCTTTGCGTACCCGCCCCCAATGGCGTTTGGTGGGGGAGTCATCCACCTTTGCACACGCCAGCGTAGTGGCCCCGCACAGCCTGGCCGATGTGTTTTTGGTGGATTTGGGTTTGCCCGACGGGCGTGGCGAGGATTTGCTGCGTTTGCTTTCGGTGGCCCGCCCGGACGCCGAATTGCTGGTGTTTACCGTGTTCGGTGACGAAACCCGTTTGATCAATGCCTTGCAGTCGGGGGCCACGGGTTACGTGCTCAAAGGTTGTAGCGGTCAGGAACTGGTCGATGCAATCGAACAAATCCGGGAGGGTGGGGCGCCCATTTCACCCTTGCTGGCCCGCATGTTGTTGAAGCAGTTCCGCAGCCCTGCGCTTTCGGTCCCGGGCTTGGGGCAGGTGGAACTGTCCGAGCGGGAGGTGGATGTCCTGAAGCTGGTGGCCCAGGGGTATGTGAACAAAGAGATAGGCCTTCGGCTGGGCATAGGTGTGGCCACGGTCAGCACCCACGTTAAAAAACTTTACCGCAAACTGGCCGTGCACACGCGCGTTCAAGTGGTAAGGGTGGCACAGGAGCGGGGCCTGATTTGACCCCCAGCAACGCCGGTGCCACTGCGCGGGGCAAGCAGACGCTTGTTCAAAGAACCAATGCCTGGGTGACCGGGTGGCCTGCCTATGCGTGGTTGGCGTTGCTGCTGACGGCCTTGCTGTTTGGGTTGTATCGCGTTTCGTTGCCCAACAAGTCGATCGACAGCGCCCACACCGTGCTTACCGCACAAATCGGCCTGCCCGATGCGCCGCATGTTGCCATGCGCAGCGTGGCTTTGCCGCACATCCTGGACGATGAAGCCCCCGCTTGGCGCCAGCGGGTGGACTACACCATCGCCTGGCCCGAAACCTTGTCCTACGCCCACCCCGATTCGGCCCAGATGGCGGTGCTGCTGCCCCGGGTGGGCACACGTTTTCGGTTGCTGCTCAATGGTGTTGAGGTGCACCAGGTGGGGTGGCGCGCGCCCCAGGAAGAAACGGTGAATTCCGCTTGGTTGCCCTACTTAGTGGCGCTGCCTGGCCCACTGCTCAAAGTTCACCCACGTGAGAACGTGCTGAAGCTGGAGGTGCAAGGGCAACTGCTGGAGCGCAGCGGTGTGTGGCCCTTGCAAATCGGCCTGTACGACCAATTGCAAGCCCGGCACAACGTGCTGTTCGGTTGGCAGGTAACAGGCACTTGGATGATGGCCATGGCCAGTGCCCTGATGGCGTTGATGGCCTGGTTCATGTGGTGGCACCTGCGTGAACGATTGTTTGCCTTGCTGGTGGCCATGCTGGTGGCGCATTTTGTGCGGTTGGTGCTGTCTGCCTTGGTGCAGCCACACATGGCCTACGAGATTTATTTCTTGCTGCACCGGATTTCGTTCACCCTGTATTGCGGCTTTTTGTACCTGTTCATTGAACACTTGTTTGGCTACCGCATTCAAACCGGGCGCCGGCTTTCGTATGGCGTTTTGTTGATCGGCCCTCTGTGGATCGGCTTGACCCTGGCCCTTCAAAACTACAACCTCTACCGTATATGGGCCGGTGTGTTGGCGGCTGTGGGCCTGCTGATGCTGGCACAGGTGATGTACCGTTCGCGGGCAGGGTCTCGCATGGATGCAGATAAAAAAACCGTGATGGTTGTAGCGGTGTTCACTTTGTGCACCGGTTTGCGTGATTTTGCGGTGGTCCAACTCAATTTCCCTGGAGACGCGGACTTGCGCTGGATGGCATTGGGCAGCCTTGCATTGATGTTCACGTTTGGGTGGATATTGGTCAAAAAATCGATTCATGCGGTCAACGAGGTGCAGCGCCTCAACGAATCGCTGGCCCGGCGCGTGATGGCCCGTGAAAACGAGCTGATGCAGGCCTTTGATCAATTGTCTTTGTCGGAAAAACAGAGAACCCTTGAAGGCGAGCGCCGCCGCCTCATGCGCGACATGCACGACGGATTGGGCAGCCAGTTGGTGCAAGCCTTGAACGCGGTGCGCAGCGGTGAACGTTTGGCCTCGCACCACGTGGCCGACATGCTGCAGCACGCCTTGGAAGAGCTGCGCATGACGCTGGACTCGCTGGAACCGATGGACGGCGATTTGCCCACCATTCTGGGAACCTTGCGGCGCCGCATATCGCCCGCCCTGGAGGCGGCTGGCATCGACCTGAACTGGCAAGTGCAAGAGGTGCCAGCGCTGCAACAACTGGATTCCCGGGGAGTGATGCACTTGTTCCGTTGCCTGCAGGAAATTTTTGCCAACGTGATCAAGCATGCCCACGCCCAAACCGTAACCGTGCGAACCTGGCAAGAGGGCAACACCGTCTACTTGGGCATTCAAGACGATGGCTTGGGTATGTCCCAATCCCGGGGCGATTCGATTTCAGGCGGGAGAGGGTTGGGCAACATCCAGGTGCGGGCCGCCAAAATGGGCGCAGAAGTGGCTTTTACATCGGCCAAGCCAGGCACTTGTGTGACTTTCAGTTTCCTTATGCACCTAGAGTACGAAGAACCCGTGCCTACGGACCGCGCACCCTGGTTGTGACGCCGATCTATAGCTGACCAAATTACTCGGGTTTTGTGTATAATCGACTAAAACAGTCGGGATATGGTTTCTGACTGCAACCCTCCATGCACCGGAGTTTGCCATGCGCCTCACCACCAAAGGTCGTTTTGCCGTTACCGCCATGATTGATTTGGCTTTGCGCCAGACCAGTGGACCCGTGACATTGGCCGCCATCAGCCAGAGGCAGCAAATTTCGCTGTCGTACCTGGAACAGTTGTTTGGCAAGCTGCGCCGACACGATCTGGTGGAGTCTACCCGTGGGCCGGGTGGTGGCTACACCTTGGGCCGAAAAGCGGCAGACATCTCTGTCGCCGATATTATCGTCTCTGTGGACGAGCCAATTGACGCCACCCAGTGTGGTGGCAAAGAAAATTGCCACGGTGACAGCCGGTGCATGACCCATGAGTTGTGGGCTGCGTTGAACAACAAAATGGTTGAGTTTTTGAGTTCCATTTCGTTGCAAACGCTGGTTGACGAGCAACTGGCCAAAGGCGTGGTGGTGGACAGCGCACCGCTGATCAAACGCGCCATTTCTTCTGCCCCCGTGGTCAAGCCCATACGTGTGAACGCGCCGAATTCGGTATTTGCCTTGGGCGCCATTGCCAGCAAGTAAACCATCCGAGTATTCCTGTCATTTCAGGCCGATTGTCATGAGCACACCCCATTTCCCGATTTACATGGACTACAGCGCCACCAACCCGTGCGATCCGCGCGTGGTGGACAAAATGGTCCCCTGGCTGTACGAACATTTCGGCAACCCGGCTTCACGCAGCCACGCCTGGGGCTGGGAGGCCGAAAAAGCGGTTGAAGTCGCACGCGAACAGGTGGCCGACCTGATCGGGGCCGACCCACGTGAGATCGTATGGACCAGCGGCGCCACCGAGTCCAACAACCTGGCCATCAAAGGTGCCGCCCATTTCTACAAAGGCAAAGGCAAGCACCTCATCACGGTCAAGACGGAACACAAGGCGGTGTTGGACACCATGCGCGAACTGGAGCGCCAAGGGTTCGAGGTGACTTACCTGGACGTTCAGGCTGATGGACTGCTGGACTTGGAGCTGTTCAAGGCCACCATCCGGCCCGACACCATTTTGGCCAGCGTGATGTTCGTGAACAACGAAATCGGTGTGGTGCAAGATGTGGCCGCCATCGGGACCATCTGCCGTGAAAAGGGCGTGATTTTCCATGTCGATGCGGCGCAGGCCACGGGTCGTGTTGACATCGACATGAAGACTTTGCCCATCGATTTGATGAGCCTGACCTCGCACAAGACGTATGGCCCCAAAGGGATTGGCGCCTTGTTTGTGCGACGCAAACCGCGCATTCGCCTGGAAGCACAGATGCACGGTGGCGGCCATGAACGCGGCATGCGTTCGGGCACCTTGCCCACCCACCAGTGTGTGGGCATGGGCGAAGCCTACCGGATTGCCAAGACCGAAATGCACGCCGAACTGCCGCGCATCCAGGCCTTGCACGACCGATTGATGGCTGGTTTGTCCCAAATCGAAGAGTCATTTCTCAACGGCCATGCAATCCGCCGCGTGCCGCACAACCTGAACATGAGCTTCAACTATGTGGAAGGCGAATCCTTGATCATGGGCATCAAGGGTTTGGCCGTGTCCAGCGGTTCGGCCTGCACCTCGGCCAGCCTGGAACCCAGCTACGTGCTGCGCGCCCTGGGCCGCAGCGACGAATTGGCCCACAGCAGCTTGCGCATGACCATCGGCCGCTGGACCACTGAAGCCGAAATCGACTACGCCATCGCGTCCATCAAAGACAACGTGGCCAAACTGCGCGAACTCTCGCCCCTGTGGGAGATGTACAAAGACGGCATCGATCTGTCGACCATCCAGTGGGCAGCCCACTGACAGCCCCATCACCGGAGAACGAACATGGCCTATTCAGACAAAGTTATTGACCATTACGAAAACCCCCGCAATGTGGGCAGCTTTGAAAAGGGCGACGACACAGTGGGCACCGGTATGGTGGGAGCCCCGGCCTGTGGCGACGTGATGAAGCTGCAGATCAAAGTGAACCCGCAGACCGGTGTGATTGAAGACGCACGTTTCAAAACCTACGGCTGTGGATCAGCGATTGCGTCCAGCTCCCTGGTGACCGAATGGGTCAAGGGCAAAACGCTGGACCAGGCCGCTGAAATCAAAAACAGCCAGATCGCCGAAGAACTGGCCTTGCCACCGGTGAAAATCCACTGCTCCATCCTCGCGGAAGACGCCATCAAGGCCGCCGTGAGTGACTACAAACAAAAACACGCGCATTGAAGCTGGATTTGCACCATGTCTGTGACCGTTTCCGAGGCCGCCGCCAAACACGTGACCAAGTACCTCAGCCGCAGGGGCAAGGGCGTGGGTGTGCGTTTGGGAGTTAAAACCACCGGATGTTCGGGTTTGGCGTACAAACTTGAATACGCTGACGAGGTGGCTCCGGAAGATGTGGTGTTTGAGGACCACGGTGTCAAAGTGCTGGTCGATCCGAAAAGCCTGCCTTACTTGGACGGTACGCAACTGGACTTTGTGCGTGAAGGGCTGAACGAAGGATTCCGCTTCAACAACCCCAACGAGCGGGACAAGTGCGGGTGTGGTGAGTCTTTCCGGGTTTGAGCGGTGTTGAACCTTCAAGACAACGATTTCTCGTTGATGGGGATGCTGCCGGGTTTTGACCTGGACCCGGTGGCCCTGGATGCCCGCTGGAAACAGCTGCAACGCGAGGTGCATCCGGACAAGTTTTCCACCCAAGGGGCGGCTGCGCAGCGAGTGGCCATGCAGTGGTCGGTGCGGGTGAACGAAGCCTACCAGCGCCTGAAAAATCCCTTGCAGCGCGCAGCTTACTGGTGCGAGTTGCAGGGGGTCAAAATCAACGCCGAAAGCAACACCGCCATGCCTGCAGATTTCTTGCTGCAGCAGATGGAATGGCGTGAAACGCTGGACGAAGCTGTGACCGAACAGGATTTGGAACGGTTGTTGGACACCACACAACACGCCCGGCGCGAACGGCTGCACACACTTGCGCACACCATAGACGCCCAACGCAATCCGGATGCCGCGGCACAACAAGTGCGCGCCCTGATGTTTGTGGATCGATTTGTCAGCGAAATCAATCAGCGCCTTGAGCGGCTGGATGCATGAACCATGGCTTTGTTACAGATTTCAGAACCCGGCCAGGCGCCTGACCCGCATCAGCGACGTATTGCCGTGGGCATTGATTTGGGCACCACCCATTCCTTGGTTGCGGCCATGCGGCATGGTGTTCCCGAGTGCCTTCCTGACGCCCAGGGCCGCGTGATCGTACCCAGCGTGGTACGTTATTTGGCTGATGGCGGAGGGTCAGGGCGCCAGATTGGGTTTGATGCATTGAACGCCCAAGCCACAGACCCACAAAACACCGTCAGTTCGGTCAAGCGCCTGATGGGGCGCAAGTTGGCCGACTTGCCGCAAGTGCATCATCTGCCTTACGCCGTGGTGGACGGCCCCGGTATGGTTGCTGTGCGCACCGTCGCCGGTGACAAAACCCCGGTTGAGATCAGCGCTGAAATTCTGGCCACCTTGCGCTTTCGCGCCGAAGACAGTTTCGATGATGAGTTGTATGGTGCTGTGATCACGGTGCCTGCGTATTTCGACGATGCGCAGCGCCAAGCCACCAAAGATGCGGCCCAAATGGCCGGGTTGAATGTGCTGCGACTGATCAACGAGCCCACGGCTGCCGCCATCGCTTACGGGCTGGACCAGGGCGCTGAAGGGGTGTACGCCGTCTACGATCTGGGCGGTGGCACGTTTGATGTGTCGGTGTTGCGCCTGACGCAGGGAGTGTTTGAGGTGGTGGCCACGGGTGGGGATTCGGCCCTGGGGGGAGACGACTACGACCGTGCCTTGGCGGGCTGGGTACTGGGCCAGCAGGCTGTGGGCGTGTCGGTAGCGGACTTGGGTTCCGTGGACCGTGCGCGTTTGCTCGCCGAAAGCCGCCGCTGCAAAGAAGCGTTGTCGCAACATGCCGTCGATGGGCAAGCCGTGGCGTTTCGAATGGTGTTGCAGGGTCAAACGATTGAACAACCCGTGCTGCATGCCGACTTTGAGCAGGTCACGCGCGATTTGACACAACGCACCCTGACTTGTGTGAAGCGCGTGTTGCGCGATGCCCAACTGGGCAAGGACGATATCAAAGGCGTTGTGATGGTGGGGGGATCCACCCGCATGCCCGTGGTATTGCGCGCCGTGGAGCACTTGTTTGGCCGTGAACCGTTGACCAACCTCAACCCGGACGAGGTGGTGGCACTGGGCGCGGCCATACAGGCCAACCAGCTGGCGGGCAACAACCCCGATGGTGATTTGTTGCTGCTCGATGTGATCCCGTTGTCCCTCGGGTTGGAAACCATGGGCGGACTGGTAGAGCGCATTGTGCCGCGCAACACCACCATACCCACCGCCTTGGCACAAGATTTCACCACTTTCAAAGACGGCCAAACCGCACTCGCTTTGCACGTGGTGCAAGGCGAGCGTGACATGGTGAGCGATTGCCGCAGCCTGGCGCGGTTTGAATTGCGTGGCATCCCCCCGATGGCCGCTGGTGCAGCGCGCATACGGGTCACCTTCACGGTCGATGCCGACGGTTTGCTGACCGTGGCCGCCAAAGAGCAGGGCTCCGGAGTGGAAGCCAAAATAGACGTAAAACCATCTTATGGCTTGAGCGACGAGCAGATTGCCGCCATGCTGCAAGACAGCTTTTCCACCGCCGAACAAGACATGCAAGCCCGGGCGGTGGTCGAAGCGCGTGTCGATGCGCAACGCATGCTCGATGCCACCCTAAGTGCATTGGCTGCAGATGGCGACCTGCTCAGTGACCAGGAACGCGGGCAAATAGAGAATTTGCTCAAACGGGTCGATGCAGAGCAAACATCCTCGGTGGCGGCCGATATTGAAGCGGCGGTAGACGCGCTCGCCAAGGGAACCGAGGCTTTTGCGGCTTTGCGCATGAACCGCAGCATTGCCCAGGCCCTGGCCGGTCAAAACGTGGAAAATCTTTGACATGCCCACCATCACCATACTGCCACATCCAGAACTCTGTCCCTCCGGCGCTCAGATCAAGGCACTGCCTGGAACCACCCTGTGCGAGGCGTTGCTGGACCATGACATCGAGATAGAGCACGCTTGCGACATGAGTTGTGCGTGCACCACCTGCCACGTGGTGGTACGCCAGGGGTTCGACAGCTTGAACGAGGCCACCGAAGACGAAGAAGACCTGTTGGACAAGGCCTGGGGGCTGGAGCCACAGTCGCGACTGAGTTGCCAGACCGTGCTGGCGCAAACCGATTTGACCGTGGAAATTCCGCGTTACACCATCAACCACGCGCGCGAAAACCACTGAGACCTTGCCATGCGCCAAATCGTACTGGACACAGAAACCACCGGCTTGTCGGCCTCCGATGGCGACCGAATCATCGAAATCGGTTGTGTGGAGATGCTCAACCGCAAGCTGACCGGCAACAACCTCCATTTTTATATCAACCCTGAACGCGACAGCCACGAGGATGCGCTTCGCGTACACGGAATCACCAGCGAATTCCTGGCCGACAAGCCCAAGTTCGCAGCTGTGGCCAACCAGTTGCTGGATTACCTGCGCGGTGCTGAATTGATCATTCACAACGCTCCGTTTGACCTGGGTTTTCTGGACGAAGAGTTCAAGCGCCTCGGGCATCCAGCAACGCGAAAATGGGTAGAGGGGGTGATCGACACCCTGGTGATGGCCAAAGAAATGTTCCCGGGCAAACGCAACGGCCTGGACGCACTTTGTGATCGGTTGGGGGTGGACAATTCCGGCCGCACATTGCACGGTGCCTTGCTGGACGCCGAATTGCTGGCGGATGTCTATATCAACATGACGCGGGGCCAGGATGCCTTGGTGATGGAAATGGACGCCGATACCGGACGGGCCGGTGGCAACGCAGCCATGCTGGACTTGCGCCAGTTTCAGTTGCCCGTGGTGCTGGCCAATGATGCCGAGGAAACGGCTCACCTGGCCATGCTGAATGATCTGGACAAGGCCAGCAAGGGCAAAACCGTCTGGCGAAACATGGCAGTTTCGGGTTAGAATGCAAAGCTATGCTACCGGGTCGTTAACTCAGCGGTAGAGTGCCACCTTCACACGGTGGAAGCCAGTGGTTCGATCCCACTACGACCCACCAAATTCCATGAAAAAAGCCAAGAAATTCTTGGCTTTTTTTGCGTCTGCGGCGCCTGCATACCCACCGCCATGCAAGGGTGGGTATGGCAGCAGGCTCAACGGGGTTTGCGACGTGGCGCGGCGCTGGGTGCACCGCTGCCGCCTGAGCGGGGCTCCAAATGGCGGAAGGTGATGCGGCCTTTGGTCAGGTCGTAAGGAGACAACTCCAAAGACACCTTGTCACCGGCCAGAATGCGGATGTGGTTTTTGCGCATCTTGCCGCCCGAATAGGCGATCAGGGTGTGCCCGTTGTCAAGTGTGACGCGGTAGCGCGAATCAGGCAAAACTTCTTCAACCTTGCCTTGCATTTCGATCAAATCTTCTTTGGACATGCTGTCCTCCTTGCATTGTGTTCATCCAGCGCCCTTCAAGCAACGGCCAAGCTGGCGCCATGCATGCGTTAGGGCTCACCGAATATGGGGTGACTCCGGGGTGGCACCAAATGCCACGCCCCAGAAACGGGCTTGTCATTGCGGGAAGTTTGACAACCCGGAGGGCCAACAGCGTTGACCAGCGAGGCAGGCCAGCGGCAAAACACCGGGGCCTAGTCATACTACAAATGCTGGGAAGGCAAGCGATTCACAGCAACCTTCGGATTGTATTCTTTATGCTGACCTATTGCCACGTGTCCTTGGGATGGTGGATCAGGTGGTGCGTTTGAACACCGACAGCAAGCCACCTGCAACCACGAACAGGCTGCCAAACACGCGGTTCAAAGCGCGCATGTGGGCTGGCGTTTTCAGTGCCGCCAGAACGCGGGCCGCCAGTGCGGTGTAACCGGCCATCACCACCAGGTCGGTAAAACTCAAAGTCAAACCAATGACCAGGTACTGCAAAGCAAGCGGTTCTTGCAGATTCAGAAACTGGGGCACCACTGCCAGCAAAAACACCGTCCCTTTGGGGTTCACGGCGTTGATCATCCAGCCGCGCAAAATCATGTGGCGGGTCGAGACCTGCCTGGGCGTGTTGGTGCCGGCCACCAAGGGTCGGGCCGGTGCACGCCACTGCTGTATGCCCAACCACACCAAGTACGCCACGCCGCCCCACTTGACCACCTGAAAAGCGGTGTTGGATGTGGCCACCAATGCACCCAAGCCCAGGCCCACGACCACGAGCTGCGTCCAAATGCCCAAGACCAAACCGAAGGTGGTGATATAGCCACGACGAAACCCGTGGTTCAAGCCTGCGCTCATGGCGGCAACCGCTCCAGCCCCCGGCGATATGCTGATGGCCCAGGATGCCGCAAAAAAAGCCAACCAAGTGGTGATTTCCATGGTGTTGTGTGGTGATGACGGAGGCATGGAATGATACGCCGCATGAAAACCCAACCATCGGTTCAACTGACAGGTTGGATATTCAGGACAACTTGAAACGTAGGCAAAAAATAGATTAGAATGTGAGGCTACGCTACCGGGTCGTTAACTCAGCGGTAGAGTGCCACCTTCACACGGTGGAAGCCAGTGGTTCGATCCCACTACGACCCACCACATTTTTGAAAAGCCTGGTTCAGCCAGGCTTTTTTTCGCCTGCTGTTTTGACTTGCCAAGATTGCTTCAGCATGGCGAGCCGATCGGCCACCCTGGTAACGCGTTTGTGGGGTGAAGCGGCGTTGACATTGGCGACAATCGGGGGCATGAGCACCCATTCCAACCCGCGAAGTTTGTTGTTGCCCGTGATGCGTGGGGTGCTTGACCGCATGGCGCGGGCAGGGCGCGCGCCCATGCATGCATTGACCCCGCAGCAGGCCAGGGCGTTTTACGAGGCGGGTTCGGGTGTTCTGGATATTGCCCCACACAAAATGGCGCGCGTGGAGGCGTTGCAGGTGCCCACACGTGATGGAGCCCTGTTGGACGCTCGGATGGTGATACCCTACCCGACGCATCCCACAGCCGAACACAACCAGCAGTCGGAGGCCGGAACCGAATCGTGGCCTGTGCTTTTGTATTTGCACGGTGGCGGCTTCACCGTGGGAAGCATCAACACGCACGACAGCTTGTGCCGACATTTGGCCCATTTGGCACAGTGTGCTGTGGTGTCTCTGGACTACCGTTTGGCTCCGGAACACCGTTTCCCCACCGCCAGCAACGATGCGTGGGACGCTTTGCAATGGCTGCATGAACATGGCACCCAGTGGGGCCTGGATGCGCAACGCATGGCCATTGGTGGCGACAGTGCCGGAGGAACACTGAGCATGGGCACCGCCTTGATGGCGCGGGACGCGGGTGTGAAGCTGGCTTTGCAGATGCTGTTTTACCCAGGCTGCGCCGCTCGGCAGGACAGCGCTTCGCACCGCATTTTTGGCCACGGTTTTCTGCTCGAAACAGCGGGGATTGCATGGTTTTTTGATCAGTATCTGAACAACCCCGCTGAGCGTGACGATTGGCGTTTTGCCCCCTTGAACGCCCCCGATCTGGAAAATGTGGCGCCGGTGTGGATGGGCTTGGCCGAGTGCGACCCGCTGGTGGACGAAGGCGTGATGATGGCCGACCGCTTTCGCTGGGCGGGCGTACCCGTAGACCTGGAAATTTACGCCGGGGTGACCCACGAGTTCATCAAGATGGGTCGGGCCGTTCCCCTGGCGTTGCAGGCACACCAGGATGCCGCCCGTGCGCTGCGCAAGGCTTTCGGCGTTGCAGGGTGCGCAAAGCGGGGCTAAAACGTACACTTGACGCCTGATATCCGGCTATTTTCATGAACGCTCCTATTGATGTTTCTTTTTTTGCCCGTGCAGCCAAACCGTTGACCAGCTACAAGCCGTACTGGGCCAAGCGGTTTGGACCCGCGCCGTTTTTGCCCATGAGCCGGGCCGAAATGGATCAACTGGGCTGGGACAGCTGCGATGTGGTGCTGGTGACAGGGGATGCGTATGTGGATCACCCCAGTTTCGGAATGGCGGTGGTGGGACGGGTGCTGGAGTCGCAAGGGTTTCGCGTGGGCATCATTGCCCAGCCGGACTGGCACAGCACAGAGCCTTTCAAGGCATTGGGGCGCCCCAATCTGTTCTGGGGTGTGACGGCTGGGAACATGGATTCGATGATCAACCGCTACACGGCCGATCGCAAAATTCGAACCGACGACGCCTATACCCCAGGCAACGTGGGTGGCAAGCGACCAGACCGCGCTGCCACCGTGTACAGCCAGCGTTGCCGCGAAGCCTACAAAGACGTGCCCATCGTGCTGGGGGGGATTGAAGGCTCGTTGCGCCGAATCGCCCATTACGACTATTGGAGCGAAAACGTGCGCCGTTCGATTGTGCTGGACAGCAAGTGCGATATTTTGCTCTACGGCAATGCGGAACGAGCCCTGGTGGAGGTGGCGCACCGATTGGCACGGCGCGAGCCGGTGTCCTCGATCACCAACGTCCGCGGGACGGCGTTTGTGGTTCGCGGGCCCTTGCCGGACTGTTTTGAAATCGATTCCACCGAAGTGGATACCCCCGGTCGTGTGGATGCCCATCTGAACCCCTACCTGATGGTGTCGGAACAGGCCAAGGCCCAAGGGGCGTCTTGTGCCCGGGACGATGAGGCCCCGGCAAATGCGGTTCAACCGCTGCAGTTTGTTCCCAACCCCGCGCTCCAGACCAAAGTCGCGGACAAGCCGCCACGCGACAAAACCGTGATCCGTTTGCCCAGTTTTGAGCAGGTGAAGACCGATCCCGTTTTGTACGCACATGCCAATCGATTGCTGCACCTGGAAACCAACCCGGGCAACGCACGCGCCTTGGTACAGGCCCACGGCGTGGGTGCCACTGCGCGAGACGTCTGGATCAATCCGCCGCCCATTCCCCTGACCACGGCGGAGATGGACCATGTGTTTGACTTGCCGTACGCCCGCAGCCCCCACCCGGCCTACGCGGACGAGCACGGTGGTCACGATGGTACGACCAAAATACCCGCTTGGGAAATGATTCGCTTCAGTGTGAACATCATGCGGGGTTGTTTCGGTGGCTGCACCTTTTGTTCGATCACCGAACACGAGGGCCGCATCATCCAGAGCCGGTCAGAGGACTCGATCATTCACGAGATCGAGGACATTCGTGACAAGGTGAAGGGTTTCACGGGCGTGGTGTCGGATTTGGGTGGCCCGACCGCCAATATGTACCGCATTGGTTGCAAAAGCCCGGAAATTGAAGCCGCATGCCGCAAGCCCAGCTGCGTTTACCCAGGCATTTGCAACAACCTCAACACCAGCCACGATCCTCTGATCAGGATTTACAGACGTGCCCGGGCGCTCAAGGGCATAAAGAAAATCTTGATTGGCTCGGGTTTGCGCTACGACCTGGCTGTGAAAAGCCCGGAATACGTGAAGGAACTGGTGCAACACCACGTGGGGGGGTATCTGAAAATTGCGCCGGAGCACACCGAGGGCGGCCCACTGTCCAAGATGATGAAGCCCGGCATAGGCAGCTATGACCGTTTCAAACAGATGTTTGACCGCTTCAGCGAGGAGGCGGGCAAGAAGCAGTTTCTGATTCCATATTTCATAGCAGCCCACCCTGGCACGAGCGATGAAGACATGATGAATCTGGCCGTGTGGCTCAAGAAAAACGGTTTTCGGGCGGACCAGGTACAAACCTTTTATCCCAGCCCGATGGCCACCGCCACAGCCATGTACCACACGGCTTTGAACACCCTGAAAGGTATCCACCGGGACGACCGGTCCGAGGCGGTGGACATTGTGAAGGGCGAGAAACGCCGCCGTTTGCACAAGGCCTTTCTGCGCTACCACGACCCCAACAACTGGCCTTTGCTGCGCGAGGCACTCAAACGCATGGGCCGCGCCGATCTGATTGGCAACGGGAAACACCACCTGATACCCACGTATCAACCCATGACCACCGGGGCTTATCAAAGCCCGAGGCGCACCAACTCAACCCCCGCCCCCGGCAAGGCGTTGACGCAACACACGGGTTTGCCGCCCCGGGCTGGGGTGCCCACAGGTCCACAGAAAACGAAACCTTTCAAGAGCCGCGCTGGCTGATTTTGAAACTTGCGGCCTGTGGTGTCAGGCCAGGGTGTGCAGTGGCAGATCGTGCTGTGCGGCAAGCTGGTTGAGCTGTGAGCGGGTTTTGTTCGCAAAAAAGGTTGCCAAACGGGTGCGCGTTTCGGGCAGCAACATGGTGTGGTTGATGGCGTCGTCCGTGGCCGATTGCCCCAGCAATTTGAGCAGGGCCCGTGCGAAATGGGGCTCCAACGCTGCCAATGCCACCCGGCCGTTTTTGCAGGCGTACACCTGATAGCCCGCATGGGCACCGCCAACCCATGACTCGGGTGATGACAGTCCCCAGCTGCGCGGCAGTCCCAGGTAGGCGGCGGCGTTGCACAGGGCCACTTCAAGGCGTTGTCCTTTGGGTGGTTTGCCTGCCAGGCTCCGTTGCTGCTGCGCCACCACCAATTGCAAAACGGCTTCGGTGGTCATCAGCGAGCCACCCATGTCGGCGTACAGCGTTGGGGGCAAGCTGAGTCCATCGATCAGATCGTTTTCGGCCATGTAGGTCAGGTCGTGGCCTGCTTCGTTTGCACGGTCCCCCGGTGCGCCGACCACGGTTACCAGGTTCAGGTGTGGGTGCAGCCGTTGCAGGTTTTTCCAACCGAGTTGGAGC
>JACCDQ010914358.1_pt1 | contig 15632 bp, 16 predicted proteins | sample 7446031 | NCBI WGS metagenome assembly JACCDQ01 (sample SAMN15323442, study PRJNA562643) | freshwater metagenome | isolation source: river surface water | place: USA:Blue River Watershed | collected 2017-08-17
CGCGGCGTTCGTGGCTTTCCTGTCCAGCCTTACCAACGTGTCGTTCACGGCGGTGCAGTACGCCATCTTCAGTTCACTGATGACGTTGCTGCCCAAGACCTTGGGCGGTTACTCCGGCGGTATGGTGGATGCCTTGGGCTACCCCGGGTTTTTCTGGCTGACCACCGCCATGGGGGTGCCGGTGCTGCTGCTGGTGTGGTTGGCCGGGCGCCGCCTGGCGGTGGCCGAGCCGTCGCGCTGAAGGGCGCCGGCCGCGCACTTCACGCAACTTTACCGCCAGGGCATGGCGGCTTGACCCAGCCGTGGCAAGATTCAACCATGACGGCCACCACGCCCACCCACATCCTGATGATCGAAGACGACGCCCGGCTGGCGGGCATGGTCGGCGAGTACCTGCGCCAGTCTGGCTATGGTTTTGAGCACGCGGCCGACGCTCTGACCGGGCTGCAACAGGTGCAGCAGCGCCTGCCGGACCTGATCATCCTAGACCTGATGCTGCCCGATCTGGACGGCCTGGAGGTGTGTCGCCGCTTGCGTGCTTTGCCAGGCGAGGGGGCTCAGGTGCCGGTTGTGATGTTGACGGCCAAAGGCGACCCGATGGACCGCATCGTCGGTCTGGAAATGGGTGCCGATGACTATCTGCCCAAACCGTTCGAGCCGCGCGAACTGCTGGCGCGCATCCGCGCTGTGTTGCGTCGCCGCACGGCGCCGGCCGGGGGGATTGTGGCCCAGCCCGGGCGTGCGTTGTTGCGTTTTGGCTCGCTCGAAATCGACCGCGACGCCCGCACCGTCAGCGTGGCCGGGCAAGCGTGCGATGTCACGTCCTACCAGTTCGACCTGCTGGTGGCGTTGGCCGAGCGCGCGGGTCGGGTGCTGACCCGCGACCAGATCATGGAGGCGGTGCGCGGGCGCGAGCTCGAAGCGTTCGACCGTTCCATCGACGTGCACATGGGCCGCATCCGGCAGGCCATCGAGGCTGATCCCAAAAACCCGCGCCGCATCCTGACGGTGCGCGGCGTGGGCTACGTGTTCGCCCGCCAGCAGGATTGAACCATGGCCGCGCTGCGCCCCAAACTGCACCAACACCTGTCGCTGCGCATCTGGCTGGCGGTGGCCGCGGCCATCACCGTCATGACCCTGCTGCTGGGCTGGATGTGGCGCACCCAATGGGAGCACGAGCGTGCGCAACGGCCGGGGCGCGAGGTGGTGGTGCGCGACGCGCAGGGCGAAGTCATCGGCCGGGCGCCGGCGCGGGTGAGCCGGGGCGCGCACGGGTTGGAGTTCCAGGTGCCGTTGCACAACGGCGAAACCGTGACCGTTCACCTGCCGCGCCCGCCCAAAGCGCCGGGCAGCCGGCCCGATCCGTTCGGCCCCATCCAGTCGCTGGGCGCGTTCGTCGCGTTGCTGGTGGCGGTGGCGCTGGCGGTGGCGTTGGGGGCCTACCCCATCGTGCGTCGGCTCACCCAGCGGCTGGAGGCCTTGCAGCAGGGCGTGAAGCGGTGGGGCGAAGGCGATTTGAACGTCCGCATGCCGGTGCAGGGCAACGACGAAGTGGCCTTTCTGGCACAGCGCTTCAACGACGCCGCCGACCGGGTGCAAGCCTTGCTGGTGGCCCACAAGTCGATGCTGGCCAACGCGTCCCACGAACTGCGGTCGCCGCTGGCCCGCATCCGCATGGGCCTGGCCCTGATGGAGCGCAGCAGCGACACCGCCGCCCAGCGCCGCGAAATCGAGCGCAACATCAGCGAACTGGACGAGCTGATCGACGAAATTCTGCTGGCCAGTCGGCTGGACCTGGCCGACCCGAACGACCCCGCCGCCTTGGGGCCGCTGGAAGAGGTGGACCTGCTGGGGCTGGCCGCCGAGGAGTGCGCCCGCACCGGTGCAGCGCTGGAAGTGGCGCCCGACACCGTGCCGCCTGTGCTGCAGGGGCATGCCAAACTGCTGCGCCGCTTGTTGCGCAACCTGCTCGAAAACGCACGCCGCCACGGCGTGCGCGACGGACAGCCGGCCGAGGTGTCGCTGACGCTGCGCGCGGCTGACCGGGGTTGGGAGATCGTGGTCAGCGATGGTGGCCCGGGCGTGCCCGCTGCGTTGCGGGAGCGGATTTTCGAGCCTTTCTTCCGCCTGCCGGGCGCCAGCGAGCGAGAGGGTGGCGTCGGGCTGGGGCTGGCGCTGGTCAAAACCATCGCACAGCGCCACGGTGGCCAGGTGCGGTGCGAAGAACGCGTGGGTGGCGGAGCTCAGTTCGTCGTGCGTTTGCCGAGAAAGTGACAATTCTGGCGAAAAATCTGCGGGTTCTCCCCTAAACAGGGGATGTTCAACCTGTGGCAGCCGATGGACAATACACCCAGGCTGTCAGCACATAAAGAAATTCCAACGAATCCAGGGAGTTGCTGGCCAAAAACAGAGGATGCCAGCAACTGCAAGGTTCCCAACGACGTCCTGATGGACTTCACGCCACCCTTCGGGGTGGCTTTTTTTTGCCCGCGATGCTGCCCCCTGAACCTGCTAAAGCGATGGACCAAAAAAAAGCCCGGTCATGGTGACCGGGCTATTAACCACCCATAGAGGGCAGAGGAGACAACTGACAACGGGGAAACTCCCCGGGCGATGCAACAATGTTGTTGCATACAATGAGGTTAGTATAAACCCGATATTGCTGCGTTGCAACAACCTTGGCGCAACCCGGCGTTGTTTTTTTGGAGAAACCTGCTCGTGGAATGCACCGTCACCTGGACCGGCAACGCCGGCACCCGCTCGAACATGGGTTTTGTGGCCGAAACCGGCAGCGGCCACGTGCTGGCCATGGACGGCGCGCCCGATGCCGCCAAGCCTGAAAACGGCGGCGCCAACCTGGCCCCGCGCCCGATGGAAACGGTGCTCGCGGGCACCGGTGGCTGCACCGCTTACGATGTGGTGCTCATCCTCAAGCGGGGCCGGCACGATGTGCGCGGCTGCAGCGTGAAGCTCACCAGCGAGCGCGCCGACACCGATCCCAAGGTGTTCACCAAGATCCACATGCAATTCACCGTCACGGGCAAGGGCATTCCCCCGGCGGCGGTGGAGCGCGCCATCGCCATGAGCCACGACAAATACTGCTCGGCCAGCATCATGTTGGGCAAAACGGCGGAAATCACGACCGGGTTTGACCTGATCGAGGCCTGACCCCCTGAGGGGGCCTGGGCGCAGACGCCCGGGTACCCCAGGGAGCTCGCACCCCGGGCACCAAACGCCTACACTGCGCAAACCGATTGACGCAGGAGGTGTCCCATGGTGACTCCCGACGTTCGCGACCGGCGACTGGTGTTGCTGGTGGCCACCCGCAAAGGGCTCTGGTTGCTGCACGATGCGGGTGCCCGCACCGGCTGGCGATTGGACGGCCCGCATTTTCTCGGGCACAACGTGCACCACGCGGTGCTGGACCCGCGCGATGGCCGCACCTTGCTGGTGGCGGCCCGCACCGGGCACCTGGGTCCGACCATCCTGCGCTCTACCGATTTGGGCGGCCATTGGCAGGAGGCTCGGCGCCCCCCTGCGTTCGGCCCCGCCGTCAATGGCTTGCCGGCCCGCACCGTGGACCATACCTTTTGGCTGACCCCCGGGCACGCATCACAACCGGGTGTCTGGTACGCCGGCACCTCGCCCCAGGGCCTGTTCCGGTCTGAAGACGGCGGATTCACCTGGGCGCCGTGGTCCAGCCTGAACGACGACCCGGCTTTTCGCAGCTGGATGGGCACCGTGCAGGACGGCACGCCGGATGGGCCGAAGTTGCACTCGATCATCGTGGACCCGGACGATCCGCAGCATCTGGTGCTGGGCATGTCGGGCGGCGGCGTGCACGAAACCCGCGATGGGGGGCGCACCTTCCAGACCATGATCGACGGGCTAGAGGTGGTGGAGGGGTTCGAGCCGGGCGTGCCGACCTTCCACGACCCGCACTGCATCCGTTTGTGCCCCAGCCGGCCCACGCGCCTGTACCAGCAGAACCATTGCGGCATTTACCGCCTGGACCGCCCGGGCCAGCGCTGGGACCGCATCGGCCGCAACATGCCGGCCGAGGTGGGCGATGTCGGGTTTCCGCTGGTGGTGCACCCGCGCGATGCCGATGTGGCCTGGGTGTTTCCGATGGACGGCACCGATGTGTGGCCGCGTACCTCACCCGGTGGGCGCCCGGCCGCCTACATGACGCGCGACGGTGGCTTGAGCTGGACCCGACAGGACGCGGGATTGCCCGGCGAGCAGGCGTGGTGGACCGTCAAGCGCCAGGCCATGACAGCGGACCAGGAGCGCGTGGTGGGGTTGTACTTCGGCCACAGCGGCGGTGAACTGTGGGGCAGCCAGGACGAAGGCAGCCATTGGCAGTGCCTGGCGCGGCATTTGCCGGCCATTCAGGCGGTCGAAGCCGTTTACGCGCAGCCATGAAGACCGGGCGCGCCATCGGCGGTGAGCGCGAGGAACGGCCGTGCGGGTGTTGATTCCCAGCGCCCTGCAGTCTTACACCCAGGCCGCCTGGGTGGCGGCCGACGGTGCCACGGTGGGCGAGGTGCTGGCTGATTTGGAGCGGCAGTACCCGGGCATCCGTTTTCGGATGGTGGACGAGCAAGGCGGCGTGCGCCCGCACATCCGCCTGTTCGTCAACAGCGCGCAGGTGTTTCAGCTCGATGCGCCGCTGGCGCCGGCCGACCGGCTTCACATCGTCCAGGCCCTCAGCGGGGGGTGACGTCCTGAGTGTTCCGGGTCAGACGCGGTGAGCCACCGTGGTCATCACCTTGGCGGCCAGCCGCATCATGCCTTGCACCGGCGCGGGCAGTTCCATGCCACCGGCGTGCTGGGCTTCGCGCGCGTGGCGGATTTCGTCGTCTTTCATCTGCGCCACGATGGCGCGCGAGGCGTGGTCGTGGGGCGGCAGGCGGTCCATGTGGCTGTCCAGGTGGGCCTCCACCTGGCGTTCGGTTTCCACCACAAAGCCCAGGCTCACTTGGTCACCCAGGCGCCCGGCCAGCAGGCCGATCCCGAAGGCACCGGCATACCACAGCGGGTTGAGCAGCGAAGGGCGATCGCCCAGCTCGTCCAGGCGCTGTTTGCACCAGGCGAGGTGGTCGGTTTCTTCCTGGCCAGCGGCTTCCAGGTGGCGCGCGAGTTGCTGCTTGTGCGCTGGGTGGCCGGGGCCCAGCCGGGCAGCCAGCGCTTGGGATGTGTACAGCGCCTGGGCACAGATTTCACCCACGTGGTTGACGCGCATCAGCGCGGCCGCTTCGCGCTTTTCGGTGTCGCTCAAGCGGGCCGACTCGGTTTGCAGGTGTTCGGCCACGGTGGGGCAGGCGCGGCCTGCGCGGTGCGGCGCGAACAGGGTGCGCAGGGCGCCGTCGGCGGCGATCAGGGTGGCATCGACAAAACCGGTCATGGAGGGCTCCCGTGTTCGTGGACTGTGGGCTCAATTATCCCGCGTCTCGCCCAGTCGCCGCAGGCGCTGGCGCACCAGTTCGATGTGGTGGCGCAGGGCGTAGAGTTCGTCGGTGTAGGCCAGGGGCAGCGGGATTTTCTCGGCGCGGGCCTCCAGTGCGTCCAGGTCGTGCAGCAGGCCACCGATGGCGGCGGCTTCGGCCTCAGCCCGGGTTTCGATGTCGCGCAACTCGGCGTACCAGCGGAACACGCGCGAGCGGATGCGGAAGGTGTAGAGCGGCGGCAGCACGCGCGACAGCGGTAGGGCGAGTGCGATGATCAGGCCCAGCGCCAGCCACATGCGTTCGACCAGGTTGGCCAGCCAGAACGGCAGGTAGCGCTGCATCAGCGGGCGGCCGTTGCGCAGAGCACGTTCGGCCTCGGCGGCCACGGGCACCTCGGCCAGGTCGAGGTTGGGGTATTCGCGCAGGCGGTTGAACCAGCCGGGCGGGCTGTGCAGGGTTTGCGCGGTTTGTGCGAACAACTGCAGGATGGCGGGGTGGGTGTCGCTGCGCGCCAGCAAACGGGTGGTGGAGGCGACCAGGTGCAGGTCTTGCGCGGGTCGGTTGGCGGCCAGGTCCACCACGCCTTGTGGCAGCACCACCGGGGTCAGGAAGCCGAAACGCCGCGCGTAGGCCTGGGCTTGCCGCACGTTCATGAGCCGCACGCCGGGGGTTTGAAGGAGCATTTGCACCAGCGGCGATTCGGGGGCGGAGGCGAACACCAACGCGTCCAGTTTCTTGGCCAGGAAGGCGACGGTGGCCGGGGTTTGGTCCAGGCGGGAGAGCCGCAAGTCTTTGGGGCTGAGGTGGTTGGCTTCCAGCAGTTGGGTGAACAGTTGCGGTACGCCGCTCCCGTCGGTGTCCACGTTGACGCGCCAGCCACGCAGTTCGGTCAAGGCCGTCAACCGGGGTTGCTGGTTCAGGCGTTGCGCGCTGGCCTCGTGGTAGAACAGCCACAAGGGCTCGACGAACAGGCTGCCCAGGGTTCGCAGCGCGTCCTCGTCGTCTGAGCTGATGTGGCCGCTGCCGCCTTGCACAAAACCCAGGTCGGCGCGGCCGCTGCGCACCAGTTCCAGGTTGTCGGCTGAGCCGTCGCTGGGCAGCAGTTCGACCGTGATGCCGTAGGCCGCCAGCGCCTGGGCGTAGCGTTGCCCGAAGGTGTCGTAAGCGCTTTGCTCGGGCCCGGTCGCCAAGACCACCTTGGCCGGTGGGTTGGGGTTGAGCCACCAGTAGGCCAGACCCAGCAGGCCGGCGGTGAGCAGGATGAAGGGGCCGAAGGAGACCAGCAGGTCTCGCAGCGACAGCAGGGTGTAGCGCAATGGGGGCATGGCCCCTGGAGCTTACTGCACCCGCACCGCGCGCGGCCGGCTCAGCGGCGTGGCGCGGCGGCGCCCTGGTGGTAGGCCGCGTACACGCTGGCCTGGCCGTCACGCTGTACCAGCAGCACCTCGTAGGGGTCTTTCTGGCCCCCGTATTCCGGGCCGTCCATGCCGGGGCTGCCGATGGGCATGCGTGGCACGCTCAGGCCCAGGGCTCGTGGTTTGTCGCGCAGCAGTCGCTGGATGTCGGCCGCCGGGACGTGGCCTTCGACCACATAACCGCCCACGGTGGCGGTGTGGCAGGATCCGTAGCGGTCGGGCAGGCCCAGGCGACGGCGTGCGGCGGTGTTCCCCTGGTCGTGCGCTTTCACGGCGAAGCCGTTGGCTTCGAGGTGGGCCATCCAGTCTTTGCAGCAACCGCAGTTGGGGTCTTTCCAGACCTCCACCAGCGGCTTGGTTTGGGCCAGGGCCAGCGAGGCGGTGGCCAGTGCGGTGGGGGCGGCCAGCGCAGCCAGGCCGGCCCGCACCAGGGTGCGTCGTTGCATGAGGGGCTCCAGTTGAGGCCACGGTGGGCCTGTGTGGAAGGAGGCGGCCCGGTCCGGGAAAGTTCCGTTCGCAGGCTTCAGCCGTTCAGCCGTGGCCCCGCTTTGTCCAGCCACAGTTGCAGGCTGTCGAGCAGATCGGTCTGGCTGAAGGAGCAGCTTTCTTCGCTGAACAGGCTGGCCGATTCGAGCCGGTCCAGCAGGTTGACCCAAACCGTTTCAAACTGCGCTGGCAGGGCGCCCATCAAGGGGCCCGTTTGGCGCGCTGCAAGCAGGTAGTCGCGCGTGGAGCGTTGCCCTTGGCGGAGTTGGTCCAGCCAACGTTGTTGGTCCTGCAGGGCTTGTTGAGCGGTGGTCATGGCATGAGGGGTAGGGTCAGGCGATGCCGGTGTCAGGCGCTGGCACGATCCCCCTGTACGCGTGCCAGGTGGCGTGCCCCAGCACCGGGCCGGCGATCAGCAGACCCAGGAACCAGGGCAGCATGGCCAGCACCACGGTGAAGGTGATCAGCGCCCCCCACACCAGCATCACACCCGGGTTTTGCAGGCAGGCTCGGATGCTGGTGAGCCCGGCCGAAATGGCGTCCACCTGGCGGTCGAGGATCATGGGGATGGAGATGGCGCTGGTCACGAAAATCAGCCCGGCGAAGATGGCCCCCACCACGGTGTAGGTGATGAGAAATTCCAGGTTTTGCAGGCTGAACAGCACCTTGAGCAGGTTCTCGGTGGACGGCATGGTGTTGAACGTGACCGCGAACACCACCAGCGAGGCCCGGCCCCACAGCATTTCCAGGATCAGAAGCACACCGGCAAAGATGGCCATGGTGCCCTTGGTGGGCCGCCAGGCGATGAGCGAGGCTCGCAGCGAGGGGCGGCGCCCGGCTTCCAGCGCCCGGCTGGCGTCGTAAATTCCGAGGCACAGGAACGGCCCCATCAGCAGAAAGCCGGCGCTGAGCGCGAGCACATAGGCGGGCGCGGTCTGGAACACCCACCACAGGGCATGGCCCATGAGGAAGAAGCACAGCCCGTAGAACAGTCCCACCTTGGGGCAGCGTGTGAAATCCTGCCAACCCCGGCCCAGCCAGCGCAGCGGGTCGGCGGCCGACAGGTCGGCCAAGCGCAGAGCGAAGATGGAGGCCGATGCCTCCGCCTCTGGGGTGGCCGGTTCGGTGGAGGTAGGTGTCGAGGTGGCGGCCGGCTCGTGGGGCGGCTCGGTGTGGGTGGCGTTCATCCGTTCGGTTCCGGGCGGTGGGGCTTGATGTGGGTCAATCAACCATAGCGAAACTTGGGTGCATTGACCAGCTGGTTTACCCGGCCAGGTATGGGCAGGGCTACACTCTGGGCCGCCATGAATGCTCATTTCCTGCCTCCTTGTGTGCCGCCCGCGCGGGTGGACGACGTGCTGGCCCAGCAGGGCTATGCGGTGATGGACGCCCGTTCGGTGCAAAACTGGCTGGCGGTGCCGGCCACCGCGCTGGCCGAGTTACAGCCGAGCTGGGACGACCTGCCCAGCGACCAGTACCTGAAGGATGGCGGCCGATACCGCCGCCGGCGCCACAGTTGCTTTGTGGTGGACGGCGATCGGATCGAGCAGGTGCCCCACCGGGCCCACTGGCAGCCGCTGGAGTACAACGCCTTGCACGGTGGCATGCAGCGTTGGTTCGACCCGATGGACCCGCAGGTGGTGGCCATGGCAGGTTGGCAGCAATTGCTGCGCCAGACCGCCGCCGTCACTTCGGCCCTCAAAGGCGCGAAGCCTTGGTACATCGAGGCGCACCAGTTCCGTATCGACACCACCGACGGGATAGGCCGCCCCACGCCTGAGGGCGCGCACCGCGACGGCGTGGACCTGGTGGCGGTGTTTCTGGTGGGGCGTCACCGCATCAAAGGCGGTGAGAGCCGTGTGTTTGAGGCGCACGGCCCGAATGGGCAGCGTTTCACGCTGACCGAGCCCTGGTCGCTGTTGTTGTTGGACGATGAGCGTGTGATCCACGAAACCACGCCCATCCAGCCGGCCGACCCGGATGCGCCGGGCTGGCGCGATACCCTGGTGCTGACCTGCCGCGCGGGCGGGTTCCAGGGTTGAGGCTGGCGCTTACTGGGGCTGGAAGCCGCTGTCGCGGATGATGCGGGCCCAGGTTTGGGTGTAGGCCCGTTCCCGGGTGCCCAGTTGCTGACCGGTCATGAAGCCGACAGTCAGGCCCATGGCGGTGAGCTTGTCTTTGACCTCGGGTTTTTGCAACGCCAGCGCCACCGCACGTGACAGTTGCTCCAGCACCGCTGGCGGCGTGCCGGCGGGGGCGAACAGGCCGTAGTAAGGGATGTCCTCGAAGCCGGGCACGCCCAGCTCGGCCAGGGTGGGCACCTCGGGCATCAGCGCCTGGCGCTCCTTGCCCATTACCGCCACCACGCGCAGCTTGCCGGCCCGGTGGTTTTCGATGAAGTCCGGGATAGAGCCGACGCCCGCCGCGATCTGGTTGCCGAGCATGTCGGCCATCATGGGGGCGCTGCCCCGGTAGGGCACGGCCGCCAGGTCCAGGGCGTTGCGCTGGCCCAGCACCTGCACCAGAAATTGCGGGACCGAGGCTGGTGCCGGCACACCCACGTTGCCTTTGCCGCCTTGGGCCCTGACCCACTGCACATAGTCTTTGTAGCTTTGGGCCGGGGTGCCGCCGGACACCGCGAGCGCGTTCACGAAAGTGGCGAAACCGGCCACCGGCACGAAGTCGGTCGCGGGGTCAAAGCCCGGCGCTTTCATGACTTGCGGCAGGATGGAAATGCTGTGGTCGTGCGACAGGAACAACACCGTGCCATCGGCCGGTGCGGCTTTGAGGGCTTGTGCCGCCAGTTGGCCGCCTGCGCCGGCTTTGTTGTCCACCATCACCGGCACGCCCAGCGCGTCTTTCATGGGTTCGGCCAGGATGCGGGCGATCGCATCGGTGCCACCGCCCGCCGGAAAACCCACCATCACCCGCACCGGTTTGCTGATTTGGGCGTGTGCTGCTGGCCACACAAGAGTGGCCGCCGCGGCGGCGGCAAGGAGGGCGGTGCGACGACGCAGGCGTGGCAAGGCAGAAGTCATGGGTGGGCTCCAGAAAATATGGTTCTATTCTGTCACCGTTGGCGCCCGGTTCAGCGCCGGATCGCGTTTGGGAAATACAGCGCTGTCAAGCTCTGGCTGTGCACCGGCGAAAAGCCTTCGGCCCCCGCGCCGTGTGCTGCGTCGGCGTGCCGGCGCCAGTCGCGCACCCAGTGAAGGTGGTCGCACACTTCGAGCAGGCCGATGGTTTCGCGGTCGCCGATGAGGATGCCGTGCACCCGCAATCCCAGTTCGGCCTTGGCCGCGCGCAGGTCGTTCAGTGCTTGCGGGGTGATGCCAAACTCGCCGTCGCTCACCACCAGCACGTCGGCCTGGCGCCAGGCCTCGTCGCGGATGCAGGTCACGGCGCGCTCCAGCGGCGTTTGCACGTCGGTGCCGCCATCGAAGCTCTGGCCCATCACGTCGAGCAGCGCTGCCAGGCCAGCGGGGCCGGTGCCCAGTTCCTGTTCCAGCAGTTCCCCGTGCGCGCCAAAGGCCAGCAGGCGGCAATCGCGCGAGCCGGCGTGGGCGCTGCGCAGCGCCTGCAGCACACAGGCTTTGGCCACGTTTTCGGGCGCGCCGCGCATGGAGCCCGATGTGTCCAGGCATACGATCAGCGGCCCACGACCTGCAGGGGCGGGCGGGTGGTGGACTGCTCGGGCTTGGGGCGGTGCGCGGTGCTGCGGCCGGGGCGCGGGCGAGCGGTCGTCGTAGGTGAGCAGCTGGGCTTCGGCAAACCGCGCCCGCCACAGCCGGCGCAGGCCGGGGTGGATCAAGTGGGCGCTTTCGGCGCCGGTCATGCGGGCCAAAGCGCGGGAGCGGCGCACACCGTCCACTTCGTCGGGCAAGGGCAGTCGACGCTCATCGTCGGGCTCGGGGGCGGCGGCCTGGGCCCGCTCGGCCTGGGGTGACGCGGCCGGCGGCGTTTCGGGCACCGCAGCGCGCCGGCCCACCTGGTCGATGAAGCGGCGCAGGCTGTCCATCCGCTCCAGCCGTTGGCCTATGCGCTGCGCCTGGGCCCATTCGCCGCGCCGCAGCAGGCCTTGCACCTCGTCCCATCGGGCGTGCGATAGGTCGCCCAGCGTGGGCAGGAGTTTGAGCACTTCTTCCCAACCCTGGCGTTGCAGCACCCAACTGGCGCGGAAGGCCTCCGCTTGCCGCTCGATGGCCGTGGCGCGGTCTTCGGTCGGTGGGCGGTCGATCAGGCCGTCGAGGTGCCACAGCAGGCTTTGCAGGATTTGCTGGGCCAGCGCGGGTTGGTGGCGGGCCAAATCGGGCAGCGCGAGTTCGCCGATCACCTGGCGCAGTGCTGGCACGGCGGCCGGGTCGGCCCAATCCAACGCAGCGGGGGGCAATTCACCCTGGGCCAGGGCGGCGAGCCAGTCGGGCAGTTCGGCCAGGCGTTGGTCGGTCTGGCCGCCGCTGCAGACCACCGCCCAGCGCCAGAGCGCCGTGGGCAGGTGGGCCAGCGCCGCGTAGGTCACGCCTGAATGGGCAGATCGGCAAAGCCCGCGCGAGTGGCGGCCAACCGGTCGCGGAGCTGGTTCACGGTGGCGCAGCGCTGGGCGTGCGCCTGCTCGATGTGCTGTGCCCAAGACGGGGGCAGCCAGGGGTGGGCGCGGGCTTGCGCGACCACGGCCTGCGCGGTCTGGTTCACGGTGTTGTGCAAAGCGTCCAGGTGCTGCGCCAGCTCGTCCACCTGGGCCAGCCGGGCGGCGATGTGCACCGGGCTGTACTGGCGCCGTGCGCGGTCGGACACCAGGCGCAGCATGTCGCTGTCGGCGGGTGCACCGCTCAAGGCCTGTGCGGTCGCGAGCTTGCCGGCCTGGGTGTCCTGGGTGTCGGCCGGCGCGCGTTGTTCGAGGTCGAGCTGCCCTTCGAAGGCGGTCACGGCGTGGTCCAGGCCGTGCAGGTCCAGCGGGGCCAGGCCGGCCACGTCCACCAGGAAGGCGTTGGTCCAGTCCGGCACGTCGCTGGGAGCGTGGGGCAGCACCAGTGGCAGCAGCCACAGGTCCCACAGATTGACCTCGGTGGCGCCTCGGCTGGAGGCTTGCACCCGCAGCAAGTCGGCCACCTGGCGCCAGCGGCGGTCGGACGCCGGGTGTTCGCTGCTGCGGCTGCGTTGCCGCGCCGCGTCCAGCGGTTGCAGCACCTCGGGTGGCAAGCTCACCTGCCGGGCTCGGTCGCGCAGTTGTTGCAGGGCGTTGGCGCTCAGGGCGAGCGGGGGGGCCGTGCAGTCGGTGGGTGGGTCGGCCAGCAGTTGGTGGAAGGCCGCATCGTCCACCGGTGCCACCGGTACCCGGAACAGGAACCGGTCGTAGAAGGCCAGCAGGCTGTCGTCCTGCGGCATTTCGTTGCTGGCGCCCACCAGGCAGACGAGTGGGGCCGCTTCGCGCTGGGTGCCGTTGTCGAACTGGCGTTCGTGCAGCAGCCCCAGCAAGGTGTTGAGAATGGACGAATTGGCCTTGAACACTTCGTCTAGGAACGCCACCTCCGCTTGCGGCAGGTAGCCCTCGGTCAGGCGTTCGTAGCGGTCGTCGTCCAGCGCCCGCAGCGACAACGGGCCGAACAGTTCCTCGGGCACGGTGAAGCGGGTCAGCAGCCGTTCGAAGTAGCGCGCGCCGGGCAGCAAGTGGCGCAGGCGCCGGGCCAGCTCGCTTTTGGCGGTGCCCGGTGGGCCCAGCAGCAGCACGTGTGCGCCGGCCAGCGTGGCCAGCAGCAGGGCGCGGGCCGGCACGTCGCGTTGTAGCAGCCCCGCTTCCAGCGCGCGCAGGTAGGCCGCCCAGTCGGGCAGCGCAGCCGGTGCGGTGTGCGGGTGCGGTTCCTTCACGGCGCGTGCGCGAAGGCGCGGTCAGACCCGCTCGAAAATCGCCGCAATGCCCTGACCGCCGCCGATGCACATCGTCACCAGCGCGTAGCGGCCGTTGATGCGCTGCAGCTCGTGCAGGGCCTTGACGGTGATCAGCGCCCCGGTGGCGCCGATCGGATGGCCCAGCGAAATGCCCGAGCCGTTGGGGTTGACCTTGGCCGGGTCCAGCCCCAGCTCCTTGGTCACCGCGCAGGCCTGGGCGGCAAAGGCTTCGTTGGCCTCGATCACGTCCAGGTCGTTCACGCTCAGGCCGGTGCGCTTGAGCACCGCCTGCGTGGCCGAGATCGGGCCCACGCCCATGATCTTGGGGTCCAGCCCGGTGTGGGCGTAGCCCACCAGGCGGGCCATCGGTGCCAGGCCTCGGGCTTTGGCGGTGCTGGTTTCCATCAACACCACGGCAGCCGCCGCGTCGTTGATGCCGCTGGCGTTGCCAGCCGTCACCGTGCCGTTCTCCTTCACGAACACCGGCTTCAGTTTGGCCATGTCGTCCAGCGTGCAGTTGGGGCGGAAGTGCTCGTCGGTCGCGTAGGCCACTTCGCCCTTCTTGCTCTTGAGCATCACCGGCACGATCTGGTCTTTGAAGTACCCGGCTTCGGTGGCTTTCTGGGCGCGGTTGTGGCTTTCCACGGCGAGCGCGTCCTGCATTTCGCGGGTGATGCCGTACTTGGCGGCCACGTTCTCGGCCGTCACGCCCATGTGGATGTTGTGGAACGGGTCGTGCAGGGCGCCGACCATCATGTCCACCAGCTTGGTGTCGCCCATGCGGGCGCCGAAGCGGCTGGTCAGGCTGGCGTAGGGGGCGCGGCTCATGTTCTCGGCGCCGGCGCCAATGGCGATGTCGCAGTCGCCCAGCAGCACGGCCTGCGCGGCGGAAACGATGGCCTGCAGGCCCGAGCCGCACAGGCGGTTGACGTTGAAGGCCGGGGTGGTTTCGCCGCAACCGCCGTTGATGGCGGCCACGCGCGAGAGATACATGTCCTTGGGTTCGGTGTTGACGACGTGGCCGAAGACCACATGGCCAACGTCGGCCCCGCTGGTCTGGGCCCGGGCCAGCGACTCGCGCACGACCAGCGCGCCCAGTTCGGTGGGCGGCACGTCTTTCAGGCTGCCGCCAAAGGTACCGATGGCGGTGCGCACCGCGCTGACGACGACGACTTCTCTGCTCATGGGAACTCCTCTGTGTGGGTGAAATGCCATGTTAGCGGCCCAAAACCCTGAGTTCGCTGACAGCGGCGCCGACTTTGTCCCTGTCACGACGATCCGCTGCGCCAGCGCGCCACCACGGGCAGCCGGCCTTGGGCGTTCGGGGTGGGCCGGACCAGGAACACCTCGCCCATGGCCGGGTACTCGCCGGTGAGTGCGGTGATGTTGACCTGGTGGGTCACCAGCACCCAGGTCTGGCCGGCGGGCAAGCGGCCCACGCGGTCGATCACCTCACGGGTTTGGCGCTCGCCGTCGCCTTGCCCCTGGAAAAACGAGTTGAGCGCCGGCCACACCTGGTGTGGGTGGCCCTGGGCGTCGAAAGCCAGCACGGCGGTGTCCACACAGCGGCACCACGCGCTGCTGTACACCGCGTGCAGCTGGACGCCTTCGCGTGCCAGCCGCTCGCCCAGATGGCGTGCATCCAGGCGACCGGTGTCGCTCAGGTTGCGCTGGGTGCTGCAGTCGCCGAGTCGGAAGTTCGGCGGATCGCCCGTGCCGGGCACCGTGGCGGCGTGGCGCATCAGCAGCACGTGGCCATCTTGGCGGGCGGCTTGCCAAAATGGGTCATTGCTCTGCCCAGGGGCGTTGGCCTTGACCAAGCTGGCCGTGCTCACCCCGGCCAGCCAAACCAGCGCCTGGCGCCGCGTCGAGTGGGTGGGCGGGTGGTGCATGGAATCAGTCCCTCACATCGGCCACCGGTTGGCTGCCGAAATCGGGCCGCCGCAGGTAGGCCAGCACCTGCCGCGCCGCAGCCTCGGGGGTGGCGAGCTGGCCTTGGGTTTTCAGCGCCACAAAACGGTCACGGTCGGGGAAAGCGTCGGGTGCGCCGGCCCGCAACTGGGTTTGCATGTCGGTGTCGATCACGCCGGGTGCCAACGAAACGATGCGCGCGCCGTTGGCTTGCATCGCTTCTTCCAGGGCCACGCAGCGGCTGAAGTGGTCCAGGCCCGCCTTGGCGGCGCAGTAGGGGGCTTGGCTGGCCATGGCGCGTCGCCCCAGACCGGACGAGATGTTCAACACCTTGCGCGGGCCGCGCCAGCCCTGCTGGCCCCAACGCTCGGTGGCTTGCAAAAAGGTGCTGGTCAGTGCCATTGGCGCTTCTAGGCCCACCCGCAGCGCACGGCTCAATTCCGACGCCGGGCAGTGGCCCAACGGTCCGATGGCAGGGATCACC
>JACCDQ010198960.1_pt1 | contig 15629 bp, 10 predicted proteins | sample 7446031 | NCBI WGS metagenome assembly JACCDQ01 (sample SAMN15323442, study PRJNA562643) | freshwater metagenome | isolation source: river surface water | place: USA:Blue River Watershed | collected 2017-08-17
TAATTAAATAAACATTAAGCGAATGTTATCTAATTAATTCTCCGAATATTACAATTTAGAAATGAAAAAGAAAAATTTAAACCCATTTATTAAAAAACGGCACCTGATAATTCAGGATACTAAAGAATTAATCGGCCCGCTGTCGCTGCACGTATTTCATCCACACTAACTCCAGGTGCACGTTCAATGAGTTTGAAGCCTCCCTCAGGTAAGATATCATAAACCCCTAATTCCGTGATGACGCGCGTCACGCAACGAACACCAGTAAGCGGCAGGTCACAAGTCGAAACTAATTTTGATTTTCCAGCAGGTGTAGTCTGTAACATGGCAACGATAACCTTATCCGCCGACGCGACTAAATCCATGGCACCACCCATGCCTTTGACCATCTTTCCTGGCACTTTCCAATTGGCCAAATCTCCATGTTCCGAGACTTCCATCCCGCCGAGAATCGTCACATCGATGTGATTCCCACGTATCATTGCAAAACTCTGTTCGGAGCCAAATACAGAACCCCCGGGTGCGACCGTGATGGTTTGCTTACTCGCATTGATGTAATCGGCATCCTCTTCACCTTCTTTTGGAAATGTACCGATGCCCAATAAGCCATTTTCCGATTGCAATATGACCTTCATGCCCTTCGGAATGTGATTCGCAACGCGGGTAGGAATGCCAATACCTAAATTCACATAATCTCCATCCTTGATTTCCAACGCGAGACGCCTTCCGATGACCTCTTTTTTAACATCCTCTGGACTCAATTCCTTGATTTCTTCCGCATCCAATTGATGCGTCCGATGTTCGATCGGCTTGATGTAATCCTTTCCCTGAAAGATCCGTTGGACATAGATTCCCGGCGTATGAATCTGATTGGGATCCAAGGAACCAGCTGGAACTAATTCCTCTACTTCGGCGATCGTAATTTTACCCGCCATGGCCACGACGGGATTGAAATTTTGGGAGGTACCCTTGTAAATCAAATTCCCTTCGGTATCCCCTTTCCAGGCTTTCACGAAGGCAAAATCGGCATGAATGGCTTGTTCCAAGAGATACTTTTTCCCTTCAAATTCCCGTGTTTCTTTGTTGGCCGCCACTTCCGTCCCCACCCCGGCAGGCGTATAAAAAGCGGGTATCCCCGCTCCTCCACAACGGATGCGTTCGGCAAGAGTTCCTTGGGGGACCAATTCTACTTCGAGCTCGCCGGCTAATAGTAATTCTTCAAATAAATGATTCTCGCCAATGTAGGAGCAGATCATTTTCGAAATTTGCTTCTTCGCGATGAGTCGGCCTATCCCAAAATCTGCCAAACCCGCCTCATTGGAGATACATGTCAAATTCTTAGTCCCTTGCTGCCACAGAGCCTCAATGAGATTTTCAGGCACACCTGTCAAACCGAAGCCTCCCATTAAAATACGGGCACCTGAAGTAAGATCATGAATGGCCTCCTTTGCATGGGAGTAGACTTTATTCATTTTTATTGATAATCTGTTATCAGCTCTACATTCGGATGTAACCAAAGGAATGAGGCGGGACAATCTGTGGTAATTTTTCCAGTCAATATCTGCTCCAACGCAGCCTCTTTCCCTTTTCCGGTTACCAAGAAGATGATTTTTTTACTTTGTAAAATCCCTTGCATGCCAACGCACAAACCGAATGCCGGTTCGGAACCTTGAGAAAGCGCGGGGTCATGTTGGATTGTGGACTCGGCCAAAATCGCCTTATGAAAGCCCGGCTGTAAAGATTCGGCCGGCTCATTAAAGGCAATATGTCCATTCTTTCCCAAGCCCAAAATACAAATATCCATGGGGCTATTCTCCTGGATGTAGGATTCAACCCGTTGAATCTCTGCGTTCACATCCGCGACATTCGGGTCAAAACTCACATAGCGTTCCTTAGGAATCGCTAAGGGGCCTAATAAATGTTTTTCTAAATAGGATTCACAGGAATCGGGATGACTCAAGGGGATAATTCCCCATTCGTCCATTTTAATGACGCGCATCTGCGAAAAATATTCCTTATGCTTCGCCATTTCCGCATACATACCGGTAGGAGAACCACCTGTGGCCGCACAGAACAATAAATCGGGCTTTTGCTTGAGCTCCTCGACAATGTGAGCACTGGCTAATTCGCTTAATTCTTGATAATTCGCAACGCGTGTAATTTTCATTTTAAATTCATTTTTCTTAAAGTAACAAAATGCACCAACGCAAAGCAACAGATTATCAGTTTACTGTTATTTTAAACAAAATCATTTTACTACTTTGCATCATAATCTAGTTCTAATTAAACATGTACAATCACCTATTCGCTCCGGCGATTGGGAGGAAATTGGGTATTGTCCTAATCGTCCTACTAATCGGGGTATTACGTGGATATGCCCAAGAATGGACCTTTCAGGCCGGAATTAATGTCACCACTTTTTCCTTTCAAAATAGCAGCGGCCAGGCGCTGAAGGGTATTAAACCGGGATCAGGAAATTCCCTCGGGATTCAATACCAACGAAATTGGGTGGATACGTCGGCTTTATTACTGAAGTCAAATCCTGCGGCGATTTACATCAACCAGCATCCGATAGTAGCCAAGCTATTGAGTCGATTTCAATGGGGCGTGGGGATACATTTGAATCAATACAATGCGGTGGGCGATGCGGTCAATACCGCCTACAGTTACCAAACAAATTATGTGGGGATCAGTCCATCGCTCGGATACAAACAAAAAGTTTACCAAGGATTAAGCCTCCAAGGTTTGGGAATCTTACAGGTAAACCGGCTGCTACAAGGAAACCAATGGGTCAACAATCAATTTGTTGAATTAAAAAATGACCCACAATTCAATGGAATTCAATTACTTACCGGGTTCCAAATAGGATTAAATCAGAAAATCACAGAGAGCCTTCAGATCTCGGTGAACTATGGAAAATTGGTTAACACCACTCCCATTGCATCCCAAGGGACAACATTGAGCATGCAACCCATGCATCTTTTATTTGGCATCATAATCCAACCCAAAAGCAAATAAGACCGATGAAACGATCTTTTCTATTTCTATTCCTGGTTCAATGGGCTTTTGGAAGCTTGGCACAAACCAAGGGCATTCAATACCAAGCGGTCCTTCAGGACCCGAATCCTTACCAAATTCCCGGCACCTTCATTCAAGGTCAAGTCCTGCAAAATAGCAAGGTTAGTATTCGATTTACACTCAAATCAAACAATACGATTGATTTTGAGGAATTACACGAGACGCAGACAGATGAATTCGGTTTAATTAATTTGACCATCGGCAAAGGAAAAAAGGTGATTGGTAATTTCGACCAACTCATCTGGAGTGGCCAAAATAAAGTCTTAGTCGTAGCCGTCAAAATCGAAGGACAGTCCAATTACTTGGAGGTAAGTAATCAAACGCTTTTGTACAGCCCATATTCCTTGTATGCGGATGCGGTGGAATACAAAAATGTCTACAATGCCCCGAAGGATGTATCTCATTTTACGAATGATGTGGGCTATTTAGTGACCAAGGATCTGAAACCTTTGGAAAAGAAAATCGAGGAGAATCAAACGGAAAATTTGAAGATGTTGAGTTTAATTAAGGACCAACAAATCACACTTGAAAATCAAATCACGGAGCAGGGTAAACGATTGACCCAACAGGTTGAAATCACCCAGAATTTAAATACGACGATTCAGCAACAAAGTGCTCAGATTAATCAGAATCAAAACATTCTTCAAAATCAGATTAACCAGAGTCAAAATAATCTCCAAAATCAAATCAATAATTTGAGTGGTTCTTATGAATCATTAAGTAATAAATCGACGGCCGTGGATTTGGGGAATTCATCGCCAAGTAATCAATTGTACCCAAGCCAACAAGCCGTAAAGACTTATGTGGATCAAGTGATTTCCACCGTGGCCACTTCAGGAGTGCCCGATGCAACGACCTTGGCAGCAGGAAAAATAAGACTCTCTGGAGATTTAAGTGGAACGGCAAGTAGCCCAACGGTGCCGGGTTTGGCCCTGAAAGAAGATCTTGCCAATAAATCGACGAGCGTTTCAAGCGATGGCACATCGGATACCAAATATCCGAGTGTTCGGGCGGTTAAAACCTATGTGGATCAGGCGACACAGGGGATTGCGCTGTCGGCCGACTTAAACGCCAAGGCGGATAAAAATTCGCCGGTATTTACGGGTACCCCCAACCTGCCGACAGGGACAATTGGGGTAAAACAGGCCGCGGGGAATAATACGAATCAATTGGCGACGACGTCCTTTGTCCAACAGGAATTGAGTGGACTAAATATTTCCAATAAAGAGGATGCTGCAAATAAATCCACGGCTACATCTTTAGGGACGAGTAATGCGCTCTTCCCAACACAGAATGCAGTGAAAACCTATGTCGACAATCAAATCAGTTCAGCGACCATTTCGGATGCAAGTTTGTCGGTGAAAGGGAAAATCCGTTTAGGTGGCGATTTAGCGGCAGGTAATAGCACGGCAGATGATCCGATCATTCGAGACAATGCGATAAGCACAAGCAAACTCGCAGATTTGGCCGTGACGGATGCTAAACTTTCATCCATTTCGGGAACGAAAGTGAATGGTAATATTTCCGGCGAGGCCGCCAATGTAACGGGAACCGTAAGTCCAAGCCACGGGGGTACGGGTGTTGCCGGAACCTTGAATGGGTATATCAAAGCGAATGGTATTTCTGCCATGCAGGGACTTTCCACGATACCCGTCGGGGATGTTTCAGGTGCAGAATCGACTAGCAATAAAAGCAATGACATTGCCTTGGATGCAAGTTCAACGACCAAATACCCGAATGTCAACGCAGTTAAATCCTATGTGGATAACCAGATCGCACAGGGAACGATACCCGATGCCACCACGACAACCTTAGGAAGAATTCGCTTGGGAGGCGATTTAGCCGGTATTGGGACGAGTGCCAACAACCCTGTCCTATCGAATAATAGCGTTACATCCGCTAAAATAGCCGATTTAGCGGTGACCAATGCAAAAATCGTGAGTGTAGAAGGTTCGAAAATCAGCAGTGATGTATCGGTGAATGCAGCAAACATCACCGGAGTAGCTAATGCCTCGCATGGAGGCACCGGTGCTGCGGGTACCTTAACGGGTTATATCAAAGGGAATGGTCTATCTGCCATGACGAGTAGCGCGACCATCCCTATTGGCGATGTAGCGAATGCGGAGAATGTGAATAATAAATCCACGGCTACGGATTTGGGAAATAGTACGCCGAGTGACCAACTCTACCCTAGCCAAAAAGCTGTTAAAAGCTATGTGGATGCCATTGCCGTAAGCAGTGTGGGCTCGGCGACGCAAAATGCCTTGAATCTCAAGGAGAATACGGCCAACAAATCCACGGGGGATATTAATGGAAATAGTGTGACATCTTTCCCTACGCAATCGGCCGTGAAAAGTTATGTGGAAAGCAAATTAAGTAGTCAGACAGTCGCATTGGGTAATCTTCAAACCATTAATCCAGACAAGGTATTAGGGAATTTTGGAGCAAGTTCTGCAGTTCCCTCCGAGATTGCGACCACGGGAACTGGGGCAGTAGTCCGTAACACTGCGGCGACCTTGAGTAATGTTTTGTTAAATGGAAGTATAGGCGGGAATGCTGTTTTATCAACGTCTAATGGGGGCTTAGGAACCGGTAGCCTGACGGCCGGATATGTGAAAGCAGGAACTCCGTTTTCAACAGTTTCAACGATCCCTGTGGCAGATGTAACGGGTGCGGTCCAAAAAGTAAATGGCTACCTTCCTGATGCCAATGGAAACATTGCATTGCGTTTTGGAACGACCTACACGGGTCTTTATAATAATGGAAACTTTGCTCCGGTCATTAGCACACCGATTAATAGTGATGTGTTTATCGTATCCGGTGATCCAACGGCCACGAATAACGGTCGGGCATTCATCTTCGACGGTACGCGTTGGAACGAAATAACCATGGATCGAGCCTCACTGGATGCACAATATGTGAAGTTGACGGGATCCACGATGCAGGGGAATTTGGTTTTCCCGACAGGAAAGAAAATCCAGCAAGTGGATGCTCCAACTGGCTCAACGGATGTGGCCAACCGAGCGTATGTGGATCAGGCAATCGCCGCGAATACTACATCGGATGCCACCAATGTGGTGTTTGGAAAAATTCGATTAGGAGGAGATTTAGCCGCATCGAGTTCGACAGCAGCAAATCCGATTATTACGAACGGTGCCATAACGAGTGTAAAAATTGCCGATGGGGCTGTCACGGAGGATAAACTTAGCGCGCCAATTTCGGGTGCCAAAGGCGGAACGGGGGTCAATAATATCGGCAAAACTATCACTTTGGGAGGTAATTTAACGACAATTGGATCAAGTAGTTTGACCTTAACCACAACCGCGAATAGCAATGTTACGTTACCTACATCTGGAACCTTAGCAACACTTTCTGAGACTGAATCCTTGACGAATAAAACCATTAATGGCATTCAATTCACAAGCAACCCAAGCAATTTTACAATGACGGGAGGCAGCCTTACGGCGAGAACCCTCACTGTCGCCGGAACTTCGAGTGTTTCGGGAACCAATACAGGTGACCAAACTATCGTATTATCCGGGGATTTGCAGGGTTCCGGAACCGGAAATATTACAGCTACCTTGAATAACACAGGGGTCATCTCCGGAGTTTATGGAGGCAATTCCCTAATTCCACAGATCACGGTTGATTCCAAAGGAAGAATCACCAATGTAACAGAAATCAACCTATCCAATACAACCTTGGCCGGGACCATCCTGAACGACGGTAAATTCTTAGTAGGAAATGGCTCAAACGCAGCCGTAGAAAGAAGCCTCTCCGGAGATGTTTCCATGAATAACCTTGGGGTAACGAGTATCGGAACCGGGAAAGTCACCAATGGCATGTTGGCGGGCAATATTGATTTAAGTTCTAAAGTCAGCAACGTCTTACCCATCACAAATGGTGGAACAGGCGTCTCAAGCCTTACCAATAACGCGTTGTTAGTCGGCGGAAGCACCCTCGGGTTCCTAGTTCCTGGATCATCTGGTAACATCCTAAGCTCCAACGGGACGCAATGGAGCTCCAACCCAATTTCGAGTTTAGGCGTAGCCACGAGTGTAGGAAGCCCGAATTCGACAGGCACGAACAGTGGGATGACCTTGCTCGCTGGGGAACTAAAATTAAGCCCCGCGGATGGTACGAACCCAGGTATCATCACGACGGGAACGCAGTCCCTCGCCGGTAACAAAACCTTCTTGCAAGATTTGAGCGTCAATCAAATTGTATTGGGAAGCGGCGGAGGAAATTTAGCTTCGAATACGCGCATTGGTAATTCGTCTTTTACAAGTAATACCACAGGGTCCAATAACACGACGATTGGATATCAAAGTTTACAAGCAAATACCAGCGGAACCAACAATACCGCTTTGGGCGCAACGGCACTGGCTTTGAATACGACAGGAAATGGGAATACGGCCATCGGTAATGGCGCGGGCGTTGCCACCGGAAATCTGAGCAATACCATTGCCCTTGGATCAGGGGCTGTGGTGGCGACGGATAATACGATTCAATTGGGGAATAATAGTATCGGCCGACTAAACACCAGTGCTGCTATCTATGCCGCGAGTATTCAAAATACTCCAATCGGATCCATCACTAGAAGTACGGGGGCATTTTCGAGCTTACTAACAAACGGAACAAATGCGAATCAGGTTGTCTACACGGATGCCAACAATCTTTTGACTTCTGGCAATACACTACCGGTAAACTTAGGAGGTACGGGCTTGTCAAGCATTCCATCGAACGGTGTTATGATTGGTAATGGAAGCTCATCGGTGTCTACAGTGGTCCCAAGCACATCGGGTCAAGTACTTACATGGAATGGAACTTCATGGACGGCAACCGTTCCAACAGCGATTTCTACGGGTGTTCTTGGGACAAGCAATACGAATGGAATTTCAATCTCAAATAATGTCATTAGCCTAAGTCCAGCGGATGCAACGAATCCAGGTATTATTACGACAGGCGCACAAACGATCGCAGGTGCAAAAACCTTAACGGGTGATTTAACCGTGAATGGCAATCTGACGAATGCCTCATTAACTGCATCAAAAGTAGTCTTTACGGACGTATCGAAAAACCTAAGTTCGACAGGAATTGTGGGTGTTACACAGGGTGGTACGGGATTATCCACGATTCCCTTGAATGCCGTGATGATTGGAAATGGAGGTTCAGTGATTACGACCGTGAGCCCAACCACAACAGGTCAGGTGCTTACATGGAATGGAACTTCATGGACGGCATCGGTGCCGACGGCAATTTCTATCGGAGTCATTGGTACAAGCAACACGAATGGAATCTCGATTTCGAATAATGTAATTAGCTTAAGTCCTGCGGATGCAACGAATCCCGGTATCATCACCACAGGCGCACAAACGATCGCCGGAGCGAAGACTTTCGCGAATGCAGTAAACATCGATGGCAACCTCAAAAATTCGACGTTAAGTGCATCGAAAGCTGTATTCACGGATGCATCAAAAATATTAACAAGCACAGGGACATTAGGCGTAGATCAAGGAGGAACAGGTGTTGCGACCTTAACGGCAGGAGCGCTATTAGTTGGGAATGGCACAGGAACTGTTTTGAGCACCTTAACTCCGAGTACTACAGGCTACGTCTTAAAGGTAGTCGGCGGTAGCTGGACCGTCAGCACACCCGATCGGGATGTGAGTGATCAATTTACCGCCACGGCCAATCAAACGAGCTTTACGCTCACGCAAATTCCCGTGGCCAACAGTCGGGTCAAAATGTACATCAATGGCGTACGAATCGATAAATTCGCCTATGCCTGGACCAATCAGACATTAACTTATACACCAGCAAATAATAGTGGATATGCCTTGGCGGCAGACGATCGAATCCAATTTGAATATGCTTACTAGACTCTTCTTCCTTTTCCTACTGCTTGCATGCTCGAATACATTCGGGCAAGCTGTCACGCCTTCAGGTCGTATTTCAACAACGCGCACCGAGTTTGTTAATCGAGCGGGAAGTAAAACAAGTCTAAACGGTGTACAGGCCACCGGAAAATTAGACACCATCCCACCCTGCACCATTCTCGTGGTAAACCATGTGACCAGTCGGGGTGTCGCCCCTGTCGCCAAAACGGTTACCTATAATCTTGCCTTTTCAACCATTACGGGGGCCAACAAATGTTGGCTAACGCAGAATCTTGGATCATCTAATCCTCCGGCTAGTGCGACTGATAACACAGAGGCATCCGCCGGATGGTATTGGCAGTTTGGGAATAAAAAGGCCTATCGCTTCACAACCACAAGAACACCGTCCACGGGTTGGCCGGCTCAACCTCAAGTCAATACGGATTGGGCAGCGGCACAAGATCCTTGCACGATTGAATTGGGGACGGGTTGGCGATTACCGACCTATGCTGAATGGCAAGCGGTTGAAGCCGCGGCAAGAAATCTAAACAGTGTATATGCCTCTGATTTGGGAATGCATGCAGCTGGATTTTTAACAACGGCAGGAACACTGACGGAACGCGGTTCTACGGTCCATTATTGGTCGAATACCTCTTTTTCAACGACCCATGCGAGGGCCTATGTGATTCCAACATTAAACGGCACTTCGACAACCTCGACGAATGACAAGGACGCCGGATTTAGCGTGCGATGTATTCGCGATTAAAATCATTTTTTCTAACGCCTGAAAAGCTTAAATTAGCAAGATGAAAGTTAACCATATACTAATCATTATCGCGATAAGTCTCTGGAGCTGTGCCAAGAAGGAAGAAGGTATCTCTCCTACCAAAGGAAATATCTCTGAATCAATATATGCCTCGGGAAATATCAAATCGGCAGAACAATATCAGGCTTTTGTCTCTGTCAGTGGCATCATTGAGGAAATCTATGTGAAGGAAGGACAAGAAGTTGAGGTAGGTACTCCCCTATTGCGAATCTCCAATGAAACGCAAAAGTTTAATTTGGAGAATGCCAAACTATCCGCCGATTTCAACGATTTGGCCAATAATCAAGGTAAATTAACCGAGGCTGATGCGCAATTACAGACGGCTAAAGCTAAATTAAAATTAGATTCAAGTCTGTTCGCGCGGCAAAAAACGCTTTGGTCCCAACAAATTGGTACACGCGTCGAATTCGAACAAAAAGAACTAGCTTACCAAAGCTCCAAAGCAAATTATCAATCCGCGAAACAACGATTGATCGATTTAAAACGTCAGATCAATTTTGCGTCTGCCCAGTCCAAAAAAAACGTACAAATTTCAGCACGGCAAACGGATGATTTCATCTTAAAAAGTAAAGTAAAAGGTACAGTATTTAACCTTTTAAAATCCAAAGGAGAATTAGTGAGCCCTCAAACTGCCATCGCAGTTTTAGGTAACACCAGTCAATACGTGCTGGAACTTCAAGTCGATGAGAATGATATCTTCGATGTCCATGTAGATCAAACTGTCGCGGTCACTTTTGATGCCTATAAAAATCAGGTTTTCGAGGCAAAGGTGAGTAAAATCGCCTCGATCATGAATGAACGTAATAAGACCTTTTTAGTCGAAGCCTTATTCACGAAGGCGCCACCCAAACTTTACCCCAACGTCACTTTTGAGGCAAATATTTTATTGCGTAATCGATCAAATGTGTTAATCCTACCTCGAAATTATTTGAAAAATGATTCGATTGTCACCTTGGAAAGTGGTGAAAATAAAGTGGTCAAAACAGGCCTCATGGATTTCCAAAAAGTAGAAATTATCAGCGGTCTCACGGAGAAAGACTTGGTCGTTAAACCGAAGTAATGAATATCAAATTAATCGTTCAAGTTTCAATTTCCCTGCTGTTAGCAAGATGGAAGCAAACCTTGGTCGCCGCCATCGGCGTTACCTTTAGTATCACCATGTTCGTGACACTGCTAGGTTTTATGAATGGTTTGAATGATTTGTTGGATGGCCTCATCATGAACCGTACAGCACATATACGCTTGTACCACGACATCAATGTTTCCAAAAAACAACCCATTGATCTATTACAACCTCAATCGCAAAATTTTGTCCATTCACTTAAACCCAAGAATCAACGACTTGAGATTTACAACAGTGGACAAATCATGCAGGCGATCCAACAAGATCCGCGGGTATTAGGCGTGGCACCCAAAATCAATGCCCAAGTTTTCTACAATGTGGGGACCATCGATTTAACGGGAGTCATTAATGGGATTGATCCCGACGAGGAAAATCGATTATTCATGTTCAACGATTACGTCACCAAGGGTAATTACCTCGACTTAAAAAACATTCCGAGCAGCATCATTTTAGGAAAAGGAGTAGCGGATAAAATGGCTGCCAACATCGGTGACGTCATTCAAGTCACAACCAGTAAAGGGGAGCGCATGCAATTAAAGGTCGTCGGGATATTTCAGTCGGGCCTCCAAGACCTCGACAAAGTCCAAAGCTACTGTTCCATCAGCACCACGCAAAAAATGCTAGGGGTTTCGAATAATTACATCACCGACATCCAAGTCAAATTGAAAAATATTTTGGACGCGCCGGCTATGGCGATTGAATATCAAAAGACCTATGAGACAGATGCGATTGATATCCAACAAGCCAATTCACAGTTTGAAACAGGAAGTTCGGTTCGAACAATTATTTCGTATGCCGTAGGCGTTACACTCTTAATCGTGGCAGGTTTCGGAATCTATAACATCCTGAATATGATGATTTACGAGAAAATGGATTCCATCGCGATCATGAAGGCCATCGGATTTTCAGGAAGAGATGTGAACATGATCTTCATTTTTATTGCGTTGAGTATCGGTGTTTTTGGAGGAATGTTGGGTTTATTGACCGGATATGGGCTTTCCAACATTATTGATAACATCCCTTTCAATACGGAATCCCTCCCGACGATTAAAACGTATCCGATAAATTATAACCCGACCTTTTATGTAATTGGTGCCGTATTTTCGATTGTGACCACTTATCTCGCGGGTTATTTCCCATCCAGAAAGGCTAGTAAAATAGATCCTGTCATCATTATCCGAGGCAAATAACATGACACATATCCATAAAGAAGTTTTACGGGCCAATAACATTACTAAATACTTTCATGATCCCATGACGGTGAAGGTATTGGACAACATTAGCTTCAGCCTTAACCAAAGTGAATTTGTGTCGGTCATTGGAAAATCAGGTTGTGGAAAATCAACACTCTTGTATATCCTTTCTACCATGGACACCGATTACGAGGGAGAATTACAGATTGATTCCATGTTGATGGGCAATAAAACGGAGAAGGAATTAGCACGCGTTCGCAATGAAAAAATCGGTTTCGTCTTCCAATTTCACTACCTACTGAACGAGTTCAATGTGCTCAATAATGTCATGCTTCCCGGATTAAAACTGGGTAAGTATAGCGAAAAGGAAATCGAGCATCGGGCCTATGAAAAACTGAAGGTTTTGGGCATTGAACAGGAAGCCCTAAAGATGCCCAACCAGTTATCGGGAGGTCAAAAACAACGTGTCGCGATTGCCAGAGCCTTGATTAATGATCCTGTGCTGATTATGGGCGATGAGCCGACAGGAAATCTGGATAAAAAAAATTCGGATATTGTTTTTCGCACCTTCCAACAACTCGCAGAGGAATTCCATCAAACCCTCTTGATTGTTACGCACGACAACGAATTCGCCAATAATACCTCTCGGATTATTGAGATGCAAGACGGGAAAATTATCAATTAATTGTTATTCTTTGACAATAGCAGCGACGAACGGCTTGCCTTTTTGCAACACGTGAATAATGTATTTTCCTTGACGGAAATTCTGAAATTCGGTCAAATTAATCTCGGAAATCTTCGCAGGATAAGTCTCTTGCCACATCGTACTTCCCACGATATCATAGATAGCCACATAGGTTGGCATCGTACTTTCTTCGGAGAATTCAATACGCAATTTGTCCTTGAAGGGATTAGGGAAAACCGTAAAAGTAATGGGATTCTCAATTGAAGTCTGAATCTTTAAGCCTGAATTTTGAATGCTTTTGGCCAATAAATTAGGCTGTTTAAAACCCTGACGCATCGTAATGCCTTGTTGGACCGTCGTACCCGCAATCACACTCGCCTGTCCAACCACGTGGGAATAATATTTTCCATTAATCTGTTGGGTAACTCCACCCGAAGCAATCGTCGACGAGGTAATCTTTTGCGCCATCAATGACGTCACAGACAAGCAAAGGAGACAGATTAAGGCGATATTTTTCATTTTCTAGAACTAGATTCGGTCAAAGTTACAAATTAATTCTAACCTGCGATGTATTTGCCGAAAGGTATTCGTCGCAACACCCAAACAATCACACCGGATATTCCCAAGCAAATGAAAGCCGTTAAAGGAATTCCAATGCTCGGATGCCACATGGCACCATAGACCTTGATGCGAACCAAATAAAATAACACGATGATATGCACCAAGTAAATCCCATAGCTGTGCGAACTGATCCAATCACGGATGGGAGTTGTTCCAGGAATCGTACCTTCGTAGGCTTTAAACAGCATAAATAAACCCGCAGTGGACATCACCACACTCGGCGAGAAATTGGCATAGAGTAAGCCAAAGAACTTTTTATCTTCGATCGACTGAAGATAGGTACCCTCCATGGTCCAGGCGGTTCCCATGAAAAACAGAACCCAAGCAAGTATCTTAGAAACGGGCCGATTAGCTACATAATAGCCCAAAACTAAATATCCCAAATAACCCGTAAAATAGGGCAACTTAACGGGTAAACTCCAACCCGGGAAATGCGGATTATCGAAGAGAATCGTCAAAAGCCACATGCCTAAAAAGAACTGTAGCTGTGATTCTTTGGCTTGACGAACCCATGTACCGATGATCGGAATAAACAGATACACACCCACAATCATGTAGATGTACCAAAAATGGTAAGAAGCCCCATCGAAATATTGTTTGAAAATCCAGTCGGAACCCACCGACCGTCCGCCAAGTCGGACCTGCCAATTAAACAGCGCGAAAATTCCATTGTAGAATAAAAAGGGAACAATGATTCGTTGGAAACTCTTTTTAAAGAACGTCGCATACTCCTCTTCGCGGGGTAAAAGCAGTGCCCCAGACAACATGACAAAAATGGGCACAGCATAACGAAATCCACCATTGTAGAGATTCGCAAACCACCAAGCTGAATCCGGAATTTTCCCAAAGCTCAATAAGACATTCGCGGCCGAGTGAATCAGCAAAACCGCGATGGTTGCCGTCACACGAAGATTATCTAGGTATTGAACTTTGGAGGTGGCCATCAATAGAAGGGTTGTTTATAAAAACGTTTTTGGGTTGCCGCATAGATCGCATTCGCAATCGAACCTCCGGTTGGTGGTAAAGCTGGCTCCCCTAAGCCCGTCGGGCTGATTCCATTGTTCACAAAATACGCATCTATTTTCGGAATTTCATTACCCCGAATCATTCGATAGGAATTAAAATTCGTCGGGCTAGTAACCCCGGCTTGCAAATTCAATTTAGCAAACATCGCATGGCCCATCCCGTCAATGATCGCACCTTTGACCTGGTTTTCAGCACCACTTAAGTTAATCACCTCGCCACAATCGGTCACAGCGGTAATTTGAGTTACTTGAGGCTTACCGTTTTTCATCTGCACATCGGCTACTTGAGCTACATAGGAGAAGTGCGAATAATACACGCTAAAGCCTTGATGTACACCTGGCTTCTTCTTCCATTGCGACTTTTCGGCGGCCTGTTTAATTACCTCAGCAAAACGATCAGGTTCATAGGTAATTTTTCCTACCGGATTCGATTTCACGCGAGCCAATAGGTCCAAACGCATTTGAATCGGATCCTTTCCAGCCGCTTCAGCGACTTCATCCAAAAAGGCCTGCTCCGCAAATCCCAAGAAATTGGTGATCGGTGCACGCCATGGACCTGTGGTAACGGCCGACTTTTGGTCGAATGATTCCACTAAGACGTTATCAATCGCCCCAACTGGAAAATTATCCTGACGCGTCGAATTCCCCGCATTCAAGCCCACTCCTCGCAAATAAAATGCCGTTATATTTCCTTTGGCATCGATACCCGCTTTAAAATGATAACGAACTGCGGGACGGTAAACACCACCTCCCATATCATCTTCACGCGTCCACATGACCAAGACCGGTTTCTTAATGAGGCTAGACAATTCCGCTGCCTCCAAAGCAAAATCATTATTCAAGCGACGGCCAAAGCCACCCCCCATCTTTGTCAATTCCACCTGAACCGTATTCTCAGGAACACCTAATAAAGTCGCCACCGCCTTCTGCGCCGGTTGGGGAACCTGCGTCGGTCCTGCCAATACGACAACACCCGGTTTCACATCAGCAAAAAAGTTCATCGGCTCCATCGGGCTATGCGAGATGAATGGACATTCGTAGGTTGCCTCAATCACTTTAGCCGCCTCAGAGATAGCCTTGGCAAAATCACCGTCTTTGCGCTGAACAATTGCCTTATCGGATTTCATCCCCGCCTCAAACCAGGCCTGATGTGTATCATTACTCTCCAAAGCTGATTCAGAGGAATAAGAACAAGTTAA
>JACCDQ011348284.1_pt1 | contig 15627 bp, 18 predicted proteins | sample 7446031 | NCBI WGS metagenome assembly JACCDQ01 (sample SAMN15323442, study PRJNA562643) | freshwater metagenome | isolation source: river surface water | place: USA:Blue River Watershed | collected 2017-08-17
CCTATTCATGGCGATCTTGGTCAAGGTGCACGCGAAAAGGCTCTTAGTGATTTCAAGGCTGGAAAATCAGATGTACTTGTTGCGACAGATGTTGCTGCTCGCGGAATTGATATTGATGGAATTACACACGTAATCAATTATCAATGCCCAGAAGATGAGAAGACGTATGTTCACCGCGTAGGTCGTACTGCACGTGCAGGTGCGCATGGAATTGCTGTCACCTTTGTTGATTGGGATGAACTTGCACGTTGGAAGATGATTGATCAGGCTTTAGAACTTGGTCTTGGAGAGCCGGAAGAGACATACTCTTCTTCGGAGCATCTCTATGAAATGCTCAACATTCCTGCCGGTTCAAATGGTCGCATGGTTAAGGCAAAGCCCGTTGCTAAGGTCGACAGTAAAGAGTCTCGTCCGGCTAAAGCAAAGCAGGAAGCACCAAAGCCACGTACTGAGCGAACTCGCACTCGCACTAAGAAGTTTAAAGAGAGCTAGGCAGCAACAAAGACGCGAATCGCATCTACAAGCATCTGTACTGCGATTGCTGCGAGCAACAGACCTGCAATGCGAGCAACGAGAGTTACTCCAGATTCTTTGATGACCTTCAAAATAGTTGTTGAAGCCATTAGGGCAATCGCAATTGCAATATGCACTGCAATTACCGCAGCTGCCAGACCTATAGCCATTGCTGAAGAATCAACCTGCTGAACGAAGATCATCGTTGCAACAATCGCACCTGGTCCAGCCAAAATAGGTGTGCCAAGTGGAACCAAAGCAATATTGGAATCCCCATCATCACCATGATTTTTTGCGTTACCAGTCAATAGCTCTAAAGCGACCAAAAGAAGTAGCAAAGCGCCTGCAGCTTGCAGGGCTTCCATGGAGATGTTGAGGTAATTCAAAATTGCTCGACCAAACAAAGCAAAGATCGAAATAACTAAAAGTGATACACCAGCTGCCTGAACAGCCAACACTCGACGGACCTTTGGCGATTTGTCAGCAACCAAACCCAAGAAAATTGGAGTTGCACCAGGTGGATCCATGATCACAAACAAAGTGACAAAAGATTGAACCGCAAAAGTAATAGCGCTGATGTCCTTCATACTGAAACCACCCTTCGAGCATTGGCTTGTGACTCTAACTTCTCCCATTGTTCCCTATGGGTATGGTTTTCCGCTAATGAATTTAGCTTACCTGTACCGTGATAATCGCTACTTCCAGTTACAACCAGATCTAACTCTCGAGCAATATTTCGTAACATCTCTCTCTCATCAGGATTTTGATCTCGATGATCCACTTCAATTCCATTTAAACCTGCATCCACTAACTCAGAAAAATCTTCAGGTTTAAGGATTTGGCCACGATGGGAGGCAAATGGATGTGCAATGACGGCCACTCCCCCAGCACGTCGAATCAAACGAATTGCTTCGGCTGGAGTTGGCGCAGCATGTGAAACATAAAACCGAGATTCATTGTGCAAAAGATCAATAAATGCTTCATCGCGGGACTTTACGATTTTCTTGGCAACTAATGCATCGGCTAAGTGGGGTCGCCCCATGGTTGCACCAGCCGGCATAGCTAATTCGACATCTTCGATTGAGATATCCATACCCTCAGCGCGCATCTTTTCTATCATCTTGCGCATGCGAGGTAGACGACCATCGCGTGTTTCTTCTAAAACCTGCTGCATTTCCTGATGCTCGGGATCAAAGAGCAAGCCCAACATATGAACACTGACTCCATCATCGGTAAGGCAGGAAATCTCAGAGCCCAAAGCAAGTTTCAAAGAACCACGTAAGGACTCTGTCGCTTCTTTCCAACTTGATGTTGTGTCATGGTCTGAGATTCCTAAGACTTCTAATCCCTGAACAATCGCTTTGTTGACTAACTCTCGAGGTGAATCGGTTCCGTCGCTGCAATTGGTATGTGTGTGTAGATCAATCACTTTTTGATCCTCTTGTTCTAGTAACTACTAAAACACATCCAAAAAGAATCAGTGCGATGCCTGGAATGATTCCTAATGGTGGGGTTTGGTTGAGCCACCAAGCCGCCAAGACGGCGCTTACTGGAACCTCAAAAAACACGATGAGCGAAACGATGGCTGGTGACACACGCTTTAGAGCAGAGTTAAACATCGTGTGCCCCAACAATTGAGCTCCGAGAATTAAACCCAAAAGGATTAACCACTCTTTTTGTTCAAAGGAAAAGATTTCATTTCCAAGAATTACAGCCATTGGTAGCGCTGTCATCGAGCAAATGAAATAACAGATGGTTGTGTATGTGCTGGTCTCTAAAGTTCTTTGAGCTCTAGATCCCGCAATCATGTATGCAGCTGCTAAGGCCGCAGAAATGATGGCCGCAATATCCCCCAAGAAGGATTCAAATGAGATTGTGAGATCTACACCTGAAACAAGCACAACTCCAACAAAACTTACAATCATTCCAAGCCATGCAGTGGAAGGGATGTGTCCGCCACTAAACTTCACAAACAGGGCAGCGAAAATTGGTTGCAATGCAACCAATGCAGTTCCCGCAGCAACGGTTGTCATACGCATTGCAAGAAAAAAGCCAATGAAATGCAGAGCAAGTAATACTCCAGCAGCAATAGCCCACTTCACTCCGGCGCGATCTCTTTGATGTCGTAAAGCAAATGGCAACGTCATCAATGATCCTCCTAGATTTCTCCAGAAGATCAAGGTCAGAACAGGCATCGCACTCATCGCAATCAATGGGCCTGATGTTCCGATTCCGATAATGCCTAGACCTAATCGAATGAGATCTGGCTTTGCAGGGATCGCCGTATGGTCATTAATGCGTTCGCCTGAAGTCATAAGAGAAAGGTACCCTTAACCCATGAGCGGCAATCTCTTAAACCGAGTATTTCTCGCCCGTCTTGCAGGCACTGCGGTATTTGACCCAAATGGTGATCCTGTTGGAAAGGTGCGAGATGCTGTCGCGACCCTTCGTTCCAATAATCAACAGCCACGAATTCTAGGTTTGGTAGTTGAAGTCCCATTGCGTCGACGTGTCTTTGTACCAATCACACGCGTTACTTCCATTGAAAGTGGCGCAGTAGTAATTACTGGTCTGCTGAATATGCGTCGTTTCGATACGCGACCTGGCGAAGTTTTAGTTCTAGGTGAGATGCTCGATCGTTCCATTACTCTACTTGAAACCTCTGAAGAGGTAGTTGTTGAAGACATGGGCATGGAGCAGAACCGAAATGGAGATTGGTTAATCTCTAAGGTTCACATCATGCGTAAGGGTCGTGGCTTACGTCGTAAGGGAGCAACATCGACTGTAGCGTGGGAAGAAGTTGTGGGCTTTGCAAACACTGAGCAAAATCAAGGTGTAGCGAATCTGCTTTCTACTTTGGCAAACCTAAGAGCAGCAGACCTTGCAGCGGTACTTCAGGATCTTGCCCCAAAACGCCGTATTGAAGTTGCGAGTGCATTAGAAGATGAACGTCTGGCAGATGTCCTTGAAGAAATGGATGAAGAGAACCGTGTTGCACTTCTTGCTGAGCTAGAAGGTGAACGTGCGGCAGATGTTTTGGGTGAGATGGATCCTGATGATGCTGCCGACTTGCTTCGTGAGGTCGGCGAGGAGCGTGCTAACGCACTTCTCGATCTGATGGAGCCAGAAGATGCAGAAGATGTTCTGCGTTTGATGACATATGAGGATTACTCTGCTGGCGGCATGATGACAACTGAACCAATTGTGCTCACTGCAGATTCAACAGTTGCTGATGCACTTGCAGCGGTTCGCCAAAAAGAGATTTCGCCGGCACTGGCTTCTCAGATTTACATTTGTCGTCAACCAGTCGAAACGCCAACAGGACGTTTTATTGGCGTTGTTCACTATCAACGTTTGCTACGTGAACCGCCATCAACGCTACTTGGATCAATTGTTGATACTGATTCAAAAGGCACAAATCCAGACGCAACTTTGCATGAGGTTTCATCGCATTTAGCTAGTTACAACATGCTCTCTTTGCCGGTTGTGGATGCTAATGAACGCTTACTAGGAGCTGTAACAGTGGACGATGTACTCGATCACTTACTACCTGAAAATTGGCGTCATGATCATCGCGAAAATTCACCAGTTTCATTTGAGTCGGAAAGTATTTAAGGGGGTTAAGACATGGCACGCAACAATGGCTTAGATACTCCTCGCGAGACCCGTCGATCACTGCGACCAAATTATGACCCTGAGGCATTTGGTCGTATGTCTGAACGTTTCGCTCGATTTTTAGGTACGGCTCGTTTCCTCGTTTACATGACAATCTTTATCGCCTTTTGGGTGATCTGGAACTTTGCAGCACCTGCAGATCTGCGCTTTGATGATTATCCATTTATCTTCTTGACTTTGATTCTCTCAATGCAAGCATCGTATGCGGCACCGTTAATTCTTCTTGCGCAAAATCGTCAAGCAGACCGAGACCGTATTCAGCTCAATGAAGATCGTGCCCAAAATGAACGTTCGATTGCAGACACTGAGTATTTGACTCGCGAATTAGCTGCGCTGCGAAACTCATTGGGTGAAGTTGCTACTCGAGATTTTGTACGTAGCGAGCTTGCTGATTTAGTTGATGAACTTGCTAAAGAATTACGTCGAGACACCCAATCGGACTCCGAGTAAAGACTTACTTCGCTTCATCAATTTTTCTGCAACCTCTGCAATTGCCATTGCCGCAGCTGAGGTTGGATCAGCATCAACAATTGGTGCTCCATCATCTCCACCTGTGCGAAGTGCAGGACTAAAAGGAATCTTGCCAAGAAGAGGAACATCGCTACCCACAAGTTGTGACAATCGACGAGAAGTTTCTTCTCCACCGCCTTCGCCAAACAGGGAGATGGTCTCGCTGCAGGTTGGGCATGGGAATGCAGACATGTTTTCAATAACTCCGATTACATGTTGATGAATCTGATGTGCAATTCGGCCTGCACGCTCTGCAACCTCTGCAGCTGCAACTTGAGGAGTAGTTACAACGACAATCTCTGAAGTTGGAATCAGCTGCCCAAGTGAAATCGCAAGATCGCCGGTTCCGGGTGGCAAATCGATGAGAAGAACATCTAAATCGCCCCAATATGCATCGGATAACAGCTGTTCTAAAACTCGGTGCAATAGCGGACCGCGATAAGCCACTGGGTCTGAGCGCTCGGGCTTGAACATCTCCATGGAGACTGTCTTTACGCCATAAGACTCGAGTGGAATAAACATCTGGTCGATAGCTGTTGGACGCTGACCCATTAGCCCCATTAATCGTGGAATCGAGTGACCGTAAACATCGGCATCAAGAATTCCAACACTTAAACCATTTTTTGCAATCGCCACTGCAAGGTTGGCTGTGACAGAGGATTTTCCTACGCCACCTTTTCCAGATGCGATTCCAATAACTCGTGTGAGTGAATCTGGCTGTGCAAATGGGATGAACTTTTCTCGTCCACCACGTACAACCTTCTTAACAAAGTTGCGCTGCTCTTCATTCATCACTCCAAAAACAAGATCGACGCCCTTTACTCCTTCAACACTATTTACCGCGTTGGAGATATCTGTACGGAGACGATCCTGCATAGGACATGCTGCAATCGTGAGAAGAACTTTAAGGGAGACTGAACCATTACTCTCTGAGAGATCTTCAATCATTCCTAGTTCAGTAATTGGATGACGTAGTTCTGGATCATTTACCTTTGAGAGCGCATCCTTAACTTGATCTAAAAGGTTCATAACAAATCTGGATCGATCATCGCTGTAGGCTTTTTAACCTTAGGTTTTGGGGTTTCTTCATCCAAAAGTTCTGAAATTTGCTTCTTAACGAAGGTTTTTGGATTTAGATCCTTTGGTTGAAGATCTTCAAATCCAGGCCCAAGGTTTTCGCGAAGTTCAGCAGTTGCTTTAGTTGCCAATCCACGAGCCTTCTTTACCCACTGCGCAGCTTCGACAGCCATCTTGGGCAAACGCTCTGGACCAACCAGAATCATTCCTAAGATCGCAAGGCCAAGAATTTCGCCCGCACCGATGTCAAAGAACATGGCGTTAGCCTACGCCAATTACTTCTTAGCCGCGATCAGCGTTAGAGAGATGGTCTTTTCCTTGCCATCGCGTTTATATGTGAGGCTAACTACATCTCCAACATTCTTGGATCGAACCGCCACAATTAATTCTTCAGGGCCATTGATTGGCTTGCCATCAAAGGCAACAACCACATCTCCCCCACGTAAACCGGCCTTTTGTGCGGGGCTATCTGCGAGGACTCCGCGTCCAGTGGTTGCTACTTGCGCACCCTCGCCGGCGTAATTCATATCTAGAGAGATTCCAATAACGGGATATGTTGCAACACCATTCTTAATCAGTTGATCCGCGGTCTTGCGTGCTTGATTAATTGGAATAGCAAAGCCAAGACCAATTGAACCTGTTTGCACATCAGAACCTAAGGCTGCGATTGCTGAATTAACACCAATGACAGCACCAGTTGAATCAACCAAAGGTCCGCCGGAGTTTCCGGGATTGATTGCTGCATCGGTTTGTAGTGCATTAATAAAGGAACTTTCATTTGAAGAATCGCCAGCGGTAACTGGTCGATTCTTTGCGCTAATAATTCCTGTTGTCACCGTTCCGGATAAGCCAAGTGGAGAGCCAATTGCAATCACAGCATCGCCAACTGCGACTTGGTCGCTATCTCCAAACTGCAAAGCTTTCATTCCAGATGCTGCAATCTTTAAGACAGCTAAGTCATAAGAGGCATCACGGCCAATAACTTCGGCATCAAATACTCGACCATCGTTGAGCTTTACTTGAATTCGCCCACCCGATTGCGCTGCAGAACTAATCACATGGTTGTTGGTCAAGATGAATCCATCACTATCGATGAAAAATCCGGAACCGGTTCCGCCGCCAGTAAATGATCGTGTTTGAATTGAAACTACAGATGGCAAAACTCTTTGTGCGGTTCCAGCAATTGAATCTGGGGCACGTTCAACAGTGCTTGTTGAAGAGACAAGATTTACACGATTAAAGATGGAGGCACCTGAAGCGTTAACACCCAAGATTCCTCCAACCGCTCCAGCAAGCACAGCAATTAATGCAAGGCTTCCTTTAGAACTTCTGGATTGTGAGCTTGCTTGCCACCATGGTGCTGCAACTGGTGCAACCTTCTTACGCGGAAAAATCATGGCGCTATCTTGCTATACCTTGGTGGCGATCAATAATCCATCGCCGACTGGAATCAATGAACTCACCCAATGGTCTGTGTCATTCTTAATGATTTTCCCAGCATCTCGAAGTGCAACAGTCTTTGGGTCGCGCTGCGCGGCATCGCACACTTTGCCGCCGCCGTAATAATTGTCAATTACTAGAGCTCCACCGCTGCGAAGGATTCGATGCGCCTCATTGATTACATAGCTGAGATCTTCGGGGTTATGACGAAGAACAACTAGATCATAAGCACGATCCGTGAGCTTGGAAATAACATCTAGAACTGAATTAGTGATCAGACGGTAACGACTTTGAGCGATATCGGCATCCGTAAAGGCCTGTTTTGCGATTTGAGAATGTTCCATTTCATCATCAATCGATGTCAATGTTCCGCTTGGAAGCATGCCATCAAACAACCACAGACTTCCAACACCTGAACCTGTTCCTACCTCTACAACGGATTGCGCCTTAAGAGTTGACGCTAGGTACTTAAGAAATGCACCAGCACCCGGAGTTGTGTCGATTGTTCCGAGCTCTACACCTCTGGCACGAGCTTGGGATTTAAAGTGATCTTCTGGAATGAAGTTTTCTGCAAATGTATGCGGATCTACTCTCATGATAGCGAGGTGATCCATTCAGTTAGAAGGCGTACTCCGAATCCTGTTCCGCCCTTTGAATTTTCGCCAGCATCAACTTCGCTACGTGCGGTACCTGCGATATCTAAGTGAACCCAACGACGTGTTGATGCGAAGTTCTCCAAGAATAAAGCCGCTGTGACTGATCCAGCAGAAAACTTTCCTTTATCGGCCGTGTGATTCAAATCCGCAATATCGCTTCGGAGTGCTTCTTTGTAATCATCAACCAACGGCATGTGCCAAACTCGATCTCCAGTTAAATCTCCAGCTTTCGAAAGTTGCGCAGCTAGAGCATTGTCACGTGTGTACATCGCTGCATATTGGCGACCCAATCCAAGGGTTGCTGCTCCCGTAAGTGTTGCGATATCAACTAAATAATCTGGATCAAGATTTGCATCTGCATATGCCAAACCATCAGCGAGCACTAAACGTCCTTCAGCATCAGTGTTAATGACTTCTACCGTAGTTCCACCGTAATGCTTAATTACATCGCTAGGGCGTTGAGCTGTTGCAGAGATTGCGTTTTCAGCCATCATCATCAATGCCGTAACGCGAACATTTGGCTGTAGTTCTTCAAGGGCGGTCAAAGTTCCAAGAATTGCGGCAGAACCAGCCATATCGCTCTTCATTGCCATCATGGTGTCGTAGGGACGCTTTAATGAAACTCCGCCAGTATCAAAGGTGATGCCTTTACCAACCAAAACTACATGCGGCAAAGCTTTTGCCGATTTCTTCTTAGATTTTGGCTGATACGAAACTTGAATCATTCGAGGGCCAGGCTTTGGTGATGAGCCACCAACTGCACGTAATCCGCCAAACTCTTTCAGTGCTGCTCCAGCAAAAATCTCAACTTTGAGACCAGTTCCCTTGGCAAACTCTTCTGCTTGCTTACCCATCCAGGCTGGAGTTTTAATATTTGCAGGAGTATGAATCAGGTCGCGGGTTCGGCAGATCGCTTTGGCTATTGATGCCGCATCTTTGATTGAATCTGAATCTTTGCTGCCAACCAAAATTGTCGGCTCTTCTTTTTTCTTATCTGTCTTGAGATTCCAAACCCAAGCACCAAGTGCAATAGAGATTGCATGTCCCTTTACTTCAGAAAGAACACATGCGGAGTACACAGTTGTATTTTTTCCACGTACCTTGCGACCAACAGCAGCACCTGCAGCACGAGCAGCCGCGCCACTTTGATCTCCGATTCCAACCAAGAACAATCGATCGGTGTGTGAGTCAGGCGCACTTACTGGAACTTCAAACAGTTCACCAGCTTTTGCTGTCGGGGAAAAGAACGTTAACTCATCGACCAAATCAAGTCCGAAGAATTTTTCTATCTGAGATGCGAGAGATCCAACAAACTCAAATCCGCCATCAGAGTTCTTGATAAAGCCCAGAGCGATTGAATGTGCGCTTACAGCCTTTGAAAGTTCAAGGGGCGCATACTGTGGCAGAGCTGACATGATTGGTAAGGCTAGTGCCTATGTAGAAAAATTACTTCTTAACGAGAGCTACAGCGGCGTGTAAAGCTGCGCTTAAGTTGTTTGCTTCTTCGGCGTTCATTTCGACGACCAAGCGTCCGCCGCCTTCTAGAGGAATACGCATGACTAGAGAGCGAGCTTCCTTTGTGACCTCCATTGGACCATCACCAGTGCGGGGTTTCATGGCTGCCATGTGGGGACTCCTCTAAATCGTTGGTACTGCCGTGTGTGAAGCAAGGGGGTAAGTATCTCGCACAAAGAGCCTTAGTGCGAAATCGAGAGTGGCCTTAAATGCCCAGAATCGCGCTCAAACGGGACTTACCCTGGCGAATAATCGCATCGACTGACCGTTCTGGAACCCCGAGAAGTGATGCGATATCGGCGGCGCTCATTGATCTCAGATAGTGCATGGTCAAGATGATGCGCTCTTCTTCAGGCAATGTGGCAAGGGCTTGCGCCAGTGTTTGCGGTTGCTTGCCCATGGCACAACTTTACTTCCTTTGCTGCAGCTTGCGGCGTAAGGCCGAAAGCGAGATACGAACTCCCACGTATAACCCTGGCGCAATAAGAAGAAATAGTGCGCGAGGAGCAAGAATCTCTTCAGACCAATCAAACCTGGTCGATTGTGGAGTAAGTGCAGTTAACTCGAAGCGGCCAGTTCCCTTAATTATTTTTCCGGTATGAACAACATCGCATACATTAGGTGGATTCCATGCAGTCACTGTCATGTAATCCATAACACCTAACTTTCCAACACCTGTAAAGGCAGCAATAGATGTACCAACACCTTCACGGATCTCAGATGTAACTTCTACAGTTGTTTGAAGCATCCATTCGCCTTGGGATTCCCAATCTGCAAGTGCAGCCCACACTTTTTCTATTGGAGCATTAATGACAAGGCTCATTGCAATGTGATTACTTCTCATGCACCGCACGCTTTCAGAGCCTCTTCAACGGTTGTTGTCCACTGAACTATTTCCCGCATTCCTGGCTTAATAAACTTTTCATCCTCTAGATGAACAATTAGCTCATGTAATGGTGCATAAATTCCAAATGGATCCAGGATAACTACAGGCTTAGTGTGGAACTTCAAATAATGACCAACCCAGATTTCAAAAAACTCTTCTAGAGTTCCTGCACCTCCAGGCAAAGTTATGAAGGCATCAGAAATATCCGTGATCATGTGCTTCCGCTGCCCCATGGTTTCAACAATGTGCAGTTCATCATTGTCATGATCTGCAAACTCGATATCAACTAGGGCCTGAGGAATTACTCCAACAGTTCTTCCCTGAGCATCTCGTGCACCTCTGGATACTGCACCCATCATGGAAATGTGGCCGCCACCGGTGACCAATTCATTAGAGGATGCAGCGATCCCCTTGCCTAACTCGTATGCAAGGTCCACATACTTACTGTCGATAGTGGGTGAGGATGAACAAAAGACGGCAATACGCATGCGGCTAACAATAGAGGCTAGGCTTAGGACATGACGACCATCGCATCAGGCCACGGAATCGCAACCATTTCTAACGGAACCACACTTGATGTTTGGTTCCCAGCACCTGCACTATCAGCGCTAACAGGATCGGCACCTGCAGAGTTAGCTGCACTTGTTGGAGAAGATAAAGATCGTGCTGTGACTCACGAACTCGTGTCAATTGAAATAGATATTACAAAAGCGCCCGTCAATGCAGCTGATGCCTATTTGCGTCTACATTTGCTATCACACCGTCTCGTTAAGCCACACGGGCTAGTACTTGATGGCGTTTTTGGAATCCTCAGCAATGTCGTCTGGACATCTGTTGGACCTTGCGCAGTTGATGGTTTTGAAATGACACGTGCACGCCTGAAGGCAGCGCATGGACATGTAAGTGTTTATGGAGTCGACAAGTTTCCACGAATGGTTGATTACGTAATTCCTTCAGGTGTTCGAATCGCGGATGCAGATCGAGTTCGTTTAGGTGCACATTTGGCATCGGGAACCACAGTGATGCATGAAGGTTTTGTTAATTTCAATGCAGGAACTCTTGGAACTTCTATGGTTGAGGGAAGAATTTCAGCTGGAGTCGTTGTTGGTGATGGCACTGATGTTGGTGGCGGTGCATCAATTATGGGAACACTTAGTGGCGGCGGAAAAGAAGTTATCTCAATTGGAGAAAAGTGTTTACTTGGCGCGAACTCAGGTTTGGGAATTTCTCTAGGCGATAACTGTGTAATCGAAGCCGGAACTTACATAACAGCTGCGGCAAAGGTTAAGTTGCCTGATGGTGAAGTTGTAAAGGCTGGAACTCTTTCTGGAGCAAGTAACTTGTTATTCCGCAGAAACTCTCTAGATGGTTCCCTTGAGGTTGTTTTACGGACTGGGACTTGGGGTGGGCTCAACAGCATTCTGCACGCCAACTAAATCAAAGTAGGCAGATGGAATCCTGGTTCGGCTTCTAAAGGTTTCCCCACGTAAAGTTTTCTGAACACCCGCACTTGATGTTGCTCTAATTGTTCCAACTGTTCCGCTTAAGTTTCTGGAAACAATTTCGAGAGTTACAACATCTGGCAAAGCAAAAGCTAAAGCGGCGGAGGCTTGAGGTATCGCTCGCTTCCAGCTAAAGAAGTTTGGATTGATTTTAGGATCCTGGCTTCCTGGGTCTGCAACAATCTGGGTATAGCTGCGTTCACTCCCCCAAGCATTTAATGCGGTCTCGGTTAGACCACCAGTCGAACTGCCGAAGTAAGCAGCGATTGGAAGGTTGTTTTGAGTCAGAGTTAAGCCAGCGGTATTTGTAACAGCTGCCTTCCAAAACTTTCCCCAACCTTTTTCTATCTCTTTGGCGTATCCAAGAAACTTTTGATCTGAAATCTCACCATATAGATCACAATCGCAAGCAGATCGATAGATCCCAGCCTTATTGAGCGCGTAAGTGCGCGATGCGATCGCTTGTGCCTCTAGTGCTGACGCGGGCCATGAAGATGGAACTTCACTGATTCCCCATAGGTACTCATCGGCTAATCGAACTGAATTAGTAATCTCTATACGAAAACCAAGTGTTGGAGTTCTGACCGCCCTGAACTGCATCTGTCCATATCTATACCGAGTCGAAAGAGAGGAATGAGATAGTGAAACAACTCCTTCAACCCCAGGTAAATATCGAGTACCACTCCATCGAACTGTGAAAACTCGATTTCTTGGCAAACTTGTAGTTTTTTTACCTTCAACAAGACTTGGAACTACGGTTGAACCCAAAATCGAAAAGTTAAGTGAACTTCTAGCTGGAACGACAGCAAGAGGTGTTTGATCTTGAGCATCGCCAATATCACCACTAAAAATCTGAAGAATCGCATCGGGAGTTGATGTTGAAATTCTTGCTGTGCTCAGCAAATGCCCAACGTTGACTCTGAGGATCTTTGAATCATCCATCGGTTGGATTACGACATCTTTATAGTAATAATTTAAAATCGCAGTTGCCGTTTCTCCGGCAAGCGCCTTTGAACGTGCACCTATTTGACTCAGCCCGACACCATGGCCATAGCCAGCGCCTGTGATTGCAAACTCAGTTGGAATTTCGACAGCAGTTGCTTGAGGTGGAGCAACAAATGCAATAGCCAGAAGAAAAACTAAGGGCTTAAACATCCTCATCAATTGCTGCACTCTTTCCAAGATGTAAAAACTCTTGATAAGCATCGATCACAAGATTTGGTTCACCGCGTTGAATCAACTTGCCCTTATGCAGCCAAGCAACATCATTACAAGTGTCGCGCAAAGTTTGCATCGCGTGGCTAACTAAAATCAAAGCGCGATCATCGCTACGCAACTCTTTGACTCGATTAAGACTCTTTTCCTTAAACTTGGCATCTCCAGTGCTGAGAGCCTCATCAATAATCAAAATATCTGGACGTACTGTTGCTGCGACTGAAAAGGCCAGACGTGCGTACATTCCAGATGAATATGTTCGCATTGGAGCATCAATTGCATCTCCAAGCTCAGAAAAATCAGCTATCTCCTCAAAATGTCCTTCGATTTCCTCGCGCGACATTCCTGCCGCTAAGCCGCCTAAATAAACGTTATCGCGCCCGGACATAGATGGATTGAACCCAACACCTAGGGCTAGCAAAGTACTCACCGATCCATAAACCTCAATACGACCTTGAGTTGGAGGCAGAATTCCTGCCACGCATCGCATCAATGATGACTTACCCGCACCATTGGTTCCGATTACACCAAGAACTTGACCATACTCAACATCAAGATTTACATCATCGAGAGCGCGAACAACTCGAGTTTGTTTTCCGCCACGACCGAGTGCTTTAACGCGCGCCTTTAAAGTAGGTCTGCGATCGATTGCAGTCGTGTAAGTCAGCCCGACATTTCTGATTGAAACGGCGAGCTCATTGGTTTTATGAGTGTTAGAGGCGGACAGCGAACTCACGCTCCCTCGACAAGAAGAAATAAGTACCGATGAAGAAAATTCCGGCGGCCCAAGCTAATCCCTGAAGCATGCTGGATGTTTGCGGCACTTCACCATGCACTAGTGCGCGTGACCATGAATCCAAAATAGGAAAGAGTGGGTTTACAACTTCTAACGCTTTCAGATTTGGATTTAGGGCTGATGCCTCATACAAAATTGGTGACAAGTACAAAAGGGTTCTTGTTAAATACGGCAAGAAGCTAGCGATGTCTCGGAAGTACACATTGATACATGAAATTGTGATTGCAAGACCCAAGGCCAAAAAGACGCTGATCATTAAGACCGGAATTGCCCACAACATTTCAATTGAAAACTTTGAACCAACTACCGCTTTGATAACCAAGAAGACCACGAGGGTTGGGATGAATTTAAAGATGGCAATGACAACGGCTGAGATTGGCAACATAACTCTTGGAAAAGCAGTGTTCAAAATCAAGCGCTGACCTGCTGTAATTGATTTAACTCCACCAGTTAGTGAGTTAGCAATCAAGTAAAAGAGGAAGAGCGTTGCGGTTAGGTGCACGTAGCGATCGCTATCTGTCGAGCCACCAATAATGACGATCAAGATGAAGTAGACACCTGAAAGCAGAAGAGGATTGAGGACTAGCCACATTTGGCCAAAGACTGAATCAAAATGCTGTTCGCGTAGCTCTGATTTTGAGTATTCAGAGATAAAGGTCCTGCGAGACCATAATGATTTCCAGTATTTGCCGAGCTTTGGCAGGCCAGCCCTAAATGGCTCGTATACCTGCAGAGGTGTGCTCACGGGTGCAAGGTTACCGCAGGGGCCAGTGACTTCGGTGATGTGAGAAATCCAAGCCCCCATGAAATATGCATTGTGAGCAAGATTGTTGGCAAGCAAACAATTTCACCCATGCTCTTACCAATAATTATTGAAGCTCCCAGGATAAACACTGAATAAATAAGCGCCGGTACAAGAAAGAGCGAGCTGAGTGTGATTCCCAGAATAATTGAAAGCGAAGTAGCCACAACGGTAAATGGTGGTGCGAGATATCTGTAATTAATTGTTCCCTGATGCCTACGAGAAACGACTCTTCTCCAACGACCGTACTCAAAGTACTGTTTTGCGAGCGCTTTAACTGTTGACCGAGGACGGTAAGTAACAGTCAAACGTGGATCAAAGTAAACAACCCCGCCATTTTCACGAAGACGGAAATTCAACTCCCAATCCTGTGCGCGGGTAAATCTCTCATCAAAACCGCCGACGGCAATCAAGGCTTCTTTTCTGAAGCAACCCAGATAGACAGTGTCGGATTCCCCCGCACCTCCACCTGTATGAAAGCGAGAAGCGCCAACCCCAAGAGGACTTCGCATCGCACGTGCTACCGATCTTTCAAAGAGCGATACGCCTTCGGCTGCCATGACTCCACCGACATTAACTGCGCCGGTTTGCTCAAGGATCTCAAAAGCGGTTTCACAGTAATCATCTGGAATTTGTGAGTGACCATCTACTCGAACAATTATCGAATACCGTGATGCTGCAATTGCCAGATTTAATCCTGCAGCGGTGCGACCAGTTGGATTTTCCACAACCACCACTCGCGAATCCTTGGAGGCGAGGGCTTTGGCAATCTGCATCGTCGCATCCTGCGAAGGTCCTACTGCAAGGATTACTTCAATCGCGCCCGAGAAGTTCTGCGACAAGATCGAATTCACAGAATCCTCTAAATACTTCTCCTCGTTGAGGACAGGGAGGATGACTGAAATTTCTCGCCTCGGTGAGCCATATAACGTGTTCGCTGATGTCGACATAACGCGTACACGCTATCGCTCAAGTACTCTCTGACAGTGAAATCAACGCGGGCAATTCGGATTATTACCTCACTATCTGTGGGAGTAGTA
>JACCDQ011967519.1_pt1 | contig 15624 bp, 7 predicted proteins | sample 7446031 | NCBI WGS metagenome assembly JACCDQ01 (sample SAMN15323442, study PRJNA562643) | freshwater metagenome | isolation source: river surface water | place: USA:Blue River Watershed | collected 2017-08-17
CGAACATGTTCCAATGAAACCTGTACCTGAACCTCACCGCCCACCGGTTCCACCTGGAATGTCAAACAGTTCAGATAAAAAACCAGGATTCAATAATGAAGATTCAAAGTATACATTTTTAGATAAAGCTGACCGAAATTATTCTGGACCATCACCTCGCGCAGATGATAGCACAAGTGTAACGCAAAAGCATCAGGCAGGTAAAGCTGGTTACTGCTATATTGGGGAGGACCGTGGTTTTAGAAGTTGTGTCAAGGTTGAAGCCGGTGATAAGTGTATGTCCGGACAAGTATTTTCGCACCCAGAGATATGTGCGAACCCTACATTGAGAGAATAAATGTGGGTATACACACACACGCACACGCACGCACACACACACATACGCGCACACACGCACACGCACTTCGAGTATGTAACATAGAATATCAACGAGTTCTATGTTATATTGTTAAATACTTAATCTCCGGTGTGTATGTATATATTTCACTACTAACTTCATCGACGACAACTCCATTGGTAGCAAACACAAATGATATAGTTACATAATATGTAGTTCCAACGATGATAATCTCTCGTCCAGCCGATACTGCGGGCACGCGTACTGTATATTCACCCGTACCAGTGATTTGCTGATTGTTAATATCTGCCGGAGGGTCATAACTCGAGTTCAAACCATTTACTTTAATTCTCGATATTACAATGTTACTATTCCAAATTGAATTAATAGTAAATGTCAAATTCGCAAAACTGATACCAGCTGAATTATATGTTCCTTCAATGTTCAATATCATCGGTTTCGTTGTTAATGGATATACTGTAACAAACGCGCGCGTACTGTCGAGACTTGTTAAATATCCATTATACGCAGCAATAACGACATTGTATGAACCATCGGTAATATAATTATTATCAAGACGTCCAATATCTGTGTTATAGGTTGTCAGTGTACTTGTAAGAGGAACCGTATAGGTTAGTGTGGTGTTTATATTTGTAATTCCAGAACGAATGGTTATATTATAATATTTAATCGGACTTCCACCGGTATCCGGTTTACTCCATGTAATATTGATATAATTACGTGATATATCTGTAATATAAGGAGGTAATAATCCATATTTCGATGTGAGGACAACGTTGCTTGGAGGATATGGTTTCATCAATGTTCTCGCTGTCACAATTGCGGATTCTGGACCTACACCAACCGAGTTGATAGGTTCAACTTTAATTTCGTATTTATTTTCATTCAATAGATTACGCAATAAATAACGCCGGGATTGTCCGGATGTTATGATATTGCTAATATCCAAGGTTTGTTTCGACCACGTTGTATCGGGTACTTTACGATAATACAGATTGTATTGACGAATTGGCGGTCCATTGTATGCTCCGTTGTCAGTTCCTGTATTTACCGGGTCTGTCCATTTCAAATCAACCATCAAATTTTGTCGCTCATCGGTATTTGTAAATCCGAATCCAGTAATAATGGATGGAACCGATGATGTTTTCACTGTAATTGTGGCTGGAACACTCGATAACCCACGAACATTCCCCGAAAAAACAGAAATGTAATAAATTGTATTGGCGCGGATTTCAATCGAGTTTGGTATTCTCTCGAAGACAATTGTATTTCCATTCAATTCACCCGATATCTTATTATATGACGCACCAGACGCATCGGTTGGTCCATTCGGTAAAGTACTTTTATAGGGCGCCCATGTTTTATTGTCGGTCGAATACGTGATGACATAACCGGTGATGGGAAACCCGCCATTTGAATCGGGCGCGTCCCACACAAGGGTAATCCGGTTATTCACATTATCATATTCACTAATCCGTAAATTCGTCGGTTCAGTGAGCGCGGTGGTCGGGATATTTGCCGTCAATTGAAGACCAGCTTTGTATTCATAGGTTCGTTTATAATTGTATAAATTGATAGACGGGTCATAACACAGCAGACGCTCCTTTCCAGGGACTCCACACGCGGATGTAAGACCACATAATAAGCGACTATTTGCTGTTGTTGTCGGGCATACTAGAGAAAATTGACCGGCGGGACCCCCAGTCAAATAATTACTTTCATTTCCGATTTTACGCATTAATTCTCCGCGCGAGGCCTTCGCGAATTTCTGACTCTTTGTAAATCCGCCGACGTTTTTATTGTATTTCAGGATTTCGGCCTTACGACGCATATCATAGACTTCATCTACCTGTGTAGCTGTCAACTTCTCACCGGTGACACTGTCAAATAAATTCGATGAACGGCATGTCGGCACAAAACGTGTCCAAAACTGGCGATTGTATGGATTGGTATAAAAGACATTCACATTACAGTTGATAATCGCAGGTGTGATTTGGAAAATATTTACATCGAAAGTCGCGATTTTTTGGTTGAAATTAATGGTTGCTGGTTGTGTAATTGTCACCGTAACTGTACCAGACCCATAAATCATCGCAGTATACGAACCCGTGTCAGATACACGTATTTTCAATATATCCTCGCTGGAAGATGAATAGATAAATGTAGCGTCGACATCCGTATTGTTTGAACCAGGCGGAACAAGTGCGAATGACCCTTCTGTCGTCATTTTATTCATATCTGGCAGTTTGTATATCGTCGACAAATTACCCGTGTTCACTTCAGGAATTTGACCGACAAATGTCGGCGTAGATTTGATGATTTTCACTTGAATTGTCGTACTGTACCCCAGCATATCACCAATCCGTTGTGCTGACCGATTATAAATGGGCGTCTCCTCTTGGAGAAATTTGATTGGAATTGTCACGTCGTTCCCATCGGGTTGGGTAGTCGACCGTCGAAACACTATCTTTGTCCCCACAATTGTTATATAATCATTTTGATACGTGAAGGTTCGAGTATCTGTCAAACTCAAATAATATATAACATTACCATAATCAGGTGTACCATCCGTGACAGCACAACGCGTCGTCGTGGCAAAATCGGATAGAACCAAGTCAATAGAACCATCCAAGTATTCACGCGTAATAATACCACTTGTATTTGGAACTGAATTCGACTTGCTGCTGACTACTCCCGTCGTAGGATGTCTTCCTGTAAATGGTAGAACGAGCGCGATGTTTGTATCCGTTCGTAAAATGGTTAACGGCAACATAATCTTTTTCTCGGAGAAGGACTCTGTATCATCACCAACATTCGTTGCTTGATATTCCGCCTGTTTAATCTCCATTCGAATCATCGTCGATGACTGACCGAATATGGTTCCACCCGACGCATCAAAAACCCCATTGATGATAAGCACATTTTTATAAGGAAGACGAATGTCCGCAGCACCCGGATGTTTATAAATTCCTACCGCATTTGTGGGGTCACCAGATGCTTGTGGAATAACATAGTAATCCTTCTCTAATGAAATCACCGAAACGGCCGAATTATTCGTCGGAAAGGAAAACGTGATGGGTGTTTTCGAATTATTCGTTCCAAGATTGATTAATGGAATAACCCCGATGAGGGTGCTACGACGACTGGTTAATGCGGATGAAACATCGGTGTCTCGGAAACCGGCGCCTGAAATTGGAAATGTGAATGTTCCTGGTTGAAGAGTAAATGTAGTAGAGTATCGTAATGAATAAACATTATATCGGTGGTTATACTCGCTTAAGAAATATACATCTCCATATATGGTTTGACCGTTTGTTGTGGTTACATCCTGCTGTAATTGCGGTATCCATATCGGGGATGGTGCTGTAGGCATATTTATATTTTTTTACACTGAAATACGCTACTATCAGCAGTTCACGATTGCGTATTGCTGATATGTAAATGTAAAAAAATATTACCGCATATACCATATATTTGACAAGTATGAACCAACATTCTTTGTTGCTGCTGTATCCCCTCCCGAAGATACCATCTTCAATTTCGGACCCTGGTCGACAACACTCTTAATCTTATTGGCGCCAATAGAGTAATTGAAGTATTGAATCGTCGAAATATAACCACTAAACCGGTCCTTGCCTTTATCCTCACCAATATTCACTTTTCCATAGTTTTGGACAGGAATACCCGCTGTTTTGCGACGCTGGGCTAAACGACCGTTAACGTACATGTCGATTACATTATTGGTAACGCGAATAATGACGTTTACCCATTTCTTGATGGGGATATCCGTAGCAATGAGTCTCTCGTGTAAGTTCTGTTTGGGGTCAGACGTATTATCCTTCTTGCCACTTACATCAACGACGGCAAGCAATGACACATTGACACCCTTGTCGGTACGGTCTGGATTGACGTCATTGATGTTATTCGTAAATTTGATATACAATCCTGGTGCGTTGTTGGGGTAATAAATTCCATCATCCGACGACTTTGTTCCTTCACCTCCTTTGCTAAAGATTCTTGAATATTTATCTTTTTGAAGAGGAACCTGGTTTACGAAAAACCATGACGACCAAGTATATTCTAAACCTCCATCCTCATTCATTGACCTAGCAATAAACACTGAATTCTTCTGCGCCGGGTCTTGGGTTATATTCATTGCGAGGTCTTCGGTATTGGCCGTTCCATCCAATACATAGGGAGACGTGGTTGGAAGCAAAAAATATGACAATGCAATGATAGCCACTTTCACTGCGACTGAAAATACGATAAACACCATCAAAATAAATGCGAATTTTGCGACGAGACTATTCGATTCCATAAATTCCTTGACTCCAAAACCACCCGCACTGGACCCGTTTCCGGAAGAAGACGATAGACCGGCTTCACTTGGTTTTGAAAAACTAGAAGTGATACTGCTCAATATTCCACCACTGCCTCCACTTCCACTTCCATCTCCACTGTCGCTCATATTTGTATTATTTGTATATATTACTATATATTATGAAGTAAAAAAACAATTCATTCATTTCATATCGGTATGAATGAATGAATTCACGAATTCGAATGCGGTTTATGTGCTTACACTGGCTTGTTCCTGGTTATCAACAATAAAACTCAACTTCACCTTATACTTGTTGAGGAGGTCGCTCCAAGGACTTCCACCGAAACCTTGTGAGTAAATATCCCATGCTTCTTGAGGTGCGATAGGAGACGCCTTCAGTTTGACATTGGTGATGAAACCGACATCCTCGGTTTTCGTATCATCTCCTAAAACAATACTCTGTGTCTTCGCAAGTTCGGAACCGATTCCTACGACACACGACTTCACCAATTTACCATCGACATAAACGTCCATCGCGGAACCGTTAAAACTGACAATGAGGTTCACCCACTTCTGAAGAGGGAACTCGGAAACTTCGCAGTCATAATCGGGGTTTGAAGTTCCTGACCTTGGATTAATCTGAATCGTGTTGGTATTGTCTTTGAAGACAATGCGGAAAATAGTTGCTCCTGCGCTGGCACCCGAGTCGGAATGAAAGGTGATGACCTTGGTTCCATTCACCCACTTCTTAATATAAAACCATATCGAAACAGCACTATTGGCTTTAAAACTACTTGGTAAATTCGAACCCTGTAATGTCGTTCTGTTCGACCATTTTTGCATCGTTCCTAAAGTTGTATAACTTGTAGTCAATGCTTTAAAAATGACATATAACAAAAGAAGAATAACAATAATCGCGAGAACTAATTTTGAATTCATTTTAATCACGGATTTGACGGGGGTAATATATAAATGTGTAATATATAAATATTGTATATAAATATTACATATAATTATTGCGATATGTCGTGATTATTGCGACAACATGTCGTGATTATTGCGATATGTCGTGATTATTGCGATATGTCGTGATTATTGCTATTGAGAATACACAGTAGAACTTCCTGATGTAATATTCCCCTCATCCTGTATTGTTTTCATTCCAATCATTGGTGGGTTTCGTGATTTCAACATTGTATACGTCCAACGAATTTGTTCCTTGGTAAGTGGTTTCTTGTGAAAACTGAAGTTACAAATACTTCCATTCAATCCTTTGTTATCTGTTGTGTCACCGACGGTAATCATCTTCATTTGAATATCTGGCATAATGAACTCACTCTTAAATATCAGGTTGTTGTTGAGAAAGAGGTCCATCGTTTTCCCGTCATAATTGATGACGAAGTAGTTCCATTTTTGAAGAGGGATATCTGCGTCCAATTTCGTATCCTCATTCAAAATCTTCAATTTCGTTTGTTTGTCCTCTGTATTTGCGTTGGTGAGTTGATTGTAATTCTTTCTGGAATTGTATATTTCCGCAATACCTTCTTTCGACCTACCGGTAGCCATATCCAACACTTTACATTTCAGTTTGAACTCATTCTTGGAAGCATTATACGTCATCGTAGGAACGTCTCCGAAGTTGAATATTTCTAAATCCTCATTTTTCGTAGTGACGTTATTATTCAAGAAAAACCACCCGGATATCGCATAGTTGTATCGTTTTTTCTCCTCAACCGGGCAATTCGCGGCCGCATCTTCTGGAGTACGGTCCTTGCCAGTATTATGGAAAATGAAAATGCTTGGACTTTGAGTATCCAAATTCGTGTCATGTTTCTGCTTCAGTGAAACAGGAGCACTTACGATTTGTGATGCAGATGCGCCGATATAGTTCACCAAGAAAGGACCGCCAATCAAAATCGCGACGAGAATCAACTCAATTGCGACGATAATCCACATCGGACGTGTTGTATCACCAACAGTGCCTTGCATTGATGTAATCAGACCCAAGAATAAACACGGAATATAGATGATGAACGACCACAGCAGTTTCAATAGTTTAATACCGAGAATCGATTTTGTAAGATGAAAGAGGAACATGAATATGATGACGACGACCATCACTTCGTGGCGTTTGTAATGGGATAGCGCGGCAATTGCGACGAGGAAAATAGTATTGACGATGAAACGGATATTCGTGAGGAGGTTGCTCAATGGCGCCATACCAGGTGTAGTGTCTTTCGTATTTGATTCGGATTCACCTTGTTTAGGAGCACGTTTATTATCGATAAATTCCAAGAAATAATGAAAGAATAGAATTGCGAGTGCTAACGCGGTCATTCCAGACATCATCGGATTACCATCTTTATCTTTATCGTAAATCCATACAACAATCATAAGAATAATATAGATGATGTGTGTCATACCAAACGTGAGTTGGCGCATTGGACTGTTTGAGTCTTCTGGTTTGGTGTCTTCGAATAGGTAATCTTCCGGTGTTTTCGAGTTTGTTTTTGTGAATTTCTCTCGGAGATATGCGACCAATCCCGCAATACCTACAATCGCCATAATGACGTAGATAGTTTGGGCGGTTGGAGAGTTTAATTTATTGACGAACCCCCCATCCGATGTAGACTCTGCTTTGCTCAAACGATTGGTTCCATCAATCTTATATACAAAGTAAACGACCATGAGTATTAATATTACGAATGAAACGATAAGTAATACCACTTTGATGAGTTTTCCAAGGGCACTTACTTTGGTTTCACTGATACCGGTGGTAGCAGCCGCGGTAGAAGCAGCCGCGGTAGCACCAGCAGTATCTTCGCTCGCAGATGGCGCAGCGCTAGAACTACTCGATATGGAAGTGACATCTTTCGGTTGAATAACAGTATCAGAAGTTGGAAACATACGCAGGTCTGTTTCACCGGCGGACCAATTCCAAAAGTTCAATTTCGCAATTTCTTCGTCACGTTTTTCTGCGAACGCTTGTGAACCAGTCAATGAACCCAACCCGTAAATTATGATTTTGAAGATAGTAACAAAGAACCATGGCACCAAATATACTGTAGTTAAAATAAGACGAATGGCGCGTGTGATTACACCTTCATTTGCGAAGTCCGGATGAACACCAGTTCCGTAAAAATTGTAAAATGCGGGCATCGAGCAAATAGCCAGAATAATAACGAATGCGATGGCCCATCCGCCGTTTTGTGGTACGACTGGCAGTGATGTATCGCCCTTTCTGGTTTCATTGAGATATTTCCACCACCAGGACAATCCGACAACTGCCACTATCACGAATCCGGCAATTGCGAGAAATTGACTCGCACTACTCGGTTCATTCTTTTTGAATTGCCAAACTTGGATAGATTCCGCAAACTGTAAAATATTATCCAATCCACCAATATTCATTTCTTTTACGGCAGGAAACAATAAAAATCCGCATAACAATAGTCCTACAATCAATACAATAAAGAATGTGTCAATGAGTTCTTTTACTCGAGGAAACATATCGCCACTAAAATTACTCGCAATCCAATCGCTGGTATCAGTTGAAGTAGTCACATTCGTAAACAGCACTGACAACCATAATAGAAGCAATACAACAGATAAAAATGGAATATAAGAAAACATTTTCGCAAAACGAACAAATGTGGGATTGAAATTGTCAGTATTGGGGTCGTGTTTCGATAAAATCGATTCCCAATCACTTGAAAACATATTATCTTCTTTTATTTTCTGGGAATATGGCGGAGTATTCTTTGCGATATCATCTACCTTGACTGATTTCGCGGCAATATCATCACAGTCACCTTTAAATACGTGGAAAAATACGTCCTTCAACCACGACCATCCCTTTGGTAATGCTTTACAATTCGCAAGCATCAAACGCGCATTATAGGATACGTGAATAAAAAGGACGATAATGATAGATAGGATTGAAAACAAAATCAAGACAATCTTGGAAGGCGACTCCGTTTTTTTCCGTATTTCGTCAAGGCGACGGTCCATTTCGGCCTTTACATCCTCGGAATCATCACTGAAGTCCGCATTTGGCGATTTTTGTTTCATATCTTTGATGACTTCTGCGCGTAATTGTTGGTAGTAACCGCTATCCATGTAAGCATTCGCGTATTTTTGATTATTGGATTGGTCTTTCTTCAAAATGGAATCTGCGGTTGGAATTTCACTTTCCGCAGTCATCTCTGCGAGAGACCATCCAGTGAGAGATAGGATACCGAGAATAAGTGCGGCAAAGAACCCCTTATACACGGTAAGCATTGGATTCTTGCGAAACAACAATGCGAGAAAAAGAACGCCTACAATCAGATAAATGATACCATGAACGAGGAATGTCTTATTTTCGAATGAACCAATTTCTGCGGAATTCGCGCCATCGAATCCGGGTCCTCGCTGACTTTTGGATATAAATATTGCGCCGATAATGACTAAAATTGCGACAGTAATGCCGAGTGAGATTTTTACAGTTGTCGCGGATTCACCGGATGAATTTCTCCAGGCGAGATATGCGAAGAATGCGAAAATAACGATTTGTAAAATCAAACCGATACTTAACGCGACATTGGCACCATTCGTTGCGAGTTCTTTGGCGAAATCGCCTTTCGATTCGGCAGGTATTGTCTCCTTTTGGTCGCGCATTTTTACTCCATTTACAAGCATTGGAATACCAATGACAACGCAAGTTATCACGCCCAATACCAGCATTTTCGGTGAAAAGTTTTTAATCCATTCGCTATCGACACCGAACAATTTACATGCTGAAATCACCAGAAAAAAACCGATGATTACGATAAATGTCCCACCGAATCCCATGAGGATATTGGACGGGTCATATGAACCACTCTCTCCTTTTCGAGAGATATCTGTACTACCAAATCCGAGACCAATGCCGATAATACCGACGACAACCGCAATTAAAATATACCACATACTCATGTCGAACGTATTACTCGGTGGGTCCGGAATCAAAATTGCCGTGTTATCACTATTCAATGTAACATACTTATTTGGATTGAAATGATGTATAAAGAAGACAAATACGATGGACACCAGTAATGTGACGAATACTGACAGTTTACCTTTGATGACACCTGATGTAAGAAACCCTACCAACAAAATGACAAATATAACGACAATGGGTAAATAATTTAATAGTGGTTTTAGATTGTCTTGCGCCGGTGCTGGCGATGCTACGGATGGATTTTCATTCATTTATTAATATATAATAACAACCACACCCAGTTATAATTATAATATATAATTTTATAGAAACGACATCGCAGTCTTTTTACCATGGCAATCACGACATAATGCAACTAAATTATCTACATGGTTGGAACCACCGTGTTCTAAAGCAATCACATGGTCCACTTCAAACCACGCTGGCAACTGACGCTGGCAGTCGCCACACTTCCATCCTTGTTGTGCGGCAACATATTTCTTCTTTGTTTCACTGACACTACGTTTGCTAGACCCCTTTCCGGAATTAAGGATTCTTCGTTCTGCGGGGGTTCCGCCGGGGGTTCCGCCCCCCAACGACGGTTGTGTGATAGGTTGCGCTCGTTTAACACCCATCGCACTCAACATCGCACTGCCCACGGCACCGCCCACGGCACCGCCCACGGCACCGCCGTCGTTGGGGGGATGACCCCTCGTCATATCAAAAAATGGAGTTATCATATCCGCGGTTCCCTTACTAACCGGCATGTATTTGATAATATCATTGGCGTGGTAGAACAATTGCCTAGAGTTTTCCGGATTACGGCGAAGAAAGAGGAAAAGCGAGAGACCGACAAAACCGAATGTCGCCATTTTAATCCATTTTTGATTACTCTGAAACATCTTTATCAGGCGCCCGTCATAATATGTATTTACGATTAGGACTGCTGTGATAATAAAGACGATATATTCGACCTTTACCATAATACAATGATGTAGTTATATTATGATAGTAAAATAACCCGTTATGTGATTCCGTCGCTCCGTCATTTATTATGATAATAATACGCAGCATATCCTAATCCGGCAATAATGAGTAAATATACAAGTTTCTCTCGATATTTCAATTCCTCTAGCAGTTGTATCGGTTTTGGTCGATAGTGTAGATAATATCTCTCGAGCGCATCATGTAAAGACATTTCATCCTTCATCTGGAGAACATTATATCGATTGTGAATGAAATGGACCCATTTGATAAAAGAATCTCGACTGTCTAAATAGGGTGTAACCGGGTATTTATCGAGCATTCTAGCAAACTCGGCCGACATTTCTGGGTGTGGAATCAACATCGGGAAATTCTGAATGAAATCATAGTATTTTTTACGCGTTACGTCATTGACATGGTCGGGATAATTCACCGCAGTCGTCATTAAAAAGAACCAATAATGAGGACCCCATATCTTTGAGTCGAGTTTCAGCATGTGCGATGACTACTGCTTACAATGAAACGACATAAAAACAAAGATAGAAATACGATAAGCGTTCCTAGATAAATATAGGATTATGGATGAGGTCCAAATGACGGCAGTCATAGAAGAAACAATGCCGTCGTCGTCGTCATGTGATAAAATGAATAATCCTAAATGTGCGTTATCCTATTCGGAAATTCATCAAATACGAAATAATAAACACACGAGTGCTGCTTCTGCGGCAGCGACGGCGGTGTCGGTTGCGGCGTCGTCATCGACATCGACATCGTCGACAAATCGTGGCAACGCTAACGGTAACGGAAACAGTGATAATAAATATTTTTGTAATAATTGTAATCGTACGAATCACGTGTATAATAATTGTCGCGCACCCATTACAAGTATCGGTGTTATCGCGTTTCGATGCGGAGAAACCGGTCCCGAATTCCTTATGATACGCAGACGTGATTCATTTGGATTCGTAGACTTTATTCGAGGTAAATATTCTCTCAACGACGAGGCGTATATCCAGCGCATCATCGATGAAATGACACTATCTGAAAAAGCGAATCTCATGCGTCTTACCTTCGAGCAATTATGGCGGTTATTATGGGGTGAATACACACGAGGAAGTCAGTATAAAAACGAAGAGCAAATTTCATTTGAAAAGTATCGCCAAGTGTTGGGCGGAATTCGAACGAAGGATGGACGCGTGAAAAATCTCCAGCAATTTATCGATGAATCAACCACGCGATGGACGGAAACGGAATGGGGATTTCCAAAAGGGCGCAGGAATTACAATGAGAAAGACCTTCCATGTGCGTTGAGAGAATGCCTTGAAGAAACCGGATATGATATAACTGCGGATAACGTTATACAAAATATCGCACCCTATGAAGAGATATTTATGGGTTCAGACATGAAATGCTATAAACAGAAATATTTTCTCGCAATGGTGGATTTAGACAAGAAACCGAAGAAGGCGCACGATATTATGGAGGTAGGGTTGATGAAATGGATGTCATTTGATGAGTGTATTCGCACGATACGACCTTACAATTTAGAAAAAATCGGGATTGTTCGTAAAATCAATAACATATTATCCCGCTATCGTATTTTTTGATATCCTTTTTATTTCGTATGAATATATAGAGGATATAACATATAAATCATAATATATAAATTATAATACTAATAATAGTAATGGAAAATCAGGGTAATGAAGAACAAGAGAATATACCGATGGAATTAACGGGACCTGCGCCAGCGGCGGTGCCAGTGCCAGTGCCGAATGTTGCGTCTGTTGCCGTAGCAACAATGGCAGTGATGCCTGAACCCGGTACAGAAAAACGAAAAATAAAACCAAAGACCGGTGTCAGTGTGAACGCAAAACCGAGTGCGGGTCGTATCGCCCAACTGAAAAAAGAACTGAATGACGGGTCAAAACGTCTGAAACCAGAAGAACTGAATAATCCATTTAGTAAAGAGTTCAATAAATTATTGCTGAAGAAGGAACTACTTGAACGAGAGATGACATTGTATGATATTGGTAAATTACCAGATTCATCCGATGACGAGGCAGCGGCGGCGGCGGCGACAGCAGCATCCGATGGTCTATATCCAACATTGAATGACCCGAATTTTAATACCAAAATCGCCCTTCGTAAAGAATTTTTCGACACAAAGATGGATGTTGACAATACGAAAAGCGTAGAATCACAAGCCGAGATATTATGTAACGCACAAATCGAACTGGCGCCGAATCAGCAATTCGTCCGTAATTTTCTCTCCGTTGAAACACCGTATAATAGTTTGTTATTGTATCATGGTCTCGGAACGGGAAAGACGTGTTCCGCAATCAGTGTCGCGGAAGAGATGCGTGACTATATGAAACAGATGGGAATCAACCAGCAAATCATTGTTATCGCATCACCCAACGTCCAAGAGAATTTCCGACTTCAGTTGTTTGATGAACGCGAGTTGCGAGAGATTGAACCCGGTGTATGGAATATTCGCGCATGTACTGGCAATAAATTCATCAAGGAAATCAATCCGATGAATATGAAAGGTCTGACGCGTGACAAAATCATCAAGCAAATCCGACGCTTGATTTCGTCGCATTATTTATTTTTCGGATACAACGAATTCGCGAATTATGCGCGGACACATGCGTCAAGTATTGGTGTATCGCAAGATGATGCCGTGATACAGGAGGTGAGACGGAAGACGGGTGCGGTAAAGGGGGCGGCAGGGACTGGTGCGGGTGCCGGTGCGGGCGCTGCGGCAATGACGTCGACCGCGAAAAAAGGTCGTAAATCGGCAGTGGATGTTGCCAAAGCTGCCGAAATGGAAACCCTCGCAATTGAGACTCTCTCGGTAGCCAAGTTGCGTAAATTATTTGCGAATACACTCATCATCATCGATGAAGTTCATAATATTCGTATTACAGACGATAATCGTGATAAACGTGTGGCCAAGATATTGTTCCAAATCGTCCAGAAGGTATCGAATGTGCGTTTGCTTTTATTATCGGGGACGCCAATGTATAACAGTTATAAGGAAATTGTATGGTTGATAAATTTGATGAATCTGAACGACCGACGCGCCACCATCGATATTACGGATGTATTCGATGATAAGGGAAATTTCCGTCTCGACTCGGAAGGTCGAGAGATAGGAAAAGATTTACTTATCCGTAAGGCAACTGGTTACATTTCATTTGTTCGCGGGGAGAACCCATATACGTTTCCGTATCGAATCTTTCCGAGAGAACACTCTCCCGAACATTCGCTTTTGATGCGGATGAGAGGAGGAGCAGTAGGGTATCCACGAACGCAATTGAACGGACGTCATATCGACCAACCAATCGAACATATTGATGTATATATGACACAGATTGGCGATATTCAAGAGGCCGCGTATCGTTTTATCATTAGTGATATGAAAGCAATGTATATTTATAAAAAGACGGCGATGATACGCCGTAAAAAAGCAGCGGCAGCGGTGGCGGTGGCAGCGGAGGCGACTGCGAAGGAGGTGACCGCAAAGGCCAAGAAAAGTAAGGCGTCTGCCTCCGCTGCCACAGTGCCCACAGCAATCGATGAAACCACTGTAATCGAATCTACGGATTTCCCTTCATTTGAAAATATGGATACAATTGGTTATGCGGTGGTTCAGAAACCGCTTGAAGCATTGAATATTGTGTATCCACATCCATCTCTCATCGAGTATATCAACAATCCCAACGACGAGTTTGATATTACGGCGTGTATCGGCAAGGAAGGACTGCGTCATATTATGTCGTATGAAGAAACGGGAAATCCACCGATGCGCCTGAATTTCGAATATCGTCCTGAATTTACGCGTTCATTTACATTACCCAAAGGTGAAACAACTACGAAATCGTCTTCGCGAATCTTTGCGCGTGAAAATATTGGTCGTTATTCCGCAAAAATAAAGAACATTTGCGAATCCGTCTTAACAAGTGATGGCATTATTCTCGCATACAGTCAATATATTGACGGTGGTGTTGTGCCGATTGCGCTGGCATTGGAAGAACTCGGATTTACAAGATATAGTGTTGCCGGTGCGAATTCATCGCTGTTCCGTAGCAAACCCACGGCAAGTATTGACGCGATTACACTTCTCCCGCAAAAACAGCATCAAGCACAGTATCCGAATCAACCGTTTCGTCCGGCGCGGTATTCGGTGATTACGGGTGACCCGACGATATCCCCTGACAATCTTTACGAATTGAAAGCACTTACAAGTGAAGACAATACGAACGGAGAGATGGTGAAGGTTGTTATTATTTCCGTCGCTGGTAGTGAAGGTCTCGATTTTAAGAATATCCGCCAGGTCCATATTTTGGAACCGTGGTATAATATGAATCTTCTCGAGCAAATTATCGGTCGCGCGATTCGCAACTGTAGTCATAAACGTCTTCCATTTTCACAACGCAATGTGGAATTGTATTTGTACGGAACCCAATTGACGAATACCGAAATCGAGGCAATCGACCTTTATTTGTATCGTCTCTCTGAATTCAAAGCAGTGAAAATCGGTGCGGTATCTCGTGTTCTCCGAACATCCGCTGTAGATTGTCTTCTCAATATTCAACATAATACACAAACTGCCGCGCATTTGAATCAAGTCGTGAAACAGAATCTCTCGTCACGCAAACAAATTGACTACCAAGTCGGAGCGCGACCCTATTCCGCATTATGCGATTATATGGAACGGTGTGAATATACATGCCGACCAACATTCTCAAATGGTCGCCCGATACAGGAACAAAATGAATTGTATGGGATGGGTGAGGATAGCGACAGCGACATCGATAGCGACAGCGCGAGCGAGGGCGCAAGTGCCGAACGAGGACGACGCGGTGATGTACGCGTGGATACTTTCAATGAAAAATTTATGTCGATGAATCTCGATAAAATTATCCATAAAATCCGCGATTTGTATAAAGACGGATTTTTTTACAAGAAAACTGGACCAAATGGAATCATATC
>JACCDQ011510279.1_pt1 | contig 15623 bp, 16 predicted proteins | sample 7446031 | NCBI WGS metagenome assembly JACCDQ01 (sample SAMN15323442, study PRJNA562643) | freshwater metagenome | isolation source: river surface water | place: USA:Blue River Watershed | collected 2017-08-17
AAGCCTTTGCTCTATGCTTTATATTCTTTCTTAAATTTTTTTAAGAATATTTTTCTCGGAATAATATTTAATAAAATTAAAACTCTATTTTTATGAACAAATGTCTGTAATTTAAAATTGCAGGCTTTTTCAACCTTCAATCTATAAAACTATAATGCGTAAAACTTTTTTACTACTGAGTTTTGTGCTGCTGGGTGCGTTTGTGCATCAGGCAATGGCACAAACTAAAAAACAGCCTTTGATTGTCTTCGTCACTGGCGACCACGAATATAGTGGTGAATTCACGCTTCCATTAATTTCTGCCGAACTCGAAAAAAACTACGGTTTCCGAACCAAAGTTTTGAAGGCTTACCCTAACCAAAATGCCGAGAAAGATATCCCTGGTCTGGAAGCTTTGCAAGAAGCTGATTTAGCAGTTTTTTACCTCCGTTGGAGACAACTCCCTCCCGACCAACTCGAATACATCGAGAAATATCTTAAGTCAGGTAAACCAGTGATGGGTTTCCGAACTACTACTCACGCTTTCAATTTTCCGAAAGGAGATGCCTCAGAGCGTTGGAATGCTTTTGGCGAATTTGCTTTAAATGCTCCTCCAGGTTGGGGCGGAAAAGCAGCTCACACGCATTACGGACATGAAAGTAGCACCGATGTTTCGGTAATAGAAGCGGCAAAAAAACACCCGATTCTTACGGGCGTTGCTCCGAGTTTTCATGTGCGTTCGTGGTTGTATCGAGTTTTACCCGATTACCCAACTAAAGGCTCTGAGTGGCTTTTGATGGGAAAAGCAGTAAACCCCGATAAAGCCGCCATCGAAAACCCTGTTGCTTGGACAGGTACAAATTCATTCGGTGCAAAGGTCTTTACTACTACAATGGGACATCCCGAAGATTTTCAAGTAGAAGCCTTTCAACGCCTCGTTATCAATGCCATTCATTGGGAATTAGGAAAACCTGTGCCGAAAAAATGGAAAGGAAAAATTGATATTAATGTGCCATATCGTGGCATGGTGAAATAGCTTCGACTCCGCTCAGCTACCATTCCTCTGCTGCGGTGGGTGAGCGGAGCCGAACCCCAACCTTATAATTTTAAACTCATGAAACTCAACATCAAAATATTACTCACAATATTCGTACTGACAGTTTTTCTGGCCAGTTCGTTTCTTCCTGCTCCTCTCGAAACCATCAAAGTCGAAAAAGGAAGCCATATTTCGCTCATTGGTGGGAATTTGGGTTCACGCATGATGAACTACGACCATTTCGAGACCGAAATGCACGTGCGTTACCCCGATAACTCGTTGGTTATCAGAAATATGTGCGATGGTGGTGATACCCCAGGATTTCGCCCACACGCCAGCCGAAATCTTCCTTGGGCATTTGCAGGAGCTGAAAAATTCCAGACCGAATATGCCAAAAACTCAGAAAGTGAAGGACATTTTGAATATCCAGACCAATGGCTTACTCGCCTAAAAACTGATGTGATTATTGCATTTTTTGGTTATAGCGAATCGTTTCAAGGTAAAGCAGGTTTGGCAAATTTTAAAGCCGAGCTCGATGCTTTCATCAAATATACTTTGAGCCAGAAATACAATGGTGTTTCTGCTCCAGCTTTGGCCATTGTTTCGCCCATTGCTTTTGAAGATTTGACCAGCAAATATGATTTGCCGAATGGCGTAAAGGAAAACGAGAATCTGTTGCTTTACACCAATGCTATGCGTGAAGTTTCAGCAGCGAATAAAGTCCTTTTTGTTGATGCTTTTACACCTTCAAAAGCTTGGTACGCCAGCACTGCCGAACCTCTAACGATTGATGGTTCACAACTCAATGCAGAAGGTTATAAAAAACTCGGACTTTTATTGACCGATAAAATTTTTGGTAAAACACCAGCCAAAGCCGAAGAACGTCGTCAGTTAATTTATGATGCCGTAGCAGAAAAAAACTGGATGTGGCACAACGATTATAAAATTCCGAATGGGGTTCATGCCTATGGCCGTCGATACAATCCTTTTGGGCCAGATAATTATCCTGCCGAAATCGAAAAGATTCGTCAAATGACCGATATTCGAGATAATGCCATTTGGTTGGCGGCATCGAAAGGTGAAAAGATGGATGTAGCTGCGGCTGATAAAAATACTCGTACACTTCCGCCTGTAAAGACTAATTTCAACCCCGAAAAAAATGGTAGCCTCGAATACCTTTACGGCCAAGATGCTCTCAATAAATTAAAAGTTCCAGCGGGATACAAAATCGAATTGTTTGCTTCTGAAAAGGAGTTTGATGATTTGGCAAATCCCGTTCAGATGTCGTTCGATAATAAAGGGCGTTTATGGGTGGCCACTATGCCAAGTTACCCACACTATAAGCCAGGTGATGCCAAGCCAAATGATAAAATTTTGATTTTGGAAGATACCAATAATGATGGAAAGGCTGACAAGCAAACTGTTTTTGTAGAAGGTTTACATTTGCCTTTGGGCTTTGAAATTGCTCCCGAAGGCGTGTATGTTTCGCAAGGAACAAACCTAAAACTTTTTACCGATACCAATGGCGATGATAAAGCCGATAAAGTAGAAATCTTGCTCAGTGGCTTCGACGACCACGATACGCACCACAATAATAGTGCATTCTGTGCCGACCCTTCGGGAGCAATTTATGGTGGTGAAGGGGTTTTCTTACATACAAACGTAGAAACACCTTATGGAACGGTGCGTGCTACCAATGGCGGTTTTTATAGATATTCTCCGCAATTACATAAACTCGAACGCACCGCTCAATTAGCCATTCCGAACCCATGGGGAATTGCTTTCGATGATTGGGGGCAGCCGTTTTTTGCAGAAACATCAAGCCCCGATGTGCGTTGGATGATGCCAGGAACGGTGCTTCCACGTTATGGCGAAGCTACGCACAAGGGCGTACAATTGATAGAGAAAGACCACATGGTTCGCCCAACTTCAGGTCTTGAATTTTTGTGGAGTCGTCATTTTCCTGATGAAGTGCAGGGCGATATGCTTATCAATAATACAATCGGGTTTTTGGGAACAAAACAGCACGCTGTTTCAGATGATGGCACGGGCTACAAAACCAAACATCGCCAAGATTTGATAGTGAGCGAAGACCGAAATTTCCGCCCTGTGGATATGGAAATTGCTCCCGATGGCTCGCTATATGTTATTGACTGGCACAATATTCTAATCGGACATATGCAACACAACGCCCGTGACCCACTGCGTGACCACGTACATGGCCGTGTGTATCGAGTTACATATCCGTCACGACCACTGCTAAGACCAGCAAAGATTGATGGTGCAAGTGTAGAAACATTACTCGATAATTTGAAATTACCCGAATACCGTACTCGTTACCGCACACGTCGAGAATTACGTGGTAGAAGTGCCGCCGAGGTTTTACCAAAAATCACTAAATGGTTAGCTGGTTTAGATAAAAACGACCCTCGCTACGAGCATCATGTGTTGGAAGCTCTGTGGGTAACTTGGGGCTTGAATAAAGTTGACCAAAAGCTACTCCGCCAACTACTCAAAGCTAAAGATTATCATGCACGTGCGGCAGCGGTAGAGGTTTTGCGTTTTGTGGGACACCAAGTACCTGACCAAGCGGCTTTGTTGATGCAAGCCGTAAGAGACGAAAACAGTCGAGTGCGGTTAGATGCCATCGTGGCGGCCTCGTGGATTGGTAAGGAAAAAGGTTTGCCGATTTTGGCCGAAGCCAAAAAGAAACCAATGGACGAATGGATGATTCACGCTCACGAAACGGCAGTTGCTCACTTGAGTGGAATGCCTGTAAAGAAAGCCAAAGAAATTGCCGAAAAATCTGCTTTGAAAGATAAAGAACTCGAATTATTCACGATGGGCAAGAAAATTTATGCCAAAGAAGGTTACTGCGGCACTTGTCACCAAGCTGATGGAAAGGGCTTAACTGCTTCGGGTTTTCCGCCATTGGCAGGTACGAAATGGGTAACGGGTAATGAAGACCGAGCCATTAAAATCGTACTAAAAGGTTTGCTCGGACAAATTGATGTAAATGGCAAAACCTACCCTGGACAAGTTCCAATGACACCATTTGAAGGTTTGCTGAATGATAAAGAAGTAGCGGCAGTTTTGACTTACGTCAGAAATTCTTTTGGTAATAAAGCCTCGGCTATTTCGCCCGAAAAGGTGAAAATTGTGCGTGCTTCAGTAGCCAATCAGAAAGATATTTATAATGTTTCAAAATTGCTTTTGGAGCATCCGTTGGAGTAAGTTTTCACCACTAAGGCACGGAGACCACTGAGTTTCACGGAGTAGATGCTCTGTGTTCTACGTGCCTTAGTGGTGCTTGTTACTACTTCCCAAAAACCAAAGTCTTCGTACCGCCATTTCCACCACTTGATTTGGTGAATTTTAGTGTTGTATCAGTTTGTTCGCTCAAAATCCAATCTTCGTTGATTTCGGCCAACGTATTATCAGATGTAGCAATCACGATATTGAATTTTTGCTTACCGCTATCCATTACGGTTGCGTAAGTTCCGTTGTATTTGTTGGCACTGTTTGTTACCACAATTTCTCCCGTCGATTTGAACTCAAAGCTATATGCCACATAATTGCTCGTACGGTCACGGTTATTGTTGTCGATATACGATTTTATCTTCCACGAACCACTAATGCCCGTATTGCTACTGCTGGTCACATCATCGGAGCTACAATTTGTTAGAATGGCCACAAAAGAGAAAAGAATCAAAAGATTTTTCATAAATACTACATTTTAGGTACATCAATACAACAAGTACGATTGTAAGTACATCAAGGTTGCGTAAAAGCCTCAAAAAACTTCTTAAAGACCATTTTCTTTTAAAAACTTGGCAACTTTTTCCATCAATTCAGGTTTGCTGTAAGCGGGGTCGGAGTGGCCAGCATTCGGAATAAACTCAATCTGAACTTTCAAGTTTTTGACTTTATAAGCACTCATTAACTCAATTGACTGATTGATAGGTACTTGAATATCTTGCTCGCCATGAACCATAAAAAGTGGCGGGTCGTTGACATCGACCTGGTAAACGGGACTTGCCAATTTTGCCAATTCGGTAGCTTGGTCTAAGGGTTTTCCGAGCAAAATTGCCAAAGCGGGTAAACGCACATTCAAGCCATGTGGAGTTGATTGATTAAGAATTGTCAGAAAATTAGTAGGCCCGAAGAAATCAATGCAGCCTTGTACCGAAGAGGATGTTTGGGTAAAATCTCCGAGTTTTCCTTCTAAATCAGCATTGTTATTAGTGGTAGCCACCAAAGCCGCCAAATGCCCGCCCGACGAACTTCCCCAAATAATAATCTTATCGGCTCGATAACCATACTTGCTGGCATTGGCTCTCAGAAAACGAATAGCAGCCTTAATATCATGCACATCGGCAGGGAATGGTTTTTCGGTACTGGCATGAAAATCGACACTTGCCAAAGCATAACCAAATGGCAAAAGCCCCAAAGGAGGATTCTCTTTGCTTCCCGAATGCCACGCACCGCCGTGTACCCAAACAATCAGGCGAGGCTCTTGCACTGTTTTGGGTTTATAAATATCGAGTTGGAGCTTTTTATCTCCATCTTGTGCATAAATAATGTTCTTAGTGCTTTCAATATCGTTTTGGGCGTGTAATTGCTCAAAATAGCCTATCAATAGTATAAATAGAAACAGATTTTTCATAGAAAATAAGTTATTGATGTTTTACCACAAAGAACTCAAAACTTTTGATACTTTGTATTCTTTGTGGTTAAGAAAAACTTATTTCAACGTCACTTTTCCAACACCCTCAAAGGTCATCTTTACATCTTTAATACTTCCGTCTTCGTTGAAATACATTCGGTCGATGCACGTTACACGGTGGTCACGGTCGAGGTTGGGAATCGGGCGACGGTGATACACAATGTACCAATCATCAGTATTCGGAATATTGATTACCGAATGGTGCCCCGCACCCGTAGCCACTGCTTCGTCAGCCACCAAAATGGTAGATTTTTTCTCGAAAGGTCCAAAAACATTGTCTGAAACACCATAAGCAACTTTATAAGTGCCATTTGTCCAACCACCTTCCGACCACATCAAGTAATATTTTCCTTTGCGGATAAACATCGTTGGGCCTTCTACGTAGCCTTTGGGTGTGATTTCTTTTACCAAATCGCCATTTTCGTAAGGTACTAAAGCCGTAAAATCTTTGTTGAGTTTGGCAATATTGCAGCGTCCCCAACCACCGTAGATGATATAATATTGTTTGTCTTTATCTTGAAAAACGTACTGGTCAATCGGCTGAGCTTTGTTATAAAACTGATTGATGAGTGGCTTGCCGAGGTAATCTTTATAAGGTCCTTCGGGGCGAGATGCCACACCAATACCAATGCCCCCGATTTTATCATCTTTGTCGGGATTATTTGCTCCGAAGCCTGTACGCTCCGAACTCTGAATATCATTAGCCGAGAAAAACAGAAAATATTTATTGTCTTTTTTTACGATAGACGGAGCCCACATGGCCTTATTTGCCCATTTTACGGCCGCAGTATCAATGATTTGTGGGTGTTTTGTCCAATTAACCATATCTTTTGATGAAAAAGCATCCAAAAAAACTTGGTCTTTGTACTTAGCCGAGAATGTCGGGAAAATCCAAAATTCTTTGTTCAGAATCACCCCTTCGGGGTCGGCGTACCAGCCTTCCACAATCGGATTTCCTGAGGTGGTTTTTGTGGTTTGGGCGGAAGTTTTGGTAAATAGAAGTGTAAAAAATGTTAGCGTAATGACTGTTTTTAATTGCATTGGCCGAGTTTGGTTGAGGATTGAAATTGAATGCGAATTTATAAGATATTTTTGCCTAAACCTAAAGGGTTTCTAAAATATGATTTGGGTATTTGTGGGTAATTTTGTGGTTATGTTTTTGTATTTTTAAACAAAATTGAGGTAAAACTTTGAATTATTATTTTTATTGACAATTTTTGTCCAAAATATAAATTCCAAAAATTATGGATGCCATAAAAAAGACGTTTGGCGAAGTAATACGGCAGCACCGTGAGCAGCAAAATTTACCCTTGCGGAAAGTAGCGGCTCAGTTAGATGTTGATACCAGTACGCTTGCTAAATTTGAGAAAAACCTTCGCCACCCCAACCGTGAGCATATCACGAAGCTGGCCGAAATGTTTGCCTTAGATGAGCAAGAATTATTGGTGCTGTATCTCTCTGACCGAGTTGCCTACGACCTCGTTGGGGAAACCAACTCTGAGCAAGTGCTACGAGTTGCCGAAGAAAAAATTAAATACATACGCTCGAAAAATACCGTACAGGGTGTTTTAGGGTTTTAAAAAATAAGCTTATGTACACGGCTATTAATGGTATTTACGAAAACGGACAATTTGTTTTGACCGAAACTCCTCCAACCAGCAAAAAAACGAAAGTAGTAATTATGTTTATGGAGGAAGTAGAAACTTTGCCCAAAAAGCAGAAAAAAGGTGTAAAATTGGGGAGTTTGGCTGGGAAAGGCTATAATCTGCCCGATGATTTTAATGAACCTTTAGATGATTTAAAAGACTACATGTAATGGACTTTATTATTGATACTCAAATTCTTATTTGGTCAGTCATATCTCCAAATAAACTATCTTCTAAGGTTCGAGAGATTTTAGAAAATAATAGTATTGGTGTTAGTCAGATAAGTCTTTATGAAATTGCTATTAAACAAAAAATAGGCAAGCTTTCGGAATTAGATTTATCAATAAGTGATTTGATAAATTCTTTATTGAAAGATGGTTTCGAGATTTTAAGTTTAAAAAATGCTCATATTGAAGCTTATGAGAAAATACAGCTAATGGATACCCACCGAGACCCTTTTGACCGTTTATTACTTGCAACTTCATTAAGCGAGAATATTCCAATTATCTCAGCCGATGAAAAATTTAAGGCATATACTTCTCAAATTCAGTTGATTGAAAATTGATTATAACATACTTTACAAGCGATGAAAAGAAATAACTGGACGAGACAAGAGCTTTTGGTTGCTTTTAATTTATATTGTAAAATACCCTTTTCACGTATCAATTACAAACAACCTGAAATTATAAATTTAGCTTCTAAAATTGGACGAACTCCGTCTGCTGTTGCGTGGAAATTAGTTAATTTTGCCAGTTTTGACCCAAGTTTGCAAAAGCGAGGTGTTAAGGGAGCGAGTAATTCAAGTAAATTAGATAAAGAGATATTTTATCAATTTTATGAAAATTGGGATGAAATGCTTTTTGAAAGTGAGCGATTATTAACTCAGTATGAAGAAACTACAATAGAAAAGAAATACGAGCCTATTTTATTTGATTTATCAGAAAAAAAGGTGAAGTAAAGATTCGAGAGGTAAAAACACGTGTAAATCAAAATTTATTCAGACAGCTTATACTTTCGATATATCAGAAAAAATGTGCTATTTCTGGCATTGACATTTCCGAAATGTTAGTTGCGGGTCATATTTTACCTTGGGCTAACCATGAAAACGAAAGATTAAATCCAGAAAATGGCATTTGTCTTTCTTCCACTTATGATAAAGCCTTTGAAAAAGGTTTTATTGGAATAGATGAAAATTATAAAATTTTGATTTCTTCTGAACTTAAAGGAAATATTAAAAAAGAATACTATCAACCATTTTTTGGACGATTTGAGGGTAAAATTATAAATTTGCCCGACAGATTTCTCCCAAATAAGGAGTTTTTACGCAAACATTTAGAGTCGAGAAACTTTAAATAAAACTTTACTGATTTTCATTTGGTATAAAAAAATCAAGACTTTTTGAGTACAGTTTAGCTAACTCTATCAGTAATAAAAACTCAACTCTTCGCTGCCCATTTTCAATTTTTGATATTTCACTTTGTGATATAATTTCAGTCCTCGCCACTTCTTGTTGCGAGAAGCCTACACTTTCACGTGCTTCAATTAATCTTGCCGATAAAAATTTTCTTCGCTCTGTATAAATTGTTTTTTTCATAAATAATTATTCCATTTTGCAATAATTATTTATAAATTTGCATTATGCCAAAATGGAATAATTTTTAAACTTTAATTTTTAACCTAATATGAATCACAGAGACATAATTGTAAGCAAAAATTTGGCTATTTACGAGCCTTTGACAGGTAAAATGATTGAAGAAAAAATAAGAGAAAATTTTACTTTTAATGTTTATCGTGATGGAAGAGACCATGAAGCGTTATTGACCTATGTGATGTTTCAAAATATTAATCTTATGAATGAAATTGCGGAAGGGGGTATATCTTTGGGGAAATCTTATTTAATTGAGCTATTTCAATTTGATGTAAATGCAGTAAACAAGATTAAAATACAACTCACAAATGAGTTTGGAAAAACAAAGTTTTATTCGTTGGCGGCTTTTAGATTGTTGGATATAGAAACAGGGCGAACAAAGTTTTTGGGAAATCCTTATTGAAAAGATAACGAGCTGTTCGTCAAGGCAGGCGAGTATGATTTAGCAAAACTGAACGGCTTTTTGGAATTTAATGGCATCATTGCATGATTATCTTGTTTGAAGAATATCATTACGAAATCTCACAACTTGAGCCAATTCTGAGCGAACGCTATTATTTGCCTTTAGCTGATGGTCTGCGTTGCAAAATCAACTACGTGGGCTATTATTTTGATGCCAGCCGCCAAGCATCACCCGTAATGATTTTGCCCAAAGTTTTTCTTGATAATTCAGCAAAAGTATTTGGTAATTTCGACCCTACCGATTTTTTAGATTTAGCATCTAATGAAAAAACACGCAATGTTCTGAAAGCAGAAAATAAGCTGGGTTTTCTGTACGAAATGAATACTTGGCTGTTTTTATCCATCAAAAAATTTAATGAGCGTAATGCCAGTAGCCACATTAGCGATACTTCTGACCTTACCCAAGTGGTCTCAAATATTGATCAGCAAGATATTTCCGAACTCGAAATCATGCGTAGTCTGATTTGCTTTAATCAAGAGCATCAGCAACTTTTTACGTTTATCAAGAAAACCAATAGTTCGCAAAACCATAAAACTGATTGGGCAAAAACCATTAGTCGAAAAACCGCCTATTTTCAGAATGGTTCGCCCTACTATCTCGATACACTGAATAAACAAAAAACGGTTCACTACGACGAAGAGTTGATTGTGCTTTTTATGAGTGTGCTTCAATCTTTCAACCAAAAATATTCCCTAAAAATACCAATCAATTCGCTTTATAAAACCCTTTCTGCTGCTGAGTTTAAGAGTTTTATCAATAATGGTACACGCACACTCAAACGCATCAAATACAAGTATTTTAATGATAAACTGCTGAAATTGTGGCACTTGTTATACGTTTTTTGTGAAAGAAACGAAAAAATAAAGGCTCAAAAATCGTATAAAGAGGTTTTGCTGGTCAGAGATTTTAATATTGTGTTTGAAGACATGATTGATAGTCTTTTGGCCGAAGAAAACCTACCCAAAGGCATGAAAGAACAAGACGATGGTAAGATTTTAGACCATATTTATGAGTATCAAGATTTACTGACCAATCAAGATACTATCTATCATATAGCAGATAGCAAATATTACGGAGCAAATGCCAAATTGAGCAAATATGACCGTGAAAAGCAATATACGTATGCCAAAAATGTGATTCAGTATAATATCAATTGGCTCAATTCTGGTGAAAATACCAAGCAAATTCGCTACCGTGACGAACTTACGGAAGGCTATAACATCACACCCAATTTTTTCATCAGTGCCTTTGTGAATGATAACCTTGATTTTCGGAATGATGGCTTAGATTTTAAAGAGAATTTCAAGCGTAATAAACATTTCATCAATCGACTTTTTGATAGAGACACCTTGATACTGCAAGCCTATAATATCAACTTTTTGTTTGTGGTAGCGGCTTATATTCAACGTAGTACAACCCAAAAAGAACGCTTTAAGAAGACCACAAGAACGGTTTTTAGAAGTAAATTAATTGACTATCTAAATAAGAATTTTGAGTTCAAAAAGGTCATTTCGGATGATGTTGAGCAATTTGTAGAACAAAACTTTAAAAAACTACAAGGAAAAATTTATCGCCCATCGGGTTGGAAAAATGAGTTATTACTGGCGGTTGAGCGAGGTTCTGATTTGTTTGACGAGTTTCAGCATTGTAAGATAGAACCTTATGAATTAAGTGTTTAATACAATATGTTTCTCAGCTTTTTTCTCTAATTTTGAACTCTTTATTTTAAAAACACCTAATACTAACAAGAGCTTTATGCGTAAAATTTATTTATTTCTTGCAATTTTGGCAACAGTCGTTACGGCTTGTCAAAAAGATGATGTTGCAGAAGACGAACAAATCAATAATTATATTTCAAGTAAAAACTTGGCTGTTACCGAGAAAACGAATTCAGGTTTGCGTTATATTGTTACGAAGGCAAATCCTTCAGGGGCTGCCTTGAAAGTAGGGCAGACCATCAATGTAAACTACGCAGGTACGCTCTTATCGGGCAAGTCGTTTGATTCAGGAAACTTTAGTTTTGTGTTAGGTGGTGGCCGTGTGATTGCAGGCTTCGACGAAGGAATTGCCAAAATGCGAGTTGGCGAAAAAGCAACGCTTATTTTTCCTTCAACGTTGGGTTATGGCTCGTCGGGTTCGGGACCAATTCCTGCCAATTCGCCTTTGGTTTTTGATATAGAAGTAGTTTCGGCAAGATAATAGCAAAAATAATAGTTTTAATTTTAACCACAAACACAATGATAACATACGGAAAAGATGGCTTTTCGGGTACGGAAGAAGAGCAAATCGAGAGTTATATTCAAAGTAAAAACCTAACAATCACCGAAAGTTTGGCATCAGGTTTGCGTTTTATTCGTACTTCGGCAAACGAAACGGGTGCGACACTTTCTACTGGACAAACGGTTTCGGTTAAATACGCAGGACGTTTGCTTTCTGATAAACAATTTGATGCTGGTACGTTTAGTTTTAGATTGGGCGTTGGACAAGTAGTGGGTGGTTTTGATGAAGGTATTGCCAAACTAAAAGTTGGCGAAAAAGGTACAATTATTTTTCCATCATCATTGGGCTATGGCTCACGTGGTGCGGGTAGAGATATCCCAGGTAATTCGCCTTTGATTTTTGATATCGAAATCCTTTCGGCGAGATAATTATCTATTTTGAAGAGTATTAGAAAAGGGCTTTTACATCATGTAAAAGCCCTTTTCTTTTTAAATTTATTATCGAATAAATTCGACTGCTATCAGAACAAAGGAATTGTTTTTTCAGCCCAAACTGAATAAATTCAGTTAATGCCTTATTTCTTGTAAGCAATTCGATAAATTGTACCGTTCAAATCATCGCTTACATACAATGCTCCGTCAGGGCCTTGAGCCAGTCCACACGGGCGATGCTGAATCGGGCCAGTAGGCTTCACGAGGTCAGTTCCTGCAAAGCCATCGGCAAAAATCTCCCATTTTCCTGAAGGTTTATTACCTACAAATGGTACAAAAGCTACCAAATAGCCTTTTTTCAATTCTGGCGATTGTCCGTGAAAAGCAATAAATGCTCCATTGCGGTATTTTGCTGGAAACATGGTTCCTGTATAGAATAATAAATCATTTGGTCCTAAGTGAGCAGGGAAAGCCACAGTTGTATTGATGGCCTTTTCGCCACCCGTTTTCTTGCCATCTCCACCGTATTCGGGAGCAACAATTTTCTTTTTCTGAAATTGGTCATAGTAAATATACGGCCAGCCAGCATCATCGCCTTGGTGAAGCTCGTAAAGAGTTTCGGCAGGAAGCTCAGCACTTTGCTGTGGCGTATAATATTGCGGATAAAAGTCATGGAATTGTCCACGCCCGTGAACGGTTGCAAAAAGCGTATTGGTTTTGGTATTCCAAGCTGTTCCAACGGCATTTTTTAGGCCAGTGGCATAGCGAACGCCATCAGAAAATGTCTGATTCAATTTTTGGGCATTGAATTTCCAAATTCCACCTGCCGAATCCAAAATCGAACATGGCATAATACCTTTGCCAGTTCCTTTTTCACGGCAAGGGTCATTGTATGACCCAACCGTCACATATATATTGTTGGCATTATCCAAGACAAACGGTTTGGCATTGTCTCGGCCTTTGTCAACCAATCCATCAACTATCTTTTCTGGATTTTCAGCATCAATAATTTCTTCTTTTTCATTGAGTTTATAGCGAAGCACACCCGTATTTGAAGAAGCATACAAATAGCCATTTTTGATGGTAACTCCCGTACCTGGATAATTTCCGAAATACTTTGTTTCATCAATTACACCGTCTTTGTTGGTATCACGCATGAGCAAAATTCCTTTGCCATCTTTGAGCTTTGATAATTTGGCATAAACATCTCCATTTTTTGAAACGGTAATGTGGCGAGTCGCTCCTAAATCAGTGCCAAGAATAGTGGCCGAAAATCCAGCAGGGAGTTTAATTTCTTCGGCAACGACTGTTTTTGTTTTTTTTACGGGAGGTTCGGCGATGTTTTTATAAGAAAATAGACCCACACTTCCTGCTAAAGCAGCAAATGTAAAGGCCGAACGAACAAATGTGTTTTTCATGAAAATTGAGATTAGGATTGAATAGATATTTCTGACACCGTAAAAATAGGAGTTTTTAAAGTTTTTTTTAGAGAAATATTATTTTTTTATTCTTTCTTACTATCTTTAATAAAATTTTTTAAAAATTACTTTTTTAAGTTTTGTTCACTAAATTAGATGTTAATAAGTTACTAAATGGTTTATAGATAAGTATTTAGTAGCAATTATACTTAAAGAAGTTATTTTAGAGAAGCTCACAACAATCTATTCGCTATCATCTATTTTACTAACCAATGAAAAGTATAGTTTTTACGGCTAAAACTTTTGTGTTATTGCTACTTACGAGCGTAAGTTTAGCTACAATTGTTTGGAATTGCACCTCTTCTTCTGCCGCAGAAACTGGGGGCATTCCCGACGAAGTTGATTATAATTTTCATATTCGCCCGATTCTGTCCGACCGCTGTTTCAAATGTCACGGCCCCGATGTCAATAAACGGGAAGCTAATCTACGCCTTGATACACCCGAAGGTGCGTATGCTGCCCTCAAAGATAACCCAAAAGCTCATGCGATTGTAGCTGGAAATTTGGAGCAATCGGAGGTTTATCAGAGAATCATTGCGAAAGACACTTCGGTGTTGATGCCACCACCTTCATCTAACTTGAAGCTGACCCAACACGAAATCGAGTTAATTGGCAAATGGATTAAACAAGGAGCAAAATACAAGCCTCATTGGGCGTTTATTGCTCCACAAAAACCAAAATTACCAGAAGCTGACGACGACTGGGTAAAAAATGAAATCGACCATTTTGTATATGCAAAAATGGACGAAAAAGGACTAAAACCCAACGAAGAAGCCGATAAAGAACGCCTTTTGAAACGTGTAAGTTTTGACCTTATTGGTTTGCCTCCAAGCATCGAAATGCAAGAACGTTTCTTAAAAGATAATTCGCCGAATGCCTACGAAAAAATGGTGGATGAATTGTTGAAAAATAAGCATTTTGGCGAAAAAATGGCTATTTCGTGGCTTGATGTGGCTCGTTATGCCGACTCGCACGGTTATCAAGATGATGGGCTTCGCACCATGTGGCCGTGGCGAGATTGGGTAATTCATGCGTTCAACTCAAATTATCCGTATAGTAAATTTCTGACTTGGCAACTGGCAGGAGATTTATTACCCAACCCATCAAAAGAAATGTTGTTGGCAACGGGCTTTAACCGAAACCACAAAATCACGCAAGAGGGAGGCGTAATTGATGAAGAATATCGAATCGAGTATGTAACCGACCGTACCAATACTTTCGGTAAGGCATTTTTGGCTCTTACATTTGAATGTGCCCACTGCCACGACCATAAATACGACCCAATTTCGCAGAAAGATTATTACCGAACCTTCGCTTTCTTCAATCAAGTACCCGAAAAAGGACTTTTCGGAACGATTGATGCTTCGTTTGCCGACCCGCCCAACATGAAAATCACGACCGAAGACGTAAATTCTATTTTGAAATTTATCAATAAGAAAGATACGGCAAAGGTCATGGTGATGGTCATGAAAGATAGCTCAAAAGTTCGCCCTACTTATATTTTGAATCGCGGAAATTACGATTCGCATGGCGAAATGGTGGGAGTCGGAATTCCGAAAGCTATTATGCCATTCGATACCAATAAATTAGAAAAAAATCGACTTGGCTTAGCAAAATGGATGCTCGATGCCCGAAATCCACTCACGGCACGAGTGTATGTCAATCGACTTTGGGCTTCGTTTTTCGGAAGAGGAATTGTGAAAACGCTCGGTGATTTTGGTATGCAAGGAGAGCTACCTTCGCACCCCGAGTTGCTCGATTGGTTGGCGGTAGATTTCAGAGAAAATGGCTGGAATATCAAGCGTTTGGTGAAACAAATCGTAATGTCGGCCACTTATCGACAATCTTCCACTATCACAGAAAAACATCTAAAAACCGACCCCGAAAATATCTTTCTGGCTCGTTCAATTCGTATGCGTTTCCCTGCCGAAAATGTGCGTGACCACGTGCTGGCAAGTAGTGGTGTGCTAAACGAAGAAATCGGAGGCCCAAGTGT
>JACCDQ010220993.1_pt1 | contig 15622 bp, 7 predicted proteins | sample 7446031 | NCBI WGS metagenome assembly JACCDQ01 (sample SAMN15323442, study PRJNA562643) | freshwater metagenome | isolation source: river surface water | place: USA:Blue River Watershed | collected 2017-08-17
CTCGGCAGTCACGGCCAGCGACTGGCGTTCGTCAATGTTGACCAGGAAGTTCGAGGTCAGCTTGGGGTCGATAGCATCGGCCACGCGGCCCAGCCAGCCATACGGCTCGCCGCCATTCGGCACGCCGGTGTGCCAGTAAGCCATCGACGTGAAGTGCGAGAACGACGGCTGTTCATAGCCACAGCCATGGATGATGGCCATGCGGCCATCCTTGTACAGCTTCTCGAAGCCGCTCATGCTGGGGTTGAAGCCGTAGTGGTCGTCGATCTTGCGCACCTTGTCGGCGCGGATACCGATGCGCGGGCGCAAATTGTAATAAGCGTCGTCGGCGTAAGGCACCAGCGTGTTCAGGCCATCATTGGCGCCCGACAGCTCGAGCACGACGAGGATGCGCTTGTCCTTGTTGGCGGCATTGGCAGCGTTCGCAGCGTTCGCGGCATAGGCCGGCATGAACGGCGCCATCGGCAGCCCGGCTGCGAGGCCGGCGCCCGCCAGCGCCTTCAGCAGGTCGCGGCGCGAATAATTGGTGTGCTTGTGTTTCATGGTCATGGTTCGCTTCTTGTCCGTAGTCCCTTGTGGGCACGATTCCTGTTCGTTGTCCCCGGTGTCCCCGGTGTCCCTGTGATCAGCCCAGCTGGTAGCCCGGCAGCGACAGGATCACGTGCAGCGCATTGCGCAGTCCCTCTTCCATGTAGGAATCGGCGTGCTTGAGGTCGGTGGTGCCGAGGTCGGCGGCCAGCAATTGCGCGATCTTTTCACGGCGGGCCGCATCGACCGGCACGGTCAGGAAACGCAGCACCAGGTGATCCACGGCCTGGCGGGCGGTGCTGCAGCCGGCGTCACGCACGATCTGCGACAGGTCGAGGCGGGCCGGGGCACGCGGAATCGGCTTGACCTTCTCGATCGCCTTGCGCCATGCGTGGTAGCTGGCCAGGCGGGTGTTGAAATCTTCATCGCGGTCGCTCTGCATCGACATCGAGGTCACGTCCTTGCCATCCGGCTTGGTCGCGGTAGTCACGTCCTTGCCCATGGCCAGCTTGTCGGCCACCGGGACGATGCCGTAACGTTCATCCGGCACACGGTCGTTCGGCACGAAGTCGATCTGCGGATAGGCGGTGTCGTAGATGAAGTTGCCACGTACCAGTAGCAGGCCCGGGGTGATCCATGCCTTGCCACTGGCCCAGCCGGCGACATTGGGCGGGAACAGGAGCTTCTGGCCCATCGATTCGGTCAGGTCATTGAAGTCGGGGATGCCCGGCACTTCCTTGAGGCCCATCTTGCGATAGGTGGAGATCACCAGCTCGACCGGCGGCTTGATGCGGGTGCCGACCGACGGGTCGCTGTAGAAGTCCTTCGACAGGAACACGGTCTCGAGGAAAGGCGCGACTTCAAACTTCGCATCGCGCAGCAGCTTGCCCAGCTTGACGCGCATCTCCGGGGTCACTTCTTCGCGCACGAAGTACTTGTACAGCTTGGAAGCGATGTACTCCGAAGTCACCGGCTTGGACAGGATGATATCGATCACCTGCACGCCATCGAAATTGCCGGTCTGGCCGAGCACGGTCTTGGCGCCGTCATCGTGACGCGACGGGTCGATCACGAACTTCAGGCCCTTGTAATTCCAGCCGGTGAAGGCGCGTGCCGCTTCGCGGATGTCCTTCTCGCTGTAATTACCCACGCCCATGGAAAACAATTCCATGATCTCGCGGGCGAAGTTCTCGTTCGGGGCGCCCTTCACGTTCACGGCGGCGTCGAGGTAAGCCAGCATCGCAGGATCTTGAGCAACCGAGATCAGCAGGTCGCGGAAGTTGCCGGTCGCTTTAGCGCGCAGCAGCATGTTCTGCTTCAGCATCTTGCGGTAGTCATGCACCTTCTCTTCGCCGGTCGCGAAGTGGCCGTGCCAGAACAGCGTCATCTTCTCTTCGAGCGGACGCGGCGACACCAGCATGCGGTTGGCCCACCAGTAAGCGATGCGCTGGGTCTCCAGCTTCGATGCGCGCAGCCAGTACAGGTAGCGGTCGGCGACCTGCTGCAGCTTGCGGTTGCCTTCCGGCTTGGCCTTCACGCCCAGCGATTCGCCGGTGGCTTTGCCGAGGTCGGTCGCGGACGGACGCGACGGTGCGAACGGGTCGAGGCCTGCATCGAAAGCGCCCGACTCATCGAAGGCCGGCAGCTGGTCCTTGATGCGCTGGTAACGGACCAGCGAGCGCACTGCCTCGGCCGGCGACATGGCCGCCAGCTTGTCCACCTCGGCCGGGGTGCCGCCGAAGCCGGCACGCTCCAGCAGGTGCGCAGCACGTTCGCGGCTCCATGCGGCCGCTGGCAAAGGACGCAAGTCGTCCTGCCACTCAGCCTGGCGTTGTGCGGGTGCGGGGGCGGCCTGAACGAGCGCAGCAGCCAACAGGCCGAGTGCGACGGCAAAATTCCTGATTGATTTCATGATAAGAGAGGGTGGAGCGAGGAAGGCGAACGACGCGACAGCATCAGCCTGCGGGGCCGGATGGGCCTGCAATGCCGACGGCATGAGTCGGTGGTGTCTCATGGTGTGATGGTCCCGCTTTTGGCGGTTCCCCCGGTATGTGTTTGGTATTTTTGAACTGGAGTCTAGAGTCCGCGTGTTATGTTAACAATACGCAAAATCATTAGATGTGCGGCGCCGCACACAAAAAAACTCTAGCAAGCGATGAAAAGAATTCTGCCTGGATTGCTGCTGTCGGCGATCGCGGCGTGGCTGCCTGCGCCCACCCTGGCGCAGCCCAGGATCTACGGCGTCCTCGACGAGGGCCTGGTCGGCGGCTTCGGCCGCTCTATCCCCGCTTCCGACAATGACCTGCGCCACAACTGGTATGCCGGCAACGGCACCGGCTTGCGGCAAAACTACACGTCGCGTCTGGGCTTCGAGGACTACGAAGACCTGGGCGGCGGCACGAAGCTCGAGGCGCGGATCGAGGGCACGCTGGATGCGCTGCACAATTTTTACTTTGACCGCCATGCGACGCTGGGCGTCTACGGCAGCTTTGGCAGCCTGCGCTACGGCCGTACGCGCGACCTGATCAATGGCATCGCCAGCCGGGTCGACCCCTTCGTCAATGACGGCCTTGTGCAGGACAAGATCCTGCTCGCGCAGATGGCCAGTATCGGCCTGTTTCGCATTCCCAATTCCCTGACCTGGGCCAGCCCGATGGTCGACGGCATTCAGGCCACGATACAGTTCGGCGCCCGCCAGCACGCTTCCGACAGCAATGCGCTCAAGCTTGTCGTGACGCTGGACCGCGATAACTGGGGCCTGCATGCCGGGGTCGACATGCCGGGCCGGCATGTGCAATCGAATGGCTATTACCCGTTCGGGCCGCGCGCCCGCAACTATGTCGCCGGCGCGTTCAAGGACATGGGCTGGGCCAAACTCGCGACCGAGGTGCTGTATTCCACGCGCGACATGGCCGCCGCCGACACCGACCCGGCCTTTGCTCGCCCGAATGCCAGCCCCTGGGGCTGGATAGGCACGGCACGCATCCCCGTCACCGGCGGCGAATACAAGCTGGTGCTGGTGCGTAGCGAGCAGGTCTTCAGCAAATTCGGCGTCTGGCAGCCGATCGAGGAAATCGGCGGCGGCTACGAGCATTTCTTGTCCCGGAACACCGTGCTCTACCTGCAGCTGGGCCATGAACGGCGCTCCGGCGGCGGCCACTGGCATTCCGGGATTTTCCATCGCTTCTGAGCGCTGGCCGGCAGCGCGCCGCACCCGGCCCAACCGGGTAGTCCGCCCGTGCATGCTTCACGAATTTCGCGCACAATCGCAAAAAATCAACCGCATCGCCAATATCACGCTAATAACAGGTCCGGCCCACGGTCGCGACAACATCCCGGGACAAGACCATGAAACTCCCTCCGTCCGCTCGCCGCGTGCTGATCGCGGCTGCCGGCATTACCGCCCTCGGCCTGGCCAGCCTCGCCACTGTCGTCACTGCTGCCGACACCGAACAGAGCCTGCTCGACCGCGCAAAAACCCTGTTCAACCCGCTCCCTGAGCATGCGCGCGTCGACGACTATCCGCATTCGAAAGAGCGTGCTGAACTGGGCAAGATGCTGTTCTTCGAGACCCGCGTCTCGGTCGATGGCAGCACCAGCTGCGCGGCCTGCCACAGCCCGTCCTTCCACGGCGCCGACTCGCGCGCACTGTCGATCGGCGTCCACGGCCAGAAGCTGCCGCGCAATGCGAACACGGTCTTCAACACGGCTTTGCTGGTCGCGCAGCACTATGGCGGCAACCGGCAGACGGTGGAAGAACAGGCGCTGAAAGCCCTGACCAGCCCCCTTGCCTATGGCAACAAGACTTTCGAAGAAGCCGAGGGCCGCCTGCGGGCGCTCGGCTACGAAAAATATTTCGAAGCCGCCTTCCCGAACGAAAACGACCCGGTCAGCGCCGAGAACTGGTCCAAGGCCATCGGTTCCTTCGAGCGCACCCTGCTGACCCCGGCACCGTTCGACCGTTACCTGAAGGGCGACACCAAGGCCATCAGCGCCGAAGCCAAGGTTGGCCTCGAGAAGTTCATGAGCTATGGCTGCGCCGGCTGCCACAACGGTTCCACCGTCGGCGGCCAGTCCTTCCAGAAATTCGGCCTGACCGAGGACTACTGGAAGGCTACCGGCAGCGTCGAGATGCCCGAGCTGAAGGGCCGCGACATGGGCCGCTGGCACGACACGAAAAAGGAGGAGGACAAGTTCATCTTCAAGGTGCCGCAGCTGCGCAACGTGGCAATGACCCCGCCCTACTTCCATGACGGCAGCGTCGACAAGCTCGATGACGCGGTGCGCATCATGGCGCGCCTGCAGCTGGGCCGCCAGCTGAGCGACGATGACGCCAGGCACCTGGTCGCCTTCCTCCATACGCTGACCGGCGATCTACCGAAAAACTTCGCGACAGCGCCGGTTTTGCCGGTCGCGCCTTACCGCAACTGACGAGCCAAACTGCGGGTACACCCCCTTTTATTGCCGGAAAGAAACTTGCCGGCAAGGCTGCATTCGGATATAAAACGTGGATCCTATTGCCAGGAATCAATAAAAAGGGGTTGCCCAAATGAAAGGCATCGTTTTCCGCGAATTCATCGAAATGGTCGAGAACGAATTTTCGTATGAAATCGCGGACGCCATCATCACCGCGTCCGAACTGTCGACCAACGGTGCCTATACCTCCGTCGGCACCTACCCGCATTCGGAAATGGTGTCGCTGGTGGTCAACCTGTCGGAGCAGACCGGGCAGCCGGTACCGGCGCTGCTGAATCACTTCGGCCGTCACCTGTTCAAGCGCTTCACGGTCATCCACCCGAATTACGTGAGCAGCTACGCCAGTGCCTTCGAGTTGCTGCAGCAGCTGGATGGCAATATCCACGTCGAAGTGAAGAAGCTGTACCAAGACGCCGAACTGCCGTCGTTCACCTTCGAAGAACTGCCCGAAGGCGGCATGCATTTCGACTACCGTTCCAGTCGCGGGCTGGCGGATTTTGCCGAAGGCCTGATCGAGGGCTGCATCGCGCACTTCGGCCATCCCGTCACCGTGAGCCGTACCGACCTGCCCGCCGATGAGCATGGCTCCCACACCCGCTTCACGCTGACACGGAGTGCGGATGTCCACGCCGGATGAGATTCTCCAGCGCCGGCTTGAGCGCGAGACCAGCGCGCGCAAGCAGGCCGAGGCGCTGCTCGAAGCCAAGAGCCTTGAGCTCTTCCTGGAGGCCCAGGAGCGTCAGCAGGCGCTGGATGCGCTGCGCGACAGCAAGGAGCAGCTGGCCTGGCAGGCCGCGCATGATGCGCTGACCGGTGTCCACAACCGCAAGGCGCTGCTCGAGCGGCTGGAAGACATTCTCGCGCATGCCGGGCGCCATGATTTCCCGGTCTGGGTTGCCTTCATCGACCTCGACCGCTTCAAGTATGTGAACGACCGTTATGGCCACGCCGTTGGCGACCGCCTGCTGGTGAAGTTGAGTTCACGCCTGCGCGATGTACTGCGCCGCGAAGACCTGATCGGCCGTTACGGTGGCGATGAATTCATCCTCGTTCTGCAAGGCGACCGCCATCACGAACTGAGCACGCAAGCCATCGATCGCATCATGGCCGCCATCTGCGAGCCGCTGCCGTTCGAAGGCTTCTCGCTCACGATTACCTCGAGCATCGGCATCGCCACCTTCCCGGTCGATGGCAACCAGCCGTCACAGTTGATCGAGCGTGCTGATGCCGCGATGTACCGGGCCAAGGAATCGGGCCGCAACCTCTACCAGTTCTACAACGCCGAGATCCACGCGCGCGTGCAGGAGCGCGCGCTGATCGAGAGCACCCTCGCGCCGGCGCTGGAAGCGCGCGAACTGGTCATGCATTACCAGCCGCAGATCAGCCTCACCGATGGCAAGCTGATCGGCGCCGAGGCACTGATACGCTGGCAGCATCCCGAACTCGGCTTGCTGCCGCCGGACCGCTTCATTCCGCTGGCTGAAGAAAGCTCGCTGATCAATCGCATCGGCGCATGGGCATTGAACGAAGCCTGCCGGCAGTGCGCTGCATGGCACAAGGCAGGACTGGGCCGCTTGCGCATTGCCGTCAACCTGTCGCTGCGACAGTTGAACGGGATGGAATTGATCACGCTGGTCGATGATGCGCTGGCAGATTCCGGCCTGCCACCCGATTGCCTGGAACTCGAGCTGACCGAAAGCCTGATGATGACCAACATCGAGCTCACGCTGGAAACCCTGCGCGGGCTGCATCAGCGTGGCGTGCAGGTGGCGCTCGATGATTTCGGCACCGGCTATTCGAGCTTCGCTTACCTGAAACAGCTGCCGCTGTCCTGCCTGAAGATAGATCGCGAATTCGTGCGCGACCTCGGCGAAGAAGATAGCTCGACCGATGGCGAAGTCATCGTGCGCACGCTGGTGCAACTGGCCCACAACCTCGGCCTGCGCGTGATTGCCGAAGGCGTCGAAACCAGCGCGCAGCTGGCCGTCCTGTGCGCACTGGGCTGCGATGAGATGCAGGGCTGGCTGTACAGCCGCGCTCTGTCGGCACGTGCCTTCGAAGCCATGGCGCGCGAACACCGGGATGAAGAATGGCGCCCCTGCGCAACGCCGGGGCAGAGCCGGGACCAGCCCCTGCTCAAGGCCATCTGATTCGGCCCGCGGTCGCAACGACCCGTCGATTCAGTTCAAGCTCACGCGACACACATCCGCGCCATCGGCCGGCACCTTTTCCGAGAACAGCCGTTTGATCGGCACCCAGACGATGGACGTCGCCAGCCTTATTGCCGTCTCAATCACGTCGCCGGGATTGGGGCCGATGTCGTAGTCGGTGAAACTGCCGCGCACCTCGATCGGCGTGGCCAGGCTCAGGAATTGCGCCGCCTTGGCCTGCGGCTGCAGCCGCATGTGTACCTGCTCGCTGCCGAAGTCGATCGCCGTGGTGCCCGTCACCCGCATGCGGCTGGTATCGATCACCAGCTGCTTCTGCGCGAGCTTGCCGTCTGCTAGTGCAAAACGACCCACCGCGCAATTGACCGTCGATTCATTCTTCGGGTCCACCGTCGGCAGCAGCGCCACCAGCAAATTCACCGCCCACAAATCGAACACACCGGCGCGCAAGTCCCTGGGCCAGACCGCAAACTCGATGCGGCCATTGCCATGCGCCAGCATCTGCGACAGGCGCGGCGCGCGCGAGGCCACATCCATCTTCAGCGAGAAGCGCCCGTCCAGATTGCTGTCGGGCTTGATGCGCCGGCCCAGCACGCCGTAATTGAAATTCTCGACATCGACCTTCAGGTCGGCCAGCACCTCCTTGTCGCCCGGCTCGTACGACAGCGCCAGCTGCGCCTGCCCACCCGGCATCTCGACCAGCACCGGCCCGATCTCGGCGCGACCGTTGGCCAGCTTCGCGGCCAGCTTGCCCTGCCCCAGCCTGTCCTTGCCCGACCAGACCTGATCGACCTGCACGGACAGCGTCGCATCGGCCTTCCTCAACGCCTCCGGGCTCAGCAGCGTTTGCACCTTGTCACTGGTTTCGACGGCTTTCTTGCGCAGGGCTTCGGTGTCGGTCGCATCGTCCTTCTCCCCTGCCTTGTTTTTGTTTTTGTCTTTGTCTTTGTCTTTGTCCCTGGCCACGAGCTTCTCGTCTTTGCCCGTGTCATCGCCGATGGCAGACCAGCCATCGAGCTTGAAGTCATCCAGCTGTATCAGCGGTGCAGCCAGCGCAATGTCGAGCTTGGCGCGCCCCCTGGCCGTGTCCATCCGGCCGCGTCCCTTCAGCGAACTGCTGCCGACCTTCAGCAGCATGTCATCAACCGCATAACCGCGATTCGACATCTTGAAGCGGCCCGCGACCGACCACGGCCCCCACGGCGGCAGCGACACGTTCAACAGCTTGTCGAAGCGGCTGAATTTTTCGCCGCGCATCTCCAGTGCCAGCTCGACATCGCGCGCCTCGATGTCGCGGTCCATGCTGCCGGACAGCTGGAGCCGGCTGCCGGCCACCTCCAGCTGAAGATCGAAGGGCACGCGCCGCGTCGGGTCGGCCAGCTCTTTCGCAGTGGCGCTCCTGAGGGTGGCCTGCACCGGCTGGTCGTCGATGCTGGCGGCCATCTGCAATGTGATGCGCTCGCCGGGCGCGGCCGACAGCGTCAGTCGTTCAAGCGCCGCCCGCAATGCTTTGCCGGTGTTCGGGTCGCGCAGCGCCAGCTTGCCGCCGACGGCTTCCCCTTGCAGCCGCGCGTTGGCCACCAGCGCCGACAGCTGACTGGAGCGCGTATCAAGGTAGAGCGCAATTCGATCGAGGCTGGCGTCCATGTTCTTCGCCAGCTTCAATTGCCGCGCCAGCAAGCCGAGGTCGACCCCGGCGGCCGACAGCCACAACTGCGCATGCGGCTCGGCCGAGCGCAGGTCCAGCATCACCGCGCCCTCGTAGCGGGTGCCCGATACGTTCGCAAAGAAGGGTGAGCTCTGCATGTAACCATCGCGTACGCGGCCATCGAAACCCATCTCGCCCAGCACCAGCTGCGTGCCGCGCATATCGCGCGCCCGCACGCGCAGGTCGGCATCATCCAGCACCAGCTTGCTTGGCAGGATGGGAATGTCGAGCGTGGGCTGGCGTTTGGCCTTGGCATCGGCGGCCTTCGCCGCCGGCGCGCTGTCGAACAAGGCATCGAGCTGCTTCAGGTTCACGCTGGCGATCTCGACTGCCACCGACAAGTGCGCCTTGTCGGCCTTTTGGACCTGGTCGATATCGGAGTACGCACTGCTGTCGCCGACTTGCAGCACCAGCTGCGACAGCGACCATTTCTGGGGCGTGCCGCGCAGCTTGCCGGCCAGCGCGATGGGCAGCGTCGAATCCGGCCGCAAGCCCAGCCACGCAGCAACGTCACCCGCTTTGCCGGCGCCAAGACTGAAGCTGAAATCAGCGCTTTGCCGCACGCCATCGATCACGCCTGCAAAGCGCCCGGCGACATTCCCCGATTGCAGCGTCAGTGTCACCGGCGATGCGCCCTTGTCGAGCGCCGAGATCAGCGACTCGCCGGCCAGCGCAGCCTGCAGCGGTTTGCCGATCAAGCTGCCTTTGAAGGTGCCCGCCAAAGGCTTGTCGCCGCCCACCGTCATCTTCAGGCGCTCGACCGTGAAGCCGACCCGCTTGGCATTGGCATCGCGGGCACTGCCGCCGCTGCTATTTCCGCTGCTGCTGCCGCCACTGCCGACGCTGCCGCCATAGCTGAGACGGCTGTTCGACAGCTCGGTATCGACGGCCAGCGTGCGCATCAGCGCCTTGCCCTGCCTGCCCTTCGCAGCGATAGACATCTGCAGCCGGCCCAGCCGGCCCTCGATGCCGGGCAAGCCGGTCAGCAAGTGTGCGAGCCCGCCGACCTCGGCGTCCTGCGCGACGACATCGATGCGCAGCGCCGGCACGTCACTGCTGGCGTCGGCGGCGATATGGCCCTTGAGCGGCACGCCTTCAACCACGGCTTCGATCGGCACCTCGAGCTTGCCGCCGGCCAGCCGCAGTTTCAGCGATGCGTTGTCGATGTGGCCCGGCAGGCTCAGCCACTGCGCGACCGACAGACTGATGTCGGCGTCGGCCTCCTTCATCGCATCGAGATCGAGCCTGGCATTCGACAGGCTCTTGTACAACGCCTGCCAATCGGTCGGCGGATCCTGCTCGCTGTCCTGCCCGAGGAAAGGACGCAAGTCCAGCGTCGCAAAGCGCAGGTCGCCGCGCAGTTGCGGCCGGTCGCCGCGGGAATCGATGGCCATACTGCCGCCCAGCACCGATTTGCCGAGGATGCCCGACAAGTCCGACAACTCGATGCGCCCCGGCCGCACGCGCAGCGCACCCGACACGCCGGCCGTGCCGGCATTGGGCATGGGAACGCCCAGCAGTTTGCCGAATGCGGCGAGGTCCGGTGCGCCGAGGCCGAAGCGCAACTGGCTGTCAGCCTCGCGCAGCGTACCTTGCACCGACAGGCGGCCGCCGGCAAAGTCCAGCGTGAGCGCCAGCGGCCAGCCGGGGCGGCCAGCGGCGAAATCGCTCCAGCTGCCGCCGTCGACCTGCAAGGCATACGGCAAGTGCTGCTCTACCTTGCCGCTGGCGCGCAGCGCCAGCTTGCCGCCGGCCGGGGCCGACGCCTCCAGCGTGTCGAGCGTGGCCTGCATGGGCTTGCCGTCATCGCCGCGATAGCTGACACGGATGTTCTTCAATGCGAGCCGGCGAATGTCGATCGCTGCGGCGTCGCTGACGCCGGAGCTGGAGCCGGGGCCTTCATTGGCCTTGGGCGGCGCGCGGTCTTGTACGCGGTCTTGTGCGCGGTCTTGCGCATTAGCCTGCGCAATATCGAAGGTCCAGTTGTTGCTGCCATCCTCGCGCTGCACCAGCGACAGGCTCACGTCGGTGGCCGACAGCGTGTCGGCGCGCAGGCGTCCGCGCAGCAAGGGCCACAAATCCAGCTTGACCTGCAATTCACCGATGCGCGCGAAATCCTCGTTAGCCGTTTCGAATCCGCGCGGCTGCAGCAATCGCGCGTCGCGCACCAGCAAGGCAGGCTTCAGGCTCAGCAGCAGCCTCGCCTCGCCATCGAGCCTGAGCTCGCGCCCCAGCTGCTGCGAGGCCAGCCGCGACACGCTGCTGCGCCAGGGATCGCCGCTCAGTGTGATGCCGATGAACAGCAGCCAGCAAAGCGCGAGTACGAACATGCCCAGCGTGACGGCCAGCCACATCGACCACGTACGCGGCCAGCGGCGAAGGCTGTTCGACAGTCGCTTGATAACGAGATGGATGGGCATCTGCAGAGCGTGGAGACGGATGGGCCAGTTGAAAACGGCGATGCCGAAAGGATAACCGACTGCCCGTATGCAAGCTCGGTTACACTATGGGAAAGTTATAAAAATCTGTAATAAGGAGTACTGATGGCGACGTTGCAGCGCGCGCTCAGTCTAGGCTTGGCTTGCATGCCCGGCGTCTCGGCTGCCGCCTTGAACGACATCTACCCGACTGACCACATTGCCCTGCCCGACGGCAAAAAGAATGTGGCCATCTATGCGATTCAGCAGGACACCAGCGGCCCGTACAAAAACGGCAACAAGATGGCGGCCGGCGAAATCAGCGCGAACCTGTACGCGCTCCGCATCGGCAAGCACTATGCGTTCGGAGACAAGGGCCAATACACCTTCGGCCCGCTGGCCGTATTTTCATGGGGCGAAGGCACGCCGAATGCAGCGTTGCGCCCCACGCTGGGCAGCGGCGCGTCGGGTTACGGTGACCTGCGGCTCGGTTCTGCCGTCTGGTTCCATATCGACCGTGCAAACCGCGAGTATGCAATGGTCAGCGCATCCGCCATCCTGCCGACCGGCGACTACGACAAGACCAAGGCGCTCAATTACGGCGAGAACCGCTATCGCTACGTGCTGGCGGCCGGCTGGATGCGCCCGCTCAGCGACAATTGGCTGATCGACCTCGCACCCGAAATCGTCTATTACGCCGACAACACGGAATACCTCGGCTCCCGGCGGCTGTCTCAGGATATTTCCTATGCCATGACCGGCATCCTGCGCTACCGCCTCACCCCGGCCTTCCATCTGTATGGCAGTGCCACCGTCAATGGCGGCGGCGCTACGCAAGTCAATGGCGCATCGAACACCGGCGCGCCCAACAATACCCGCCTCAACGCCGGCCTGATGCTGCTGGAGGCCGGCAAGCAGCAGCTTCATGTGCGCTTTGCGCGCGACATTTCCGCCGACAACGGCTTCGTGCTCGACCGCGAAATCGCGTTGCGCTACTCGGCTTTCTTCGATTGACTCACCTGCCCGGTGCCCGCGCCTGACGGCGAGCGCGACACCTGATCGGGCTGGTTCAGTTGCAACGTCACGGTCTTCGATTCGGTCTTGCCGCTCTGGTCCGTCAGCGTGATGCGGATGCGGAACACAGCATTGGCCGGCACATCGTTACCGACACGCAGCTTGATGCTCTGGATCAGCTTGTCATAGTCAGCTGCCGACGCTTCCCCTGACAAAGTCACCTTGCCGGCACTGTTGTCGACCTTGGCCGGCACGCCGGATGCCGGCGCCACTTCGATCGTCGTGTTACCCGATGCGAAGCCATCCACCACTTCAAACGATGCGCTCTGGATTGCGTTCGCCTTGGCCGATGCATCCAGCGCGATCACTTTGCCGACAGCGATCACATTGCGCTCGGATTGCGCCAGCGGAGCGTTGCTGATCTTGATCATTGAACTGCCGTCGCCGCCGCTCGATGCGTTCTGCTCGGTTGCCGTCATGAACGTGGAGCCGCCCGCAGCGCGCGCAGGCGTCGCTGCCGGCGACGAAGACGGGGACGACATCCCCGATGCAGCACGGGTCGAGGTCAAGCTTTCCATGCCAGGCTTCGGATAATCGATGCCGGCCGGGCGCGGGTCCGGCGTCAGGATCATGCCGCCAAGGGCAATCTGCAGCGCGCCCGGCTGCAGCATGATCGGGCCGCCACGCGCCATCACATCCACCATGCCGGTCGCATTGATGTTGCCGAGCTTGACGCTGCCAGTGTCGTCCCGCAGCTTGATGGCGGCGCCGCGTGCCTCGACCACGCCCACAAAGTCGTTGCCGGTATTGGCCAGCATGATCGCAGCGGATGCACCGGCATTGGCAGCCTCAAGCGTGGTCGTGCCCTTCGATACCAGCTTCGCATTCGCTGCCTGTGTGATCGGGCCGCCGGTAGTCTTGAGCTTCAGTTCGTTCTGCACGGTGACGTCACCCAGCGCCAGCGGCGTGCTGCTCAACACATCGGCCTTGTTGGCGACAATCGTCATGGCATCGCCGAACTGGTTGCCCGCATCCGTCAGCACGACATCGCCATCGATCGCCTTGAAGGCCGACTTGCCGCCGATATCGAGCGCCGCCAGCTGCACGATACCCTTGTCGCCGGCAGCTTCGAGGTCACGCGTGACGGTCACGTGATCCAGCGTCAGCAAGTCACTGGTGGTGAGCTTCGCGTCATCGGCCAGCAAGGTGCCGATCGCCAGCGCGCTGGCCGCTTTCAGCTCGACCCAGGCCGCGCTCGCATTGACGGTGTTGCTGAAGCTGTTGGCCGCATCGGTCAGCACGACGCGACCGGTGCCGGCCTGCAGGTCGGTAGTCCCGGTCACGGTCACGCCACCGGCCTGCTGGCTGAGGTTGCCGTCATGGGTGTTGACCGTCAGCGTGCCCGGCGCATTGGCGGTGCCGACCGTGCCGGTGCCGAGGGTCAGGTCGCCATGGCTGCTCACGTCCAGCACTTGCGCGATGGCGAGGTTGCCGAGCACCAGCGCATTGCTGTCATTGATGGTCGCGCTGGCCGCCGACACCGACACCGCACCACCAAAATCATTGTTTGCATTGGCGAGCGTCACGCTGCCGGTGCCGGCATTGAAGCCGGCGGTGCCACTCACCTCGAGCAAGCCGCTCTGCGACACCGCGCCACCGTTGGTCGTCACCTGCAGGTTGCCGACAACATCGGTCGCACCGAGGCTGACATCGCCGTTGCTGTTGGCCAGCGTCAGATTGCCGGTGACATGGGTCGCGCCCAGTGTCAGGTTACCGGTGTTGGCGATCGAGGTCGTGCCGGCGTCCAGCACCAGCGTGCCGCCAATGCTGTTGGCCGCATTGCTCAGCGTGACCGCACCGGTGCCGGCATTGATCGTGGTATTGCCGCTCAGGGTCAGTACGCCGGTCTGCGAGACCGCGCCGTTGCCGGTGACGATGGTGGTCTGGTTCTGCACCTGTGCCGTGCCCAGGCTCAGGTCACCGCCGCCGGTGTTCAGGTTCAGCGAGTTCGACTGCACGTCGGCCAGTGTGACATTGCCGGTCGCCGCAACGGTCAGCGCCTGGGTCGCGCGCACGGTACCAACGTTCAACGCGCCGCTGTCCGTCAGGCTGACCGCAGCACCGTCTGCGTTCACCGCTGCCTGGAAGTTGTTGTTGGCATTGGCCAGAATGATGTCAGCCTCGCCGCTGCCCGGGCCACCGCTGTTCGCCTCGAACGTCGCCGCAGCGCCGGCGTTGATGACGGTGTTGGCGTCCTGCGTGATCGTACCGCGATCGCTGCGCACGTCCAGCGTGCCGGTGGTCGTGACCGCACCCAGCACCAGGCCGCCGCTACCGTCGACCACGCTGGCATTGGCCGCGCTGATCGTCAGCACGCCGCCGAAGTCGTTGCCGGCATTGGCCAGCGTCACATTGCCGGCTGCCGAGGTGATGCTGGTCGTGCCGCTCGCCACCACGGCGCCGGTCTGCGTGATGTTGCCGGCTGCGTTGACGGTCAGCGGGCCGGTCGCGGCGACGCTGCCCAACGCCAGCGTTCCGACGGCATCGCGCACGTCCACGCTGGCCCAGCTGCCCTGATTGGCCGTGTCAAAGCTCACCGAGCCGCCAAAGTCATTGCCTGCATTGGCCACCGCAGCCAGCTGGCCGGTTGCGGTGTGCGCAGTGAACACCGTATTGCCATCCACGGTCATCACGCTGCCGGCGCGCTGCGACAGGCCACCGGTGCCGCCCGAACCGGTACTCACGCTCAGGTTGCCGCCTACATCCAGATCACCCAACTGCTGCGCACCGGCGTTCGCGATCGTGACATTGCCTGCGGCATGGATGAAGTCGAAGACCAGGCCGGTGGTCGTCACCTGCAGCGAGGCCAGCAGCGCCTGTGCGCCGACATCGTCGGCGAAGCTGGTCTGGCCGGCGTCGGTGATCGTCAGCGCGACAGCGCCATCGAGCGTGGACTGGAACGCGATGTTGTTGCCCGACAGTGTCGTGGTCGCACCCAGTGTGACCGCATCGTTGTAGGTCTGGCCGGCAGTGGTCGTGACCGCGCCGCCATTGATCGTGGTGCCATTCGCCGAGCTGATCGTCAGGCTGGTCAGCGGCGTGCCACCACCGGCTGCGCTGCCGATCGCGCCATCGATCGCGGTTGCGCCACTGTCGGCAATCGTCAGGATCCTGGCACCATTGACGGTCGCGCCCAGCGTGATGCCATTACCGGTCAGCGTGGTATTGGCGCCCAGGGTGATGGCGCTGTTGAAGGTCTGGCCGGCGGTCGTCCTCATCACGCTGCCGTTCAGCACGGTGCCGGTACCCGA
>JACCDQ011038226.1_pt1 | contig 15618 bp, 17 predicted proteins | sample 7446031 | NCBI WGS metagenome assembly JACCDQ01 (sample SAMN15323442, study PRJNA562643) | freshwater metagenome | isolation source: river surface water | place: USA:Blue River Watershed | collected 2017-08-17
ACCTTGACGTCCTCGCCGGCGGACGACGGAAGCGGCAGGCAGGCGGCCAGGGCAAGGGCGACGGCGGCACGGGGACGAAAGAGCAGGGGAGTCATGGCGGGCACGGTTTCAAGATGAATTGGACTTTATTTTGATTCGCAAAACGAACCGGCAGGTCTGCGAGGGAGTGCCGGAAAGGGAAATTAGTTTGGCTATATTTTGGTCGGAGTTTAGTTTGCTTTATTTCGGCCGTCAAATCGCGTAATTTGATGCTTTGCAAAAAACTCTGTCTTGACAGGAATCCATGGAAAAACCCCGGACATCAGAACAGCCGCTGACGCTCGAAGCCGAGCTGACGCTGCGTGTCGGCGACACGCTGCTTGCGAACGCCAAGCGGATAGAGCTGCTGAGGCAGATCGGCGTCACCGAGAACCTGACGCGCGCCGCGCAGATCGCCGGCTACAGCTACAAGGGCGCGTGGGACACCATCGAGCAGATGACGCAGCTGACCGGCAGCAGCCTGCTGGAACGACATGCGGGCGGCAAGGGCGGCGGACGCACGTGCCTCACCGAGCGCGGCAAGCAGCTGCTGAAGAACTTCACGCTGATCCAGGGAGAGCATGCGCGCTTCATCGCTCGCCTGAACCGGATCGCGAACGGGCTCGAGGCGGACTATGCGGCGCAGCCTGCGGTCGCGATGAAGACGAGTGCGCGCAACCAGTTCGGCGGCGTCATCGTGTCGATGCTGCAGGGTCCCGTCAATGATGAAGTCGTGCTGATGCTCGACGGCGGCCTGATGCTGACTGCATCGATCACGCACGAGAGCGTGCGCGAGCTGGCGCTCGACATTGGCGCGAAGGTGTATGCGCTGGTGAAGGCTTCGTCGATTCGCTTGCATGAAGCCGGCGCCATGCTGCCGTCATCGGCCCGTAATCTGTTTGCCTGTACCGTCGGCGTGCTCACCGCAGGCGAGAGCCACACCGAGGCATCGCTGTCACTCGAGAGCGGGATGACATGGGTCTGCACCATGACGAACCATCGTGCACAAGCGTTGAACCTGCGCCCTGCCGCAGCGCTGCTGTGCGAGATCGAACCATCGAATGTGATTCTCGCCGTCGCGAGCTGATACCCAATTTTTGGCGCCTAGCACGATGAGGAAAAGTAAGTCAATAGAAGTTGAGCGATGTGCATGTTTATCGCTGCTAATGTTCCTTGATCGAACTCATGAAACAACTAGTTTGCAGGAATAAACAAAAATTTTTGCTCTAGTATCGCCTGCATATTCCGTTGCATTGCAGCGGGTTCATCCAAGGGGAAACGCATGCAGACGCTACAAAAAATCAGCAGTGATTTCGTTGATCCGCGCAGTCTCGTTGAAGTCAACAAGGTCTCCAAACTTCCCGACAATTTCCCTCGCCTGTGGTCCACCGTGGACCAGATCTACCAGATCCTGAAGATCGATGCGGAGGATGCGCCCACCAGCGATGCCTATCGCTTCCAGCACATAAAATCCCGAACCGGCGCGCGCGTGTACTCCGCCGGCGATCGCTGCGATGCGATCTTCATCGTCTACGCCGGCTTCCTGAAGACCTCGTGGGTCGACAAGTACGGCAACGAGAAGATTCTCGATTTCCCGATGAAGGGTGATGTGGTCGGATTCGACGGCATCGAATCGAAGCAGTTCAAGAACACGCTGGTGGCCTTGTCCGACATCGAACTGATCGTCGTGCCGATGGATTTCTTCTATTCGAATTCGAGCAATGCCTATGGCTTCCGCCGTCGCATCCTCGAACTGATGAGCAATGCGCTGATCGCGGGCCAGAAGGTCGAGTACATGATGGGCACGCTGCCGGCCGAGGCCCGGGTCGCGAAGTTCCTGCTCTCCATCTCGCAGAAATTCCGCGCGATGGGTTTCTCCGACAAGTCCTTCCACCTGCGAATGACGCGCGAGGACATCGGCAGCTACCTCGGCCTTACGCTCGAGACCGTCAGCCGCACGCTGTCGGGCTTCTCGCGCTGCGGTTTCATCCGGGTCGACCAGAAGTTCATCGAGATCGTTGATGTCGAAGGACTGCGGCTGCTGCGACGCCTGCCTGCGCTCAAGCGCTAGGCCCCCTCCGGGCTCCGGCTTTACAATAGCGCGGTCGCGGACAGGCCGCGACCGCCGACCACCGACCGGAGCCCTCCATGTCCGACGAAGCCAAGGTATTTCGTGGCGACAGCGCGCCCGAATCTGCGCAGGTCGCCTCGTTCAGCCAGACCGCGCCGCGCGCACCTGTCCCTTCATTCGCCCCGACGGTGGCCGAAGCCCCGGCCGAGTCCGTCTTGCCTGCGCCACCACAGCCCGCGCAAGCCACGCCAACTGCTCCGCCCCCGCTTGATTTTCAGGTCGAGCAGATCGAACGCTGGCATGCGCCCGACGCGGTGACCCGGCGGCTGGCGCAATTGGCCGCGGTCGCGCACGATACCGCGCACCAGCTCGACGAGCAGGCGCAGCAGGCCGAGCTCATCGCGAAGCGGATGAAGTCGCTTTGAGGCGGCCGCACCGACCCCTGATAACAACAACACCCAATCCCGCAAGGCACTCATGGATGCGAAACAAATCGCGCGCTACTTAGGCGCACTGTCAATCGAAGAGCGCGTACTCATCATCAAATGCCTGCTTGATGCCGGTCCGAACGGTTTGCAGATGCTCGACATCGCAGCCGCCACCGAACTCGGCGCGGCAGGCGTATTCAAGCAGCTGGAGTCGCTGGCCGGCCTGGAAATGGTGCTGGTGAAATCGGTCGACAACAGCAAGTTCTACATCGCCAATACCCGCCAGCTCAACGAAGTGTTCGAATGGATGTACCACCACTACGGCCCGGGCTACCACGCGAAGCCGGCGGAGCAGCAGGCACAGGAAGCGCAGGCGCAGTCGTGATCGACGTTCCTCTGCTCGAACCCAACGACGAATCGGATCCGACCGAAAAGCAGGCGGCCGCCCGCAAGACGACGCTGGTGAGCGCCGTCGTCAATACCCTGCTGTCGTCAGCCCAGGTATTGACCGGCGTCGTGGCCGGGTCGGCCGGCCTGGTGGCCGATGGCATCCATTCGCTGTCCGACCTGTTTGCCGATGCCGTCGTGCTGCTCGCGAACCATCACAGCCACAAGGCGGCCGACGATGACCATCATTACGGCCACCATCGCTACGAGACGGCGGCCTCGCTGTTCCTCGGGCTGTCGATGCTGGCCGTCGGCGTCGGCATGGCGTGGACGGCTGCCGGCAAGGTGATGGCGCCATCGGGCTCTGGCGTGCAGCCGCTCGCGCTGTATGCGGCGCTGGCCGCGCTGGTGGCGAAGGAGGGCCTGTTCCGCTACATGCTCGCTACCGCAAAGCGGGTGCGCTCGTCCATGCTGGTCGCGAACGCCTGGCATGCGCGCTCGGACGCCGCATCGTCGCTGGTCGTGGCGATTGGCATCGGCGGCTCGCTCGCCGGCTATCCGGTGCTCGATACCCTCGGCGCGCTGGTGGTCGGCCTGATGGTGTTCAAGGCCGGCTGGGGCTTTGCGTGGGACGCGCTGCACGACCTGATGGACCGAGCGGTGTCGGATGACGTGAACCAGAAAATCCGCGAGCTCATCGTCGGCACGGAAGGCGTGCGCGGACTGCACGACCTGCGCACGCGCAAGATGGGCGACATGATCGTCGTCGACGTCCATATCGAAGTCGATGGCAACGCCACCGTGCGCGAAGGGCATGACATCGCGTACAACGCGGCCAGCCGCGTGAAGTCGACGCTGCCGGTACTGGATGTGATGACCCACCTCGACCCGGTATGACGATGCGCGCGCTCAGCCTGCTGGTGCTCGTCGCTGCCCTCGGCGGTTGCGGCCTGATCAGCGGGCAGTCGGTGTACGAGGGCGCGCGCGCGACGCAGAAGGCCCGCACGACCGGTACCGAGCCGCAGCCGCGCGAATTGCCGCCTTACGACGAGTACGAGCGCGAACGGGCGAAGGCCAGCCGCTGACCATGTCCGATCCCCGCGTCTTCTTCGCCGCCGAACGTACCTTGCTGGCGTGGATACGCTCGGCGGTCACGCTGATGGCGCTGGGGTTTGTCGTTGCGCGTTTCGGGCTGTTCCTGTCGCTGCTGGGCCTGCAGCGCGGCGTGCAGGGCGGGACGCCGCATGCCGCCGGCGACCATCGCCTGTCCGCAGTCATCGGCGTCGCGCTGATGCTGTCGTCGGCCGCGGTGCTGCTGCTGGCACTGTGGAACCACCTGCATTTCATCCGCACGCTGCCGCCCGCCGACGTGCCCGTGCAGCCGGCGCGCTGGCTGCCGGTCGTGCTGTCGCTCCTGCTGGTCGGCTGCGCGATTCTGCTGGCGGCCTACGTGGGCCTGAGCTGATCGGGGCGGCCTGTACGCGGAACGGCCACCGGCCTCCCTCAGAAATTCTTTGACAGCCTGACACCACCGTACTGGTTCCTCGCCGGCGGGTCGACTTCGGTCCAGACTTGCGTGGATTTCAGTTCGCCGCTGAGCCACCATCCGCCGACCAGCAGGTAGCGGGTCGACAGCGACAGCGAAGCAGAGCGGTCGTGCCGCAGCATTTCGGCTGCTCCTGCGCTGCCATAGGCAGAATCCTTCAGGCTGCTGGCCAGCGACCACCGCCAGCCGTTGCGCAGCCAGGCGTCGACGCTGGCGTAAGTCTCGGCGGTGCTGTTGTCTTCCAGCGCGTCACTCTCGCGCGCCTGCTTCAGGCCCGCAGTCAGCGACCAGCGGTCACTGAAGCGATGCCGCCAGCTCACTGACGCAGTGCGCTTGCGGCTCACTGTGTTGGCTTCGCTGCGCGTGCTGACCGCGGCCTCCAGCCGCACCCGGTCATTCGGCCCCAGCGCTACCGTCATCCGCGGCGTGCCACCGTTCCACACCGATTCCGCACCAAGGCTCGATGCGTCGCGGCCGGCGTTCAGGCGCAGGCTCATTTCGGTATCGCCCAGCTTGACTTGCGGTCCCGTCGACAGGCTGAGCGACTGCACGCGCACCGGATAAGGCTGGTCGATGCGGGCCCGGCTGAGGCTGGTCGTCGTCAGCCATTGCAGGCCGGGCCGCAGCGGCAGCGCACGTTCTCCCGAGAGCCGGTTTTCCCGCTTCTCGCCGGGCAGCGCAAGGCTCTGCACCGAGTAAGTCGACGGCAGCAGGTCGTAGACCGACGGCGACAGGCCGTTGGCCATGACGGGTGCGCAGACCGCCAGCGCCAGCATGGCAACGGAACAAGGGTGTTGAAGCAGTCGAGCTCCGACGATGGGCGACATCGGTGTCACGGGATGATGGGGGCGCACGCAGTTTACCGCGCGAAGGTGCTTGAAGGATTGGCATCTTTCGCAAGAACTCAATTCTTCGTCCCCGCTGCCGTTAACGGGGCGGAGATCCCTTTTTCATTCGAACCACAGGAGTCCGGCCCAATGACCGACGCCACCGCATCCCGTCGCCCGCCCCGCTGGGGCATAGGCGCACGCCTGACCCTGATGACTTTCGCGCTGGTCGGGCTGGTGCTGTTTTTGCTGATCGCCGGTATCGGCTACTCGACCTCACGGCTGCTCGAGGAGCGGGCCGTCACGCATGTCGAGACCGATGCGACGTCGGTCGTGAGCATGGTTCAGATGTTCAACCAGGCGGCGGTCAGTTCGGTGCTGCGTTTCTCGCGCATCTTCGGCGCAGGCTTTTCCGGCGACTTTTCCGTCGATGCCGCGCACACGGTCGAGGTCGGCGGCCGCGCAACGCCATCGCTGCGCAGCGGTGGTACGGTGCTCAACGGCGATTTTGGCGTGCCGGACCGTTTTACCGAGAAGACCGGCGTGCCGGCGACGATCTTCGTGCGCAGCGGGGACGATTTCATCCGCATTTCGACGTCGGTGAAAAAGGAGAACGGCGAGCGCGCAGTGGGCACGGTGCTGGACCACGCGAACCCCGCGCATGCCGAACTGACCGCCGGCCGCTCCTACCAGGGGATCGCCCAGCTCTTCGGCAAGCAGGTGATCACCTCTTATCGCCCCGTGCATGATGCGAGCGGCAAGGTGATCGGCGCGCTGTATGTCGGCGTCGATATCAGCGACGACATGGCGGTGCTGAAGCAGAAGATCGCGTCATTGAAGGTCGGCGAGACCGGCTATTTCTTCGTGCTCGACAGCCGCGAGGGCAAGGATCGCGGCAAGCTGCTGATCCATCCGGCCAAGGAGGGCCAGAACATACTCGACGCAAAGGACAGCGACGGCCGACCCTTCATCCGCGAGATGCTCGAACGGCGCGAAGGCGTGATCCGCTACCCATGGATCAACAAGGAAAAAGGCGAGACCTCGGCGCGCGAGAAGGTCGTGGCCTTCCGCGAATTCCGCGACTGGGGCTGGCTGGTAGCCGGCGGCGCGTATACCGAGGAAATCAACAGCGAATTCATCCGTCTGCGCAATCTGTATCTCGGCGCGGTGTTCGCAGCGCTGGCGCTGGTGGCGGGCCTGCTGTACGTGGTGATCCGGCGCACGGTGGCGCAGCCGCTGCACGAGGCCAGCCTGCTGGCGCAGCGGATGGCGACCGGCGACCTGAGCGGCCGCATGGATGCGCGCCGCACCGACGAGATCGGCGAGCTGATCGCCGCGATGAACGGCATCAGCGACGGGCTGTCTGCCGTGGTGCGCAAGGTGCGCGAGGGCTGCGACCAGATCGCGACCGCGTCCACGCAGATCGCCGCCGGCAACCGCGACCTGTCGGCGCGCACCGAGCAGCAGGCGGCCAGCGTCGAGGAGACCGCGTCGTCGATGGAGGAACTGACCTCGACCGTGCGGCAGAATGCGGACAACGCGGGGCAGGCCAACCAGCTGTCGGCATCGGCTTCCCAGCTGGCATCGGAAGGCAGCACGATGGTGGGGCGCGTGGTGCAGACGATGGATGCGATCGCTGCCTCGTCCACGCGCGTAGGCGACATCGTCGGCGTGATCGACGGCATCGCCTTCCAGACCAACATCCTCGCGCTGAATGCGGCGGTCGAGGCCGCGCGGGCCGGCGAGCAGGGACGCGGTTTTGCGGTGGTGGCTTCCGAGGTGCGCAGCCTCGCGCAACGCAGCGCATCGGCTGCCAAGGAAATCAAGGCACTCATCGAGGAATCCTCGGGACGCATTGGCGACGGGAGTGTGCTGGCAACGGAAGCCGGCGCGATGATGCAGCGCGTGATGCAGGGCGTCGGCCAGGTGTCCGACATCATCGGCGAGATCAGCGCCGCCAGCCGCGAGCAGAGCGCCGGCATCGACCAGGTCAATCTTGCGATCTCGCACATCGACCAGGGAACGCAGCAGAACGCGGCGCTGGTCGAGCAGGCGGCCGCGGCGGCCGACAGCCTTGCACAGCAGGCCGACGCCTTGCTGGCGTCGGTGCAGGCGTTCCGCGTCTAGCCGCGCGGGCTCAGCGGCACTCGGCGTCGAATTTCTCCGCGGCCCGCCGCAGCCGCACGCGTGCCTTCTCGGCCTTGTCCAGCGTGGCGATGCGCAAGTCTTCCTCGCGCCATTTCAGCTGCAGCGACAGCGAGCGGCATTTGCGTTCGCGCGCCGCAGCGCCGCGCGCGGCGAGGTCCCGGATCTGCTGATCCTGGCGCTCGCGTTGTTCGCGCAGCTTCTGCAGGCGGCTGGCTTCAGCGCGTTCGCGCCGCAGGCTGTCATCGCTGTCACGCTGCGGTGCCGGCTGCGGATCAACATCGAGCTTGCGCCCTTCGCAGGGCAGGTCGGTATAGACAGGCTGGCCGTGCTGCTCGCAGCGATACACGGCGGAAGCGGACAGCGGCAGCAGCGCCGCGACGACAAACACGAATTTCATGCGGACTCCCGGGACGTTGGAATCCGAAGCGGATCGCTACACGACCTTCCCCGGATTCATCAGGTTCAGCGGGTCTAGCGCCCGCTTGATGGCCATCATCATGTCCATCTCGGTCCCGGATTTGTAGCGGCGGATCTCGTCGCGCTTGAGCGCGCCGAGCCCGTGTTCTGCGGAGATCGATCCGCCGTGGCGGTGCACGCTGTCGTGCACCAGCCGGTTGACTGCGGGCTGCTGCTGCAGGAATTCCTCGTCGGGCTGGCCGGCCGGCGCCGACACGTTGTAGTGCAGGTTGCCGTCGCCGAGGTGGCCGAAAGTCACCAGACGGCAGCCGGGGAAATGCCGCTGCAGTTCGTCGTCGGTGCTCGCGATGAAATCGGCGATGCGCGAGATCGGCAGCGATATGTCGTGCTTGATGTTCTTGCCTTCGGCCGCCTGCGCTTCCGAGATGCGCTCGCGCAGCGCCCACAGCGCGGACGACTGCGACAGCGAACTGGCCACGGCGGCGTCGCGCACCAGCGTGCGTTCGAAGGCGGCAGTGGCCAGCGACTCGAGCAGCGCGGTCGCATGCGCCTCCGACTCGGCGTCCGATATCTCCAGCAGCACGTACTGCGGATGGCGCGCTGCAAAGGGCGAATGCAGCGCAGGGAAGTGTTTCTCGACCAGCTGCAGGCAGACCTCCGAGACCAGCTCGAAAGCCGTCAGCGACGCATCGCAGCGCTTGCGTGCCAGCGCGAGCAGCTCGAGCGCCGCCTGCGACGAATCGAGCGCGAACAATGCCGTCACGCGCGCCGCCGGCTGCGCGAACAGTTTCACCACCGCTGCGGTGATGATGCCCAGCGTTCCTTCCGCACCGATGAACAGGTCGCGCAGGTCATAGCCGGTGTTGTCCTTGCGCAGTCCGCGCAAGCCGTTCCAGATCTCGCCGCCAGCCGTCACCACTTCGAGGCCGAGCGTCAGTTCGCGCGTGTTCCCGTAGCGGAGCACGGCGGTGCCGCCGGCATTGGTCGACAGGTTGCCGCCCAGCGTGCAGCTGCCTTCGGACGCCAGCGACAGCGGGAACAGCCGGCCCGCGGCCGCGGCTGCCTCCTGCACCTGCTGCAGCGCGCAGCCGGCCTCGGCGGTCAGCGTGTCATTGATGGCGTCGACTTCGCGGATGCGCTTCATCCGGGCCAGCGACAGCACCACCGCATCGCCGCTGGCGTCGGGCACGCTGCCCAGCACCAGTCCGGTGTTGCCGCCCTGCGGCACGATGGGTACGTGATGCTGTACGCACAGCCTGACCAGCGCGGCGACTTCATCGGTCGAGCCGGGCCGCAGCACCGCCCGCGCACGGCCGGTGAAGCGACGCCGCCAGTCGGTGAGATAGCCGGCCATGTCATCGCCGGCGAGCACGTTCGCGTCGCCGACGACCTGCGCGCAGCTGCCGACGAAGTCAGTGCTCATGACCTTCGGCAGCGCGCTGTATCGCCTCGCGCGCGATCCGCTTCGCTTCCTGCTTGTACGGGCGCAGGAAGAAAATCGCGCAGAAGAAGTAGACGGACGACAGCACGATCTCGGCGAACGCCAGCCATTGCGACGGCCCGCGCTCGCTCCATGCGCGCACCACGCCCTCGGTGAAATACAGCAGGATCATCATCGACGCCCACTGCATCGTGTAGATGTTGCGCTTGAGCGTGCCGGGCAGCGGCGCCAGCAGCGGCAGCGCTTTGAGCACCATCCACGAGCCGCCGGGGCGCAGCGGCGCGAGCGTCAGTTCCCACAGCACGCACAGCAGGATCAGCAGCACGAGGCTGCTGGCGGCAGTGCGGTGCAGTCGTTGCAGCGACGGAGTGAGTTCCATGGTCTAGTTCCGGTGCAGTCGTTGCGCGGTCTGGGCGAGCCGTTTGCCTAGCGCGATCGCCAGCGTGCGCGTGTCTTCGTGCAAGGCGATGTCGCCATTCACGCCGGACCAGTGGGTGGCGCCGTAAGGCGAGCCGCCGGCAGGCGTGCTCATCAACGAGGGTTCGGTGTAAGGCAGCCCGACGATCAGCATGCCGTGATGCAGCAGCGGCAGCATCATCGACAGCAGTGTGGTTTCCTGTCCGCCATGCAGGCTGCCGGTCGACGTGAACACGCAGGCCGGCTTGCCGGCGAGCGCTCCGGACAGCCATTGCGCGCTGCTGCCATCGAGGAAATATTTCATTGGCGCCGCCATGTTGCCGAAGCGTGTGGGCGAGCCGAGCGCGAGGCCCGCGCATTCTTCGAGGTCGGACAGGTCGGCATACGGCGCGCCCGATGCGGGCACGGCCGGCTCGCTGGCCTCGGTCACCGTCGATACGGCAGGCACGGTGCGCAGCACCGCCTCGCAGCCGCGTACGCTCTCCACACCTTGCGCGATCAGCTCCGCGAGCTTGCGCGTGGCGCCGTGGCGCGAGTAGTACAGCACGAGGATCTTCAGCAGGGGGGAAGTCATGGCTTGCTATTATAGGGGCCTCTCATCATTCCCCGGACAGCAGGCCGCGTCCCGGGGACTTTCACTCTCAGACGATTTTTCAGGAAACACGGCGAAGCCCCGCAGATGACCCCGCGCTCCCCCCATCCGACCGGCCGCTGGACCGGCGCGCACCTGCGCGACCTCTGGCATTTCGTGCTGCGCCGGCTGCGCGAGGAACGCCTGTTCGAAGTCGCCGGCAGCCTGACCTATACGTCGGTGCTGGCGCTGGTGCCGGTGCTGACGATTGCCTTCGCGATCTTCACCACCTTCCCGCTGTTCACCACATTCCGCGATTCGCTCGAAGCGTATTTCGTGCAGTCGCTGATGCCCAAGGGCATAGCGAACACGATACTCGACTACCTGACCCAGTTCGCGTCGAAGGCGAGCCGGCTGTCGGCACTGGGCGCGATCTTCCTGATCGTGACAGCGGTGATGATGTTCGGCACCGTCGATCGCACGCTGAACCGCATCTGGCGCGTGCGCGAATCGCGGCCTTTCCTGCAGAGCCTGGTCGTCTACTGGGCGCTGATGACCTTCGGGCCACTGCTGATCGGCGCGTCGCTGACGGCAGCTTCCGAATTCCTGCCATTGCTCGGCGGTGCGCCGCGCGGTGCGTCGATGCTGCGCAGCGCGTTCACGCTGCTGCTGTCCTTGTCGCTGTCGACGCTGGCCTTCGCGCTGCTGTACCAGACGGTGCCGAACCGTTTCATCGACTGGCGCGAAGCCGTGGTCGGCGGGCTGGTGGCCGCGATTGCGTTCGAGACCACGCGGCGCCTGTTTGCGTTTTCGATCAATATCGGCGGCGGCTATCGCGCGATCTATGGCGCGCTGGCGGCGATACCGATCTTCCTGATCTGGGTCTATCTGTTCTGGCTCATCACGCTGCTCGGTGCCGTGGTGGCGGCCGCGCTGCCCGTGATGCGCTACGAGCGCTGGTGGCACCGTGCTGCGCCGGGCAGCGAATTCCTCGACGCGGTGGCGGTGCTGAGGGTGCTGTTCGATGCGCGTGAAGGCAATGGGGCGGTCGACGTGCTGAAGATCCGTGAAATGACGCACCTCGGCTTCGAGGAATCCGACAGCCTGCTGCAGCGCATGCTCGACGCCGGCTGGGTCGGCCGCCTGCGCACGCTGCGTTCGCCCGGACTGAGGCTGCGCCGCCGCACGCAGGCACAAAAGGAGCGCTGGACGCTGCTGGCGAACCCGGACAAGCTGACGCTGGCCGAGGTCTATCGGCTGTTCGCGTTCATGCCGATGCCGGGCTCGCCGCTGTCGGACCGCGTCGCCCAGGCCATTGGCCGCGACCTCAGCCTGCCGGTCGCCCGTTATTTCACCGACGCGGACGCGAACCGGAACAGCGTGTCGAGCACCTGATCAGGCTGCTCGGCCATCAGCGCATGGCCGCAGGATTCCAGCAATACGGTCTGCGCCTGCTTCATCTTTGACGATAGCATCGCGGCCGCCTTCGGCACCGTCATCACGTCGCGTCGTGCGAGCAGGAACAGGGCGGGACAGGACAGCGATTCCGCCGCCTGCTCGCCGTTCGCATACGCATTGCAGGCCGAGAAGTCGTTGAAGAACACCTGATGCGGATTGCGCCGCGTGATGTGCTGCATCAGCCGCCGACTGCCGTTCGGCACATAGAAGCCCGGCCCGGGCGCCGACGGTTTCTGCGCGATCGACGAATGCGACCAGATGCTGACCATGTCGATGGCGACCGGTTCGCGTTCCTGCGCAGTCTGCAGCAATGCTGGCGACACGGCCATCGGGTAGGCGGTGCCGACCAGCGCCACACCGGCCACCTGCGCGGGCGCGCGCGACGCTGCTTCGAGCGCGATCAGGGAGCCCATGCTGTGGCCGACCAGTACCGCACGCTTCACCCGGGCCTTGTCCAGCAGCACGTTGACCCAGTCGGCCATCGCCTCGACACTGGCAAGCGCCTCGCCGCCGCTGCGACCGTGCCCGGGCAGGTCGACCGCGAGCACCGAAAACCCGTGGTGCGCGAAATAGCGGGTCTGCAGTCCCCACACGGAATGGTCGTTCTGTGCGCCGTGGATGAAGACGGCGGTCGGCAATTCGGGATTGAAGGCTTTGCCGCCGGTGTACGCGTATGCGCGCTGTCCGTTCAGTTCGAATTCCATCTCATGCTCCCTTCTGCGCAGCCTTCAGCCCGCGCTTGAGGTCGTCGACCAGGTCGTCTGCATCCTCGAGGCCGATTGACAGCCGCATCGTGCCTTCGGTGATACCCGACGCCGCCAGCTGTGCAGTCGGCACGCGGAAGTGCGTGGTCGAGGCCGGATGGATCACCAAGGATTTTGCATCGCCGACGTTCGCGAGGTGTGAGAACAGCTGCAGCGATTCGACGAAACGGCGGCCGGCCGCGCGGTCGCCCTTGAGCGCAAACGAGAACACCGCGCCGCATCCCTTGGGCAGCAGGCGCTGTGCGAGCTGGTGATCGGGATGCGACGGCAGTTCCGGATACGATACCGATTCAATCGCCGGATGCGACGCGAGGAACTCGACCACCTTGCGCGCGTTGGCGACATGCTTGTCCATCCGCAGCGACAGCGTCTCCATTCCCTGCAGGATCGTGAACGCGTTGTACGGGCTCATCACCGCGCCGAAATCGCGCAGGCCCTCGCGGCGCGCGCGCAGCGCGAACGGCGCGACCGACGATTCCTCGGCGAACACCATGCCGTGGAAGCCGTCGTACGGCTCGCACAGTTCGGCGAAACGGCCGGTTTTTTCGTAGGCCTGCTGCCAGTCGAAGGTGCCGCCGTCGACCAGCAGTCCGCCGACCGCCGTGCCGTGCCCGCAGAGGAACTTCGTGGCCGAATGAAAGACGAGGTCGGCACCGTGATCAAAAGGTTTCAGCAGGTAGGGTGTGGTGAAGGTCGAGTCGACCATCAGCGGCAGGTGATGCTCATGCGCGATGGCGGCGACCTTCTCGATATCAAGCACGTCCAGTCCCGGATTGCCGAGCGTTTCCGCAAACAGCACCTTGGTGTTGGGACGGATATTTTCCCGCCAGGCGGCGAGGTCGCGCGGATCGATGAAGGTCGTTTCGATGCCGAAGCGCTTCATCGTGTAGCCGAGCAGGTTTTGCGAGCCGCCGTACAGCGCGCGCGATGCCAGCACATGCGAGCCGGCGCCGGCAATGGTCGCGAGGCCCAGATGCAGCGCCGCCTGTCCGCTGGCGACCGCGAGGCCGGCCACGCCCCCTTCAAGCGCGGCAATGCGTTCCTCGAGCACCGCGGTGGTCGGGTTGGAGATGCGCGAATACACATGGCCCGAGCGCTCCATGTTGAACAGCGAGGCCGCGTGGTCGGAATCGCGGAACACGAACGAAGTGGACAAATAAATCGGCGTCGCGCGCGCGCCGGTGGCCGGATCGGGCGCGCCGCCGGCATGCAGGGACAGGGTGTCAAACCCCGGGAATCTGGGCTCGCTCATGCGGGCAGTCTCCTTGTTCGTGTCGTGTCGGAATGTCCATTATAGGGGCGCGGCTCTGGCTTTTTTGGCATGCCTCGGCTACATTGAACCGGCTGGGGGACAGAAGAAAACCACGGAGGTTCAGATGAAGGTCTAGTAGATACTCAAGGTCAAGGGCAATATCCTGTACACCGCGACGCCGGATACGCCGCTGCTGGATGCGATCCGCACGATGTCCGAGCGCGACGTCGGTTCGCTGGTCGTAATGAAAGAGGGCAAGGTCTGCGGGCTGCTCAGCTTCCGCGAAGTGATGAATGCGGTCGATACCGGCACCGGATCGCTGGGGCAGGGCACGGTCGGGCAGCACATGGCGACCAGCATCATGACCATCACGCCCGATACCGACATCAATGAAATCCGCCGCCTGATGCTCGAGCGCCATGCGCGCTACGTTCCGGTGATCGATACCGATGGCACGCTGATGGGCGTGATGTCCTTCTACGATGTTGCGAAGGCCGTGCTGGAAGCGCAGACCTTCGAGAACAAGATGCTGAAGGCTTACATCCGCGACTGGCCGGCGGAGACGGAGGAGTGAGGGTTCGTTCTCTCGCCTTGAATCTGGCCGGTGGTTGATTGTCGAAGGGTCCCGGCTTTCGCCGGGACGACAGTTTTGAGGGGCAACAGCTTCAAAATGCGTCGTCCCGGCGAAAGCCGGGACCCAGGTGCTTGATGGCCACCGAAAACATAAACCGTAAAAATGCATTCATCCCCGTCCGGCCAATTCACCCTCCTGACCCAGCGCCGCTTCGCCCCGTTCTTCGGCGCTCAATTCCTCGGCGCCTTCAACGACAACCTGTTCAAGACGGCATTGGTCACCGCGATCACCTATGACGCGGCATCGTGGACCGACCTGAACGTCGGTCTGCTGAACAACCTGATCGCCGGCCTGTTCATCCTGCCTTTCGTGCTGGCCTCCGCGACAGCCGGACAGCTTGCGGACAAGTTCGACAAGGCGCGCGTGATGCGCGCGGTGAAGCTGATGGAAATCGCCATCATGGCCGTTGCTGCGGTCGGCTGGGCCACGCACCAGCTGTGGCTGCTGGTCGCTGCGGTGGTTGGCATGGGCCTGCATTCGACGATCTTCGGGCCGGTCAAGCATTCCTACCTGCCGCAGCATCTGGCCGAGCAGGAACTCATCGGCGGCAATGGCATGGTGCAGATGGGCACCTTCGTCGGGATACTGACAGGACAGCTCGTCGGTGCGGCGGCGGTGTCCACCGGTGCCGTCGACACCGCGCTGATCGTCGGGCTGACGCTCGGCGTGGCTGCACTCGGCTTCGTGTTCACGCTGCTGGTGCCGCCGTCATTGCCAGCCGCCCCGGAACTGCGGGTCAGCCGCAATCCGTTTCCGGAGATTGCGCGCAACCTGAAGTTCTCGGCGTCGAACCGGCCGGTGTTCATTGCGATGCTTGCGAACTCGTGGTTCTGGTTCTTCGGCGCGATGATCCTCGCGCAATTCCCGGTGTTCGCGCGCGATGTATTGCACGGCACGCCGGGCATCTTCGCGGCACTGCTGACGGCGTTCTCGGTCGGCATCGGCACGGGGTCGCTGCTGTGCGAGCGCCTGTCGGGTCGCCGCATCCACCTCGGGCTGGTGCCGCTGGGCGCACTTGGCCTGACGATTTTCGGCACAGACCTGTACTTCGCCGCGTCCGGATCCATGCCGTCGCTGATGACGGTGGGGGCGCTGTTCATCGACCATTTCCGCGTCATCGCTGACTGCTTCCTGCTCGGTGCTTGCGGCGGCCTGTATGTGGTACCGCTGTTCGCGCTGATCCAGACGCGCTCCGAGCGCAGCCATCTGTCGCGCACGATAGGCGGTATGAACATCCTG
>JACCDQ011887814.1_pt1 | contig 15618 bp, 12 predicted proteins | sample 7446031 | NCBI WGS metagenome assembly JACCDQ01 (sample SAMN15323442, study PRJNA562643) | freshwater metagenome | isolation source: river surface water | place: USA:Blue River Watershed | collected 2017-08-17
CAGCACGACAACGTGGAGACCAGCGGCCCGACCTCGCAGCTCGACGCCTACCGCTACTGCCTGGACCCGAAGTCCGATCACAAGGCCTTCGAGCGGTGGTTCAAGAAGCTCGCCTTCAGCGCCTTGCAGCGCGGGGAGGCCAGCCCGGCCCTGCGCGCCGTTCAGGGCGCGGTCCAGGCCTGCATTCCTGGGGCGCAGGACTTCTTCCATGACACCGAGTACGACGAGCTCACCCTCCGGCTGGACAAAGAGGGGCTGATGCCCTTCAACAGCCTGAGCGACGGCTACCGCAACATGGTCGGCATGGTGGCCGACATTGCCCACCGGGCCGCGCGTCTGAACCCGCACCACGGCGCCGACGCCGCCATCAAGACGACGGGCATCGTGCTGATCGACGAAATCGACCTGCACCTGCATCCCAAGTGGCAGCGCCGTGTGGTCATGGACCTGAAAAAGGCCTTTCCGAACCTGCAGTTCATCGCCTCCACGCATTCGCCCTTTATCCTGCAGTCGCTGGAGCCAGGCGAAGTCATTGATCTCGACCAGACCTTGAGCCTGGAGGACATGGCGGCTCTGCCAACAGGGATTGCAGCGCCGGGTCCGGGTACCCCGTTCAGCAACCGATCGATCGAGGACATCACGGAAGGCGTCATGGGCGTACCGCTGCCGCAACGCGGCCAGCGTTACCAGGACATGTACGACGCGGCCCAGACCTATTACCAGGTCTTGCAGCAGGCGGCCGGCGCGGATGACGCAACACGACAGGAACTGAAAGCCCGTCTGGACGAGTTGTCCGCACCGTTCAGCGACAACGTGGCCTACCATGCGTTTCTGGAAATGGAGCGCCTGGCAGCCGGCTTGGGCAAGTCCCAGCAAAGCAAGGAGGCATGATGCGGCCAGTCGTTCGAGGTGACTGCCCGCAGGACCAGACTGGCCAGGAGCTTCGCTTTGCTGCGTACTCGCAAGCCAGGCGCGAGCTGATCGCCAGGCTTGGCGAATATTGCTCGTACTGCGAAATGCACCTCGATGCCTCGCTGGCTGTCGAGCACGTCAAGCCCAAGCAGCCGCCAGGCTCGGATACGGTGCTGAACGAGCGTGCCCTGGATTGGCACAACTTCCTGCTGGCTTGCACGAACTGCAACTCGGTCAAGGGCAGTCAGGATCTTGATCTTGAAGCCTGTCTCTGGCCCGACCGCGACAACACCTTTCGGGCCTTGGCATATGCCGAGGGCGGCTTGGTCAGCAGCAGGTCCGGATCACAGCAAGCGCTGGCGGATCGCTTGATTGCCCTGGTGGGCTTGGACAGGATGCCGGACACTGCCGCAGCCTCGGATCGCCGCTGGCTGAATCGCCGAGAGGCCTGGGACATGGCTATCCGTGCCCAAGGCCGACTGGAACGCAGCGACAGTGAAGACATGCGGCAGCAGATCGTCGAGACCGCCCAGGCCAACGGCTTCTGGAGTGTCTGGATGACGGTATTCGAGGACGACGCCGACATGCTTGCACGCCTGATCGCAGCCTTCCCCGGCACTTGTTCGGACTGCTTTGATGCTGGGCAGAGTTTTTCGGTGGTACATAGGCCGGGTGGTCTGTGTTGAGTTTCTAAATTAGTTGCAAAAATCATGAGCCTGCTCCGCAAGAACTTCACCCAGGTCTGGGACCAGCTGCGCGCCAAGAAGCCCCAGCTCACGCAGTTCCTGGAGTCGGTTCGTATTCAGAACTTACGTGGGATCACCGACTTGCCGGTCAGCTTTTCCTATCCGGTCACCGTGATCGCAGGGCCGAACGGCTGTGGCAAGTCCACCGTGCTGTTCGCCTGTGCCTGTGCCTACGACGTGCCGGGTGCGCGCGACTACAGCCCAGCGGTGCTGTTTCCCAACCTCAAGGCGCCCGAGCAGCCCGCGGTGTCCGACCATCTGGGCAACACCGAGTTCGAGTATTTCTTTGCCGACCGTGGCGCCAAGCTGGGCATGACCTGGCGCCGCCTCAAGTCCTGGAGCAAGAGCTTCATGGGGCGCAAGGCCGGCAAGCAACCCCAGCGCGAGCTGTACTTGCGCACCCTGGCCAACCTGACCAGTCCATCCGAGGTACGCAGCATCCTGCAAATCGGTAACCAGGCCTTCGGTCAAACCGATCTGGACGCCGACTTGATCGCCTTTGCGCACCGCGTACTGCCCTTCAAGTACCGGGGACTCAAGCTGCTCACGCTCAAGGGCAAGGACTTGCTGTTTGCCGACCGCGTGGACGCTGCAACAGCGTATTCCGAGTTCCACATGTCGGCCGGCGAGCGGGCCTTGCTGCGCATCTCGAAAGACATTTCCCGCCTGCGCGATGCCCTGATCCTGATCGACGAGATCGAGGCAGGCCTGCATCCCTACACCCAGCAGCAGGTGATGCTGGAGCTGCAGCGTCTGGCCTTGCGCAACAACCTGCAGATCATCGTCACCTCGCACAGCCCGGTGGTACTGGAGAGCGTGCCGCCCGAGGGGCGGGTGTTCCTGGAGCGCACGGCTGACAATGTGGTGGTACAGCCGCCCTACCGGGACATCTTCCAGCGGGCTTTTTACGGCCGGCCGCAAGACAGGCTGTCGGTCTTGTGCGAAGACTCGGTCGCCGAGGCGCTGATACTGGGCGTGCTTGACAGGATCAATCCGCTGCTGAACCTGACGCCCGACGACATCACGGTCGGCCGTGACACAGGCAAGAACCAGTTCGCGCAGCATGTGGATGCGCTGGGCAAGTTCAATCTGCTCGACGAGTTCGTCCTCGTGCTTGATGGCGATGCCCGCGCGGTGCTGCCCGACATCACGCAAGCGGCCAGCCGCTACAACCGCGTGATCAGCCCCTTGTTCTTACCGGGTGATGCGCCGCCAGAGGACTGGGTCTATCGGGCCTTGGAGCGGAGTACAGCCGAATACGCCCAGGCACTGGGCGTGCCCAACCTGGCACTGCTACTGGCCAATCTGCGGCAGCAGTTCGACAACGCCACCGACAAGCTGACCAACATCATGAAAGCCCGCTATGCCACCCTTGCCGAGAGCCTGCAACGCAGCCAGGAAGAAGTGGCGCGCCAGGTCGGTCGGATCGAGTCTGAGCGCGGCGACTTGAAGGTATTCGCCGATGAGCTGTCTCAGGCGGTTTCGGACTGGCGCAGTCGGACTGGCTCATGAGAAAAATTCATGCACAGTCCCGACCACAGGAGTCATAAATGTTAAAGCATTTGAAGCTCAACAACCTTGGGCCGGCTCCCGCGCTGGAACTGACGCTGAGTCCACGCCTGAACCTCATCACGGGCGATAACGGCCTGGGCAAGAGCTTTTTGCTGGATCTGGCCTGGTGGGCCATGACCCGCAAGTGGCCGGCCGAAATCAACCCCCAGTTGACGGCCGGGCAAAAGGCCATTCCACGTCAACCGGGCGAGGCCAGCATTGATTTCTCCTTCAGCGGCAAGACCAAGGACGAGCAGTACCTGAGCACCTACCAGTGGCGCGAACAGGCCTGGACAGGCAGATCAGGGCGCCCTTCCAACCCCGGATTGGTGGTGTATGCCATGGCCGATGGCAGCTTTGCCGTCTGGGACCCGGCGCGCAATTACTGGCGTACCCAGAACGATGTGGATGTGCAGGACCGTCCGCCTGCCTATGTGTTCACCCCCGCACAGGTGTGGAACGGGCTGCCCGGAGAGTCGGGTAACTGGCTGTGCAATGGCTTGATCCGTGACTGGGCCAGCTGGCAAAGAGCAGGCGGTGCGGCATTTGCGCCCCTGAAAACGGTGTTATTATGGCTGTCTCCATCCGCCCAGGTGCCCTAGGTGCCGGGCGAACTGACACGCATCAGCCTGGACGACGTGCGCGACATGCCCACGCTGCGCATGCCCTATGGCAACGATGTGGCGCTGCTGCATGCATCGTCGGGCATGCGGCGGGTGATTGCACTGGCCTACTTTCTGGTCTGGTGCTGGGACGAACATCAGAAGGCTGCCAAGCTGCTGGGCGAGCCCACGACCAATCAGGTGGTTTTTCTGGTGGACGAGGTGGAATCACACTTGCACCCGCAGTGGCAGCGCACCATCGTGCCGGCCCTGCTCAAGGTCATGCAGTCCCTGCTTGCAGGAGCCGAGGTGCAGCTGCTGGCCGTGACCCATTCACCGCTGGTCATGGCATCGGTGGAGCCGGAGTTTGATCCAGCCCGGGATGCCTGGTTTGACCTGGATCTGGTCAGCTCAGCCCCGCAGGCAACTGCCGAGGTCAAGCTCACGCAGCGTCCCTTTATTCGCTTGGGTGAGGTCGGACGCTGGCTGGTCAGTGACGCATTCGATCTGGCCAGTGCGCGGTCGCTGCAGGCCGAGCAAGCGTTGCAGGAAGCAGCGGACATCCTGACCGAGAAGGTAATGAACCCCGAACTGGCGCAGTCGCTGGATGCTCGCTTGCGTGGTTTGCTGGGCGACACCGACCCCTTCTGGATTCGCTGGCGCTTTGTCGGTGAAAAGCAGGGGTGGCTGGCATGATTCCGGTCCAGTTGCAGCCGGAGCCGGCGTCGTTCGATGCCAACGTACGAGCCAAAGGGCTGGCTCATCTGAACGCCAAGGGCTACGCGCTAGACAAGCCCTTGCCGTCTGGAGCCACGATTGAGCCCTTTTGGCGCGGCGATTGCCTGACCGAGTTGCACAAGGCCTACGGGGGCATTTGTGCCTACCTCTGTGTTTTTGTCGAGCGCTGCACGGGCGGCGTGAGCGTGGACCACTTCATAGCCAAGTCTGCACTGGCTGGCCTGGCCTATGAATGGAGCAATTACCGCCTGGCCTGCTCGACCATGAACAGCCGCAAACGGGATTTCGATGACGTGCTCGACCCGTTCGAGCTGGAGCCGGACCTGTTTCACCTGGATCTGACGACAGGCCGTATCTACCCCAACCCCGCACTAGGGGCCTACCAGATGGTGCAGGTGGAGCAGACGATCCAGCGCCTGGGGCTGGATGACCCGCTGTGCCGGGACATGCGGATACGCTGGTTCGACGACTATCTGAACGGACCTCTGCCAGACGAATACCTGCGCAAGAAATCGCCATTCGTCTGGAGCGAGGCCAAGCGGCAGGGCTTGCTGTTGACTGCGATGATTAGAGACGAAGCACAATGACCACCGTGGGCCAGATCGAAAAAGCCACTCAGGCGCGCGTGGTGGCACTGTTCCAGCAGCGGCTGGGCTATCGCTACCTGGGCAACTGGATAGACCGCGATAACAGCAACATCGACCAGCACCTGCTGCAGGCCTGGCTGCAAGCCCGTGGCGTGGCCGACACCCTAATCAGCCGTGCCCTACACGAGTTCAACCGCGTGGCCAGCGACAGCAGCAAGAGCCTGTACGACCGCAATAAGGCTGTGTACGAGCTGCTGCGCTACGGTATCAAGGTGCAGCCCGGCGCGGGTGAGAATCGCGTCACGGTCTGGCTGATCGATTGGCAGAACCCGCAGGCCAATGACTTTGGAGTGGCCGAGGAGGTCACGGTCAAGGGTGCCGACCTAGCCAACGCTGCCAAGGCCGCCACCAAGCGGCCCGATGTGGTGCTGTACGTCAACGGCATTGCGCTGGGCGTGCTGGAGCTCAAGCGCTCCACTGTGTCGGTATCCGAAGGCATCCGACAGAACCTGGACAACCAGAAGAAGGAATTCATTCAGCCCTTCTTCAGCACCCTGCAATGGGTGATGGCAGGCAACGACACCGAGGGCCTGCGCTACGCCACCACCGAAACGCCGGAGAAATACTGGCTGCAGTGGGTGGAACCCGAGGACCATCATGCCGCCGAGCCGAATCTGCTGGACCGCCACCTGCTGCAGGTGTGTGGCAAGCGCCGTTTGCTGGAGCTGATCCACGATTTCATCGTGTTCGATGCGGGCATCAAGAAGGTGTGTCGCCAGAACCAGTATTTCGGCATCAAGGCGGCGCAAGACTTCATCCGCCGTCGCGAAGGCGGCATCATCTGGCACACCCAAGGCAGCGGCAAGAGCCTGACCATGGTCTGGCTGGCCAAGTGGATACGCGAGAATCGTCCCGGCTCGCGGGTGCTCATCATCACGGACCGCACCGAGCTCGACCAGCAGATCGAAAAAGTCTTCAAAGGCGTCCACGAGCAGATCTACCGCAGCAAGAGCGGCGCCGATCTGGTAGACAAGCTCAACGGGATCGAGGAATCGCTGCTTTGCTCGCTGGTGCACAAGTTCGGCCGCGCCGGTGCACGTGAAGCTGATGACGACAACGGCGAAGGCACCAAGGCCTTCATCGAGGCGCTGCAAAAGCTGCCGGCCGACTTTCTGGCCAAGGGCGAGATCTACGTGTTCGTCGACGAGTGCCATCGCACCCAGTCGGGCGATCTGCACCAGGCCATGAAGGCCTTGCTGCCCAGTGCCTTGTTCATTGGTTTTACCGGCACGCCGCTGCTCAAGGCCGACAAGCAAAAAAGCATCGAGGTGTTCGGCCGCTACATCCACACCTACAAGTTCGACCAGGCGGTGCGCGAAGGGGTGGTACTGGACTTGCGCTACGAGGCGCGCGACGTCGATCAGTCCATCACCTCGCAGGCCAAGGTCGACCAGTGGTTCGACGCCAAGACCCGAGGTCTGAACGCCATTGCCAAGGCCCAGCTGAAGCAGAAATGGGGCACCATGCAGCGGGTGCTGTCGAGCCAGTCCCGGCTGGAACAGATCGTGGCTGATGTGATGCTGGACATGGCGACCAAGCCCCGACTGATGGACGGCCACGGCAACGCCATGCTGGTGGCCGGCAGCATCTTTGAGGCCTGCAAGTTCTACGAGCTCTTCGCCAAGACCGAGCTCAAGGGCCATTGCGCCATCGTGACCAGCTACCAGCCCAATGTGGCCGACACCAAGGGCGAAACCACGGGCGCGGGCGACACCGACAACCTGAGCAAGTACCAGATCTACGCCCAGATGCTGTCGGACTGGTTCAACGAACCGCTGGACAAGGCCATCACTAAAGCGGAGCTGTTCGAGCAGGAGGTGAAGAAGAAGTTCATCGACGAGCCGGGCCAGATGAAGCTGCTGATCGTGGTGGACAAGCTGTTGACCGGCTTTGATGCGCCGTCGGCCAGCTACCTCTACATCGACAAGCAGATGCGCGACCATGGCCTGTTCCAGGCCATCTGCCGGGTCAACCGACTCGACGGTGACGACAAGACCTACGGCTACATCGTCGACTACAAGGATCTGTTCAAGAGCCTGGAAGGCGCGGTGGCGGACTACACCAGTGGCGCCCTGGACGGCTTTGACAAGGAGGATGTCGCCGGCCTGCTAGAAAACCGCCTGGAGAAAGCGCGCGAAGACCTGGAAGACGCGCTGGAAGCCGTGCGTGCCGTCTGCGAGCTGGTGGCGCCGCCGCGCGATTCAGCCGCCTACCGGCATTACTTCTGCTGTCAGCAGGCGGGCAATGCCGAGCAGCTGAAGGACAACGAAGCCAAGCGCCTGCAGCTCTACAAGCATGTGGCGGCCCTGATCCGCGCCTTTGCCAGCATTGCCAGCGAACTGGCCGAAGCCGGCTATACAGCCACTGAGATCGAGCGCATCAAGGCCGATGTGGATCATTACGCCAAGGTGCGTGACGAGATCAAGCTGGCCAGTGGGGACTACATCGACCTCAAGGCCTACGAGCCTGCGATGCGGCACCTGATCGACACCTATATCCGCGCGGAGGAGAGCGAGAAGATCTCGGCCTTCGACGACCTCAGCCTGATTCAGCTGATCGTCGAGCGCGGCCCGGATGCCTTGGCGGCCTTGCCGGAACGGGTCAAGAAAGACCAGGAAGCAGTGGCTGAAACCATCGAGAACAACGTCCGCAAGCTCATCATCAACGAAAGCCCGATCGACCCGGCCTACTACGACAAGATGTCGAGCCTGCTGGATGCTCTGATCGAACAGCGGCGCAAGGGCGTGTTTGACTACAAGGAATACCTGGCACGGATTGCCGAGCTGTCCAAGCAGGTGGCGCAGCCACACAGTGCCAATCCTGGGACCCCGGCAACCATCAAGACTGCCTCCCAGAAAGCCCTTTACAACAACCTGTGGCAGGACGAGGGGCTTGCGCTTCAGATGGACGGTGCCATCAAGGGCAGCAGCCAAGACGGCTGGAAAGCCAACACCATGAAGACCAAGCTGGTACGCAAGGCGATTCGCACCGTGCTGGAGCCGGCACTGACAACCAAGGCACTGCAGGGCTTAAGCGGCGTGCAGGAGCCCGGCGTAGGCTACATGCTGGAGGCGGAAACCACCCGCATTCTCGAATTGGCCAAGAACCAGCATGACTACTGAAAGCCGCTCGATCACGGTCAGTGGCATCAGCGTGCAGATCGAGCGCAAGAACATCAAGAACCTGCACCTGGGGGTGTACCCGCCCAACGGACGAGTGCGTGTGGCGGCACCGCTGGTGGTAAGCGAGGATGCGATTCGGCTGGCCGTCATCGGCAAGCTGGCCTGGATACGCCGGCAAAAGACCAGGTTTGCCGAGCAGCCGCGCCAATCGGCCCGCGAGATGGTCAACGGCGAGAGCCACTACTTCCTGGGGCGGCGTTACCGGTTGCGCGTGCATGAGCAGCCTGGGAAGCAGTACGTGGCCATCCGTGGCATGGCCTCACTGGACCTGTTCGTGAACCCAGGACGCACCACCGACCAGCGTGAGGCGGTTTTGCTGCGTTGGTACCGGCAGCAGCTGAATGAGCTGATCCCACCATTGCTGGAGCAGTGGAAGGCCAAGCTAGGGGTTCAGGTCAGCGCCTGGGGAGTCAAGCGCATGAAGACCAAATGGGGCAGCTGCAACCCGGCCACAGGGTGGGTCTGGTTCAACCTGGAACTGGCCAAGAAACCCGTGCAGTGCCTGGAATACATCGTGGTCCACGAGCTGGCGCATCTGCTGGAGCGCCGACATGACGAGCGATTCATGGCCGTGCTGAATCAGCACTTGCCGAAGTGGAAGCAGCAACAAGAACTGCTGAACCACCTGCCACTGGCGAACGAAGACTGGTAGCTCGCTGCCCTGTCAGCATGCACTCGAGGCTGGCGCCTGACCTGTGCGGATCTGAGACGTCTCAAGCTCACTGGTTCGTAAGGTAACTGGACCACAAGCATCCCACAGCAAGCTCCTTGCTTGCTGTGGGTTCTATGCCGCCTAGAGCATCGAGAAGGTGCAGCGGCCCCAAGACCCTTGTCACCGCCCAGCAACAAGCAGCACGGCAACCGACACATTGAAAGCAGACTGCGGACCTGCGTCAGCAGCCTTCCCCAGAGGCGAGGGAAGCAAATCTATGGCGAGAGGGGAAGCAAATCTACACACCACCGGCTAGGAAGAGAGGTGTAGCAGATGGAAGTTTACCACCTACCTTGTCCGCTTATCAGATTCCATTTACCCTGTCAAGATACCAGCCAAATACTCAACGGCAGGAAACGGCAGGTCAATAGAGGGATCAAGTGGACTCTGGGAGCATTGAACCAACGAACAAGCAGCCCAACCCCAGCAGGACGGAGTAAACGATGAAAACCCAATCCACCACCAAGTCGGCACCAGTGCAAGCAAGTTCGACTCAGCTTGAGATCGATCCTCCGACGACGCTCATTGAACGGAACTCAATCGTCCGAATATCGACGCTCTGCTCCATGATTGGGATCTCGCGTTCGATGGCCTACGAGAGGATGAAGCCCCAAAGCCGCCATTACGACGCCAGGTTTCCAAGACGAATCAAGATTGGTAGCCGAAGTGTGGGCTGGAACCTCCTAGAAATCATCATCTACATCAAGACACTGAATCGTATCTAGAGGGGCATTAAATCAGACATGAAAAATATGCAAAAAACCCCATCCACACCAGCAGAAAACACGTAAAACATTCTGGAAAATAAGGGTGAAACCCAATACGATCAAATCGGTATCTTTATTATATATTTAAAATAATAATAGTTAAGAACCGCTAACAAGATGAAAATCAGAGGGAGAATTTGCATGAATCAATACAACATCGAACATCAGTGGATTGACTTCGGAGAAAACAACACACTCATCAAAACACCCGAATACTACGAATCAGCCTACGTTAACCAATTTGCATCTCTTGCTCTTGAACTAACAAGACACAACTACAAACATCCGTTCAGCGTAGCACTGCACTACCGAAAATCCCATCTCAAACAGAACGTACTCGGAAAGAAACTGATAGCTTGCATCACTCGTGACCATCAGCACATCTGCGAAACCTTCGCCGGTCACAAGTTCTCCCCCATGATTCAACTTATCCTAGACAGAATTAGAAAGAAGGAGGAGCACTACCAAAAAAACCTGGATCGATCGTTCATCGAGGAAACCAGGGATATTAGGTTCGCCACACCAAATGAATTCAGCAGAATTGAAGAGGACTACAACGACTTCGCAATGGAGCTCAGAATAGCTCTTCTAGAGGCAGGAATGAAGGAGCGAGTGAAATCTTTCACACGCAACGCAAAGGAGCGATACAAACGATTCTTGGAAGGCTGCTCAGCTGCCTTTGAGAAACACAGCAGATGCCTTGCCATCCGCCTGGATACATCTAGCCGAAAGAAAACGCTACCATACCGTGACTTCGCAGAAACCACACCAGAGACGTTCAAAGAGGAATGCCTGGAAATAGACAAGCACCGAGAAAATTTCGTCAAGCACCTGAACCGCCACTTTGGCAAAGAGTTGGCGTTTTACGCTTGGAAGATTGAATATGGAGTCAACCGTGGCTTCCACATTCACTGGTTTATCCTGTTAAACGGGAACAAGCATCAGGATCGCATCAACATTCCGATGAAACTGGGCGAGCACTGGCGAAACGTCATCACCATGGGGAACGGCGTTTACAGGAACGTCAACTCAGACCACGACCAGCAAACCAGTGGGTTACGCGTGATGCACCACTCTGACCCTGACCTGCAGCACCACATGGAGGGCATCGCGAGCTACCTCACAAAAGTGGATTACCACATCAAGATTGTTCTGCCCGACAATATGCGGAGCTTTGGCTGCACAAAATTTAAAAATAAATCGGTATGCAAGCCTGGACCAAAACGCCAGCCCATGCCTACACGGGGTTAAAACTAGAATACGGTCCCCACAGACAAAGTGCTCTTAGCAACTCAAATGCAGGACATGACCAAATCATCAGCAAGGATAACTGAATTCCTCACTTCTTCTTAGTTCTTCGCTCCAACTCCGCCTTCACTCTATCAAGATTCTCCCGAACTTTAGAACTTCCTCTTGCCCAAGACTTTATCTTCTCAGGCAAATTAACAACCTCAACCAACTGAACCTTAGAAGAAAACCTTGAGAAATCTTCATTCACCAAATCAAACAAAGCCTGATTATCAGGATTAGTAACAATATCCTCCCACCTATCGTACTGTGCGCCAGAAGCAAGGCACTTGAAAATCACATCAAATATTTCCTCTTTATAGTCAGCCGCCCCCGCATTTCTCTTAGCACCTTTTACCGAATTGATCTCACTTATCTTTCTCTCATGGAAATGGACTTTTTTAGCTCTGGTAGAAAAATCAACTCTACCCACCCAAACATTAAGCCTAGCAACACATTTCATGGCAGCCCTAACAGTACCAAGCATGTCTTTTGAATAACCATTGGGCCGATTCAACCTATCCAAAATAACTGACAAATCGCTCATCAAGAGCTTGGCAGATTCAACCTCAATACTGCACCCCCTGATCGAAATCAAGGCCAACTCGTTGATATCTCTATCAATGCCATCAAGGTAGAAACTATTTAATCTATCAGTATCAGGATCTTTTCCAAAACTTACCCAACCCCACTCATACTTTCGATCCAGAGCTTTATCTTTATCAAACGCGACCGCTTCATCAAGGCTGTTTAAAGCCCTAACCACTCCAGCACGCAGCATCTCTTTAAGCTCCTCAACGACGATCACCTCAAAAGGCCTATCGTCAACAATGCTCATGACTCCACGTCGCATATTTGCACCAAACTAGCAAAAATCGATATTAACACTTGCAGATAAATATATCTACCCCATCAAAATCAAGGTCGGAATTTATCGCTTGGCGTCGATATTTCTAACGGCCTCGCGAAAAAGCGACCTCATGCTGTCGGCCAAATCTTCAGCGTTGGTCATGCAACAGAAATCAGCCCATTCCTGCATCATGAGACGACGCTTCTCCAGAGCGTCACCACGCCTGTAAGCCGCTTCGACCTTGCTTTCCAGCGTGTGTGCCAGTGCCTGCTCTGCGACTTCTCGTGGATAGTGGGTCCGTTCCCCTGCCCAATCGCGGAACGTGGATCGAAAGCCGTGTGGTACGGCATCAATCTCCATGCGCCTCATGACTGCGGTCAACGACATATCCGACAGTTGACCACCCCTTGGCGCAAAAAAGACCTGATCGCTTCCAGGCAGCCTGGGAAGGTTCTTGAGCAAGGCCACGACTTGATCTGGCAGCGGCACTCTGTGCTCTCGACCTGCCTTCATGCGTTCAGCAGGGACTGTCCACACCTTGGACACCAGGTCCATCTCGGACCACAAAGCCCCCCTGACCTCACCACTGCGAGCTGCGGTCAAAACCGCAAATTCAAGTGCCCTCGCCGCCATGCCATTGCTCTGACTCAAAGACTTCATGAATGCTCCCATGCTGTCGATCGGCAGGGCACGATGGTGCTCGACCTTCTTGACCTTTGACGGCGCCGGCAGCAGCTTGTCGAGGCAGCCTTTCCAGCGGGCAGGATTGTCCCCCGTCCGGTATTGGCGTGCAGATGCCCAGTCCAGAACGCTCTCGATGCGTCCCCGCAAGCGCGATGCGGTTTCGTTCTTCGTCTTCCAGATGGGTTCCAGGACCGCCAGTACATGACCGAGCGCCACGTCCTGCACGGCGAGCTTGCCCATGATGGGAAACGCGTAAGTTTCCAGTGTGCTGACCCACTGGGCCCGGTGCTTCGGGTTGCGCCAACTGTCACCGTGAGAGTCCAGATACCCCTTGGCCGCTTGCTCGAAGGTCTTCTCATGATCCTGCTGCGCCAACAGCTGGCTCACGGCAGACTTGCGCTGAGCGATGGGATCGATGCCGGTCTCGATGTCAGCACGGGCTTTGCGCGCCTTCTCCTTGGCCTGGGCATAGGTCACATCCGGATACCCGCCCAGTCCCATGTGGCGTCGCTTCCCGCCGACCATGGCACGCAGCACCCACGAGCGTGCTCCCGTCTCGCTGATGTAAAGGTACAAGCCCGCCACAGCACCGACGGCGTGGTTTCCGGGCTCTGACAGGCGCCCTACTTCGAGTGCGGACAACTCTTTTGCCTTGCGGGCCATGGTTCGAATCCCTTCGAATTCATTCTACCATCCGACCTACCAATGGCTGTGCGACTTGTCAGGACATCGTTGGACACTGCTGTACAATCATTTCGATTCTATCTTTTATAAATCAACAGCTTACATTTCACCATTGGATGACAAAAGACGGTGCTAGACACCATATCGGCAGACGCCCTCTCCGCCAAATAGCATATAAGCCGTTGATTTTATGGGATTTCTTGTAAAATCAACGGCTTATTTCTTTGTTTTTCTACACAAAGGTGCTACACAAAAAGTCGCAAAGGGATTCGGTGTCCATCAAGGAGCCGGACATGCCCCCTCTTCCCACTGGCTTGGTACGCCACGCCAACGGCCGCTACTACCATCGCCGCAGAATCCCAGATGATCTGCTCAGGCCTGATGGCAAAAAAGAATATCTCAAGTCGCTCAAGACCTCCGACTATCGGGTGGCAGTTGAGCGCTTCCAGCTTGCCGATGCCAAGCTGCTGGCTGACTGGCGCAGGCTCAGGCAACGAAAGGCAGAATTCGTTGCAGCGCGGCATGTCCAGGCTGCCACCGTACTCAGCGAGTTGACGGCGGAAGATATCGACCGGATCGCCCAGCATGTCGAGGAAGCCGCCCTGGCAGGTGACGAGAAGCGACGCGAGGCCGGCAACTACGACGTCACCGAGATTGAGGACTACCAGCGCGCCTACAGAGAAGCCCTGCCCGAGATGAAAGCGGCCGTAGCGGTCGGAGACATCGATGTGCTTGGCCCCATGCTGCGCCAGTTCCTGTACCTGCACCGTTACGACGAGCAACTGGGCGACAGTGACTTCAGACGCCTTGCCATCGCCTTCGGTCGAACCGTCATCAGGACCAACGAGAAACTGTTGCGGCGCTACGACGGCGAGGAGGTCCCCACACCCAAGATCGCGGCGCAAGAACTACACCTGCTGTCTGAAGTCGTGAATGACTACAAGGCCAAGTACCAGGCTGACAAGCACCAGGCCATGTTCAAGAAGGTCTGTGCGGTGCTTCCGATGTTCCTCGATATTGTTGGTGACAAGCCCATCCACACCCTGCGCCAGACCGACATCAACGGCTTTTTCGAAGTCGTCAACAAGCTGCCGCCCCGCTGGAGTGACGTGGCCCGCCAGAAGAAGATGACTGTTGTTCAAGTTGCCGAACTTGGCCTGGGCGAGATGTCCCCCGCCACGTTTGAAGGCACCTACAAAGCTGTCATCACCCCGTTTCTGGCAACGGCACGGACAAACTGGCAAGACAAAGGCTTTCCGACCACCCTAACCACCGAGATGATCCGCTACACCGGAAGCCGAGAAGATGGCGAAGGGCATCAGCGGGCTTTTCGCGCTGAGGAGCTGGAACGCATCTTTATGGGGCCAGAAATGACAGGCTATTCCCAGCGCCAGGATGAGCTGCACAAGTTCTGGCTTCCGCACCTGGGCTTGTTTACTGGCGGCCGGGTCAATGAGTTGTGCCAGCTAAATCCACTGGTTGACATCCTGAAAGACGAGTCATCTGGGGTCTGGTACCTGAACATCACCGCGGAATCAGAAGCCGCAGAGAACGTCACGAAGAGCGTCAAGACCAAGACCTCGAGGCGCAAAGTGCCGATACACAGCCAACTCATCGAAATGGGTTTCCTGGACTATGTGGACGACCTCAAGAAGTTGGGGAAGAAGTTACTGTTCAGCGGCTTTGAGCCCGGAAATGGACGGGCAGCATCTGAAGCTGAGAAATGGTTCCGACAGTTCTTACGTGACATTGGCCTGCGCGACGAGACGCACGGCGCACGAATCGTAGGTATGCACGCATTCCGTTCGACGCTACTGAACCGTGCCGCCAACCAGGGAGTCGTGAACGCCGAGGCAATCACGGGTCATGCACAGAATATGACCAACTTGTCGCAGGCGCAAGATTCCGTACTCGCCGGCGACGTGTCCCCGGTGGTCAAGAAGTATCAGGGTGAACTGGACATCGCAGTCAAGAGTGCGATCCTCGAGCGGATCACATTCCCCGGACTGAAATTCTTGACGCCTGTCCGCTTGTAGCTTACCGCCAGTTCTGCATACCGTGGAAGTTGGCGATCTCGCTGTAGAGAAAGTCGCGCATGAAGAAGCTGGGCGACAGCCGTACCCGGCCCAGTGTCTCCAGTGCTGCGACAGTTTGCGGTTTTCTCATTGGGCGCTACTGGGAGAATCAAGCGATGACTCGAGCACTTCGGCCAGCGTGCGCCAAGGGAGGAGCTTGCGGATCGTGGCGCACTGGCTC
>JACCDQ010772608.1_pt1 | contig 15611 bp, 13 predicted proteins | sample 7446031 | NCBI WGS metagenome assembly JACCDQ01 (sample SAMN15323442, study PRJNA562643) | freshwater metagenome | isolation source: river surface water | place: USA:Blue River Watershed | collected 2017-08-17
ATAGGTCGCGAGCTTCGAGGTGGGCAGGCCGTAGGTGAGATGCACCTGGCCGGCGCGGAAGTTGCGCTTCGCGACGTCGGGACTCTCGGTGGGCAAGAAGATGATCTGATTGAGACGCACATTGGCCGCGTCCCAGTAGGTCGGGCTCTTGGCGGTGATAAGACGTGACTGGGGCGTCCACTCCGACAGGGTGAACGGGCCGTTGCCGACGAGATTCTCCGGACGCGTCCAGGCGGGCTGGCGGCGGTTGACGTCGCCGAATTTCGCCAAGACGCGGGGGTTGACGGGAAACCAGACGGGCTGGGCAGTCAGCGCGGGCAGGTAGGGCGTCGGGCGTTCGAGCTTTACCCGCAGCGTGCGGTCGTCGCGGGCTTCGGCGCCGAGCGTGGAGAAGTCGGTCAGCTGTCCGGCGTTGAGGGCGGAGGCGTTCTTGAGCGGGTAGAGGAGGTAGGCGTATTCGGCGGCGAGGGCGGGGTTGAGCACGCGGCGCCATGAGGTGACGAAGTCATGAGCGGTGAGCGGTTCGCCGTTGGACCATTTAGCCGTCGCGCGGAGGTGAAAGGTCCAGGTTAGGCCGTCGGGCGAGGACTCCCAGCGCTCGGCGACAGCGGGAACGGGTTGCGAGGTGCGCTCATCGAGGGCGCAAAGTCCCTCGAAGAGGGCGACGGCGATGTTTTGGTCCGTGTAGGCGGCGATGAGATGCGGATCGAGTTCCTGCGGCTCGGCGAGGTTGCCGACCAGCAGGGTGCCCGTGCGGGTGCCGGCATCGGCGGCGGTTTCGCGCTTCGTGCAACCGGCCAGCAGCACAAGGGCAGGGAGAATCAAGGTCAGGCAGCGTAACACGATGAACACGTTGCGCTTTGCGCGTCCCGGCGCAAGTGACGAAGCGGGGCAAGTTTCGGCGTTTTGCGCCGATATAAACGGGTTCAGTGAGCAGTCTGTCATCACCTTCCACCGGTCGGAACGCCCCGCCGGCCGCCTCGGCCTTGCTGGAGCGGCACGGCGCGGCGCTGCGCGCCTATTTGGGCACGTTGCCGGGAGCGGACGCGACCAAGGTTGAACCTGCGATGCGGGAGATTTCACGCGAATTGGAAAAGGCGGGTGAACTGGACGATGATCCGGCGGTGTGGCTGTTTGCCCATGCGCGGAGGCAAATGCTCGGGGCGGGCCAGCGTGGCGACGTGTTGCTCGGCGAAGCGGCCGGGGCGGCGGACGAAGAGGAAAACAACGAAGGCCAGGATGCCCGCGTGGCGGTGCACCGGGCCTTTGCGCGCCTCACCGCCAAGCAGCAGGAGGCGCTGCGTCTGCGGTTTCAGTTTGGTTTCAACCCGGAGGAGATGGCGCGGATCACCGGGCTGTCGCTGGGCGGGGCGGAAGGTCTGATGGAACACGCGCTGGGACGAATCGTGCCGGCGATGCCTGCAGCCGAAGGCAAGGCGGCGGTGCGGATCACGGACCCGCGGATCATCGGCTATGCACTGGATGAGATGGGCGCGGCCGAGAAGAGGGCCTTTGTCGAAGCGGCATCCGGCGGGAAGGACCTTCTGGAAACGGCCGACGCGATCCGCCGCGCCGTGCGCACGCTCACGGAGATTTTGCAAAACGGCGCACCGCCGCCCCGGCGGAAACGACGCGGCGGGGTGCCGGTTGCGTGGGTGATTCTGGGCGTGGTCGCGTTGCTGACCGTGGCCGGAGCTGTCTGGTGGTTTGCTCAGGACCGCGGCATGGCCCTCCAAGATTCAAAACTGGCGCGGTCGGTCGCGGCGCAAGACGGTGGTGCAGCGGGGGAGGCGCACACGCCGGAGAACGACGGCGTGGCGACCACCTCGCGTGTGCGAAAACGGGAGGCGCGTCCGGGCGAGGCCGATTGGGAACGCAAGGCCTTTGGCCGCGGCTCCGGACAAGGCGCGGGCCTAACTGGCGAAGGAGGCGGGGTCGCGGACTCCGCTGGTGATTCTAGTTCGCGCGAAAACAGCGGAGGCGGAGTTGCGCCTCGCGCGGATTTGCCCGGCGAGCCTGAGCCGGAGGTCGGACGCCGTGAACGCGATGAGGCGCCGGCCGTGCTGCTGCCGGGCGGAGCGGGTGGGGCGGGCGCGGTGGCGGGTGGTGTGCCGGACAAGGCGCCGACAGCGGGCCCCGGTGCCTGGGCAGGCACGACGAATGTGGAATCGCGCGTGGTTCAGGCCGGGGAGCCGACGTCGGTGACTTTACCGACGTCAGCGGGAATGGCGCGTGCGCCAGAACCCGGATTGAAGGATTTGCAGCGCGCTCTGGCCCGACGCGAATGGCCGGCTGCGCAGCAGGTGAATCCGGGCGCCTTGTTGCAGCAGGCGCCACCCGAGTGGCCGGCGCCGGGCGCGCAACCGGTGCCGCTGGCGGTGGGCATGGAGATGGCGCCTTCGCCGTTCACGCCGGGCCGGCAGGTCGTCCGCGTGGTGGTGCAGGCGAAGCCGGCACCACCGCCGGTGCGTCCGCCGGCGAACCTCGTGCTGGCGATCGATGTGTCGGATTCGATGAACACGCCGAACCGGCTGCCGCTGGTGCAGACCGGAGTGTGGTTGCTGGCGGAGCGGTTGCGTCCGGATGACCGCGTTGCCGTGGTGACCTATGCGGCCACGGCGCGCGAGGTGCGCGGCAGCGAACCGATCGGCGAGGGCGGACGTGAGTTGCGCGACGTGTTGGCCGGTTTGTCGGCCGAGGGGCGCACGAACGGTTACGAAGGGCTGACGCTGGCCTACGCCACGGCGCAGGCGGCGCGAAGTGAGTCGGGCATCAACGCCGTGATCCTTTGCACCGACGGCAACTTCAACCTCGGCGAGACGGACGAGCAGGCCCTGGCCGCGCTGGCCGGCCGTTTCGCCGCCGAGGGGATCAAGCTCAGCGTGTTCGGCTTCGGGCGCAGCGACCGCAACGACCTGCGGCTCGAACTCCTCGCCCAGCAGGGCGGCGGTCAGAGCTGCTATGTGAACACCGCGGAGGAGGCCGAGCGGTTGCTCGCCGGGCAAATTGAAGGGCTGTTGGAACCGGTGGCCCGGGAAGTGGACTGGCGGGTGGATTTCAATCCGGCCCGGGTGGCCGACGTGAGGCCGCTGGGCGGGCAGGAGCGAGGAGTCGCGAGCGAGCTGCTGCCCGGCCGGAATCTTACCGCGCTCTATGAGCTGACCCTGCGCCCGGGCAACGGGGAGACAAGCGCCGCGCTGGGCCGGGTGCGCGTGAATTTTCTCCCGGCGGGCGAAAGACGCCCGACGCTGATGCAGCAAACGCTGGTAGCGCCGCCGCACGACTGGTTGCAGGTGTCGCCGGGCTTCCGTTTTGCCGTGGCCGTGACCGAGCTGGGGCGCATTATGCAGTCCGGGCCGGCGCAGGCGCGGCCCGCGCTGGAGCGGCTGGAAGAGTGGGTCGTCGCAAACCTGCCCGACGATGCGGGCGGGTATCGCCGCGAGCTGCGGGAAACCTTGATCGTTGCGCGGGAAGCGGCCGGTCACGGATCGGATCAAGCGCGAAAATCACCTGAATAAAAACGGCGTATCACCCGGTTTTCGGTTGCCGCGCCAAAGTCAGCCCGGCAACTAGATGGTATGGAATGGTTTTACGCAAATGGCGGAAATCGCGTCGGACCGGTGAACCCTGAGGCCTTTGAGGCCTTGATCAATGGCGGCACGGTGACGGGCGAGACCCTGGTGTGGAGCAAGAGCATGACCGACTGGCTGCCCTACGCGCAGGTGGCCGCCGAGACCGCCGTGTGCGCCGCCTCGGGTGGCCGGCACTGGCAGAAGGACATGGTGCCATTCGAGGGCAAGTTCATCAGCGCCGAGCACAAGGAGCAGTATTTCCAACGCCTCCGCGAAGGGGTGCAGATGCCCAACCAGATGGTCTATGGCAATTTTGGCCGGCGCCTAGTGGCGAAGATTGTGGACGGTCTGATCACGGGCCTGGTGGGCCTGGTCGCGGACCTGGGGTTGTCGGTGCTGTTTTTCGGCGATTTTATTTTCCGACCGAAGCCCAACACGCCGGAAATTGCCGGCAGTTTTCTCGCCTATCAGGGCGCATCGCTGCTGGTGGGCACGGCGATCGGCCTGAGCTACTACTGGTTCTTTCTGAAAAAATTCGCCGCCACCCCCGGCAAGCTGGCACTCGGACTCCGGGTCGTGCGCAGCGACGGTTCTGCGCTGACCACCGGACGGATCATCGGGCGGTATTTCGCGGAGATGCTCAGCGGCCTGATTTTCGCGATCGGCTACATCATGGCGGGTTTCGACGAGGAGCGCCGCACCCTGCATGACCGCATCTGCGACACGCGGGTGATCAAGATCCGATGACCGCCGCCAAGCTCGCCTGCCCCAAGTGCCGCCGCACCGTGCCGGAGGTTTTCTGGCAGGGAGTGGATGTGGTCCGTTGTCCGGCCTGCTCCAGCGAGTTTGAACAGCTCCGGTTTCCGGCGCTCGGCGCCGCGCGGCGCGTGGATCGCGCCGCGGCCACGGGCTCGGGCGAGGCCAACTGCTATTTCCATGCGCAAAACCGGGCGGAGGCGGCCTGCGACGGTTGCGGCCGCTACGTCTGCGCGGTCTGCCGGGTGCCGGTGTCCGGCCAGCATTTCTGTCCGTCGTGCCTCGAGGCCCGCACCGACCGGCGCAAGCTGCCCGAAAACCACCGCGTGCTCTACGAGCACATCGCGCTGCTGCTCGCGTTCCTGCCGCTGCTGCTGTGGCCGTTCACGCTGATCACGGCGCCGGCGGCGCTGGTGGTCTGCTTCTGGGGCTGGAACAAGCCCGGCAGCCTGGTGGGCAAGCGTCGGCGCTGGCGGTTCATCCTCGCCGGCCTGCTGGCCACGGCGCAGATCGTCGGCTGGATCCTGATCTTCACGCGCATGTTTCTGCGCTTCTGACCATGGCCGCTCCCGCCCCAAGCCCCGTGCCCGCCTACCGCAAGCTCACGCGCATGCACCGCACGCTGGGCGCGATGTCGCAGCTCTGGCTCGGCCCGGACCACCTGCTTCACGTGCAATCCACGGGTTACACGGAGTCCTACCGCCGCTTTTATCTGCGCGACATCCAGTGCATGCTGGTGGTGCACACCGGGCGGCGCACCTACCTGGCGATCACGCTGGCGGCGATCGCGCTCATCATTGTCGCATTCATGCTCCAGGCGGCCGCCGGGGTGGTCGGGTTCGGCATCCTTGCCGCCGTTTTCGTTCCCCTCTTCCTCTGGAACCATCTGCTCGGGCCGGGGTGCCGGGTGGTGGTGGTCACGGCGGTTCAGCAGGAGAACATTGCCTCGCTTTGCCGCCTGCCCAAGACCCGGCGGGTGCTGGGCGAGGTCCGCACCCTGATCGAGACCGCGCAAGCGGACCTTATCGCGGATCAGGCCGCGGCGGTGGTCGCCCCGGCCGCAGACTCGGGCACGACTCCGTCGGTCCCGCCCCCGTTGCCTCCGCCCCTGCCGACGCCATGAGCGTGCTGGCCGCCAGAAAATGCGAGCGGCATCCGTCGCGCGAGGCGGTTGCCCGCTGTCCTGCCTGTGACGACCACTTTTGCCGGGAATGCGTGGTGGAGCATGACGGCCGGTTGCTGTGCGCGGCCTGCCTGGCGAAGCAGACCGGAACCCCGAAAAGCGCGGACCGGGCCCGGTGGCGGCGCGCCGGTCGCGCGGCCCGGCTGGTGGCGGCGGTGCTGTTGCTCTGGGTGGTCTTCTATGGTTTCGGCCAGCTTCTAAAAACCATCCCGACCCGGGTGCACGAGGGCACGGTGTGGCGGCTGGGCGACTGAAGCCATGGCAAACGTGCGCTCCAAGGACCTGGCCCCGCGGGCCGTCGATCTGATTGAGGAATCGGTCCACCTGCTGCGCCGGCATCCCGAGCGTCTGGCCGGTTACTACGCCACCAGCGGTCCGTTCGCCGTCGCGCTGGTCTATTTCTGGGCCTACGTCACCTGGTTCGCGCCGCTCGACGGCGAGGTCGCGGCGGGTGCGTTGCTGCTCGCCCTGCTGTTCGGCTTCATGAAGGCGGGGCAGAACCGCTTTGCCGGCCGCCTGCTGGCTTTGCGTTCGGGCGAGGAAGCGCCGGTCTGGCGTTTCCGCGACTGGTTCGCCGAGACGGTCGCACAACTGCGCACGCAGGCCACGGGTCTTGTGCTGGTTCCGCTGGCGGCGCTGTTCGGCGTGCCCTTCGCCTGGATCTACGGCCACTACCAGACCGCAACGGTGCTGCCGCGGGGCGACGAGGAGGCCGGTGCCTCACGCTCCAAGCAGGCGTGGGCGCTGGCCCAGCTCTGGCCGGTGCCGAATCACTGGGCGCTGCTGATTCTCTCGGGACTGTGGTTCATGGTCTTTCTCAACTTGGCCGTGGCCTTCTACCTGGTGCCGTCGCTGGTCACGAACTGGCTGGGGCTGCGCACCGGGTTTGCGCTGTCGGGCTGGAGCACGCTCAACTCGACCTTCCTTGCGCTCGTGGCCGTGCTGACGCACCTGCTCGTTGATCCGCTCATCAAGACGTATTTCGTGCTGCGCGTTTATTACGGCCGCTCGCGGCAGACCGGGGACGATCTGCGCCTGGTGCTCCGGCAGGAGAGCGCACGCGGGCGGATGGTGGGTTCGCTGAGCGCGCTGATCCTCATAGGCACGATGTTTCTTGCCCCGCCGGCGCTGCCGGCCACTGAAACGCCTGCCCCGCCGCCCGCGCCGGTTCAGCCCCAGACGGCGCCCGCGCGTCTTTTGAATCCAGCGCTGGACCGCGTGCTGGAACAGCCGGAGTTTCGCTGGCGGTTGCGGCCGGCACCCGTGCCGCCCGATCTCCAAAACGAAGGCATCATCAAGGGCTTCGTGCGCTCCACCTTCGATGTCATCGTGCAGATGGTGCGGACGGTGATCCGCTGGTTCGAGGCCTTGCACCGTTGGGTGCGCGGCTTGCTGCCGGGGGATGGCGACGGCGGGGATTCCGCGGCGCCGGGTGGACGCGTCCGTTCGGCCACGAACTGGATGAGTGTCCTGCAATGGACGGCCTACGTGCTGATCGTCGGCGTGGCGGGCCTGCTTTTGTTCACGGTCTGGAAGGTGCTGTCGCACAATCGCACGGCACCGCTGCGGAGCGCACCGGTTCCGGCCGCTCCCGTGGCGCCGGACCTGCGCGATGAAAACGTGGAGGCCTCGCGGCTGCCGGCCGAAGGCTGGCTGGAACTGGCCCGGAGTCAGGCCGCGGCCGGTGAGTGGCGCCTGGCGCTGCGCGCCCTGTTTCTCGCCACGCTCGCGCGGCACGCACACGAAGGGCTGCTTTCGCTGGCCAGATTCAAGACCAACCTCGACTACGAATCCGAGTTGCGGCGCCGGGCGCGCAGCCGGCAGGCCGTGGTCGAGGATTTCACCCGCCGCCGCCGGCAGTTCGAGGAGGTGTGGTATGGTTCGGCTGCGGCCAGCGACACGGCCGTGCGCGAATGGCTGCACATTCTGGAGGGTCGTCCGTGAGCCAGTTGCGCCGATGGCTTCCGCTCCTGCTGGCCGCCGGCCTGGTGGTCGCGGCCTGCGGCTGGCTGTTCCGCCTGCGCCTGGGCGGGGGCGATCTTTATCCGCCTTATTCCTCGATGCGGGCCGACGCGCTTGGCACCCGTGCCCTTTACGAGGCGCTGGGACAGATGCCCGGCCTGCAGGTCGAGCGCGATCACCGGCCCCTCGAACGTCTCGCCGCGCGTCCGCGGCTGGTGCTGCTGGCGGGTCTCGAATGGCAGTCCTGGCACCAGATTCCCGCCGAGGAACTTGCGGCGTTGAACGCTGCGGCGGTCTCCGGTGCCCGGGTCGTGCTGGCGTTTCGCGCCGATCTGCTCCGCGAGGAGCGCGACGAACGGGGCCGGGCGCTCGACCCCGACGAGGACGAGGAGGAACGGGCCGAAAGAAAGAAACAGGAAAAGGCCGAGGAGGAGCGGGAAAAGCGTCGCACCCATCCGGCCGTCAAGCGGCGCGAGCGCACCGATCTGGCCGTCGCCTGGGGTGTGACCTTGAAACAGCGCTGGCTGCTGAGCCGGCTGCCCGGTGCGCAGCGGACCACGGAGGCGGAGACGACTCTGCCGGTCGAGGCCCCGTGGAAGAGCGACCTGTATTTTGTCCCGGCCGAAGGCGCCGGCTGGCGCGTGCTCTATCGCCGCGCCGGGGAGCCCGTGCTCATGGAAAAGGCGATGGGGCAGGGCAGCCTGGTGCTGTTGAGCGACGCTTTCTGCCTGAGCAACGAAAGCGTGCATCTCCACCGGGCCACCGACCTCCTGACCTGGCTGGTCGGTTCGCAGCAGCAGGCGGTTTTTCTGGAAGGGCCGCTCGGTGTGCTGGAGGAAACCGGGGTGGGACACCTTGCCCGGCGTTACGGCCTGCACGGCGCGCTCGCGCTCTGTGTGCTGCTGGGCCTGCTTTACGCCTGGCGGCAGCTGGTGGCATTCGTTCCGCCGACGGAAGCGCTTGAACGTGGCGGCGAGGTCGCACTGGCCTACGAACCGACCGCGGGTTTCACGGCCTTGCTGCGGCGTTCCGTGGACCGCGGTGCGTTGTTGGCCGCCTGCGTGACCGAGTGGCGCCGCGGCCGGCGCGTCGGGGTCACGCCCGCCGCGGCTGCCCGGCTGGAGTCCGCCTGGAAGGACCGCGATCCCCGGCAACCGCTTTCCGCCACCTACAACGCGCTCGTGCGGGCGCTCAAACCGCGCTGACTCCTTATGAACGAAAGCCTCAAAACCACCCTTGATGTGCTCGCCGCCGCGCGCGCCGAGGTCGCCAAGGTCATCATCGGCCAGGACCAGGCCGTCGAGTTGGCCCTGATCACCATCCTCTCCCGGCAGCACGCGCTGATCGAGGGCGTGCCGGGGGTGGCGAAGACCCTGCTCGTGCGCACGCTCGCGCACGTGCTCGGCGCCGACACGGGCCGCATCCAGTTCACACCCGACCTCATGCCCGCCGACATCACGGGCACGAACATCTTCAACCTCCAGAGCAACCAGTTCACGCTCGTGCGCGGCCCGGTGTTCACGACGTTCCTGCTGGCCGACGAAATCAACCGCGCCCCGGCCAAGACACAGGCCGCCCTGCTCCAGGCGATGCAGGAGCGCCTCGTGACGATCGACCGGGAAACACATTCGCTGGACCCGGACTTCACGGTGTTTGCCACGCAGAATCCCGCGGAGTCCGAGGGCACCTACCCGCTGCCCGAGGCGCAGAAGGACCGTTTCATGTTCCGCATCCAGATGACCTGCCCGGAGCGGGACCACGAGATCACGCTCGCGCGCCGTCTGCTCGGCGGCGACGCCCCGGAAGCGGCGCTCGCGCGCGGCGCCGTGCAGCCGGTGCTGACCAAGGGCCGGTTGGCCGAGCTGCGGGCCGCGCTCGAGACCGTGCTGGTTCGCGAAGAGCTCACCGCTTACATCGTGGACCTCGTGCGGGCCACCCGCACGGACGAGAGCGTGTTCACCGGCGCCGGCCCGCGCGCGACGCAGGCGCTGCTGGCGGGAGGCCGGGTGCGGGCGGCGCTCGATGGCCGCGACTTCGTGACGCCCGACGACATCCGCCGGCTGGCGGTGCCGGTGCTCGCACACCGCATCATGCTGCGGCCGGAGTTCGAGATCGAGGGACTCTCGGTCGCCGAGGTGCTGAACCGGCTGCTTGAGCAGGTCGCCGTCCCACGCTGAGCGCCATGGCTCCCGTTCCCGCCCCGCGTCTGCTCTGGTGCGTCGCCGCGCTCATCCCGCTGGCGGTCGTGGCCGGACCGTTGTCGGCGCAGGGCACGCTGGTGCTGCTGGGTGCGGCCGTGGCCGCCCTGGCCGCGCTCGATCTGCTGCTCACGCTGCGCACTGGCCGGCACCCCCGGGTCGAGGTGCCGGCGGTCGGCCGCCTGACCAAGGACCGGCCGGCCGACCTGGCTCTTGTGCTCGTGGGCATGAAGGACGGGCCGCGCGCGCTGCGCCTGGCGCTGGCCATGCCCGAGTCCTTCGAGCCGGAGCAGCCGGATCTGCGGCTGGTGCTGCCGGCGGAGGCCGGCCGCGTGCCGGTGAAGTGGCGCTGCACGGCCCGGCGGCGCGGGCGCTTCGCTTCCGTGCAGGCTTGTCTCGAATCCGGTTCGCACTGGGGTTTCTGGACGCTGCGCAGCCGGCAGCCGCTGGCGACGGAGCTGCGGGTCTATCCGAACCTTTTCACCGAGCGCAAGCAGCTGGCCGCGCTCTTCCTGAACCGCGGGGCCGCGGGGGTGCAGCAGCGGCGCATGGTGGGGCGCGGCCGTGATTTTGAGCGGCTGCGGGAATACCAGCCCGGCGACAGCTTCGACGAGATGCACTGGAAGGGCACGGCCAAGCGCGGCCGGCCGATCACCAAGGTTTTCCAGGTCGAGCGCACGCAGGAGATCTACGTGATCATCGACTCCTCGCGGCTGAGCGCCCGGCCGGTGACGCAGGACGGCCGCACGGTGACGACGCTTGAGCGGCACATCACCGCGGCGCTCGTGCTGCTGCTGGCCGCGGGCCGGCAGGGAGACCGCGTCGGACTCGTCACCCACGATTCCCGGCTGCGCTCCTTCCTGCGGGCGCGCAGCGGCACGCTCCACTATGGGGCCTGCCGCGAGGCGGTGCATGCGCTGGAGCCGGGCGAGGATTCGCCGGATTTCGGCGAACTTTTCGCCCAGTTGCGTTCCCGGCTCTCGCGTCGTGCGCTGCTGGTGTTCCTCACCGATCTTGGCGACCCCGTGCTGGCGGAGGACTTTGTGCGCAACGTGCGCGTGATCTCGCGCCACCATCTGGTGCTGGTCAACCAGGTGCGGACCCCGGGCGTGGAGCCGCTCTTCGGCCACGAGGTGGCTGGTGAAGAGGAGATTCACGCCCGTCTTGCGGGCCATTTCCAATGGCGGGATGCCCACGATGTGGCCGACCGGCTGCGTCCGCTCGGCGTGACGGCGGCGATGCCGACCAGCGAGCGGCTGGCGGCGGAGGTGGTCGGCCAGTATCTGCAGGTGAAAGGGAGGCAGCTGCTGTGATCATTGATCTGGAAAAGTTTGCCGCCACCGAGGAACCGCACTGGCGGCGCCTGGAGGAGATTCTGTTGAAACGCCAGCGTGACCCCTGGGCGGCGCTTGCGCTGGAGCAGGCCCGGGAACTCGATTATCTCTACCGGCGCGCCGCGGCGGACCTGGCGCGGGTGACGGCGAGTGCGGCGGAGCCGGAGCTGCGGCAGCGGCTGGAGCGGATTGTCGCCCGCGCTTACGCGGAAATTCACGGCACACGCGGTGCGGGCACGGTGCGCTTTCATCCGTGGCGCTGGCTGACCACCGTGCTGCCGCAGACTTTCCGGCGCCAATGGCAGGCCGCGGCGCTGGCGGTGCTCGTGACGCTGATCGGGGCGGCCTTTGGCGGCATCGCCATCGCCGTGGACCCCGAGGCGAAGCACGCGATCATGCCGTTTCCGCACCTGCTCGGGGACCCGAGCGACCGGGTGGCCGAGGAGGAGGCCGCAATGAGCGACCGGTTGCAGGGGCACAAGGCGGGTTTTGCCGGACAACTCATGACGCACAACACGAAGGTCACGCTGTTTGCGCTTGCGCTGGGCATGACCTGGGGCGTGGGCACGATCATCGTGCTTTTCTACAATGGCGTGATCCTCGGCGCGGTGGCGGTGGACTACATGCTCGCCGGCGAAACAAGCTTCCTGTTCGGGTGGCTCCTGCCGCACGGGGTCATCGAGATTCCCGCCATTCTCGTCGGTGCACAGGCCGGGCTGGTGCTGGCGCGCGCGGTGGTGGGCCGGGCGGACGGCCGTGCGCTGGGCGTTCGCCTGCGGGCGGTGGTGGACGACGTGGCGACGCTGGCCGGTGCCGCGGCGCTGATGCTGGTGTGGGCGGGCTTCGTCGAATCCTACCTTTCCCAATACCACGAACCGGCGATTCCCTACTGGGCGAAGATCCTGTTCGGCTGTCTCGAGGGCGCGCTGCTGGTGTGCTACCTCGGTCTGGCCGGGCGCAAGCAGGCGGCACAGGGAGGCCGGACGTGAGGAGCGGAAGCCGCGATGTCATGTGGGTGCGCACCCCGGAGGGGGTGAGTTTCTCGTTTCATTTGGCCAGTCCGGTGACCCGGCTGGCGGCCTGGGCGATCGACAAGGCGACGATCATCGCGGTCTGGTCGGTGGTTTCATCGCTGATCGCGCTCCTCGGCATTTTCAGCGCGGATCTTGCGCAGGGCATCATGATGGTGGGTTTCTTTGTGGTTTCGACGGGCTACGGCATCGCGCTGGAGTGGAGGTGGGAGGGGCAAACGCTGGGAAAACGGGTCATGCACCTGCGCGTGATGGACGAGCGCGGTTTGCCGCTGCGTTTTTCGCAGGTGGTGGTCCGCAACTGTCTTCGGGCCGTGGATGCCCTGCCGGTGGCCTATCTGGTTGGTGGTGTGGCCGCGCTGCTCGGAAGGAAATCCCAGCGGCTGGGCGACGTGGCCGCTGCCACGATCGTCGTGCACGATGCGCCGGTGCAGGCGGCCGGACTGGCCGGTTTGGAGCTTTCGAAATACAACTCGCTGCGCGGGCAGCAGCACGTGGCCGCGAGGTTGCGGACGACCACTCCGCCGGCGCTGGCCAACGCGGCCAGACAGGCCCTGCTTCGGCGCGAGGAGTTTGAGCCTGAGGCGAGGCTGACCCTCTTCCGGGATCTGGCCGGACACTTCCGGCGCGTGGCCCATCTGCCCCCGGAGCTGGAGGAAGGTATTTCCGACGAGCAGTTTGTGCGCAATGTCGTGGAGGTGCTCTATGTGACCGCACCGCGACAGGCGCCGGCGGTGGCCCAAAACAGCGTTCTCCGGGTCTAATTTTTTCCGCCAGGTCTAATAAATCCGGCAACCATCCGTGTAAGGAGCACAGGTCGCGTGAACAACGAACCCAATCAGTTCCATGCCAGTGCCGACGCCAGCTCCTTCGTATCCGCCGCAGTCGCGCGCCATCAGGCGCCACTGCTGCGCTATGCCACCCGCCTGCTTCACGGCGATGCCGACCGGGCGCAGGACGTGGTGCAGGACACGTTTGTCCGCCTCATGGCCCAGCCGCCCGCACAGGTGGACGGCCATGTGGCGGAATGGCTGTTCACCGTCTGCCGCAACCGCGTCACCGACGTGCTGCGGAAGGAGGGGCGCATGAGCCTCTTCGCCGAAGGCCAGGCCGAACGCCTGACCGCCGCGGAGCCCCGGCCGGGCTCCAGGATGGAAAGGGCCGAGCAACACGCCGCCGTGCTGCAGCTGATCGAGAAGCTGCCGCCCAACCAGCAGGAAGTCGTCCGGTTGAAATTCCAAAACGGCTTCAGCTACGAGGAGATCAGCCGCATCACGTCGCTGTCGGTGACGAATGTCGGCTTCATCCTGCACACCGCGATCAAAAGCCTGCGCCGCCAGATGATCGCGCAGCCAGAATAAGGGACCAAGGACCAAGGACCAGAGACCAAGGACCACAGACTACCGACCCAAGAGGAAACCAGAATGCACCCGAACCCGATTTCACCCGATGACCCGCGATTGACCGCCTATGCTCTGAACGAGATGGAGCCGGCGGAGAGCGCGGAATTTGAGAAGCTGCTACAGAGCGATGAGACTGCCCGACAGGCCGTGGCGGAAATCCGCGCGACCAGTGCGCTGCTGGCGGGGGCGTTGGAAAGCGAACCTACGCCGGTCACGGCCGCGGCCGTGCGGCCCGCCGCGATTTTGCCCGGTGGCGACCTGCGGAAACTCGATGACGGCGGACTCAGGCAGTCGAAGCTCATCCGCTTCCCGCAGTTCTATTACCTCGTCAGCGGCATGGCCGCGGCATGCTTCGCGGTGTTCTTTGTTTATTGGCAGAGGAACCAGCCGATGGTGGAGAAGCGGCACTATCAGGAATTTGATCTGACCAAGTTGAAAGGGGCGGATGACTCCGAGGCCAAGGCCCCGGCCATGGGATCAGGCACCTTGGAACGGCATTCCGCCATGGTTCAAAGTGAGGTTCGCGAAGATGAGCCGAGCGCAATTGCCGGCACTAAGGAAAGCCGGATCGAGCTGGCGGCCTTCTCCGACAAAAAGCGCGAGGCGCGCCTGGACGGAGTCACCCTTGGGGCCGAGCAGAGTAACTTTGCCGTTGTCGGCGCCGTTCGAAATACGGCCTGGGCGGCGGTGCCGGCTTCGGCGCCTGCGCCGGAGAGCTTCAACACCGAGGCCTACGGTTTCCGCAAGGACAACGACTACCAGCGCGTGGCAGATCATCCGCTGTCCACCTTCTCCATCGATGTGGACACGGCGGCCTATGCGAATGTGCGGCGTTTCCTCACGCAGGGGCAGCGTCCGCCGGCCGATGCGGTGCGCATCGAGGAGCTGGTGAATTATTTCTCCTACCACTACCCTCAGCCGATCGGCAACGTGCCCTTCGCCGCGAGCCTGGAAGTGGCCTCGGCGCCGTGGGCGCCGGAGCACCGGCTGGTGCGAGTCGGCCTGAAGGGGCGGGAAGTCAGCGATGCGGTGCGCCCGCAGGCGAATCTCGTCTTCCTGCTGGATGTGTCGGGCTCGATGCAGTCGCCGAACAAGCTGCCGCTGGTGAAGCAGTCCCTGCGGCTGCTGGTGGACAAGCTGCGTCCGGATGACCGCGTGGCCATCGCGGTCTATGCCGGGTCGTCGGGGCTCGCGTTGCCGTCCACCCCGGTCAGGCGCAAGGCCGACATTCTGGAGGCCATTGACCGGCTAGACGCCGGCGGCTCGACCAACGGCGCGCTGGGCATCCACCTCGCCTACGACATCGCCAAGGCCAATTTCGTCGAGGGTGGCGTGAACCGCGTGATCCTCGCCACCGACGGCGATTTCAACGTGGGCACGACCAACGAGGGCGAGCTCGTGCGTCTCGTCGGCGAGAAGGCGCAGAGCGGCGTGTTCCTCAGCGTGCTCGGCTTCGGCATGGGCAACCTGAAGGACGGCACGCTCGAGCAGATCGCCGACAAGGGGAACGGAAACTACGCCTACATCGACTCGCTGGCCGAGGCGAAGAAGGCGCTGGTCGAGCAGGCCGGCGGCACGCTGGTGACGATCGCCAAGGACGTGAAGATCCAGGTCGAGTTCAACCCCGCGCAGGTGGCGGCCTACCGGCTCATCGGCTACGAGAACCGTCTGCTGGCCAAGGAGGATTTCAACAACGATCAAGTGGATGCCGGCGAGATCGGCGCCGGGCACACGGTGACCGCGCTCTATGAAGTCGTGCCGGCCGGGGCGGAGCTGCCGGGTGCGGCGGCCACGCCTGCGGTGGACGAGCTGAAATATCAGCCGGTGAAGAATCCAGAATCCAGAATCCAGAAGAGCCTGACGGGCGAACTGCTGACCGTGAAGATCCGCTACAAGGAGCCGACGGGTGACACGAGCAGCAAGCTGGAGTTTCCGCTGCGTGACGCCGGCACACGCTTTGCCGACGCGAGCCAGGACTTCAAGTTTGCCGCGTCGGTCGCCGCCTTTGGCATGGTGCTGCGCGATTCGCCGCACAAGGGCTCGCTCACTCTGGCGGACGTGTCGGCCTGGGGCCGCGAAGGGCTGGGCAGCGATGCCGGCGGCTACCGGAGCGAATTTCTCGGCCTCGTGGGCAAGGCACAGGCGCTGGAGTGAAGCGGAAGGCGGGATCAG
>JACCDQ010323057.1_pt1 | contig 15608 bp, 15 predicted proteins | sample 7446031 | NCBI WGS metagenome assembly JACCDQ01 (sample SAMN15323442, study PRJNA562643) | freshwater metagenome | isolation source: river surface water | place: USA:Blue River Watershed | collected 2017-08-17
ATGACCAGATTTCCCTGCGCGCAGCCTCCCCCTCGAGCATGAATCGCCATCCCGATTCAAAGGCAAAGGCAAAGGCACAATACTCCGCAAAGGCCTCGATCTCCCATAAATCCATGCCATGCAAGTACTGCAGCGTGCGCCTCGAGACTGACTTGGGTTCAGCAATTTCCAGTCCGAGTAGGCGGCCCCAGACCTCGTGCTCAACCGCACTGGCCGCATCGCCGGAAAACTTCAGGAAAATCTGTACCCAACCGGAATCCGGCTGCTCCTTCGGAGTCTCCGTCGGCGCCTCTCTCAGGGCAGCAATTTTGAGCACTTCGCCGATGTTTTCGACATGGCGTGACTGCAACGCAGCGCCAACCTCAGATGCGACATCAAATACCCCTTTATCCATATTGGCAGTCATGGGGTTGGAGGCCAGAGACAAAGCGTCTTTTAAGAGAGGATTCAGCAAATTTCCAATAGGATTTTCCGGGATCTGGGGCGCAGCATCCTCTGCCGCAGGCTCCGATGGAAAGTAGAAATTCACGCCAACCGCTCCAGCCCACCCATATAAGGTCTCAAAATCTCTGGAACTACGACGCTACCATCCGCTTCCTGATAGTTCTCCAAAATCGCAATTAAGGTCCTGCCCACAGCAAGCCCTGAACCATTCAGGGTATGCACAAGCTCGGGCTTACCGGTTTCAGGATTACGCCAGCGCGCCTGGAGTCGGCGGGCCTGAAAATCCCTGAAATTGCTGCAGGATGAAATTTCGCGGTAAGCATCCTGGCCTGGCAACCAGACTTCGAGATCGTAAGTTTTCGCGGATGAGAAACCCGTATCCCCCGCACACAAGAGCATTCGCCTGAAAGGCAGCCCCAGTTTCTTCAGGATTTCTTCGGCATGGCCGGTCAAGGCTTCATGAGCCTGCGCTGAATCCTCCGGGCGAACGATCTGAACCAGCTCGACCTTTTCAAATTGATGCTGGCGAATCATGCCTCGCGTGTCTTTGCCGTAGGAACCGGCCTCACTTCGAAAGCACGGGGTATGGCAGACGAAGCGTAATGGTAAGGACGTGGCTTCAACAATCTCATTCCTCACAAGATTGGTGACCGGCACCTCAGCCGTCGGAATCAGATAGTAAGGCGGATCTGTCTCTAACTTGAAAAGATCGGCCTCAAACTTGGGTAGTTGCCCAGTTCCTCGGAGACTTTCTGCGTTCACCATCAATGGTACGTAGGTTTCAAGATAACCATGCTGTTCCGAATGCACGTCCAACATGAACTGAGTCAGTGCTCTTTGGAGTCGGGAAATCTGCCCCTTCAGCGTGACAAACCGCGCACCGGCGATCTTGGTGGCCGATTCAAAGTCCATCCCGCTGAGGCCAGCCCCGATAGCGATATGATCTTTGACCTCAAAATTGAAAACCCGTGGCGTTCCCCAGCGATGGATCTCTACATTCTGACTTTCATCTCGCCCTTCGGGGACGTCAGGATCGAGAAGATTCGGCACCCCTGAAAGAATGTCCTCGAGAGCCACCTGAATGCCATCAAGTTCGGTCTCCATGCTCTTGAGTTCATCACCAAAAGAATCAACCTCGGCCAGTAAAGGCGCAATATCTTCGCCACGAGCCTTGGCCTGACCAATCATCTTGGATCGCGCATTACGCTCGCTCTGAAGCGCTTGGGTTCTCGCCTGAACATCCCGGCGCTTCGCCTCAAGCTCCGTCAACGCAGCCTTGTCCAATTCAAATCCGCGCCGAGCCAATTGGCTCGCGACCTGATCCAACTCGCTTCTAACAATCCTAGGGTCTAACATCCGAATTCCTAAAACATTTGATTACTTAATTGGCCGAAAGCGTAACGAATTCCTTCAGGCCATGAGACATTGCATGGAGGCAGTCGTGGGATTTTCGACAACCCCACGCTCTGTGACGATGACATCAATCAGGCTGGATGGCGTCACGTCGAAAACGGGATTCCAAGCGGTGATGACACTCTCTTCCTGCCTGAAGCTTTCTGTGAGCAACTCCGAGGGGTCTCGCTCTTCGATTTCGATACCCGATCCGGTGGGTGTTGCCCAGTCAATTGTTGACGTGGGCGCGACCACCATAACCTTAAGGCCATGATGTTTAGCAGCCACTGCCAAGGCATAAGTTCCAATCTTATTGGCCGTATCACCATTGGCAGCAATTCGATCGGCGCCCACGATCACCCAACCGATTCGCCCTGACTTCATCAGAAACGCTGCTGCAGAATCTGCAATCAATGTTGCGGGAATCCGATCCTGATTCAGTTCCCAAATCGTCAACCGAGCACCTTGTGACCAGGGACGAGTCTCTGTTGCAAATACGTCGAGACGAGTTTGGGAATACGCGCTTCGAATCACACCGAGAGCCGTGCCATAGCCCCCTGTTGCCAGAGAGCCCGTATTGCAGTGCGTTAAAACGCCCTGAGCGTTTTGAAGATAACGAGCGCCCATTTCTCCCATGGCCAAATTGGCGGCCACGTCTTCCTCGTAAATCCGGTTTGCAGCCGCCAAAAGACGGGGAAAAGGATCCACACCCAGATCCATCTCGCTCACCAACTTGGCCATACGGTCTAACGCCCAAAATAAGTTCACGGCTGTAGGCCTAGACGCTGCTAATTCCTGAAAATCCATTTGGACTGAGGACTTCCAGTTTTCTGGTGATTCCTCAAACCGTGCCTTGGCCGATAGAACAACACCGTAAGCGGCCGCAATACCTATGGCAGGAGCCCCTCTAACCTGCATGGTGCGAATCGCCTCTGAGACATCGCGAGAGCAACTGTAGGAATTGAAGACGATACTCCCGGGAAGAAGTCTCTGATCGAGCACATCCAACCCGACGCCCGTCCATTTGAGGGCTCTTACGCTATCCTGTATTTGTTTCACTGAAAATGTTCCTGCTTACTCGCGAAAGAAGGGCGTTCTGATTTCATGTAGCCTTTGGCCGACGAAAGAGGGACATTCTAAATAGCCCCGCCCCAGGAGGAAATCGATGCTTTGGGGGAAGCTGATTGCCGAATGTTATTTTTTGGCCTGGATGGCGTTGCATCCAACGCACCTGATTAAGCTATTGATTCGCCTGATCATCATGGGAGTCCTGATCCTCGCCCCTCTGATCGCCATGAATTGGCATCTTGCAGACCGCGGCATTTGAAGTGCGCCTGGCCGACCCAAAGTCAGACCCCTGGAGTTATTTTGGTTTACGCTGCCGAACTGCCTCAAATAGCAAGATACCCGTTGCAACCGAGACATTGAGGCTACCAACGGTCCCAAACATGGGTATTTTTACGAGAAAATCACAGTTTTCCCGGGTCAGCCGCCGAAGCCCCTTTCCCTCGGCGCCCATAACGAGGGCTAATCCTCCCGTCAGATCGGCTGCATGATAAGAAAGCTCGGCCTCCCCTGCAGCACCAACCACCCAAACCCCACGCTCTTTCAAGCCTTTTAGGGTGCGAGCCAAATTCGTAACGCGATAATAGGGCATCGTGTCTGCCGCTCCGCAGGCAACCTTGGACACGACGGGAGTAATGCCTACAGACTGGTCTCGGGTGCTAATGACACCGTCAACCCCCGCAGCATCCGCGCTTCTTAGGCAGGCTCCGAGGTTGTGGGGGTCTTGCACGTGATCAAGGACCAAAAGCAAGGGGGGGCGCCCGAGACGCTCAAGTGCTTCTTCTAAATCATTTTCACCCAACTCATCTGGCGCAAGATATTCAATCACTACCCCCTGATGCGCCTGACGATCGGCCATGGCATCGAGTCGGTGTTTGGGCGTTTCTTGGACACGGATGCCGGCATTAGCAAAGCGTTCGAGAAGGCGTGTCAGTCTTCCATCCGCTCTTGAGGCATCCACCCATACCTGTACGATCCGGTCTGGACTGGTCTCCAAGACCGACTCAACGGCATGGAGACCTACGACTTTTCTGCGCGATTTCACGAGGTACGCCGACGTTTACGCTTTTTCGGCGTGCGTGAGGCAGCATTCTCTGAGGCAGGCTCGATCTTTTTAACCAACTCAAGATCAATCTTTCGGTCATCCAGATTGACTCGCGCCACGATCACCTGAACAACGTCGCCCATGCGATAGCTCACACCGGTACGCTCTCCTTTGAGGCTCAAGCCGGCGGGATCGTAATGGAAGAAATCCTTGTCCAGATTGGAGACATGGACTAAGCCTTCGATGAAAATATCTCTGAGCTCGACAAAAAACCCAAAAGCCGTTACGGCACTGATCACCCCAGAGAATTCCTCCCCGAGCTTGTCCTGCATGTACTCGCACTTTAACCAGGCTACAACGTTGCGAGTCGCCTCATCCGCACGACGTTCGGTAAACGAACAGTGCTCCCCGAGCAGCGCCATATCGTTGGCGCTGTAGTAATAACGACCTTTTTCCTTGCGCTCAATGGCATAACGAATAGCCCGGTGGACCAAAAGGTCCGGATAGCGCCGGATCGGTGACGTGAAATGCGTATATCGCTCCAGCGCCAATCCAAAATGTCCTTTTTGCTCAGGGCTATAGACCGCTTGCGACATGGAACGCAGAAGAACAGTCTGAATCAGGTGTTCATCCGGTCGACCATGGATCTCCTCGATTAGTTTTGAATAGTCATGGGGCGATGGTTTTTCATCTCCACCCAAACTCAAACCAAGTCGTCCTAGTAACGTTCTCAGATCAGAGAGTTTTTCAGGGCCAGGACCTTCGTGAACTCGGACCAAATGCGGCAACTTGTGCTTCTCGAGGAATTTCGCCGCTGCCGTGTTCGCGGCCAGCATGCATTCCTCGATGAGTTTGTGTGCATCATTTCGGACGACAGGAACAATGCGCTCGATCTTTTTACCCTCACCGAAAACAATCCGGGATTCCTGGGTTTCAAAGTCGATCGCGTAGCGATCCTCCCGCGCACGGCGAAACGCCCTGTAAAGGGAATGCAATTCTTCAACGTGTGGCAAAAGCGCCTTGTGTTTGCTTCGAAGACCGCGGTCCCCTGCCAAGATCGCTGCAACCTCGGTGTAAGTAAAGCGCGCATGAGAGTTCATCAGACCAGAGAAGAACGTCGACTTGACGATTTCACCCTCCGTGCTGATCGACATTTCACAGACCATACAGAGACGGTCCTCATGGGGATTCAATGAGCAAAGTCCGTTGGACAGAATTTCCGGGAGCATCGGAATGACACGGTCCGGAAAATAAACGGATGTCCCACGTTTTTGCGCCTCTGCGTCAAGCGCAGTCCCCGGAACCACGTAGGCAGAGACATCCGCAATGGCGACAAGCAAACGCCAACCCTTGGCCGTTCTTTCGCAATAGACTGCATCATCAAAATCCCGAGCATCTTCGCCATCAATCGTAACCAGGGGTAAATGGCGAATGTCCTGCCTACCCTCTCGCGCCTCATCAGGAATGTGTCTCCCCCACCGCTGAATTTCCTTTTCAACGGTTTCAGGCCATTTATCGGGTAAGTCGAAGCTGCGGATAGCTACCTCGATTTCCATTCCCGGTGCGAGATGCTCACCGAGCACTTCGGCCACACGCCCTATCGGATCTCGACTTCGGCTGGGGTGTTCGAGAATCTCAACCACAACGATCTGGCCAGGGTTTGCATCTGCAAGATGCTCCTTTGGAATCAGAAAATCGTGCGTCAGGTATTTGTTGTCAGGTACGACATAGTAAATACCCTGATCTTCATTGAGTCTTCCTACAACACGACGCGTCTTTCGTTCCAGCACCTGCAGAACACTGCCTTCACGTCGACCGCGACGATCAACGCCACGGACACAGACCAGCGCACGATCATCATGCATCAAAGACCGCATTTCGCGTGAAGAAAGGTAGAGGTCTTCGCCCCCATCATCCGGGCGAAGAAATCCGAAGCCATCAGGGTGAGCAATGATCCGTCCAGCGATCAGATCTGTCTGATTGACAACACAGTAGCGATCTTTGCGGTTGCGGAGTACCTGGCCATCCCGCTCCATGGCATTGAGACGCCGACGAAGCGATTCCAGATCTTCATCTTCTTTAACGCCCACCAGTTCGGAAATTTCCTCTCCCGTCAGAGGCACGCCTTGTTCCCGCATGACCTCAAGGATCAATTCTCGACTGGCGATCGGTCGTTCGTATTTTTCTGCCTCGCGGGCGGCAAAAGGATCTTTAACTTTGCTCTTTTTGCTTTTGGTGGAGCTCAACGTGTTCTCTCGGAATTAGGATAGGTCGCGCGCAACTGCGCAGATGGGCGGAAATCGTACCAGACGCGTCCCGCGAAGAATTAAATCAGCGTTGTTACCATTCTTAACTATTGACAAGCGAAAGTCGAATACTCAAAATGCCGGGCTCTGGCTCAGATGAGCCACCCCTCATGCCGAGGTGGTGAAATTGGTAGACACGCATGTTTCAGGTACATGTGAGGCGACTCGTGGAGGTTCAAGTCCTCTCCTCGGCACCATCTCAAGATATTCCTCTTGAGAATCCGATTCCCATGCTTCTTTATGCCACAGGCAAGTGACGCGCCATCGCAGGGTGATCGATTCGCACTTTGAATCATCAGACACTGATTGGATTGGCTACACGCAGCCCTGGATTAACCGCGCCCAACAAGCCCTCTGGACCTAGATCATCCAATCTCTGCGCCACATCCCAGCCCTACGTTATTTCACGTATTTTCAAGCGACCCTTCATAAAATCATCACTAGTGATGATGCTAACCAATCGCGTCAATCGATAGGATTCTGCATCCGTTTTTTTTCGACAGCAGAATCATTGGACGATCAACTTACGTGTGTCTTCATCATTGATGAAAAACACAACCTCCTTTTTGCGAGTAGAACTGCAAGTGACTGCGACTGCTGGCATCAGGCCTTTCGTATCGAAGATAAACGGCTGCTAGGCTTAAACGGCATAAGCGACTTTACCTTTCGGAGTAAGGTCCTGACCGGTCTCTCGAAAAGAACCTCGGTTCTCCTCAAAACTTCGGAATCCCATCAAGAGGGCAGTCAACTTTTATTGACCGTTACCCCGCTCTTTGATGTCAAGCATTCCCCGAATCAATCGAATCCGCCCTGTTATTGCCTGGAAATCCAATCACTGGATACCCTTTACGAAACAACGGTCAAACGGATGACCGAGAAATTCAACCTCACCAAAGCCGAAAGCCTCGTCCTCAAATGTCTCTTGATGGGCCTCTCATCCCAAGAGATCGAGGCCCGAATGATGATTGGCACCCCGACCCTTAGAACCCATCAACAGAGACTTCGCCAAAAAATTGGCGAGAACAGCTCCATCAAAACCATTCTCTCTGCACTCAAGACAGAGAATCACGTCGATCACATCATTGATATTGAAGAGTTCTGAGGGACAAAACCCCCGAACTTTATTTCCAGCCTTCCGTTTCTCTCTTTCCCCGAATGGTTGACGCGCGCCACTCAGCCATGGCCGTCAACGACCGACCACTCGACTGCTGCCAAAGGTTCAGAGATTGATGGGTTGCGCCAATTTCGTGACACGACCAACTTTACACTTCATAATGATGGGTTACGCAACCTTGGACTACAATAGTCCGCCAGCCGATGCCAGAATGAACCAACTTTCTGACGGACAGCCCATCACCCCCGAAAGGTTGGTGAACCAACTTCTGGAATTCACCGAATCCTCTTGCAGGGAGGCCTATCCAGACTTCGAGGAAAGATTAGAACTCGAGTCCGTGGAATATGGGATTTCCGAAGAGACCCTAACCGATGTCTTTCTCAAGCGAAGCGACGAAGATCGAGAGCGGATGCTGTCCTGGTTTATTACGACAAACCTGGCGGTAGGTGGCGTCTACTTTTTGGGCCGCTTCAATCGGGAGTTTGTCAGGCTCGCCCTTCAGCACCTTAAGGAAAGTGCTCTCGAGAAATTTGGGGACAAGCTCGGACCTGAAGCCAACCAGCCCTTTGATACGGTCAGACGGCTTCTTCGTGAAGGTGGGTTTGATGCCTATCAGGCCGGCATGGTGACCTTTCTCAGCTTGATCGGCTATCTCGATCACGAGGACGCGACCAGAGCGACCCTTGATACGGAATTCCTGAATGGCTTTCGCATGGATTTCACCAAAAGCATCCCGTATCTTCACAAGGCGGAACTCAGTCTCCTCGACATAAGTTGATAGACTCGCGCTTGTTGAGTCAGACTTCTCTGAATGGACCGAGAAGCTCGCCGCCTCATGGGAGACTTAAGATGCCGCAATCCGGAACGACGGGCGCTGATCTCGTGTGCAGACTATTGGCGACTACAACAGCCCTCCTCTTCCTGACCAGCTGCTATGACTATAGACCGCTGTCTGGCCCGTTAACCAGCGCCGGGACCGCCCCAAGCAGGCCCTCCCCCGAGCAATCCGAGGCCGAAGAAAAAGCCGCAGTGGCAATTCAGAAGTGCACAGACCAATTCCCAGATATCGCGGGACAGAAAGCCGCTCGTGTCCGCTGTATCGTGACATCCACCGATGCCATATGGGACAAATCACTCCCCGAGACCAGCGAAGCGCGTCACGCCCTGGGAAGTTACGCGACCCAACTCGCTGAGCGAGAAGATCGCGGAGAGATTACCCGCGAACAGGCAGAAAACCTCTACCAGCAATTCCTGCAACAAACGCCGGGGATGGCAATTCCTCCGAAAAAGAGCCCCTGAGGCCAAGAAGAGGCGTACAGTGCAAAAACCGTGTTTTCTTATCGTTTTGGTTTTGTGCCTTGCCGGCCTGACTGGTTGCGCTGGTGGCTACCCGGTCTATGGCGCAGGATACGGCTATCGTCCCTACTATGGTTATGGCGGGTTCGGCTACCCGTACTATGGGGGCTACTACGGCCGCTACGGTGGATGGAACCATGGCTATTATGGTCGGGGCGGATGGGGTGGTCGAGGATGGGGCGGCGGCGGCTTTCATGGCGGGTTTGGTGGGCGCCGTTAGGAATAAAACAATCTTTCAATAATCCTGCTCATGTTAAGAAAAACCAGCATTCTCATTCTGACAATTTCCTTCCTGGGTTGCTCATCCGTGCCCAGCGGGCCGAGCGCTCTGGCTCTACCGGGTGACAAGGCTAGCGAGAGCCAATTCCGCAAGGACGAAAAAGCCTGCAGGGCTTTTGCGCATGATGAGCTTCTCAACTGCTCTCACAAGCCACGATCCCTTGAAGAGGCCCAACTCCACTTCGACATCAACTACCTGCAGTGCATGTACACCAAAGGCCATCTCATCCCAATTTCCGGAGAGATCCTCACCGACAAGACGGGGTCCGCTCCCATAAGTCCAGTGGAAAAGAGCACCCAAAAATAGATTGGCAGACTCACCCCTGCGAATGAACCGCCTGTCAATCACTAGGAGAGTTTGATAGGATTTCCCTAACGTAAAGTGGTTGCTTGTTGGTAGCCGCGTGCCCCGAGGCCTGTTGCCCAAGGGTTTGGTGAATCAAAAAATAAAGAAAATAGACAGGACTTGCCATGACCGAAGAAACGACACCCTTTGCAATCCTCTTCCTCCAGGCATTCGCGGAAAGCCTTGCTGTTGTTGATGACTTTGGGTGCAGCAACTACAGAAACCATCTGCCCCGGTGGGTCTACCTGCTGATTCTGATTGGGATGACCTACGCGTCTCTCTGATTTACGGGGAGGCTGAACGGCCTCTTCCCGCTACCATCCCTCTTCCTGAGCTTGCCCCGGCTTACGGGCGTAGATTGACAGAATGAAGGTTGGCAACCATACCAAAACCTCTGCGGTAAAAAGGTACATCGAGTGCCGGGCGTTACGCGCCGACAGCAGATGCGCAAAGTCATAAAGATCGCTGGCGGCAATCACAGCACAGATCCCTGCAATCAACCACCGATGCCGACAGACCCTCGAGAAGGCGATCAATGCTGGCAGCCAAATTAAGGTCTGAATCAAAAGCTCAGGAATTCTCATATTGTGCATCCGCTTGTGATTAGAAAGGGTGTAGTGGCCTATCTTGTCGACACCCAGGCTGAACTAGGGCCTGCAACCCCGCATTAGAAAAATTTAATCGGAACTCGGCTGAGCTTTTGGGGGATCCGCTTTTGGCGAACTATCTCCGCCTGCCAGATTTTTCTTTTTGTCCTGCGCGCCCTTGAAGTCGGTTTCATACCAACCGCCACCTTTAAGCCGGAAACCCGCCGCAGAAATCAGCTTGGACAACTCAAGGTCGCCACAGCTTGGGCACTCTTTGAGGGGATCATCTGACAACTTCTGGAAAGCCTCCATTTCATGACCACATGATTTACATCGATACTCGTAAATTGGCATTGTTTCTCCTTGCGGCCCCAGATACTTCGAAATGTTTTACTCAAGGCACGCCATACATTGCATTCTAACTGCTCTGCGTGACGACAACCGATGGAAGAGACTCAGATGGACAACAAAGCTGCCAAGGAAAGACCCATTCCCGCCGTCGGGGTAGGCGGCCTGGTCTTTAATCAACAAGGACACGTTCTGCTGATCGCACGAAAGAATCCACCCCGTGCGGGCGAGTGGCATATTCCCGGGGGTCGGCTTGAACCGGGCGAAACCCTAACCGACTGTTGTCAACGCGAGGTCTGGGAGGAGACCGGCATTCACGCCACGCCACAACAGATCGTCGCGATTGCGGACCGCCAAATCGATGGATTTCATTATGTCATCATCGACTTTCTCGCGACGCTCTCAGAAAATGATACATCGGCGTTACCCAATCCAGGCTCCGATGCATTGGCTGCAGGCTGGTTCGATCCTGAAAACATTGACGAACTTCCGCTGGTAGAGGGCCTAAAAGAGGTCATCTGGGCTGGAAAACGGCTCCTAAAGGGCGAAAACAAGGGACTTTCGTTGGACAGCCGTCATTCATGGCTCTACGCTTGAAACTTGCGCGAAAACTGGTGGACTAAGTAAGACATTACTAGCTTCCACGCCTACCCAAGAGAAGAACATGCCAAGCAGCCCCTTCGATCTGATCGTCCTGAACTTCCTGAGCTCACTCCCTAGCATTCATGGGGGTCATGACAGTGAATCCGGCTTGCTTGGGCTCGTAGACAAGCTGCTTGAGGCCATCATGTCGGCCTTGGCGGGCGGGTGGACTCTCTTTGCGGGCATTGAAACGCTCGGCAGCAATATCCATCCACTGATTGTCCATTTCCCAATTGCCCTTCTGGCTTCGTTTGTCGTCATCGACAGCCTTGGAGCTGTTTTCAAACTCCATGGTTGGAGACGGTTAGGAACCCAATTACTCGGATTGGGAGCACTTTCGACCCTTCCTACTATCGCCGCAGGATTTTGGGCGGCGTTCAATACCCCTCACGACGCTGCAACGCATGCACTGATGGAGCATCACGAGCACGCGGGGATTGTGGTCGGTGTAATTTCGGTATCTCTCGCGCTGTGGCGCATTCTCTGGGGCTTGCCCAAAGACCTGATGGCTCGAACCCTGAGCGGCATTCTGGTCTCTATCCTCTCCGTGGCGCTGGTTTTGGGGGCTGATTTAGGTGCGATGATGGTCTATGGGCACGGTGTCGCGGTTAAGACCAGTCCCCAGGCAGAGGTTCCCGTGAACCATGTTCATGGCGGCGCCAACCCGGCGCATTAGCTAAAACTCAGAGCATTCATCGCTTGAGCGAATGCCCACCCGCCAGTTTCATCCTGCGGTCAGGCACTGGTTCGAATCGACCTTCGCCGGGCCAACAGCTGCGCAAGAAGAGGCTTGGACGCACATTCTGGCGGGTCATGACACACTGATCTCCGCTCCCACAGGATCAGGTAAAACGCTTGCTGCGTTCCTGACCGCGATTCACCACCTTGTTGAAGAAGCGATATCCGGATCACTTCAAGACGAAACTCGCGTTGTCTATGTATCGCCGTTAAAAGCACTCAGCAACGACATCCAAAAAAATCTGGAAGCCCCTCTTGCGGGTGTTCTTGAACAACTTGCGATTGAGGGATGTCTCGCACCCCCCATTCGAACCAAGGTTAGAACGGGCGACACGCCTGCAGGCGAACGCGCTCAGATGGGCAAAACGCCGCCGCATATCCTCGTCACAACGCCCGAATCACTTTACATCCTCCTGACCAGTGACAGCGGGCGCCGGATGCTCTCTGGGGTTAAAACGGTCATCGTCGATGAAATTCATGCGCTACTCGAAAGTAAGCGGGGCGCCCATCTGGCCCTTTCTTTGGAGCGCCTCGAACGTATCACCCCCGCTCGACCGCAGAGAATTGGGCTTTCAGCAACACAAAACCCAATCCAACACGTCGCCCAGTTCTTGACCGGGGGCACTTTTTGCAAAATTGTCGATCGGGGTCATCGTCGAAGCCTTGATCTATCGATTGAAGTACCCGAACTGCCTCTTGAAGCCGTTCTTTCAGGAGATCAGGCCAGCGATCTTTACGACCGAATGGCCCAGCTGATTTGTGGCCATCGGATTACGCTAATTTTCGTCAACACCCGAAGACTTTCAGAGCGAATTGCTCGAGCACTTTCTGAACGAATTGGGGCCGATGCGGTGACCTCCCATCATGGTAGCCTCTCAAAAGAACAGCGGTTGGATGCGGAAGATCGTTTAAAAAAAGGCAGACTCAAAGCACTCGTGGCTACCGCATCTCTTGAATTAGGGATTGATGTGGGTGATGTCGATCTGGTTTGCCAATTCGGCAGCACGCATTCGATATCGACACTTCTCCAACGCATCGGTCGATCGGGTCACTTTCAGGGCGGATGCCCCAAAGGACGACTTTTCCCGACGAGCCGCGATGATTTAATCGAGTGTATTGCGTTGGTGGATGCAGTTCGTCGTGGGGAATTGGACGTCTTGCGTATCCCGGACAAACCTCTCGACGTCCTCGCGCAGCAAATCATAGCCATTGTGGCCTGTGAGGAGATCAGTGAGCACGCGCTTTATACCTTGGTCCGCAGGGCCCATCCCTATCGCGAGCTGTCTTTTGATGAATACCTAAAGGTCCTCGAAATGCTGGCCTCAGGCTATGCCACGTCTCGCGGACAAAGGGCTGCCTATCTTCACTGGGATCGAGTCCACCGGGTTTTACGGCCAAGAAAAGGCGCCCGCCTGACCGCTGTCACCTGTGGTGGAGCCATACCGGACAATGCCGACTACCGTGTGATTCTGGAGCCTCAAGGGGAGTTCATCGGGACCGTCGATGAGGATTTCGCTATCGAAAGTATGGCGGGTGACATTTTTCAGCTGGGGAATGCCAGTTGGCGCGTCCTTCGACTCGATCAAGGCAACCTGCGAGTTGAAGATGCCAAAAACCTGCCACCCAGCATTCCTTTCTGGTTTGGTGAAGCGCCCGGCAGGACTCACGAGCTCTCGTTTGCCATTTCTCGGCTGCGAGACGAGCTCATGCATCTCTTTTTATCTGAGGACGAGACATCCGTCACGGAAATAGCTGTCGAGAAACTCAGAAATCGCCTCGATCTTCCTGAAAACGCCCTAAAACAGGCCGTAAATTATCTTTTCATTGCCTATCGAACGCTTCGCTGCCTGCCCACCTTTGAAACACTCATCCTCGAGCGTTTCTTTGACGAAGCCGGCGGTATGCAGTTAATCATTCATGCGCCTTTAGGGACCCGGGCGAACAGAGCCTGGGGACTTGCGCTGAGAAAACGATTTTGCCGATCCTTCAATTTTGAGCTTCAGGCCGCGGCAACCGAGGACGCTGTTTTGCTCTCTCTTGGAACAAGCCAGAGCTTTGACCTCTCGAGTGTCTCTCGCTATCTCGCCAGCGCAACGGTACGCGACATTCTGATTCAGGCCCTCCTGGATGCCCCCATGTTTACCGCCCGATGGCGATGGAATGGCGTTTGTTCGTTGGCCATACGCCGATTTTCGGGGGGAAAAAAAACCCCCCCTTACCTCATCCGCATGCAATCGGAAGATTTGGTCACTGCGGTATTTCCAGATCAACTGGCTTGCCTTGAAAACATCGCCGGAGACCGGGAGATTCCTGATCACCCGCTAGTCAACCAGACGATTCAGGATTGCCTTCATGAGGCCATGGATATCGAACGCTTGGAATCGGTTATTCGGGGTATCGAGGACGGCAAGATCCGAATTGAAGTCAGGGATTTGAGAGAACCCTCCCCGCTTGCGGCGGAAATCGTGAACGCAAGGGCCTATAGCTTTCTGGATGGCGCACCTTTGGAGGAAAGACGAACCCGCGCCGTGGTCTCAAGACGTTGGCTAAACCCCGAAGAGGCCAACGACCTCAGCATTTTGGATCCTGAGAGCGTCCAGCAGGCGACCCAAAATGCATGGCCTGCAATGAGCAATCCAGATGAAGCCCATGACGCCCTGATGACACTCGGCTATCTCTTCGATAGCGAAATTGAAGCCTCCGCTCGCCCCCACCTTCAATGGCTTCAACGCGATCATAGGGCCGCGCTTTTTCAACACCCCCGCCATCCCCTTTGGTGTGCCTCGGAGCGAATTCCCTGGATTAAACGAGTCTTTGGCGAGACAGCGAACCTTTCTGAATTCGACCCCCCCGACATTGAAACCCATTTACCCCAGACTCTCCTAAATCCCAGCCTTAGCTTCCCCGATGCACTAAAAGATCTGCTTCGATCGAGACTTGCAGCCTGTGGTCCCACAACTACGGAATCTCTTGCCCGCCCGTTATGCCTTCCCTCTTCGCCTGTCGAGGCCGCCCTCACGGCACTCGAATCCGAGGGCACCATTTTTCGGGGCTCATTTACTGAGAAAAATGCAACCGAATGGTGTGATCGCAGGATTTTGACCAGAATCCATCGAACACGAATCCATGATCAGCGCAAACAAGTCAGTCAGGTCAGCCTGTCACAGTTCACTCGCTTCCTGTTTGCATGGCATCGCCTCTACCCCGAAAACCAACCGGAGGGGATTACGGGGCTCGCAAGCGTTTTAGAACAACTGGAGGGCTACGAAGCGCCTGTCCGATCCTGGGAGGCAGATTTATTACCGGTCCGAATCGCCCAGTATGACCCTACCTGTTTGGATCAGTTATGTTTATCGGGAAAAACCGTCTGGTCCCGACTCAGAAGCCCCAACGCAGGTAATACGCCGCTCAGGACGATTCCAATTACCCTGTGCAGTCGTCGCCGAATGCGTATTTTTCAGACCCAAGGCATTGCCCCCTCAAAGGAGGGGCTGAGCGCCTCAGCACAGTTGATCATCGAGGGAATGATTGCGAAAGGCTCTCTTTTCTTGGATGAAATCATCGAAACGACAGGCCTTCTGCCCAGTGCGGCAGAGAAGGGTCTTGGGGAACTGGTCTCGCGCGGATGGGTTTATTCGGATGGGTTTAGCGGCCTTCGAGGTCTACTGGTTCCCGAGCAGCGAAGACAGAAATACCGGACATACCGATTTGGGTTAGATGAAGCCGGACGCTGGAACCTCACGCAGCCCCTGACAGAAAACCCATCAAAGACCCTTTCGGAAGCTGAGGTGGATGGACTTGTTAGAATTTTTCTCCGCCGTTACGGCGTCGTTTTCAAGGCGCTGCTCGAAAACGAGACGCTGATGCCCAGTTGGATGGCTCTTCTACCCTACCTCAGGCGTCTTGAGATCAGAGGGGATGTGAGAGGTGGTCGATTTGTTGCCGG
>JACCDQ010323064.1_pt1 | contig 15606 bp, 12 predicted proteins | sample 7446031 | NCBI WGS metagenome assembly JACCDQ01 (sample SAMN15323442, study PRJNA562643) | freshwater metagenome | isolation source: river surface water | place: USA:Blue River Watershed | collected 2017-08-17
GGCGGCGGTCGCGGCATGCGTCGCGTGGCAGCAAAGGAAGACTTGCGTGCGGCCCTAGTCGAAGCGTCTCGCGAAGCTGAGAGCGCTTTTGGCGATCCTCGCGTATTCCTAGAACAAGCGGTGCTTCGCCCTCGCCACATCGAGGTTCAGATTCTGGCAGACACTTTTGGCAATGTGGTTCACCTATTTGAGCGCGATTGCTCGATTCAGCGACGAAACCAAAAAGTAGTCGAAATCGCTCCTGCGCCACTGATTGATGAGGATCTGCGCAACACGCTCTACCGCGACGCAGTTGCCTTTGCCAAAGCGATTGGCTACCAGAATGCGGGAACCGTCGAGTTCTTGATTGACACAGTTGGTCCAAACGCCGGCAAGCACGTCTTTATCGAGATGAATCCGCGTATCCAGGTGGAGCACACGGTATCTGAAGAAATCACCGATATTGACTTGGTGCAGAGCCAGATGCGCATTGCGTCTGGGGAGTCACTCGCTGACCTAGGGCTTTCACAAGAAACTATCCAGCGCCATGGATTCGCTATCCAGTGCCGCATCACAACCGAGGACCCGGCTGCAAACTTCAGACCTGACACCGGAAAAATCACGACCTATCGTTCACCTGGTGGCGCGGGTATTCGCCTTGACGGCGGTACAGTCTCAACCGGTGTCGAAGTAAGCCCGCACTTTGACTCAATGCTCGTCAAGCTGATTGCAAAGGGGCGCGATTTCAAATCGGCCGTTATTCGTGCGGAGCGCGCGCTCGCGGAATTCCGCATCCGAGGCGTATCTACCAACATTGCATTTTTGCAGGCGGTACTTGCCGACCCGACATTCCAATCTGGAGACCTGAGCACTTCGTTCATCGACGAACGCCCGCAGCTTTTCACTGCTGCGCCTTCGCTAGACCGCGGTACCAAGATTTTGTCTTGGTTGGCCGATGTGACAGTAAATCAGCCGAACGGTCCAAGAGCGGATCATTTTTCGCCGGCCACCAAATTGCCGGTTTTGGATGTTACTAAGCCAGCTCCAGAAGGATCACGCCAGCTACTGCAGAAGCTCGGTCCGGCAGGTTTTGCCAAGGCCCTGCGCGACCAAAAGATCGTTGCGATCACAGACACCACATTTCGCGATGCGCACCAGTCGCTACTAGCTACCAGAATTCGCGGCCGAGACCTGCAGCAAATTGCACCTTATGTTGCTCGCTTGACTCCGCAGTTATTTTCAGTTGAGGCTTGGGGCGGAGCGACCTTCGACGTGGCGCTTCGATTCCTAGGGGAGGACCCTTGGGAGCGACTTGAGTCGCTTCGCGCGGCAATGCCAAATCTTTGCATTCAGATGTTGCTTCGTGGCCGCAACACGGTTGGCTACACACCGTACCCAACAGAAGTGACAGAAGCTTTTGTAAAAGAAGCTGCTGCTTCTGGCGTCGACATTTTCCGCATCTTCGATGCGCTCAACGATGTCGAGCAGATGAAGCCAGCAATCGATGCAGTCTTGAAGACTGGCACTGCAGTAGCAGAAGTGGCGCTTTGCTACACGGCTGACTTGCTTGACCCAAACGAAAAGCTTTACACCCTCGATTACTACTTGGCACTTGCCCAGGAAATCGTTGATGCCGGTGCGCACATCATTGCAATCAAAGACATGGCCGGACTGTTGCGCCCTGCAGCAGCGGCGAAGCTAGTCAGCGCCCTGCGTGAGCGTTTTGAGCTGCCGGTTCACCTGCACACTCACGATACCGCTGGCGGCCAGTTGGCCACACTCATGGCGGCAATCAACGCTGGAGTCGACGCGGTTGACGTGGCTAGTGCACCGATGGCGGGCACCACTTCACAGCCGTCCGCTTCGGCGCTGGTCGCGGCGTTGGCGCACACTGATCGTGACTCAGGGATTCCACTCGACTCCGTTACTGCTCTCGAACCTTACTGGGAAGCGGTGCGAAGTGTTTATGCGCCTTTTGAGTCTGGACTCCCAGGCCCTACCGGACGTGTCTACAAACATGAAATTCCCGGCGGCCAGCTTTCAAACCTTCGGCAGCAAGCGATTGCTCTCGGACTAGGCGACCACTTCGAAAAGGTCGAGGACATGTACGCGGCGGCAAACGCAATTCTTGGCCGACCAACCAAGGTGACCCCGTCATCAAAGGTTGTCGGCGATTTGGCCTTGCATTTGGTCGCAGTCAATGCTGATCCGAAGGACTTCGCAGAGAACCCACAAAACTATGATGTTCCTGATTCAGTCGTAGGATTCATGGCTGGAGAGCTCGGCGACCTGCCGGGTGGTTGGCCAGAGCCATTCCGCACCAAGGTGCTCCAAGGTAAGAATCTCAAATTTGGAGTGACTCCGGTTTCATCGGAGGATCTAGGAGTTCTAACCGGGCCTGATGCGAAGATGCGTCGTTCGACTCTGAACCGATTGCTATTTCCTGCTCCTACCAAGGAATTCGAAAAATTCCGCGATACCTACGGTCGACTTGATCAGGTCGACACAGTTGACTACCTTTACGGATTGCAACAGGGGCACGAACACATTGTGGAAATTTCCAAGGGTGTTCAGCTTTTCGTTGGTCTAGAAGCGATTGGCTCTCCGGATGCTAAAGGTTTCCGTACCGTGATGGCTACGCTGAATGGTCAACTTCGTCCAATCAATATTCGCGACCGCAAAATTGCATCTGATGTGGTTTCTGCAGAAAAGGCAGATGCTTCAAATCTGGGTCATGTTGCTGCACCATTTGCCGGAGTTGTCACATTGCAGACTGTCGAGGGTGCGCACGTAGATGTCGGGCAACCAGTTGCAACTATTGAGGCGATGAAAATGGAAGCAACCATCACTGCCAGCGTGGCCGGAACTGTGAGGAGACTCGCAATTACCAAGACACAGGCGGTTGACGCGGGCGATTTGATCGTGGTTGTAGAGGCAGACGCCTCTTAGTAATTGGTTAGACTAGACCGGATATCGCGTAAGCGAACATTTTGGTTTAGGAGTAACTTTGGCAAATTGGGACAAAAACCCTGACGGCGACGATTTCTTGGCGCCGCGCCCTGCTGCAGCCGAAGATTCTCCGATCCAAACTCATTCGCTTGCCGAGCTTGCTGTGGATTCGGGCATTATCGATGTAACTCCAAGCACTCAGTCAGTGCCAATCGTCTCCGAAGATGAGCGAGTTAGCCGCATTGTGGCGCCAACTACTGAGCCGGGCGAGCAGCAATTGACTCGTCGTTCGAACTACTCTCGTCGCGATTCGCTGCGCGGTGAAACTTTTGACACTCCTGAACCTGCGGCAATGCTGACAGCAGATCGTCTGATTGATACTTCTTCACGAAACCGCCCGGCGCCTGAATCTGGCTTCAGAAAATTCTTCTACTACCTCACTCTCAAGACCGTAAATCTCGGCGATTCACTAAAGGTGCGTGAACGCAAGGCTCTCGATGCTCGTATCGGAGCAACTCTTGATGGCGGAGCTAGATTTGTGCCAGTTCTTACCCGTAAGGGTGGTGTGGGTAAGACAACTGTCTCTACTTTGCTAGGCATGGCGCTATCGCTTTCGCGTGAGGATCGCGTCATTGCAATCGATGCAAACCCAGACCGAGGAACCCTGGCCGAGCGAATCAGCAAGTCGACTCGCTTTACCGTTCGAGATGTAGTGAACCGCGCAGCTGCCATCGATGGCTTCACGGACTTCTCAACTATGGTTTCCAGAGATGTAACTCGCCTAGACGTGCTGGCTTCAGATAGCGACCCAATGCTCTCTGAGGCTTTCAATGAGGGCGATTACAACGTCGTAGCTGACATGGCTGCTCGTTACTACTCGATTGTCCTGACTGACTGCGGTACCGGTATTGTTCACTCGGTAATGCGCCCGACACTGCAGCGCGCAAGTGGATTGGTAATTGTTTCAGGAGGATCTGTAGATGAGGCACGTCTTGCTTCGGAGACTCTAACCTGGCTCGAAGCCAACGGCTATGGTGACTTGGTTCGAAATGCAGTGGTTGCTTTGAATACTGCGACACAGGCTACGCAGCTGGTCAAGCTTGATGAAATCGAACAGCACTTCAAGACTCGTGTGCGTGCGGTTGTGCGAGTGCCATACGATGAGGCACTTGCTGCGGGATCGGTTATCAAGTTCAAGGAACTCAAGAAGGGCACCCAGCAGGCCGCACGAGAGCTTGCCGCTCTAGTAGTTGATGGGCTCATTGCATAGCCAGTGGCTGTTCGCGAAATTCGCCTCTTTGGCGACCCGGTTCTTAAAACACAATCCGTCGAAATTAATTCGATTGATGGCGGGATCAAAGCACTAGTAACCGATCTCCTGGATACCACAGCACTGCCTGGGCGTGCTGGAGTTGCGGCCCCGCAAATTGGAGTAAACCTCCGCGCCTTCAGCTACAACGTCAATGGTGAAATTGGCTATCTACTAAATCCGAAAATAACCACATTGAGCGGACAGCAAAAGCTTGTTGACGAGGGATGCTTGTCTGTTCCAGGGCTTTGGCACAAGACTCCGCGATATGAGCACGCGACGGCGATTGGCCTGGACCTCGAAGGCAATCAAGTCGAAATCAAAGGCTCGGGGTTGTTGGCGCAGGCACTTCAGCACGAATGCGATCATTTGGACGGGCTGCTGTACTTAGATCGACTCGAACCCGAAGAGCGAAAGCTGGCGATGCGAGCTCTGCGCGAAACAGATTGGTTTATGAAAAACTAGCGGTTATAGATTTCGTCGACTGCCGTTGCGAAATCGGCTACCACTACGTTTCGCTTAATTTTCAAACTCGGGGTCAAGTGACCGCTAGCTTCGGTTAGTTCGGACTCGATGATTACAAATTTGCGAATCGATTCAGCTTTAGAAACCTGACTGTTCACTTCGTCAACGGCTTTCTGAACAGCCGCGATTACCAACGGTAATTTGGCTGCCTCTGCGACACTGAGAGTGTTGTCGCCACCGTGGTTTTTTAGCCAGACCGGGAGCATTTCCGGGTCGAGGGAAATCAAGGCACTTACAAACGGCAAGTTATCTCCAATGACAACCGCCTGCCCAATAATCGGGTGCGAGCGCAGTGGGTCTTCAAGAACCGCTGGAGCTACGTTCTTACCACCGGCAGTTACCAGCAGTTCCTTCTTACGGCCGGTGATTGCTAGGTAGCCGTCTTCGTCAAGGGTGCCGATATCTCCGGTGGCAAACCATTCGTCATGCATGACCTCGGCGGTAGCTTTTTCATTGCGCCAGTAGCCAAGCATGGTGTTGTGTCCGTTAGTCCAAATTTCGCCGTCGGAAGCTATTTTGATGCCGGTGCCTGGCAGTGGCTGTCCGACTTTACCGATCTTAAGCGTTGCTGGACGAGAAATTGTGGCTGGGGCAGTGGTCTCGGTGAGTCCGTATCCCTCGAGCACAATTACGCCAATCGCGCGGAAGAAATGGCCGAGTCGCGTGCCGAGTGGAGCGCCGCCCGAAATAACATATTGCAACTTGCCACCCATGGCTGCACGGATTTTCTTGTAGACAAGTTTGTCGAAGACAAAGTGTTGCAGAGCCAGCTTCGTGCTCGGCCCACGCTTAGTATCGAGAGCTTCTGACCAAGCAATTGCTACCGCAGCGGCCTTGCGGAAAATGTCTCCCTTGCCACCCGCTTCGGCTTTTTGCTCTGCAGAGTTGTAAACCTTCTCGAACACTCTTGGCACAGCAAGAATGAATTCTGGCTTGAAGGCTTCAAAAGTGCTTGCAACTTTAGCCGTCTCTGGCTGGAACGCGACACGAATACCACCGTGAACACACAGCACCTCAACGAATCGAGCAAAAACGTGCGCCAGTGGCAAGAAGAGCACTGTGCTGCGACCTTCAACGACCACGTCGCTCAAATCTAAAGTGGCATTCTTGCTTAGTTCGACAAAACCTCGGTGACTCAACTCGCAGCCCTTTGGTTTACCCGTGGTACCAGAGGTATAAATAATCGTGGCAAGTTCGTGAAGTTTTGAAATCTTGCGACGCTGATCAACTAGCTCATCGCTGATCTCTTTGCCGCGACGCTTAAGCTCCTCGAGGGCATTGTTGTCGAATGTCATCACAGTGCGCACTAGAGGAACGCTCGCTTTAATTTGTTCGAAGCGTTTTACGTGCTCATCCGTCTCGGTAAATAGCGCAACCGTGTCGCTGTCGGAGAGGATCCATTCCATTTGCGAAGCAGAAGAGGTCTCGTAGATAGGCACTGTAATTCCGCCAGCGAACCAGATGGCGAAATCCATCAGGGTCCACTCGTAACGAGTGCGGCTCATGATGGCAACGGCTTGGCTTGGTTGAATTCCTGAGGCAATCAAACCCTTTGCAAGTGCACGAACTTCGCTCAGAAATTCAGAGGCAGAAACATTTGTGAAACCCTTGTCGTTCGCGAGTGCGAAGAGTGGGAGGTTGGGGGTTTTGAATGCGCGATCTACAAGAAGGTCAGTGATGTTGGTATTCGAGTCGGAGACTACTAATGGCGGCAACTCGAATACGTCCATGTGGCTCCTCCTGCGCTTGCGATTAGGCATAACTCTAACGGCAAACGGCGGCAGGGGTAAACTGAATGCAGACAGAAAGGCCCCTAATGCACGCAATCGGGATAGACATCGGCGGCACAAAAATCGCTGGTGCGCTAGTCGATAGCGAGGGGCAAATTGTTCGTGAATCACGTGTGCCAACCCCAGCCAAGGACATCGATGCTCTGGTTGCGGCGGTTGTAGGACTAATCAACGAGCTTTCCGCTGGTCACAAGGTTTTGGGGGCCGGTGTTGCCGCCGCGGGTTTTGTAGATGCAGAGCAAGCGAACGTCATCTACGCAACCAACCTGACCGGGCGTAATGAGCCGCTCAAGGCAAAATTGGAAGCACTGACCGACATCCCGGTAATTATTGAAAACGACGCAAACGCCGCGGCATGGGCCGAGTATCGATACGGCGCTGGTCGAGGCTACAAACACATGACCATGTTGACCATCGGAACCGGCGTGGGCGGCGCAATCATCACCAATTCCAAGATGCTAAGAGGCGGTTTTGGTGTGGCTGCCGAACTCGGCCACATGCGAATTGTGCCAAATGGTCGCCCATGCGCTTGTGGAGCAAAAGGCTGTTTTGAGCAATATGCATCTGGCACGGCACTGCTCAAAGCTGCACGAGAATTGGCCGACTCGGATGCCCCGGCTGGGCAGCGTTTGCGCGAACTTCGTGAGGCCGCTGGGGAGCTTACCGGCGCTCAGGTCTACCAGGCCATCACCGAGCATGACCCGGGAGCCCTTGCAATACTGAGTGACCTTGGACGGTGGATTGGCGAGACTATCGCTTCTCTAAGCGCAATTTTGGACCCTGAAGTAGTTGTTATCGGGGGTGGCGTAAGTGCGGCCGGCGACCTATTGCTCGAACCGATCCGGGCTGCCTTCCTAGAAAACATGCCTGCTCAAGGCTTTAGGCCAGAGCTAGAGATCAAAGTTGCCGAATTCGTCAACGATGCCGGTGTCGTTGGGGCAGCAGATCTAGTGCGGGTTGCTTGGGAGCAACGGTAAACTTGTCCTTCTAACCGGGACGAGAGGAACATCAAGTGGCTTACTTCATCTTGAAGAACCTCATTCTTGGCCCGTTACTGAAATTTATCTTTCGCCCCTGGGTTCGCGGGATGGAAAACATTCCGAGCACCGGCCCAGCAATTCTGGCAAGCAATCACTTATCTTTCTCGGATTCGATTTTTCTTCCTCTACAAACTCGGCGACCAGTGGTTTTCCTTGCCAAGAGCGAGTACTTCACCGGCAAGGGGATAAAGGGCATGCTAACCCGCTGGTTCTTCAAGTCGACCGGCCAGTTGCCAATCGACCGAAGCGGTGGAAAAGCATCCGAAGCCTCGCTGAACACCGGTCTTGGAGTTTTGAGTCAGGGGCTTTTGCTTGGCATCTATCCTGAAGGCACGCGCTCACCAGATGGGAAGCTCTACCGTGGTCGCACCGGCATCGCCCGAATGGCGCTCGAGTCTAAAGTTCCAGTGATACCGGTGGCGATGATTGACACCGAAAAGGTCCAACCGATTGGTAAACGTCTACCGCGAATTCGACGCGTTGGAATTGTCGTTGGTCAGCCGCTCGATTTTTCTCGATTCGATGGCATGGAAGGCGACCGAATTGTTCTTCGAGCCGTCACAGACGAGATCATATATGAACTTCAAAAATTGAGCGGCCAAGAGTATGTAGATGCTTACGCATCATCAGTGAAAGAAAAGCGTGCCAAATTGGCGCGTCAGTAAAACAGGCAGGAAATCAAATGAACGAAAAAGTTGTTGAAGTAGACCCAGCGGTTCTCGCGGGCCTAGACAACTATTTGAACCTGCCAGCGGTTCAGCAGCCCAACTGGTCTAATCCGTCAGCCGTTGCCGATGTGCGTGCGCGCCTGGCCAAGTTGCCTCCGCTTGTTTTCGCCGGTGAAGTTGACATTCTTCGCTCGCGTTTGGCACAAGCCGCCAGTGGCAAGGCTTTTCTGCTTCAGGGTGGTGACTGTGCAGAGACATTCGCGGACGCCACTGCCGACCGTATTCGTAATCGAGTAAAGACCCTTTTGCAGATGGCTCTCGTGCTTACCTACGGTTCCTCAATGCCGATCATCAAGATGGGCCGCATGGCTGGTCAGTTCGCAAAACCGCGCTCGAGCGACATGGAAACTCGCGACGGAGTGACTCTTCCGGCTTTTCGCGGAGACATCATCAACGGATATGAATTCACGCCTGAATCCCGCGAAGCCAACCCAGAGCGAATCCTGCAGGCGTATCACACATCTGCATCGACGCTCAATTTGATTCGAGCATTCACCCAGGGTGGTTTCGCAGATCTTCGTTCTGTGCATGAATGGAACAAGGGCTTTGCTGACAACCCAGCCAACGCTCGCTACCAGGAATTAGCGGGAGAGATTGACCGCGCAATTCGCTTCATGGCTGCATGCGGCGCAGATTTCGAACAACTTCGCACAACAGAGTTCTACACGAGCCACGAGGGGTTGCTATTCGACTACGAGCGCCCGCTGACTCGAATTGATTCTCGAACCGGCACGCCATACATCACGAGCGGACACTTCATCTGGATTGGCGAACGCACAAGACAACTTGATCACGCGCACGTGGACTTCCTATCCCGAGTTCGCAATCCAATCGGTGTCAAGCTTGGCCCGACCACTCAGGTGACCGATGTGCTCGAACTAATCGAGAAGTTAGATCCAGAGCGTGAGCCCGGTCGTTTGACCTTTATCACTCGCATGGGCGCTGGCAAAATTCGCGAAGAACTTCCGAAACTAGTCGAAGCTGTTCGTGACTCGGATGCCAACCCGCTTTGGATTACAGACCCAATGCACGGCAACGGCATTACTACCAAGAACGGTTACAAATCTCGACGATTCGACGATGTCATGGACGAAGTGCGAGGGTTCTTCGAAGTTCACAGCAATGCAGGCACATTCCCTGGCGGTATACATGTTGAACTAACCGGCGACGACGTAGCCGAATGCCTTGGCGGAAGCGAGATGATTGACGAGGCTTCTCTAGAAGAGCGATATGAGTCGTTGTGTGATCCACGTTTGAATCACATGCAGTCGCTTGAGTTGGCATTCTTGGTAGCTGAATCGCTAGCCAAGCGCTAGTAACAATTCTTTAGCGAGAAATAATGGTGACTGTGTCACCAATGCGAAGCTTTGTTCCTTGGGGCACGCTAACCTTCTTGACTTTGGCAATACCCCATTTGCTGCTTAGTTGATTTGTGTCAACCAGCACTCTCAGTTGCAGACTTTCTAGCAATGTCTTTGCTGCGCTGATTGTTTCACCAACTACCTTCGGCATCACAACTACGTCTGATCCCTTGGAAACCACCAGATTAACTTCACCGGATTTTCCGATTGGGTTAGTTAGTGGCACGAGCGAAATCACCTGGCCTTTAGCTACTGTGTCGCTGTATTCTTCCGAAACTTCTTTTACTTTGAGGCCGGCGACCTGGATCAAATTGGCGGCGACCGCCTGGTCAAGCCCTGCGACCATCGGAATCGCTCCCAGCGAAACTTCCAGATCTACAGCTGATTCTTCGGGAATCATCGATCCGTCAGAGCCGTTGTAAGCGAAGACCGTTCCAATTGGAGATTCGCTGAACCAGGAGCTCACCTTGCCGACTGAAAAACCAGCCTGCAGGAGTATTCCGGTAGCTTCGACCAAGGTTTTACCGGTCAGATTTGGCACTGCAATTAGTTTTGGACCAGTCGAAATCAGCAGGCGAATCTTTCCACCCCAGAAGATGCTTCCCGAGGCTGGGTCGCTCGCGATGACTGCGCCAGCAGCAACGGTTTTTGAAGACTGCCGAAGGATTTCCACTTCGGCTTTGAAACCCTGCAGAGCCTTCGTGGCCTGCTTTTCGCTTCGATTGGTTAGGTCTGGCATGATCTGGATGCCGCCTGGGCCCGCACTGAACCACCAGCCCGACCCTAGCCCTAGAAGCACAGTTAGTACTGAGGCAACCAAAATCTTAAGTGCTCTATTTTTTGAGCCAATCGATGTTTGATTATTTTGTGAATTCAAATCTGAGAGCACGGCGGTTCTGCTCAAGTCGCCGATTACTTCGGTGGCGTTGCTTGAAGCCTTACTGGGGTTATTGAATGAGTCACTGCTTAGTACTGAAGTTTTATTGAGGTCGAGTTTTTCAGTGAGGTAAGAGTTATTTCGTCCCTGCCGCAGATCTGCTCGAGCACGGACGAGCACTGCATGAAATTCAGCTGCATCTGCCGGGCGATGACTCGGATCTTTTGCAGTGGCCCATAAAACCAACTCATCGAGCAATTCTGGTATCTGCGGATCAATTGAAGATGGGGGTGGAACTTCACTGTTGGCATGCTGCATCGCAATTTGCACAGCTTGTTCACCTTGGTATGGTTGCCGCCCAGTCAATAATTCGAAAAGCATGATTCCGGCCGCGTAAACGTCGCTTCGCGCGTCAGCAATACCTTTGCTTACAAGTTCTGGACTCAAATATGCAACGGTGCCAATTACTGCACCAGTCTGAGTGTGTGCACTGATTGGTCTAGCCAAGCCAAAATCTGACAATTTGATTTTGCCGTCATCCGAAAGTAAGACATTCTCAGGTTTAATGTCACGGTGCAGAATTCCAGCCTGATGAGCCGCAGCCAAGCCTGCCAGCACCGGTTCGAATATCTCCAAGACACGTGCGGGAGAAAGAGAGCCAAAATCGCGCAAAGCATCCCGAAGAGTAATCCCAGGCACATACTCCATGGCCAAGAAAACAATGTCGCCGTCTTCAGCTTGGTCAAAGACGTTGACCAAATTAGGGTGCGATAGCTTGGCGGCAATCTTTGCTTCACGCACAAACTTCGATCTAAATTCCTGATCATTTGCCAGGTGAGGGTGAATAACTTTGAGTGCGACTTTTCTATCAAGGCGGTTATCCTCGGCCACGTAGACCGTGGCCATACCACCTCGGGCAACCAGTTTCTCAATTAGGTATCGCCCGTGAATGACTTGTCCGACTAAATTACTCATCAACTATCTTCGAGTGAGTCCAGCTCAATGAGCCATCGCCAGGCGCTGGGTTCCCATTTCGCGTATGCGGTTGGGTGAGCCGAAATTTGAACGGCCTGGGCTGCCTCGGTCAGTGCAAGATTCCGCCAGCCGGCAATGTCGAGGAGCCCTCTTGCCACACCTTTGGTGGGACTGGTCGACCCGCCAAAGAAAGCTCGGACTGAATATTCGGTCTTCATAATCTGGGCTTTGGTGCCCCAGTGGGCGCTTGGCCGCTGCTGAAATAAGCCGATTGAGTCTCGGTCGCCGAATCCTATGTTTCTAAGGCTTGACTCCTGCATTGCGGTCGCCAGAGCAATCACAATTCCGTAGTCGCCAACTTTCAGTTCACGCCCAATACGGATGATCTCCTCGGCGTTTTGTTGCATTTCGTCTGTCAGCGGTGTCAATTTTGGGCAGGCGAGTGCCGAGTGGACATCGGGGATAACCAATTTTTGACCGATGTAGATTGTTGAATTCCAGGTCAGGTTATTGGCACTCAAAAGCGACTGATTACTGACACCGAAGATTGCGGCAATTTTGCTAATTGTTTCGCCAGCTTTGATTTTATGAAATCCGTGAAACATGCAAATCGATGTCGGTTTACCGATTTGATTGCCAACGCTGTAATCAATGGGCGCAGAATCGGAAACCGGATCAGGGACATCTAAAATTTGCCCGACGAAAATGATCGAACTTTTTGTCAATCTATTTGCCTTTAGCAAGGACGGTAATGAAACTGAGTGCAACTTTGCAATTGCAGATAGTGTCTCGCCTTCGGCAACACGGTGCTCATTTCCGAGTGGTTTGACGGATTTCGGAGCTGAAGGATTCACATCTCTGATCTTGAGTTGCTGTCCAGGGAAAATAATCGAGCGTTCTTTGAGGTTATTCAGCGCCAGGATGTTGGCTAGCGAGATCGAGTACTGGGTCGCGATTCTTCCTAAAGTTTCACCAGACTTGACCACGTGATGAATCGGTGTGGTGACTCGATCTAGAACAGCTGGTTGAACCGTGTGCTCAATTAACTTGAGCACCTGTCCCGGCATCAGCAGGGTGGCTTCGGAAAAATTGTTTATCTTGCGAAGTTCGTTAGTGCTGACGCCGTGAAGTTTGGCAATCCCGACGAGTGTGTCGCCGCTCTTGACTGTGTAAATACTTTGATTTCTGGGCAACGATGAAACCGCGGTTGAGTTACCGCTCGCTTGAAATCCAGAGACTTGATCGTCGCTTTCCGGGGAAACGATTTGATCCGAGGCGATTGCGGCATCCGCTCCTGGAACGGCGCTGGCGATTATCGAGATAGGGGCAGTGGCTAGCGCCATAAGGACCTTTTTAGGGTCCTTGCCCTCGCCCTTTAGTCCGCTCGTTTCGCCCATGATTCCTATTGCCTCAAAGGCATATCGTTTCATGGCGGGGCCAAAATCCCCGAGAAGCGCTGCGGTGTGGCAATCTTTAGGTGTGAATAACGTTTTTGCGAATGTAACTGAGTGGCTCACTGTTCCTGATGTGGCCGAACGCCTAGGCGTTCCGCTAGGTCGAGTCCGGCGTCTGATCGAGGACCATCATCTGATTTCGATCAGACGCGATGGTGTCCAGTACGTTCCTGGTGAGACCATCGTCGGTCAGGAGCCGCTGGCCAGCCTGCACGGAACTATCGTGGTCCTGCTAGACGCCGGTTTTTCGCTTGAGGGCGCTATCGAATGGCTCTACACACCAAATGAGGTGCTCGGTGTAACCCCAATGGCTGCCTTGGTTGCCGGTAAAAAAGCCGAAATCCGTAGATTGGCTCAGGCTTTAGCTCTGTAAATCGACTACTTGTCGCGATTCATGACCTGTTTGGCGAGGTCGATTAGGGCTTGCTTCGAACTAGATTCGAGTTCCAATTTGTGAAGCTCATCGAGTGCTTGATTGCCGAGCTCTTCGATCATGGTTTCGGTCTTCTTCAAAGCACCAGCGCCGATAATGGTCTGCTGCAAGAATGCGATTTGGTCTGCATTCAAGTCTCGAGCAGCCAACATGTCATCGAAAACGTTTCGCACCGATCCAGTAAGCACTTCACGAGTCAGGCCAATTAGCACAGTGCGTTTGCCCTCACGTAAATCGTCACCCGCTGGCTTCCCGGTCACCTTTGGGTCACCAAAAACTCCAAGCACATCGTCGCGAAGCTGGAACGCCAGGCCAAGAGGAATGGCGAAGTTTTCTATGGACTTTCGTGCAGACTTTCCAGCGCCAGCGAATGCAGATCCGATGAGAAGTGGTGCTTCAATCGAGTATTTGGCCGTCTTGTAGAGCATCACTCGATTTGCTCGCTCCACAGCTTCGCTTGCGTCGCGTTGTGGTCCAGCATTTTCTTCAAGAACGTCTAGATACTGACCTGCCATAATTTCGACACGCATCTTGCTGAACTCTGTACGGCAGGCTATTTCAATTTCACGAGTGGGGGCATACTGCAGAGCATTGCCAAAAATCTCTGAACTCCAGTTGAGTAATAGATCACCAACCAGGATCGAACCGGCTAGCCCGAAGCGGTCCGCTTGGCCAGCCCAGTTATTTCCTGCGTGTAGATGTTCAAAGTTTTTGTGGACAGCAGGCTGACCCCGACGAGTATCCGACTGATCAATCAAGTCATCGTGCACCAATGCCGCAGCGTGAAACATCTCTAAAGCGGCGCAAATTCCTACAATCGCCTTGAGTGAGCGGTCTTGCTCTTCTTCGCTAAGTTCGTGACTTGAATTTATATGCCCAACCCAAGACCAATAGCAAAATTGAGCTCGGAACCGCTTGCCTCCGGCCATTAGCGAATTCGCGTAATCAATCAGCGGGAATAGATCCTCGGAGATTTCGGCAAAATCGGCTCGGCGTTGGGCGCAGAAATCGTCTAGCTCATTCTGAATTAGTTGTAGGAGGATGTTGGATTCCAGCACAGGCTAATCGTAGGCAACAACTGGGCGTTTACAAAGCATCTAGCCTTACTTATGCTCAGAAGGTAGGAGGTTTACCTGTGGGACTATCAGAATATGACAAGAAGGTTCTCGAGCAACTCGAGCGAGACCTACTTGGTGCTGATGACTCATTTGCGCGGAAAATGAACCCGGGGAAGCCAAACACAACAAACTCGGCCGCCAAAGTAATTGCTGGAGCGCTCGTCGCCCTGGTTGGCATGTCACTTCTGGTTTTCGGAGCAATCGCTCAGCTGATCGTCTTTGGGGTGGCTGGTTTCCTGGTCGCGCTTACCGGTTTGCTAATTGCAAGTGCAAATCCGACCAACCGAGCATCGGGCAGGCCGAGAACAGCTAAGCGCCCCGCGAAAAGCTCGGGAACTTTCTTTGAAAATCGCTGGGAAAAGCGCAGGGATCAAAGCTAAACGTAGGTTTCGACCCCACTGACCACCCCTAGGGGTGGTTTTGTCGTTTAAGCCCCAAAATTTGCTCAGTTTTGAGGAAATTCTGGGATTTTCCTCCACCTAAAAAACCCGCTAAATTATTGATGTGTGTCTACCAAATCGTTATATAAACACGCCAAAATCAACCAATCGTGGGGGAAAGTGGTGTAAAGTGGAGTTTATAGACGAAGTGGCTATTTGGAGAGGGGGTTTCTGATGTTGCTAGGTACACACACGCCAAAGCTTGACGAGAAGGGTCGCGTAATTCTTCCGGCAAAATTCCGTGAAGTTTTCAATAGCGGCTTGGTTATCACCCGCGGACAAGATGCCTGTCTACTAGTTTTTAGCGCCAATGAATTCAAGGCTCGTGCCGAAGCAATCAACCAGGCGCCGCTTACCAACCAGGCAGCCAGAAACTACACCCGAGTCTTTATGTCGGGCGCACACGCTGAGACTCCAGACAAGCAGGGGCGCGTCACCCTGCCTTCTGTGCTTCGCGAATACGCAAGCCTTTCACGCGAGCTCGTAGTCATCGGCGTGGGTAATCACGCTGAAATCTGGGATGCAAAGGCTTGGAACACTTTCTTGGCAAACCAAGAGGACCCTTACTCCAACATCGCGGAGGAGGTGATTCCGGGAATCATCTAACCCTGAGGTTAGATCTCCACCC
>JACCDQ010524554.1_pt1 | contig 15605 bp, 13 predicted proteins | sample 7446031 | NCBI WGS metagenome assembly JACCDQ01 (sample SAMN15323442, study PRJNA562643) | freshwater metagenome | isolation source: river surface water | place: USA:Blue River Watershed | collected 2017-08-17
CTGGTGGGTGCGGTGCTGGTCGCCCTGTGGGCGCGCGGCCTGGTGCGTGATACCGGCAAGGTCCTGCTCGATCGGGAGATGGACCACCCGGTGGTCGACGAGATCCGCGAGGCGGTGGAGGCCGAGGCCGGCACCCGCATCACCGACCTGCATGTCTGGCGGGTGGGCAAGCAGGTCTATTCCTGCGCGATGACGGTGGTCACCCGCGACGGCTCGCTCACGCCAGACGCGGTGCGCGAGCGGCTGTCGGTGCACGAGGAGATCGTGCACTCGACGATCGAGATCCACCACCTCCCGCAGTCCTGAGCAGCGCCAGCTCCGGCGAACTGGCGCGCCTGCCCGACATGCGCGAGAGCGGGAAACCGGGGGCTATAGTCCACCCGGCATGAACCCGAACATCAAGCAACTGGAGGCGCTTTTCTGGGCCGGGCGGCTTGGCAGCTTCCAGGCGGCGGCCAATCGCCTGCACACCACCCAGTCCGCCATTTCCAAACGGATCGCGGAGCTCGAGTCCGGGCTCGGGCGCACCTTGTTCGACCGGACCCGCCGCAGCGCCGTGCTGACCCCCGCGGGCGAGCGGGTCGCCGCCGGCGCGGAGCAGATGCTCGCCGTCACCCGGCAACTGATCGAGGACCTGAGCGAGACCGAGGAGGTCGAGGGCATCTTCCGCCTCGGCGCCACCGAACTCAGCGCGGTGAGCTGGCTGCCCCGTCTGCTGCGCCGGATGCACGAGGAGCACCCGCGCTTGCGCGTGGAGGTGGAGGTCCGCAATGGCGGCGTCCTCCTCGAGCAGATGAACCGCGGGCGCTACGACGCCGCCATCCTGCCCGGTCCCATGTGGGGCCGCCTGTTCGAGGCCGTCCCCCTGCGCCCCCTCGAGAGGGCGTGGATGGCCAGTCCCTCCATGGGCATCCCACGGCGCGTGCTGAGCGTCGAGGAGCTCTCCGAATACCCGATCGCGGCGCAGTTTCCGGACACCACCATCCATGCGCAGCTCCAGAGCGCCTGGTTCACGCGCGCGGGATTTCCGCAACGCAACCTGATCCAGGCCGACGGCTTTGCCGTCCTCGGCCAGATGGCCACATCGGGCCTCGCCGTCGCGCAGTTGCCGCTGGGGTACTTCGCCGAGCAGGTGCGAAGCAAGACGCTCATGATCATCAAGGTGACCCCTGAGCTTCCGGCCGTGGAGTACTTCGCGATCCACAAGCGCTCAGGCTGCCATCCGCTGGCGCCCAAGGTGGCCGCCCTGGCGCAGGAATACTGCGACTTCGGCTCGCTCAGGAAAGGTCGTTGAGCGCAGGGCCAAGCCGGCCCACCCATTCTTTTTTGGAATGAATCGGCATTCCAATAAGTCGTTTGCGGAAAGTCATGGTTGTGCGCACCATTCGCAGCACAACGAAGGAGACAACCATGACACCCAAACATCTGCTCGGCGCTGCCGCGATGGCAGCCGCCTTCCTCGCCCCGGCCAGCGCCTTCGCGGCCTGGCCTGACGACAAGCCGATCGAGGTCGTGGTCGGCTTCGCGCCGGGCGGCGGCACCGACCTGATGGCACGCAAGCTGCTGCCTTTCGTGCAGAAGCGCCTGAGCCCGAAGGCGCAGTTCGTGGTGGTGAACAAGCCCGGCGCCGCCGGTGAGGTGGCCAACGCCTCGGTGGCCCGCGCCAAGCCGGACGGCTACACCTTGGCCGTGGTCAATTTCCCCAGCTTCTTCTTCGTCCCCATGACCAAGAAGTCGCAGTACCAGACGGACGACTTCCAGCTGATCGCCCGCGTGGTCGACGACCCGACCGTGATGGCCGTCAAGTCCGACAGCAAGCTCACCTCCCTGCAGGCGCTCGTCGCCCAGGCCAAGGCCAAGCCGGGCTCGGTGTCCCTGGGCCACAACGGCGCGGGCACCAACGGCGAGCTGGCGATCAGCCTGGTGTCCAGCGCCGCCGGCATCCAGCTCAATCCGATCGCCTACAAGGGCACCGCGGCGCAGAAGACCGACCTGCTGGGCGGGCACCTGGACGTGGCGCTGGTGAGCGCGGGCGAACTGCCCGAGCTGCATGACGGCGGCAAGGGCCCGGTCCGCGCCCTGGTGCAGTTCGTCTCAAGGCGCTCGGACGTCCTGCCCCAGGTGCCGACGGCCACCGAGGCCGGCCTGCAGGTGCTGATGTCCTCCGAGCGCGGATTCGCCGCGCCCAAGGGCGTGCCCGCGGACATCCTCAAGCGGCTGGAGCAGGCCATTGCCGACGCGCTCAAGGACCCGGAGTTCCTCGGCTCGTCGACCGACGACAAGGTGATCTCCTTCCAGGCCGGCGCCCAGTGGCAACGCACCCTGGAGCAAAGCCGCAAGGTGCTGCAGCCATTGGCCGACAGCCTCCCAAAGAACTGAATTCCCAACCTCCTGATCGACCCCATGCAGTCCCAGTTCACCGCACCCGTCTTTGAGCGGGTCACCCCGGAGCAGGTGCAGCGCGCCCGCCAGTTCCAGAGCGCCATCCTGTGCGACGTGTTCGGCCGCCGCGGCACCCTCGCTGCGCGCGTGCAGCCGCTCCATCCCGCCATGCAGGTGTGCGGCCCCGCCTTCACCGTCGAAGTGCGGCCCGGAGACAACCTCATGTTCCATGTGGCGCTCGCCCTGGCACAACCAGGCGACGTGATCATCGTCGACGGCAAGGGGGACGACACCTGCGCCCTGTTTGGCGAGCTGATGGTGAGCCAGGCCGAGGCTGCGGGCCTGGGCGGCATGGTGGTGGACGCCGCCTGCCGCGACACCGACACCCTGGCGGACGGCAAGTTCCCCATCTTCGCCGCAGGACGCAACCCCTGCGGCCCCACCAAGGGCCTGCCCGGCACCATCGCCCGTCCCATCGCGGCGGCCGGCGTGCCGGTTCAGCCGGGCGACCTGGTGCTGGGCGACGCGGACGGCGTGGTGGTCATTCCGCGCGCCGACGTCGACCGCGTGCTCGCGGCGGCGGAGAAGAAGGTGGCGGATGAAAAGGTCCGCCTCGAAGAGATCGCCCGCGGAGAGCTGGTCTCGCCCTGGCTCAATGACGCCCTGCGTGCGGCCGGCCTGCCCGTCCTGCCTGCGGCCTGAGGCCTGAGGCATCACCATGACTCAGGACACCATCGTCGTCACTGCGGCCAGCATCCATCCCGATGCAGCAGCCCTCCTTTCGCGGTACCGCGTGGTGTACGCCGACGTACGCGCGGGCGAAGAGGCCCTGGCCGACCTCGTGCGCGCGGAGCAGCCCGCCGCCATCATGGTCCGCTACGGCACCATCTCCGCCAGGGTCATCGGCGCGTCGGCACGGCTTCGCGTGATCGCCAAGCACGGCGTGGGCACCGACAACATCGACAAGGCCGCAGCCAGCGCGCTGGGCATTCCCGTGACCGCGGCCCTGGGCTCCAACAGCCAGGCCGTGGCCGAACTGACCCTGGGGCTGATGTTCGCCTGCGCCCGCATGATCCCGTGGCTCGACGCGCGCATGCGCGCCGGCCACTGGGACAAGGACAACTACAGCGGCATCGAGCTGTCCGGCGCCACGCTCGGTCTGATCGGCGCCGGATCGATCGGGCGGCGGGTGGCCGATGTCGCCCTCGCCCTGGGCATGAAGGTGCTGGTGAGCGACCCGCACGCGGCGCCAGGCAGCCTGCCCGCTGGCGTGACGATGACCGACGTCGACACCCTGTTGGCCGCATCCCGGGTGGTCTCGCTGCACTGCCCCCTCACCCCGGACACCCGCCATCTCCTGGACGCCCGCCGCCTGGCGATGCTCGGGGACCGGTCGATCGTGATCAACACCGCACGCGCCGGCCTGATCGACGAGCCGGCCCTGTTCGAGGCGCTGCAGGCCGGACGGCTGTTTGCCGGCATCGACTGCTTCGAGGACGAGCCGCTCGGACCCGGATCGCCCTGGCTCACTGCCCCCAATACGGTGTTGGCGCCCCACATCGGGGGCACCACCACCACCGCGTTCCGGCAGATGGGCGTGATGGCGGCCGAATCCATCCTCGAACACCTGGCCCGCGAGCCCCTCACCACCTGATCGCCCCGCCCGCCACCGCGGGCGATGCACCACTCACTCCAGGAGACACGCATGAACGAAGCATTCAATCGACGCCAGGCCCTCGGCCTGCTGGGCGCAGCGACCGCCGCCTCCCTGCTGCCGCAGGCAGCCTTCGCGCAGGCCTACCCCAACCGGCCGGTGCGCCTGCTGGTCGGCGGATCGGCCGGCGGCCCGACCGACGCCCTGGCCCGCATCTACAGCGACGTGGCCGCCCCTTCCCTCAAGGAACCGGTGGTGGTCGAGAACCGCGCGGGCGCGACCGGCACCATCGCGGCGGCGGCCCTGGCCAAGACCGGCGCGGACGGTCACCTGCTGATGGCGGCCAGCCCGGCGACGATGCTGATCGCGCCCCATGTCTTTCCCAAGCTCGAGTACGACACGGAAAGGGACTTCGTGCCCGTCACCATGCTCGCCGGGGGTGGCATGGTGGTCGCCGTCCACCCCTCCGTGCCAGTGAACAACCTCGCCGAGCTGATCGCCTACGCCAAGGCCCGGCCGCGAGCGCTGAATTTCGGCTCCGGCGGTCCGGGTTCCTCCAGCCACGTGGCTGCCGAGGCCTTCATGGCCCGTGCGGGCATCGAGATGTCCCACGTGCCGTACAAGGGCGACGCGCAGGCGGCCCTGGACCTGGTGGGCGGGCAGATCCAGGTGATGTTCCCCGGCCCGGTGCTGGCCCTTCCACACATGAAGAACGGAAGGCTCAAGGTGCTCGCGGTGACCTCGATGGACCGCCTGCAGGCCATGCCCGAGGTGCCCCCCGTGCACGAGACCCTGCCCGGGTTCGAATACGTCACCTGGGTGATGCTCTTCGCGCACTCGGCCGTCCCCGCCGCCGACCTGGACAAGCTGGCCGCGCCCTGGGTGCAGGCGCGCCAGCAGGCCGCCATCAAGGCCAAGCTCGATACCCTGGGCATGGTGTCGCTCGATCGCTACGCGACGCGGGCCTCGCTGACACCCCTGCTCAAGGCGGAACAGGTCCGCATGAAGCAGCTGGTCCAGAAGCTCAATCTCACGGCCACCTGAGACCCGATGGACACCAACGACCACGGCCACCTGAAGGTGGCCCGCCTGCCCAGCGGCGTCGAGCTGGCGTACGAGCAGGCCGGCGAGGGCCGACGGGTGATCTTCATCCACGGCGTCCTGGGCGATTGGCGCGTGTGGGACGCGCAGTGGCCCGACTTCACCGCCGACCATGCCTGCGTCCGCTACAGCCGCCGCTACAACTACCCGAACCCGAACCGCATGCCCTCGCCGGACCACTCGGCCTGGACCGAGGTCGAGGACCTGCGGGAGCTGATGGACCACCTGGGCTGGCCCGATGCTGCCCTGGTCGGCAGCTCCTACGGGGCCTTCGTGTCGCTGGCCTTCGCCCTGCGCTACCCGGAGCGCTGCACCGCCCTGGCGCTGTCCGAGCCGCCGATGATGCGCTACGCCGCGCACAGCGAGGCGGGAAAACTGGCGGAGGCCGAGTTCCGCGAGAAGGCCATGCTGCCGGCGCGCGCCGCTTTCGAGCGGGGCGACGATGAACTGGCGGTGACGATCATGACCTCGGGCATCTACGGCGGCAGCGGCAACGCCGTCCCGGCCGTCATCCCGCCCGCCATCATGCAGGCGCGCATGCGCAACGCGCTGTCCATGAAGATGCTGTCGCTGTCGACGGATGAATACCCGTGGGTCGGCCCGGATCAACTGGCCACGCTGCGCATGCCGGTGCTGCTGATGGCGGGCGCGCAGACCCCTGCCATCCATGCCGAGATCTTCCGCAACTTCAGCGCCGCGATGCCCCAGGCCCGCAAGGCCCTGGTCGCCGACTCCGGCCACGCGACGCCACGCGACAACCCGGCAGCGTTCAACCGCCTGCTGCGGGAGCTGCTCGCCGAAGCGCCCCTTGAGGGCGCCCACCCTGCCGTACGTTAGCCGGCCTGGCGGACCGCTGCCTCGATCGCCGCGACGTCGATCTTCCCCATCTGCATCATCGCCTCGAAGGCGCGGCGGGCCACCGCCGGGTCGGGGTCGGCGATCGCGTCGGTGAGCACACGCGGCGTGATCTGCCAGGACACGCCCCACTTGTCCTTGCACCAGCCACAGGCGCTGGCCTGGCCGCCGTGGCCGACGATGGCGTCCCACAGGCGGTCGGTCTCGGCCTGGTCGTCGGTCGCCACCTGGAAGGAGAAGGCCTCGCTCTGGGGAAAGGCGGGGCCGCCGTTGAGGCCCAGGCAGGGAATGCCCAGGACGGTGAACTGCACGGTGAGCACGTCGCCCTGCTTGCCCGCGGGATAGTCCGCCGGGGCGTGGAAGACGCGGCCGACCGCGCTGTCCGGGAAGGTCTGCGCATAGAACTGCGCCGCCTCCAGGGCGCCGCCGTTGAACCAGAGGCAGACGGTGTTCTTGGGGGTCATGGTCGTTCTCCTGTCTGTGAGGTCTTGACGCAGGGGGGCCGGAGACTGCCTCAGCGCTTGCGGCCGGCCTGGTTCGCCGCGTATTTGCGCCAGTAACCGAACTCGTCCTCGTGCACCTCCAGGTCGACCTCGGCCACCCGGGCCTGCAGCCGTTCCTGCACGTCGGCCACCGCCTGGTTGTAGATGGAGGGCCCGATCTCCTCGAGGAAGAACCCGAGCAGGCCCGCTGCGGCGATGTTGCCGATCGGCTCATCCATGTGCTCACGGAAGTAGCGCTCGATGGAGGCGACGGCCTGCTGGCGGGTGTCTTTGGGCAGTTCGATCATGGCGGCATTCTGCCCCGGGCAGCAGCCGGAGGAACGGCCGGGGCATCGTCCAAGCCTGTTGCTTCGGTAACGACAGCACAGCATGCGCAAGCGTCATCCAGGCGCTTAGGATGACATGCAGGAAACATGAGGGGCTCGGCGAGGGGTCCGCAACCTGTCGGCACCCGCGGACCCGCCCTGCTGACGGGGGCCGGCCTGATCCATTCGAGGGGCAGTTGAGGGGCAGTTGATGTCCGAGCATCGCCAGAGAGATGGCGCAGGTGGACCTGCAGATCGCCCGCCGCTCGCGGACCCGTCGGCGCTCGCGGACCTGCTCTATCAAGCAGCTCCCATGGGCCTGTGCTTGCTGGACTGCCAGCTGCGCTTCGTCCGTATCAACGAAAGAATGGCGCGCCGCCATCAGCTGCCGGTGAGCGCCCATCTCGGCCGGTCCTTGCGGGAGCTGCTGCCGCAGCGGGCGGATCAGGCAGAGGCCCTGCTCGAACAGATCCTCACCAGCGGCAGGCCCGTGTGCGATGTCGAGGTGTCCGACACCGGTGACGCCGATCCGGGCGCTGAGGGCATCTGGCGGGAGCACTGGTCCCCCCTGAAGGATGCCTCTGGGGCGGTGGTCGGCATTCAGGTCGTGGCGGAAGACATCACCGGGCAGCGCCGCGCCGTGGCGGAGCGCGAACACCTCGTCGCGGCCCTGGACCGCCAGTCACGGGAGTTGCGCCAGACCCTGGACACCGCCGCGGTCGGCCTCACGCGGATCGACAGGCAGTTGCGCTATGTCACCGCCAACCGGGCCTACGCCGACATCGCGGGACTTCCCCTCGAGCGGATCGTCGGGCACACGATGCAGGAGGTCATCGGCGAGACCGGGGTGGCTCGGCTGCGCCCCCATATCGACCGCGTGCTCTCGGGCGAACCGGTTGAATACGAGACCGAACTCCTGTGGTCGCAAAGCGGACCGCGCTGGATTCACGTGCGCTACACCCCCTGGCGCGCGGCCGGGGGCGCCGTGGAGGGCTGGGTCGCGTCCGTCGAGGACATCTCGGCCCGCAAGCAGGCCGAACAGGCCAGCACGGCCCGCGAGTCCCTGTTCCAGACGCTCGCCGACACGATGCCGCAGATGGTGTGGTCCACACGGCCCGATGGCAGCGCCGACTATTACAACGCGCGCTGGTACGAGTTCACTGGCGTGCCGCCAGGTTCGACCGATGGCGACGCGTGGAGTGCCATCTTCCACCCGGACGATCAGGCGTCGGCACGGGCGCACTGGCAGGCGAGCGTGGCCAGCGGCCAGCCCTATGAAATCGAGTACAGGCTGCGGCACCGCGACGGAAGCTACCGGTGGGTGCTGGGGCGCGCCCTGCCGCTCAAGGACGGCTCGGGCCGGATCGTGCGATGGGTCGGCACCTGCACCGACATCGACGAGGCCAGGCGCCTGGCCGAGGAACACCGCCTGGCCGAGGCGAGGCTGCGGCTTGCGACCGAGAGCGCGAGGATCGCGACCTGGGAGATCGACTACGCCGCAGGGGTCGGCTACTGGACCCCGCAAGCAGCTCGCCTGTGGGGCATACAGCCCGGCGTGGTCTCCGTCAACGAATGGGTCGAGTCGCTCCACGCCGACGACCGCGAGCGCGCCGCGGCGGCCTGGCAACGCGCCGTCGATCACGATGCCCCGTATGAAATCGAATTCCGCAGCCGGGTGCCCGCGGAAGACGGCAGCGAACGGTGGTTCCTGTCACGGGGGATCGTCGAGCGCGACGCCAGCGGCGCGCCTCGGCGCGCCCTGGGGGTGTTCGTCGACATCTCGGAACAGAAGCGGTTCGAGGCAGCGCTCAAGGACCGGGAGGAAGCCCTGCGCCGCGCCGATCGGCAAAAGGACATCTTCCTCGCAACCCTGTCCCACGAGCTGCGCAATCCTCTCGCCCCGATCCGGACGGCGGCGAAGCTGCTCGGGAATGCGCAGCTCGATGCACAGCGGCTCGAGTGGGCGCGGGGCGTCATTCAGCGCCAGGTGGCCCATATGGCCTCGCTGCTGGACGACCTGCTGGACATCGCCCGCATCACCCAGGGCAAGGTGATCCTGAGCCGCGAGAGGGTCCTTCTTTCCGCCGTGGTCGATGAGGCCGTGGAAGCCACCCGCCCGCTGATGCAGCGCAAGGAGCACCGGCTGAACCTGGCGGTGGCGCGGGAGGATGTCATCGTCGACGCAGACCCGGTGCGGCTGGCGCAGGTCATCTCCAACCTCCTGACCAACGCGGCCAAATACACCGACCATGGCGGCAGCATCGAACTGGCGACACGGGTGAGCGACGGGCATGTCTGCATCGAGGTGAAAGACAGCGGCATCGGACTGGCGCCGGAGGTGATTCCCACGCTGTTCGAGATGTTCAGCCAGGTCCAAGGCGAAAAGGACCGCGCGGAGGGTGGACTCGGCGTCGGCCTGGCGCTGGTGAAGGCGCTGGTGGACCTGCATGGCGGTGAGGTGAGCGCCTCCAGCGAGGGGCCCGGGAAGGGCAGCGTGTTCACGGTGCGCTTGCCCCGGATCGACGGTCAGGCGGCCTCCGCGGAAGCCGCCGCGCAGACGCCCGTGCCGATGCTTCGCCGCAAGGTGCTGGTGGTCGACGACAACCGGGACGGCGCCGACGGACTCGCGATGTTCCTGGAGTTTGCCGGCCACGAAATCCAGGTGGCGTATGAGGCCCGCAGTGCGCTGTCGCTGGCGCCGTCTTTCCGGCCGGACATCGCCGTGCTCGACATCGGCATGCCGGGGATGGATGGCTACGCCCTGGCGCGCGCGTGGCGGACCCACGCCTGGGGCCGGGACACCACGCTGATCGCGTTGACCGGGTGGGGGCAGGACGAGGATCGGCGGCGCGCCCGCGAGGCCGGGTTCGATCATCACCTGACCAAGCCGGTGGATCCGATGGGATTGGCGGCGCTGCTCGCCAGGACGCCTGCCGTGGCATGAGCAGCGCAAGAGGGCGCCCGGGCAGACCACTTTCGAGCTACGTTTGGTCGTGCATTTCGCGCGGAGACACGACTCCCACGAGACCTTTCCGTCGCAAGATGACGTCTGGGCGGCAGGAGAGCGCTGTGCTGGAACCTCCCATCCTGGCGGACGAGCCGAGGCGCCTGGAGCGCCTGGCCCAGCTTGAGGTCATGGACACCGCTGCGGATGCGGTGCTAGATCGGCTGACCTCCCTGGCCGCCACCATCACGGGCATGCCCATCGCTTTGGTGTCCCTGGTGGACGCGTACCGGCAATGGTGGAAGTCCGCGGTGGGCCTGGACCAGGGCGGACAGACCTCGCGCAAGGTGTCCTTCTGCGGCCATGCCATCGCGCAGCGGGAGCTGTTCGAAGTGGAGGACGCGCGGCGGGATCCCCGCTTCTGGGACAACCCCATCGTCGTCGGCCCGCCCCACGTCATCCACTACGCCGGCATGCCCCTGGTCCTGCCCACCGGGGAGCGCATGGGGACGATCTGCGCCATCGATCACCGGCCGGGGCGGCTGGATTCGCGCGCGCGCGAGATGCTGGGCCAGCTGGGCCAGCTCGTCGTGGACTTCCTGCTGCTGCGGCAACGGGACCGCGCGGCCGCCGCCGCACTGGCGCAGGCCGCGGCCCGGGAGGCCACCCAGCGCCTGGAGCAGCAACAGCTCGAGCAGCTCGATCGACAGAAGGACGATTTCCTCGCCATGCTGTCGCATGAACTGCGCAATCCGCTGGCACCGATCATGTCCGGCGCCCACGCTCTGGCCGGGTCCACGGACCCCATGGCCCAGCGGGTCGGAGGCATCGTGACCAGGCACGCCCGTCATATGAAGCGGATGGTCGACGACCTGATGGACGTGTCACGGGTGACCCGCGGACTGGTGGAACTGCATCGCGAGCCTGTCGACCTCCGGCAGGTCGTGCAGGACGCCGTCGAACAAGTGGCGCCGCTGGTCACTGCCCGCCAGCATGCGCTGCACGTGGAAACCAGTGACCAGCCCATCCCCGTCCTGGCCGACGCGGTGCGCCTGACGCAGGTCGTGGCGAACCTGCTGGCCAACGCGGCGAAGTACACGCCGCAGGGCGGGCAGATCGAAGTCACCGCCGGGGCCAAGGCCGGGGCGGCGCGCCTGAAGATCAGGGACAACGGCCAGGGCATCGCACCAGATGTCCTGCCGCATGTCTTCGAGCTGTTCACGCAGGAGCGCCGCGGGAGGGACCGGTCCGCGGACGGCCTCGGGCTGGGCCTGGCCCTGGTGCGAAGCCTGGTCGACCTCCATGGCGGGACGGTGCAGGCCCACAGCCCGGGCAAGGGGCAGGGGGCTGTGTTCGAGGTGACGCTCCCGCTGCTGGGCGGTGTCGCGGGCCCCACCCCGCCGGCTTCGGTTGGCTTGGGGTAACACCTCTCCGCGGGGGTCGCCCCGGCCAAGGGAGGCCTTGCCATCCATATGATTCCCGTCATATGATGACCGTCATGTCGACGACTCCGACGCGCAAAGAGCTCAGTCACGACCGCATCCTCGACGTGGCGGCGCGCGCCATCCGGCGCGGTGGCTACCGCGGCGTCGGCGTGGCGGACATCATGAAGGAAGCGGGGCTCACGCACGGCGGCTTCTATGCGCACTTCGCTTCACGTGATGCCCTGCTGGTAGAGGCGATGGACCGCGCAGGCCGGGACAATCTGGCCTCGCTGCAGGAGGCGATCGAACGCCGCCAGCGCAAGGGCGTCTCCCGCTTTGCGGCGCTGGTGCAGACCTACCTGCATGACGTGCACCTCGAGCGCGCCGAGGACGGCTGCGTGATCGCCGCGCTGGCCTCCGAAATGACCCGCCAGGAAGATGCGGTGCGCGATGAGGCCCGGGGCCGCATCGCGGCCATGGTGGACCTGGTGCGGTCGGCACTGCCGCAGGGAACGGCTCCCGCCGAAGCGGGCGTCGTCACGGCCACCCTGGTGGGCACCTTGCAGCTTGCCCGCACCCTCGGGGGCAAGGCCGGCCGTGACCTGCTGGCGCAGACCCGCCAGGCGCTGATCGAACGCCACGACGCGCACCCGCGCCACTAGTTCTCTCCCGAATCCCACCGTGTGGGATCCGATTCACCCAGAAATATGACATTCATCATATAAAGGATTCATCATGAAGATCGCAGGTTCCACAGTCCTGGTCACGGGTGCCAATCGCGGCATCGGTGCCGAACTTGCCAGCCACGCCCTGTCCGCCCAGCCGGCCGTCCACCTCGCGGCACGCTGAAATGAACCGAGCAATCACCCCGCCGACGGCCGCGGCAGCCGTCTCGAACGCCTCGCCTTCGCCCTGGCCGGCGTTCTGGATCGCCAGCACCGCCGCGTTCCTGGTGTCGCTGGACACCACCATGCTGTTCGCGGCCTTCGATGCGCTGCGCCACAGCTTCACCGACACCTCCGCCGCGCAACTGTCGTGGGTGCTCAATGCCTACACGGTCATCTACGCAGCCCTGCTGATTCCGGCCGGGGGGCTGGCCGACGTCCACGGACGGCGGCGGGTCTTCCGCATCGGCCTGGGCGTGTTCGTGCTCGCCTCTGCGGCCTGCGGCCTGGCCCCGAGCGTCGGCTGGCTGATCGCGGCACGGGCGCTGCAGGCGGTAGGCGCGGCACTGCTGACGCCCGCTTCGCTGTCCATCGTGCTGGCGGTGTTCCCGTCCGAGCGGCGCGCCGTGGTCGTGAGCATCTGGGGGGCGGTCAGCGCGCTGGCGGCGGCCGTGGGGCCCAGCCTGGGCAGCTGGGTCACCGCCCATGCCGGCTGGCCCTGGGCGTTCTACATCAACGTGCCCGTGGGCCTGTGGGCGCTGTGGCGCAGCGCCTCGGTGCTGCAGGAGGCCGTGAAGCCGGACCAGCGCCGGCGCGTCGATGGGGTGGGCCTGTTGTTGCTCATGGGATCGGTCGGCGCCATGGCGCTGGCCATCGTCGAAAGCGGTGAGGCGCACGGGAGTGCGCAGCGGACGACGGCGATCGCCGCGGGCGGCCTGCTGCTGGCGGCAGCCTTCGTGCTGTGGGCCCGCTCGCGCCCCGATGCGCTGATCGACCTGTCGCTGTTCCGGCACCGCACCTACCGCTATGTCAACGCGGCCACGCTGGTGTTCGGCACCGCGTTCTCGATGATGTTCCTCGGATTTTTCTTCTTCACGATTGGCGTGTGGCACTACACGCTGCCCCAGGCAGGTCTGGCCGTCACGCCCGGGCCGCTGCTGGTCATGCCCACGGCCATCATCACGGGCCGGCTGGCCGCTCGCCTGGGCCACCGGCCCTTCCTGGTGGGCGGGTCCGTGCTCTATGCCTGCAGCAGCCTGTGGTTCCTCACCGTGTCGGGCGCCCAACCCGACTACCTGCGCGATTGGCTCCCCGGACTGCTCATGAGCGGCGTGGCCGTCGGCCTGGTCCTGCCGTCGCTGTCCGCCAGTGCGGTCAGCCGGCTCCCCGCGCCGCACTACGCCGTCGGCTCTGCGGTCAACCAGGCCACCCGTCAGATCGGCAGTGTGCTGGGGGTGGCCATCACCGTCGGCCTGTTGGGCCACGCCAGCCTGGCGAGCGCCGATTTCCAGCCGTTCTTTGCCCTGCACGCCTTGCTGGCGCTGGGCACCGGGCTGCTGTGCCTGCCGGTGAACACCCGGCCCCAGTGAGCGCGACCGGCCAGAGACGCCCACCCGTCCTCCCCCGGGTGGGTTCCTCCAGGCCCAGTAGCATTGAGGGTTGACCGGCCCCAATCAGCCGCACGCCCCATCAATGTCCCACGCCACCCCTCTCACTGCCAACGACCTGCTCGCCCAGGGCCACACGCCCATGATGGCCCAGTACCTCGCTATCAAGGGCGAGTACCCCGAGACCCTGGTCTTCTACCGCATGGGGGACTTCTACGAGCTGTTCTGGGACGACGCCGAGAAGGCCGCCCGGCTGATCGACATCACCCTGACCCGCCGCGGCCAGTCGGCCGGGCAGCCGGTCACCATGGCCGGGGTCCCCTTCCACGCCGTCGACACCTACCTGGCCCGCCTGATCCGCCTGGGCGAATCGGTGGCGATCTGCGAGCAGGTGGGCGAGGTGGGCGCGGGCAAGGGCCCGGTGGAACGCAAGGTGGTGCGGGTCGTCACCCCCGGCACGCTGACCGACACCACCTTGCTCTCGGACAAGTCCGAGGCGGTGCTGCTGGCCATTCATCAGGGGGCCAAACACCGCCTGGGCCTGGCCTGGATGTCGGTCACTCAGGGCGCGCTGCAGCTGGCCGAGGCCGACGGCGAGGCGCTGGAGGCCTGGGTGGCCCGCATCGCCCCCAGTGAAATCCTCTACGGCGCCGACGCCACGCCCACCTTCGAAAACCGGATCAAGGCACTCAAGGGCACTGGCGTGATCGCCGCCAGCGCCTCGGTCACGCTGCGCCCGGCCTTCCAGTTCGACGCCGGCCTGGGCCAGCGCAAGCTGCAGGAGCAGCTGCAATCGGCCAGCCTGCAGGCCTGGGGCGCCGATGGTCTGGGCGACGCCCACGCCGCCGCCTCCGCCCTGCTCGCCTACGCCGAGCACACCCAGGGCCGCGCCCTCACCCACGTGCGCAGCCTGCAGGTGCAGCGCGACGGCGAGCTGATCGACCTGCCCGTCACCACCCGCCGCAACCTCGAGCTGGTGCAGACCCTGCGCGGCGAGGACAGCCCCACGCTGTTCTCGCTGCTGGACACCTGCATGAGCGGCATGGGCAGCCGCCTGCTGAAGCACTGGCTGCTCGAACCCCAGCGCGACCGCGCGCCGGCACAGGCGCGGCTGGACGCCATCACCGCCCTGCGCGGCGGCCCCTGGCACACGCTGCGTGCCCAAATCAAAGGCAGCAGCGATGTGGAGCGCATCACCGCCCGCATCGCGCTGCGCCAGGTGCGCCCGCGCGAGCTGGTGGCACTGCAGCAGACGCTACAGAAAACAGAGCAACTGGCACCCGTCATGGCGGGCCAGACCGGCCTGCTGGCGCAGGTCGCGCAGCACCTGCTGCCGCCCGCCGGCTGCGCCGGGCTGCTGGCCCGCGCCATCCTTGCCGAGCCGGCGGCCCTGGTGCGCGACGGCGGCGTCATCAACGACGGCTTTGACGCCGAGCTCGACGAGCTGCGCGCCATCCAGAACAACTGCGATGGTTTCCTGATCGACCTGGAAACCCGCGAACGCGAGCGCACCGGCATCGCCAACCTGCGTGTGCAGTTCAACAAGGTGCACGGCTTCTACATCGAGGTCACGAGCAGCAACCTGGACCGCGTGCCCGAGGACTACCGGCGCCGCCAGACGCTGAAAAACGCCGAGCGTTTCATCACGCCCGAGCTGAAGGCCTTCGAGGACAAGGCGCTCAGCGCACAGGAGCGCGCACTCGCGCGCGAGAAGTGGCTCTACGAACAATTGCTGGAACAGCTGGAGCCTCACATCCCGGCGCTCACGCGCAACGCGCGCGCCCTGGCCACGCTGGACGTGCTGTGTGCGCTGACCGAGCGCTCGCTCACGCTGGACTGGTGTGCGCCCGCTTTCGCGGCCGAACCCTGCATCGACATCACGGCCGGCCGCCATCCGGTGGTGCAGGCCCGCCTGGCCGAGACCAGCGCCGGCGCCTTCATTGCCAACGACACGCGCCTGGGACTGAAACAGCGCATGCAGATCATCACCGGCCCCAATATGGGCGGTAAATCCACCTATATGCGCCAGGTGGCCCTGATCGTGCTGCTGGCCTCCATGGGCAGCTATGTGCCGGCCAGCGCCTGCCGGCTCGGCCCCATCGACGCCATCCACACCCGCATCGGCGCGTCGGATGATCTGGCCAATGCCCAGTCCACCTTCATGC
>JACCDQ010663425.1_pt1 | contig 15604 bp, 11 predicted proteins | sample 7446031 | NCBI WGS metagenome assembly JACCDQ01 (sample SAMN15323442, study PRJNA562643) | freshwater metagenome | isolation source: river surface water | place: USA:Blue River Watershed | collected 2017-08-17
AACAAAGAAATTAAAGCATATGTTGATCATTCCAATTAAAGAAGGCGAGAACATCGAACGCGCATTGAAGAAGTACAAGAAAAAGTACGAGAAAACCAATGTAATGAAACAATTGCGTGCCCGAAGAGAATTCGTGAAGCCATCTATTACAAACCGTCAGGAAGTGATTCGCGCAGCTTACAAACAAAGAATGCAAAGTCAGCAATTGTAACCATTTGCTACAAAATACGTATGGAAAGGAGCTTCGGCTCCTTTTTTTATGCTCCAAGAATTCGAAAATTATTTACGCCAAGAAAAACGCTATTCAGCGCATACTTGTCTTGCCTATTTACAAGACCTCCAACAGTTCAGTGTTTTTGCAGGCTGTGCGCAACTCCAAGATTGGCAAGAGCAGAACAGTGCTACAATTAGGGGCTGGATGGTTGCGTTGCTAGAACAAGGCCTGAGCAAGCGTTCTGTCAATCGCAAACTTGCCGCCTTGCGCACCTTTTTCAAGTGGTTGCGCAAAGAGGGTAGACTCGCCGAAAATCCGATGACGCGTATACAAGGCCCAAAAGGCGAAAAACGCCTTCCTGTTTTTGTCAAAGAAACTGAACTCGACGCGCAGAAAGTGAATGCACTTTTTAGTACTGATTTTGAAGGCCTGCGCAACCAACTCATCGTGGAGCTTTTTTATCAAACAGGCATGCGTTTGTCTGAGCTCATCGACCTCAAAGAAGCGGCTGTCAATGCACAGCACATAAAAGTTCTGGGAAAGCGCAATAAAGAGCGCCTTATTCCCATTGCTCCTGAACTCACTATCAAAATCAATCAATACCGTGCAGCAAAACAAGCCTTGAGCCTTGAGCATCCCAATTTGTTGGTGCGCAGAAATGGCGAAGCTTTGTATCCTCAACTCGTGTATCGTTTGGTTAAAGAAGTACTCGGCACCTTAAGTGGAGTAGAGAAGCGCAGCCCACATGTCTTGCGCCATACTTTTGCCACACACATGCTTAATAATGGTGCTGGGCTAGAGACCCTCAAAGACCTCCTTGGCCACGCAAATTTATCTGCTACGCAAGTCTATACACACAATTCATTTGCTCAATTGCGCAAAGCTTATGGAAGCGCGCATCCAAGAGCATTGAAATCATAGTAAATTAATAGGCAAAGCGCTGAAATTGCCTATCTTTGCCGCACAATTTAGAACTATGAATTTAGCAGCAGTTGGTAGTGTCGCATTCGACGCCATCGAAACACCCTTCGGGAAAACAGACAAAATCGTTGGTGGCGCAGGCTCTTATATCGCCTTGGCCTCTTCCTTCTTCGTCAAAGAACAGAGTTTAATCTCTGTAGTAGGCGGTGATTTCCCAAAAGATTTCCTCACTTTGTTAGAAGCAAAAGGAGTTGATGTCAGCGGTATTGAAATCAAACAAGACGAAAAAACCTTTTTCTGGTCGGGTCGTTACCATACTGACCTGAACTCGCGTGATACCCTCATTACAGAGCTCAATGTGCTAGCTGACTTCAAACCAGTTGTGCCAACACACGCTCAAAATGCAGCTTTTTTAATGCTCGGCAATTTGAGCCCAGCTGTCCAGTTGTCTGTCATTCAACAAATGACTACCCGTCCTAAGCTCATCGCTATGGACACCATGAATTTCTGGATGGACATCGCCCTAGACGACCTCAAAGAAACACTCAAACATATCGACGTCCTGATCATCAACGACGAAGAAGCCCGCCAGCTTTCAGGGGTATACTCTTTGCGTAAAGCTGCAGGTATAATTCGTGCAATGGGCCCTGCTATTCTCATCATTAAGAAAGGTGAGCATGGCGCTTTGTTGTTTCATGAAGAAAATATTTTTTACGCGCCTGCGCTTCCGTTAGAAGAAGTTTTTGACCCAACTGGTGCTGGCGATACTTTTGCAGGTGGTTTTATGGGTTATTTAGCCGCAGCACCAAAGCTCGACTTCGACGCCATGAAACGCGCCATTATCGCAGGTTCTGCACTTGCTTCTTTCTGCGTAGAGAAATTCGGAACTGAGCGCTTACTAGAAATCAATCAACAAGACCTACACGAGCGCATGCAAGAATTTGTCGCTTTATCTACCTTTCAACTGGAAGCCTAATGGAATTACAGCACTACACCGAACAAATCGTGGCTTTGAGCCAGCAAGAAGATCTTTTGCAATTAGGTCGCACCGCAAGTGAGCTCAAACAGCAGTTCGAAGATCTCTTGATCGAACTCGAGCGCCAAGAACAAGTCAAAAGATTAGAAGCCGCAGACCAAGGCAATTCCTATGAAGAAATCGATTACACGCCTCAAAAAGAAGCGTTTTTTGAAGCCTTCAATGTATTTGTAACAAAGCGTAAAGCCCAACAACAGTTGCAGCAAACCCTTGAGACGCAAAACCTCAAGCTCAAAAGAGACCTTATTACACGTCTCAAAGAAGTCATCGACAACGAAGAGAAAATCGGTACTGCTTTTCAGGCCTACAAAGAAATCCACGAGACCTGGAAAAAAATCGGCGCCATTCCACGTGAGCAGCGCGAAACCATTCAAAAAGAATATTCTCGCTTGCTCGAGATTTTCTTTTACAACATTAAAATTTACAAAGAGCTCAAGGACCACGACTACCGCCGCAACAAACAACTCAAAGAGGATTTGATTTTCAAACTCAAACAGTTGCGCGTAGCTGCTCTTGAACAACGCGATTTAGAAGCGCAGTTGCACGTACTTCAAGACGAATGGGAAGAAATCGGCCCGGTTCAAAATGAAGATTGGGAGCTCATGAAAAATGCGTACTGGGAAGCCGTCCGCAGCATCTACGACAAAATCAACGAACACTACGAAGCCCAAAGACAAGTGTTGAAGGCTAATATCGATGCCAAGAAAAAATTGGTTGCCGATCTCGCAGCACGCTTGCAAGAGGCCGAACAATGGAACAACTTCAAGCATTGGGAAACCCAAACAGCATTTGTACTCGATTTACAAGCCCAATGGAAAACTATTGGCTCGGGTAGCCGCAAGGATAACGAAGCGGTATATCAATCTTTTAGAGCACTTTGCGACGAATTCTTTGCCGCCAAGAAGAACTTCTCCAAAGAGATAGACGCCGTCAGTCAAGAAATCGTTCAAAAGAAAAAGGGCTTGATCGAAAAGGCACAGGCCTTGAGCAGTTCTACCGACTGGAAAAACACCGCCGACCAACTCAAAAAACTCCAAAAACAGTGGCAAGATTTCGGCTCTGCTGGCCAGCGCTACGAAAACAAATTATGGAAAGAATTTAGAGCCGCTTGCAATGGCTTCTTTGATGCGCGTCAAGCACATTTTGAAGGTCAGGATGCAGAGAATTCCGGAAACCTAACTGCAAAGCTTGCGTTAATTGAGTCCCTCAATCAGTATACCTTGCCAACAGATAAACAAGCTGCATTAGCTCAATTGCGCGATTTTCAGCAACAATTCAATGCGATAGGTCAAGTAGGTATCAAAGAAAGACAAAACGTCTACACCGCGTTTAAAACACGCATGGACGAACTTTACAAAGACCTCAAACTCGAGGGTCAGGAAAAAGAACGCATTTTCTTCCAAGCAAAGCTTGAAGGTTTGTTGGCTTCTCCTGACAAACAACGCCTCTTGCAGTCAGAGCGCCAAGAGATCCGCAAACAAATCGATTTCTTGCAAAAAGATATTTTCACCTTAGAAAACAATCTTGGTTTCTTTGCACGCTCAAAAGGCGCAGACCAACTCCGCCTAGATGTGCAGAAAAAAGTCGAAGCAGCGCAAGAAAAAATCCAAGGTCTCAAAGCAAAGCTTAAACTCATCCCGAATGAATAGCTTCATCAATTTACTGTTGCTTGTCTTGAGCTTCCCGACGCTCCTGTTTTCTGTCTTTGTTGGTTTTGACCTTCCTATTGACTTTCTGAACACGACCGGTAAGCGCCTGCCATTTGGTGCTGAAGTTTATCTTGGTTTGGGCTTATTGCTCTTGATCATCGGTCTCAGACGCAGTATCCGCCGCTGGATGGGCGTGTCTATGGTGAAGCAAGTCGGTAAATTCGTTTGGAATGAGGCCATTAGCAAAGAGCGTCGCACCCGCGTGTTTGTCTACAATTCCTTGGAAGGCGTCGTCTTTTTGAGTTTGGCATTTGCACATTGGTTTTTGACACCATCAGCTATTTTTGTGCAACTTGTTTACCTTGTTTTAGCGCTCGATTCCTTTCTTTTTGTCTTGATCAATCAATCCAATTTTAGGGTAGGGCTGAGCTCAAAAGCAATTCTTGTTGCCGACAGAGAAGTGCTCCTGATTTACCTAAATGGCCTAAGAAAAGTATCGGTTAGCCAGCAGACAATATACTTCGATTACAGCGAGAATCTACAGTTGTCTTTCCCGCTAGACTGCATTGAAGAGCAGCAGAAAACCAACTTTTTTACTGCCCTAGAAAGCCAAATAGATCGTGACCGCGTTCTTTTTCAGCACACAAAATAGAATTTGTACTTTCGTACAATGCACGGTGTAGCCCCCAAAAAAATTCTACTTGTTCGCTTCAGTTCTATTGGCGACATCGTCCTGACTTTCCCAGTTGTTGCGGCTATAAAATCCTACTTTCCGGCGTGTCAAATAGATTACGTTACTAAGAAACAATTTTCAACATTACTGCAAGCCTGTCCGGACCTCAACCAGACTTTTGTGCTCGATCATTCTTTGTCTCAATTGCGTCAACAAATTGACTTCAAGCAGTATGATGTCATATTTGATTTACACCACAACCTGCGCACGCGTTTACTGCTATGGGCCTGTGGTACGCCTGTGTATAGGTTCCCAAAAAATAACTTGCAGAAGTGGCTGCTGACTAAATTTAAGGTGCGTCCAAAACAGCGCACACATGTGGTAGAGCGCTATTTGCAACCTTTATCAAAACTGGTTCCGACATGGAAACCGCTTGCTGCTTCCTTCAAATACGACATTCCAATTACATCCCAATTTGACGTAGAAGCTAGGTTTCAAGTCAAGCCAAAAATGTATACTGCCGTGGCAATTGGCGCACAGTTTGCCACCAAAAGACTACCCACAGATTTACTCATTCAACTCCTTGAGCAAATCAAACAACCCATTGTAATTTTAGGAGGAAAGGAAGACCTGCTAACGGCCGAACACATATTAAAGCATTGTCAGCAGTGCAAAGTTATTTCTGCCGTGGGCCAAACAAATATCCATGAGTCGGCATGGCTGATTAAAAATGCGAGTGCGTTGCTTACCCACGATACCGGCCTGATGCATATTGGCGCAAGTTTTGACTTGCCAATTCATGTCATGTGGGGCAATACCACCCTTGATTTTGGCATGTACCCATACCGTTTAGAACAAGAGGACATATTCCATTATGAAGTGCCAAATTTGGCCTGCAGACCCTGTTCTAAAATTGGCCATCAGCAATGTCCGAAAGGGCATTTTAACTGCATGCGCAAGCAAGACTTACCCGGAATAGCGCGCGCACTGAATCAGTAGGTTACAAAAGTGCCGAACAAGAAAACTATTCGTTTTCCAAAAATAATTTTTTGAGTTCTGTGGCCTCAGAAGGCTTCATTTTACCCGCCAATATGAGCGCAAGTTGTTTGCGTCTGAGCGCGCCCTCGAAACGCATTTTTTCTTCTTCTGTTTCAGGGATGAGTTCCGGAACCTGAATCGGGTTGCCGTTCTGATCTACTGCTACAAAGGTGTAAATGGCTTCATTGCATTTTTCGCGTTTACCAGTAACAGGGTCTTCTACAAAAACATCCAAAAACACCTCCATTGAGGAATTAAATGCCCTAGAAACTTTGGCTTCTAGCGTGACAATTGATGCGTGATTTATTGGTTTTTGAAAAGATACATTATTGACTGATGCCGTTACCACCACGCGTTTGGAATGGCGGTGGGCTGATACACTCGCAATAACGTCCATCCAGGCGAGGAGCTGGCCTCCAAATAGATTTCCGAGCGTATTGGTGTCGTTGGGCAATACAATTTTGGTTGTAATGGCGAGGGTGTCAATGGCTTTGTTGGCTTTCATAGAACAAAGTTAATGAATCCATGTTATCGACATTATTTAAAAGGACAATATAAAAATTTAGCAGACTTATTGTATTTTTACCACAAACTATCATGCTCTATCTGAATCAACTATGAAACGATACTCCAAACTGGTGCTCTTTTTAGGTGCACTCGCTCTTTTTTCTTCAGTCCAGGCCCAACAGCCACAACGTGTTTTGGACGTGCAAAACATGCGCGACGGCGAAAATGTAGAATACTGCATTACGCACAAAAAACACACGGCTTTACTCCAAAACCCAGACTATGTAAAAGGTCTAGCTATTGCAGAAGCAGAGTTTGAAGAGGTCTCCAAAAAAGGCGAAACTCAAAAGGCAACGATCTACACCATTCCTGTCGTTTTTCACGTGCTTCACTTTGGTGGTATTGAAAACATCTCAGACGAACAAATTCTCAATGCCTTGGCCATCTTGAACAGAGATTACCGCAAGCAAAATGCAGATACAGCAAATGTGCACCCTGATTTTCTCGGAATGCCTGCTGATATCGAAATAGAATTTAAGTTAGCAACAATTGCACCCAATGGTCAATGCTTTAGCGGCATTACCCGCACCTTTTCACCGATGAGCCTTCAAGGTACTGACGGAGGCGCACAAGTAGATGCCATCGTCGCAGGCAATAACGTTTACAATGGCCAATGGCCAGGCAATAAATACCTTAATATATTTATTTGTGCTGAAATCGGTGGCGCTGCAGGTTATACATACAAACCTACCAATTGGTCCGCTTCAAGTATGCAAAACGGCATCTGGATTCTCCACGATTACGTGGGTGCAATCGGAACCGGTGGAGCAGGCACGAGCAGAGCGCTTACGCATGAGGTAGGGCATTGGCTCAACCTTGACCACACTTGGGGTGGAAACAACAATCCAGGAACAGCAACAAGTTGTGCTGGAAACGGCGATAACGTGCAAGATACACCAACCTGTATTGGCGTAACAGCTTGCCTCCTCAATTCCAACACATGTAGCAATGACAATGCATATTGGGGTTTTGATATGCGAGACAACGTCGAGAACTACATGGATTACTCTTATTGTTCTAAAATGTTTACCGAAGGACAGCGCACCAGAATGCGCAGTGCTTTACAAGTATCGAGCACAGGTCGCGCAAATGTTGTGTCGGCAGCCAATTTAGCAGCTGTAGGTGCATCCGGAACTCCTTATCTTTGTAAAGCAGATTTCAGTGCCGATAAGTCTACGGTTTGTCTTGGCAATACCGTTCAGTTCCAAGACGAATCTTACAATGCCGTTACAACATGGAATTGGGTCATTACACCCTCAACAGGTTGGAGCTTTGCCAACGGCACCTCGGCAAACGTTGCAAATCCTGCAATTACGTTTGATACGCCAGGCATGTATGATGTCCAGCTGACAGCAACCGACGGCACCAACAGCGACGCCGAAACCAAAACAGGATTTATCCGCGTGTTGGGTGCGCCAGCAAGCATTCCGTATTGGGAAGGTTTTGAGTCTTATACCTCATTGAGTAACCTACCAAATTGGGAGATTTACAACGCGCCAATCAACAATGCTTTTGTATTAGAATCGAACTTTGGCCATTCTGGAACTAAATGTGTACGCCTCAATAACTTTGGTCAGGCAGCTTCCAATACTGATGAGCTGACCTCTACCAACATCGATTTATCAAGTATCGATACCACAACAGGTACTGTCACACTTTCTTTCCGCTATGCTTATCGCAAAAAAACGGCCAGTGACTACGAATACCTCAAAGTATTCATTACTGGCAACTGTGGTGAAAACTGGGCCCAAAGAAAAACACTAGGCGGCAACCAACTTTCTAGTCAGGTCTCATCTTCTTCTTGGGCACCAACTAGTCAAGCGGACTGGGTTACCGTTCACATGACCAACGTCACCAACAACTACTTTACCGATAATTTCCGCATGCGTTTCAAGTTTGAAGGCGAGGGCGGTAACAACTTCTTCCTAGATGACATCAATTTATATAGTGGTGGCCCATCAAATGAATTAGTGGTGGCTGCTGTTGGTCAAAATCAATTCGCTGATTTAAATCTTTATCCAAACCCAACAGACGGCGACGTCCATGTACAGTTCACAGCTCAAGTGGGTGGAGCAGCACAATTGCGCATCACAGATTTAAGCGGCAAAATCATTGCAAATTACCCATTACAAGTGCAAACTGGTGCCAACTTAGTGATCACCGACACCAAACAATTGGCAAGCGGTAGCTATCTAATGGTTCTTGAACTCAATGGCGTGTCTAGCACCCGACCTTTTGTAGTCAAATAAATTTAGGTCGAGCGGGGGTCAATTCAAATCGTCCTCGTTTTGGCTAAAGAATTCAAATAGGAGTTTTGCTTTTGCGGCTCCTATTTTTTTTGCAATTAGCTCAGGGGCCGCCTCCCGAATTTGAGCCAATGTTTTGAACTCATGGTAGAGGGCTTCAATTGTCTTTGGCCCTAAACCTTTGATTTGATCAAGTGCGGAACCTACGGCATTTTTGCTGCGTCGGTTGCGGTGATGGCTCAAGCCAAAGCGGTGTGCTTCGTCGCGGAGCTGTTGTACTAATTTGAGCGCTAAAGACCTTCTGTCCAAAATTAAGGACCTAGAGAATCCGGGCTTGTAAAGTTCTTCCAAACGTTTGGCCAAACCGACAAGTTTAAGTTGGCTTTGCAAGCCAATTTCCTCGATGGCTTCTAATGCAGCACCTAATTGCCCTTTCCCGCCGTCGATGATGACCAAATCGGGTAATGGCTGCCCTTCTTCCTTTAAGCGACTGTAGCGTCTGCCTACGGCTTCTTTCATGGTGCTAAAGTCATCTGGCCCAACCACGGTTTTGACATTGAAGTGGCGGTAGTCGGCTTTACTCGACACCCCATTTTTGAAAACAACACACGCCGAAACAGGATTGGTGCCTTGTAAGTTGGAGTTGTCAAAACACTCGATGTGCAGCGGTGGTTTGGACAGTCCGAGCGCACTTTGTAGTTCTAATACGGCTTGCATGGGTACATTTTGAACTGCGGTACTCTTGTTCATCGCTGCTTTACGTGCTTGAAGCTGTGCATGCCGAACGTTGTTCATGGCCATTTCTAGCAGTTGCTTTTTTTCGCCGATTTTAGGAAAAATACTCTTTGCATCTGCCAGCACTAATGGGTCATTTAAACCCACCACAATTTCTTTTGAGCTGCTTTCAAAGTGACCCCTGAGTTGCGGAATGATTTGTCTGTATAAGGTCTCAAGAGGTACATCCAAGGGGTCGGAAACCTTTGATGTGTAGGCATGCACAATACTTCCCTCGCAAATGACGAGGTAACTCAGCCAAGCATCTGTTTGGTTTTTTTCGACATAACACACATCAAAATTTTGGGTATGATCCGAAACAACCATCGATTTGGCTTGGTATTTACCGAGCGCATCGATCAGCTCTTTACAGCGCTGAGCAGCTTCAAATGCTTGATTGCTGGCGTGCACCAACATGTCTTTTTTGAGTTGCTGAATCAAGGAAAAGTTCTTGCCTTCAAGTAATAAGCGAACACTTTGTAAGGTTTGGTCGTAAGCAGCGGGCGTTTGTAAGTTTTCACAAGGCCCTGCACATTTGCCGATGTGATATTCTAAGCACACTTTGTATTTGCGCTGTTCTAGTTTTTGGGTTCTCAAGTCTAGTGCACACGTTCTGATTTGAAATAGCTCGCGGATGAGCGTCAGCAATTGATGCATCTGCTTGACGTTAGGGTAGGGGCCGTAATAAGTGGATCCATCATTGAATTTCCTTCTTGTCGGAAAAACCCGCGCAAACGCCTCATTTTTGATCACAATCCAGGGGTAGGTTTTGTCATCTTTCAATAAAACATTGTATCTCGGTTTGTAACTCTTGATGAGGTTGTTCTCGAGTAACAACGCATCGAGTTCATTTTGAACGACCGTAAAGCGCATATCGCAAATGAGCTTCACTAAAGTGCGCGTTTTGCCATCCAAATGGTCTTTCTGGAAATAAGAACTTACGCGCTTTTTTAAGTCGATGGCTTTGCCGACGTAGATAATTGTGCCATTTTGATCCAAAAACTGATACACGCCCGGATTATGTGGGAGCGTGTTTACTTTATTGGCAAGTTGGTCTTTGGAATTCATAGCTCAAAATTAGAAACATTGCGCGGAATATCTCGCTCTTCTTATCTTTGTTGTATGCTAGATGAATTTATCCAATCTGCCTTAAAAGAAGATATCCAAGACGGTGACCACTCTTCAATGGCTTGTGTACCTGCTGAGGCGCGTTCAAAAGCGATTTTATTGATCAAAGAAACGGGCGTGTTAGCCGGAATGCAAGTGGCGCAAAGAATTTGTGAACTATATGATCCAAGTCTAGAATTGACCTCCTTTCTCCAAGACGGCGATCGCGTCAGTTATGGTCAAATTGCTTTTACCTTGGAGGGTTCGGCCCGGTCCATTTTAGCTGTTGAGCGCTTGCTTTTAAATTGCATGCAGCATATGAGTGGCGTTGCAACCAAAACCGCACATTATGTCTCGCTCATTGCCGGTACAAACTGTACTTTATTGGATACGCGTAAAACCACACCGGGCCTGCGTTTTTTAGATAAATATGCGGTTAAAATCGGCGGAGGAGCAAATCATCGTTTTGGACTCTATGACATGATCATGCTCAAAGACAACCACATCGACTACGCTGGCGGTTTAAGACCAGCTCTGGAGCGCACGAACGCCTATCTTCAAGCACAAAAATTAAATCTGAAGGTGGAGGTAGAAGTGAGGTCAATGGAAGAATTGAAAGCACTGTTAGCAATTGATCAGCCATATGACCGCATCATGTTAGATAACTTCACTCCTGAAGCGCTCAGTGTAGCTTTAACCCTGATTCCTTCGACTATCGAGACGGAAGCCTCTGGTGGCATTACTGAAGAAACCATAAGAGCATATGCCGAAACTGGAGTACAGTATATTTCCGTTGGTGCACTTACACATTCGGTAAAGGCACTAGACATGAGCCTCAAGGCGCAACTTTAAAATAGGCTATGGCCAAATACAGGTCGGCAGTTTCACGGATTTGCACTTCAATTTCATGTATTTGCGTACCCTGATGCACACGGGCATCTAAAAAAGTCGTTTCCTCTTTTTTTCGCCTAGAATGAATGTGGATTTCATTTTTGAAAGAAAGATTTTCTAGCCCAACCAATTTATATATTGCTTCCTTGGCGCACCACAATTGCAAGTACCATTCTTTTGGGTGGTCGGCACATAAAATTTTTTCATCCTCAAGCGCAAATTTATTGATGATGTTTGTTGCATCGCGTTCTTTTTGTTCGATGTCTATTCCGATAGGAAACGTCCAACATGCGAGGGCAATATAATCTTTGCTATGCGAAACAGAAAGTGCTTTTTCAACAGCAGAAAAATAGGGCTTCCCGGAGGGTTGATACAAAATTGGAGAGTTGATAATCAGTTGGTTGCGTAGGTACCGCACCCCTAAAAATTCAATTTTACGTTTAGGATTTGAACGGAGATTTAAGAGTTCAATTTCTTGCTCAAAAAGTACGGTCGCTTCAAGATCAAAAGAATCTGACTTCAATAAGGCAAATTGAAAAAGAGGAAGATTGAAATCGAAGAGGTCGTACATCTCAGGATAACGCTTAAATATTGTACAAAGATGCGCAAACATCTGATAGATTTTTGATGAATTTTATGTTAAGACTATGGAATTTTCTATATTTACAATCTTTAAAAAACGAGAAATAGTAAAATTTATACGCATTCATATGGTGGGTAGACTGAAATTATTGCTTTTAAGTGTTTTGTTTGTAAGCACTTATGCATTTTCACAATCGGGTCTTGGTACGCTTCGCGGTACCGTGACAGATGAAGCAACCAAAGCTCCTTTGGAGTTTAGCAAGGTCTTGTTGAAGCAAGCCGGAGCTATACGTGGTAGTGCAATCACCGACGATAAGGGTAAATTCCAAATCAATGGTATCCAACCAGGATCCTACGATGTCGAGGTTAGAAATGCCGAGGGAGGTTATCAAAACCTCACCATGCAGGGGGTTTCTATTTCTCCTGATCGCATTACTTTCTTGGATAACCTGACACTCACAACCAAAACACAAGAAACCAAAGAAGTTAAAGTTGTACGCTATAAAGTTCCACTCATTGACAAAGACGGTGGCGCTTCAGGTGCAACCGTTACCCGAGAAGATATCGCTCGCCTTCCAGCGCGTTCTGCCACTGCGGTTGCAGGTACAGTTGGTGGTGTCAATGTGAATGAAGGTTCGGGTGCTATTTCTGTTCGCGGTACGCGTTCAGACGCAACCTACTTCTATATAGATGGTATCAAAGTTCGCGGTTCATCTAACCTTCCAAAGTCAGCACTCGAAGAAGTATCCGTTATTACAGGTGGTGTTCCTGCCAACTATGGTGACGTAACGGGTGGTATCATCTCCATTACAACGCGCGGTCCTTCTTCTGTTTATTTCGGAAGTTTAGAAGCCGTAAGTTCTGGTATCTACCTGAACGGTGCTGATCCAAATGGCTACGACGGTAAAGTAATTGGTTTGGATAAGTACGGTTACAACCTTGTTGAAGGGATGTTATCTGGTCCACTTTGGATGCAGCGCGATTCCGCTGGAAACAAAACACGTCCACGTCTAGGTTTCTTGATTTCAGCCAACTACACAGACCAACTAGATTCTCGCCCGTTAGCAGGTGGATCTTACCGTATCACCAAAGAAGCACGCGAAGAATTACTTGCCAATCCATTGCGTCCAACCTCTACAGGTTTTGGTACCTTCCACAATGCACTCTTCCTTAGAGCCGATGACTTCGAGAAAACAGATTGGCGCATGAATGCACGCAACAATGTATTCTCAGCTTCTGGAAAAATTGATGTCAATACAGGGCCATCTGTCAACCTTCAATTTGGTGGCTCACTCAACTACTTCCAAGGTACTTCTTATGGTTACGGATCTTCATTATTGAACTTCACCAACTACGGTGTAAGCAAAAACCTAGATTACCGCGTCTATGCGCGCCTCACGCAACGTTTCAACAACGACCGCGAAGGCTCTAGCTCTAAAATCAAGTCTGCATTGTATAGCTTAATGGTAGACTACTCTAAGTCTTTCAACGAGTCTTACGATCCAAACCACAAATACAACATCTTCAACTACGGTCATGTTGGAAAGTTTGTCACCACACGCGTTCCTTCATATGAGTTTGACCCAGCAACACAAATGTATGTGCACAATGGTTTCCGCGATGTACAGGTAGATTTCACACCATCTGAAACCAATGCTGCTCTTGCTGCTATTACAACTCAGTACTTTGATATCTATCAAGACAACCCAATAGGTCGTTACGAAAACCTTTTCCAAATCCAACAAGGTAATGCACTCAGAAATGGTGACTTACCTAATAGTGTTTATGGCATTTGGGCCAACATCGGCTCGCCATCTAATGGTTTCGGCAAGTCTGAAAACGACCAATTCCGCGTTACAGGTGCTGGTTCTGTTGTTCTCGGTGACCACTCCATTTCTTTGGGGTTTGAATACGAACAACGCGTAGACCGCGGCTGGACAAGCGGAGACAACGGTCCTTCAAGCATTTGGTCAATTGCCCGTCAGTTAGCCAACTTCCACATCAAAGAGCTCGATCTTAATTCTGGTGTTGTTACTGACTCCGGTTCATTCAAAGCCATTACTTACAACCGCTTAAACGCAGGTGATGCCTACCAAACAGGTACAGGCGAGTACGGTGGACAAATCAATAACGACCAGCAATCTTTCTTTGACTACAACCTTCGTCAAAAATTAGGTTACAATCCAGCAGGTACGGATTTTGTTGACATCGACCAATACGATCCTAATTTATTCCAGTTTGACATGTTCTCTCCGGACGAACTCCTCAACAGTGGCCAATCTTATGTTTCTTATTGGGGCTATGACCACACAGGCAAAAAAGTTCGTGGCAACACAGACATCAATAAATACTTCAACGAATTCGATGAAAATGGCAACTACAAGCGTTTTGTAGGTGCTTTCCAACCAATTTATATGGCTGGTTACATCATGGATAAATTCGCCTTTAAAGATATCGTCTTCAACGTAGGTGTGCGCGTAGACGTCTTTGACGCTAACCAACCGGTATTGAAAGATCCTTATTTGTTCTACACAGCCAAAACAGTTCAAGAAGCAAGAGCCCTTTCTCAAAACGATCCAAACCAGTACAGTTGGGTCAATCTACCAGAAGGAATGGGCGATGACTACGTAGTTTATGTAAACGACGTCAACAATCCATCTAGCATCAATGGCTTTAGAAATGGTTCACAATGGTACGACGCTACAGGTACTCCAATCGAAGACCCTTCTAAAATCCGTGGTGCAGCAGGTATTGCACCTTGGTTACAAGACCCTTCTTTAGAAACGCCTACAGCTGACGCCTTTAAAGACTACAAAGCACAAGTTAACGTGATGCCACGTATTGCCTTCTCATTCCCAATTTCAGAAAAGGCTTCTTTCTTTGCACACTACGACATCCTCACCAAGCGTCCTACATCAGGTTTCCGCTTCAATCCTTACGAATATCAGTATATTCAGACCCGCAATGCCGTTATCAATAACGCCAATTTGTTACCAGAAAAAACTGTCGATTACGAACTCGGTTTCCAACAAGTTGTTACGCGCACGTCTTCAGTTAAAATCTCTGCGTTCTATCGCGAGCAACGCAACAACGTTCAGTTGATCAATGTATTTGAAGCCTATCCGGTAACATACAAAACATATGGTAACCGCGACTTCGGTACGGTTAAAGGTTTAACTGTGGCCTACGACATGCGTCAAACAGGTAACATCCGCATGACGGCCAACTATACCTTGCAGTTCGCAGACGGTACTGGTTCTGACGCCACTTCTATGTCTGCCCTTGTCAATGCGGGCTTACCTAACTTACGTGTCATCTTCCCTTACAGCTACGATCAACGCCACGCATTCAACTTTACCTTTGACTACCGCTATGGCGAGGGTCAAGACTACAACGGCCCAATGATCGGCAAGACACGTATTTTTGAAAATACCGGCTTGAACCTCATTGCTAACATCAACTCTGGTTCGCCATATTCTTCGCAAACATTTATCACTGACGAAGGTATTGGTAACCTCAATGCTGGTATCAACGGTACATTGAACGGATCTCGTTTGCCATGGCAATATCGTTTGGATATCCAAGCAGACAAAACGATCAACATCGAATACGGCAACAAAGAAAACAAGAAGAAAACAGCCTTCTTACAAGTTTATGTACGTGCCACTAACTTATTCAACCAGTTCAATGTCTTGAACGTTTACCGCGCTACTGGTAACTGGGATGACGACGGCTATCTTGCTGCTGCAGCTAGTCAAACGTCAATTCAAAACCAAATTGATGAGCAATCTTTCCGTGACTACTACACCATGAAGATTCAAAATCCGTTTAACATCAGTGTACCTCGAACCATTCGTTTGGGAGTAAAATTTGATTTTTAAGAAGCTTTAACGAAGTATTATGAAA
>JACCDQ010523637.1_pt1 | contig 15602 bp, 16 predicted proteins | sample 7446031 | NCBI WGS metagenome assembly JACCDQ01 (sample SAMN15323442, study PRJNA562643) | freshwater metagenome | isolation source: river surface water | place: USA:Blue River Watershed | collected 2017-08-17
CGTCATGCCATTTGGCGACGCGGCGGGCGACGTTCTTGATGCGCTCGGTCGAGCCCATCGAGGTACCGCCGTATTTGTGAACAATCAAGGCCATGGTGGGACGGGTTTTTGTTTCGAAACAAACCCGCGATTTTACATGGTGCAACGCGGAAAGCCAATCACCCGGAGAGCGGCTTGTCGTCCTGCCAAACTGGTTCCGCGGATTCGCGCTGGCCTGCGCTCAGAAACCGCACCAGTCCAGCCGGACTCCGTCGTAAACAATGGCCTCGCGCACATCCATCCCGAGCCCCGCCGCATACACCAGCGCGCCATCGAGGTAGACCAGCGGCAGCCAGGGCCGCTGCTGTGCCGGGACTGCGACCTCCTGGTACAGGTTCTTCAGCGTGCGTGTCGGGCGCTGCGCGTCGGGCTTGAGCCGTTCGCCGCCGACACGCGGCCGCAGCAGCAGGCTGTGCGCCTGCAGGCGCTCGGGACAAAGGCCCGGGCCGACCGAACGCTCGAACCGCAATGCGCCCTGCCACTGCGGCACGACGATCTCGGGCTCGCCCTGCCAGCGGATGCCGATCGCGAAATCGGGCGGGTCGCCCTGCCGCATCGGTTCGGCCACGAGCAGGCCGCCATGGCGCTCGATCGACAGGCCGCACAGTTCGACCGACGGATGCGCATCGCTGCGTGCATGCATCAGCTGCCGCCTGAGCTGGGCCAGTTGCGCGGCGCCTGGCGGCTGCGGCGCGCCGCGCGCAGCGAGCCAGTAGCGCAGCAGGTTGTCGATGCGCTCGGCGGACAAGGCTGACAGGCGCTCCACGCGCAGCGCGTCGCCTTCGGCGCAATGCGCCTCGTCCGTCTCGGCGAGATCGTCGAGCAGCTGCTGCGCCGCCTGCCAATGCAGGCTGCTGCGCGCCAGCGTTGCGGCATAGCCGGGAAAATGCTTCGCGATCGCAGGCAGGATCTCGTGCCGGATTGCGTTGCGGCGGTAGCGGGTGTCGGCGTTCGATTCATCGGCGACCGGATCGAGGCCGAGCGCAGCGACCGCGTCTTCGAGTTCGCGCCGCGAACAGCCGAGCAGCGGCCTTCCAAGCGCTACACCGGCGCCGAGCAGCGCATGCGCGTCGCTCAGTTCGGCCATGCCACCCAGACCGCGCAGGCCGGTACCGCGGAACAGCTGCAGCAGCACGGTCTCGGCCTGGTCATCCACGTGGTGCGCGGTCAGCAGCAGCCGCACCCGGTCGCGACGGCAAAGCTGGCCGAGTGCGTCGTAGCGCGCCTGCCGGGCAGCGTGTTCGACGCCGTCGGCGTCGGCACCGGTCAAGATCACGTGAACCGCGTCGAAGGCCGCGCCGGCCTGCGTGGCCTGCTGCCGGCAATGGTCGAGCCAGACATCGGCATTCGGGCTGAGTCCGTGATGAACGTGATACGCATGCAGCGGGCGATCATGGCGGCGGCAATAGTCCGCTGCGAACTGCAGCAGCACCGACGAATCCAGCCCGCCGCTGAAGGCGACCGCGATGGAGTCGCCCGCCGAAACGACAACGCGCGCCAGAATTCCTTCCAGCGCGCGTTCGAATCGATCGACCAGCTTGGCGTCCGGCTTATTCGGAATCGGAGATTTCCTTGAATTTGCCATAGCTCATCAGCTTTTCATGGCGAGCGGCGAGCAGGTCTTTGGTCTTCACGCCCTGGAACTGGCGCAGCGTGTCGGCCAGCGCGCGTTTGAGCAGCACGGCCATCTGCTTCGGATCGCGATGCGCGCCGCCGAGCGGCTCGTTGACGATCTTGTCGACCAGGTTCAGCGCCTTCAGGCGATGCGCCGTCAGGCCCAGTGCCTCGGCCGCATCGGACGCACGCTCTGCCGTCTTCCACAGGATGGAAGCACAGCCTTCCGGCGAGATCACCGAGTAGGTCGAGTACTGCAGCATCAGCACCGCGTCGGCAACCGCGATCGCCAGCGCGCCGCCGGAGCCGCCTTCGCCGATGATCGTCGAGATGATCGGCACCTTCAGCTCGGCCATCGCATACAGGTTGTGGCCGATCGCTTCCGACTGGCCGCGCTCTTCCGCATCGATGCCGGGGAAAGCGCCCGGCGTATCGACGAAGGTGAATACCGGCAGGCCGAATTTCTCGGCGACCTTCATCAGGCGCAGCGCCTTGCGATAGCCCTCGGGCTTGCACATGCCGAAGTTGCGCATCGCGCGCTCTTTCGTGTCGCGGCCCTTCTGGTGGCCGATCACCATGCAGGCCTGGCCATTGAAACGCGCAAGGCCGCCGACGATGGACTGGTCGTCCGCATAGGTGCGGTCGCCGTGCAGTTCGTGGAAGTCGGTGAAGATTTCGTTGACGTAGTCGAGCGTGTACGGTCGCTGAGGGTGGCGGGCGATCTGCGATACCTGCCACGGGGTGAGCTTGCCGTAGATGTCCTTGGTGAGCTGCTGGCTCTTCTGCGACAGGCGGTCGATTTCCTCGCTGATGTCGACTGCAGAATCTTCCTGCACGAAGCGCAGTTCTTCGATCTTGCCCTCGAGTTCGGCGATAGGCTGTTCGAAGTTGAGGAAGGTGGTTTTGCTCACGGTAACTCCTTGTTATCCTGGCAACGGCAGGCGACGACAGGCCGCCTGCGCCGGGATGGTATCAATCTTGCGCTGCTTAAATCAATATTCTACCGGCAGCGGATCCAGCGAACGCCACAAGTACCAGGTGGCGACGGTGCGCCATGGCTCCCAGTTCGCCGACACCTCGCGCGCATCGCTGCGCGATACCGGCTCCCCGGAGAAGTAGTTAATGCTGATCCCGCGCAGCAGGCCGATATCGTCGAGCGGCAGCACGTTGGGTCGCAGCAGGTTAAAAATCAGGAACATCTCGGCGGTCCAGCGGCCGATGCCTCGGATCTGGATCAGCTCGGCGATCACTTCCTCGTCATCCATCGACGACCAGTCTTTCTCGTGCACGCTGCCGTCGCGGAAATGCAGCGCGAGGTCGGTCAGGTACTCGGCCTTGCGCTTCGACAGGCCGCAGGCCGCCAGCTTCTCCAGACCCATGCGCTGCATCGCGGCCGGCGTCATCCGCGGGCAGGCCTCGAGCAGCCGCTCCCAGACGGCCTGCGCAGCCTTCACGGAGATCTGCTGTCCGACGATGGAGCGCGCCAGCGTGACGAAGGGTTCGCCGCGACCGACGAGGTGCATGTCGCCGAACTGCGGTATCAGCTTGCGCATGATGCGGTCGCGCTTCATCAGCTCGGCCTTCGCCTCTTCCCAGTAATCGGGAACCACCGGTGCGGGTTTCTTCGCCATTGCGTCCGTTCCGCCCCTTACGCCCGGCGCCACTCGGTGACGCCGCCCGGCTTGTCTTCGAGGACGATGCCCTTGCCGAGGAGATCGGCGCGAATGCGGTCGGCCTCGGCGAAATTCCTGTCCTTCTTCGCCTGCGCGCGCGCGGCGATCAGTGCCGCCACCGCGTCATCACCCTCGCCATCGGTCGTGCCGCCCTGCAGGAAGGCCTGCGGCTCGCGGCCGAGCAGGCCGAGCACACCAGCCAATTCCTTCAGCTGGCGCGCAGCAGCGGGTGCATGCGTGCGGTTGACTTCGGTCACCAGGTCGAACAACACCGACAATGCGATCGGCGTATTGAAGTCGTCGTTCATCGCATCGGCAAAGCGCTGCGCGTGTGCATCGTCCCAGTCCAGCGGCTGGCCGTCGGGCGTGGTGTCCTTCAGCGCCGTATACAGCCGGGTGAGCGCAACTCGCGCATCGTCCAGATGCGCATCGGAGTAATTCAGCGGGCTGCGATAGTGGGCGCGCAGGATGAAGAAACGCACGACCTCGGCATCGTATTTCTTCAGCACTTCGCGGATGGTGAAGAAATTGCCGAGCGACTTCGACATCTTCTCGTCGTCGACGCGCACGAAGCCGTTATGCATCCAGTAATTCACGAAGCGCGTGCCGTTGGCACCTTCGGACTGCGCGATCTCGTTCTCGTGATGCGGGAACTGCAGGTCCTGGCCGCCGCCATGGATGTCGAAATGCTCGCCCAGCAGGTCGCAGGCCATCGCCGAGCATTCGATATGCCAGCCCGGCCGGCCGCTGCCCCACTTCGACGCCCATTTCACTTCATCGGGCTCGGTCTCGCGCGACGACTTCCACAGCACGAAGTCGAGCGGATCGCGCTTCGCACCGGCGACTTCGACGCGCTCGCCGGCGCGCAGGTCGTCGAGCGATTTGCCGGACAGCTTGCCGTAACCGGCGAAGTCGCGCACCGAATAATTCACGTCGCCGTCGCCCGCCTGGTAAGCCAGGCCATTCGCCTCGAGCTTGCCGATCAGGTTCAGCATTTGCGGCACGTAGGCAGTCGCACGCGGCTCATGGTCCGGACGCTGCACGCCGAGCGCAGCAGCGTCTTCGTTCATCGCATCGATGAAGCGATTGGTCAGCGCGGAAATGCTCTCGCCGTTCTCGACCGCGCGGCGGATGATCTTGTCATCGATGTCGGTAATGTTGCGCACGTAGGTCACGTCATAGCCTTGCGCGCGCAGCCAGCGCTGGACCATGTCGAACACCACCATGACGCGCGCATGGCCGAGGTGGCAGTAATCGTAGACCGTCATGCCGCACACGTACATGCGAACTTTGCCCGGCTCGATCGGCGCAAACACCTCTTTGTCACGCGCCAGCGTGTTGTAAATCTTGAGAACACTCATGGATGATGTGGAAGCAGTGATGCGCAGACTGCGCCTGCGATCGCCGACGGACTTGCGTTTTGCCGTGCATGCAGAAATCGACAAGTCGTCTTTTGATAAAATGCGAGTTTTGTCGCAGTATAACATCGAAGCCTGCGCGGCTCCGTCGCTCTGCAGGCGCATTCCATTCATCTTCAAGGAGACCCATGTTGCGTCGCAACCTTCTCGCGATCACGATCGCGCTGTCCGCCCTCTCGCTTGCGCCCTCAGCCTTCGCGGAAGGCTTGCCGAAAGTGTCGATGAAAACCAGCGCTGGAGAAATCGTGGTCGAACTGAACCCGGAGAAGGCGCCGAAGACCGTCGAGAATTTCCTGCAGTACGTGAAGTCGGGCTTCTATAACGGCACCGTGTTCCACCGCGTGATCCGCGGCTTCATGGCGCAGGGCGGCGGCTATGACGCGAAGGGCGACGAGAAGCCCACGCGTCCGCCGATCGCGATCGAATCGAAGAACGGACTGCGCAACCAGCGTTACACGATCGCGATGGCACGCACCGCCGACCCGAACTCCGCGACGGCACAGTTCTTCATCAACGTGAACAACAACCGCTTCCTCGATTACCCGGGACAGGATGGCTATGGCTATGCGGTATTTGGCAAAGTGATCAAGGGCACCGAAGTCGTCGACAAGATCGAGTCGGTAGAAACCGACCGCCGCGACCGGCCCGTGCAGCCGGTCGTGATCGAATCGGCGACCATCGTCGACTGATATTTTTTTCAGCAAAGGACCATCATGGCAGTTGTACTGACCACCAACCACGGACAGATCCGAATCGAACTCGACGCGAAAAAGGCGCCGAAGACCGTTGAAAACTTCCTCAACTATGTGAAATCCGGCCATTACGACGGCACGATCTTCCATCGCGTGATCAACGGCTTCATGATCCAGGGCGGCGGCTTCGAGCCCGGCATGAAGCAGAAGGACACCGGCGAGCCGATCGAGAACGAGGCGGCCAACGGCCTGACCAATGACAGCTACACCATCGCGATGGCGCGCACCAACGACCCGCACTCGGCGACCGCGCAGTTCTTCATCAACGTGAAGAACAATGATTTCCTGAACTACGCCGGCCCGAACAACTGGGGCTACTGCGTGTTCGGCAAGGTTACCGAAGGCACCGAAGTCGTCGACGCGATCCGCAAGGTGCGCACCGGCAGCCGCGGCTTCCACGGTGACGTTCCGCTCGAAGACGTGATCATCGAGAAGGCAGAGATCGTCTGAATTCCCCGATGAGCGTTAACGCGCACAGCAACGACAAAGCGCAACCGGCAACGGTTGCGCTTTTCGTTTCGGACCTGCATCTGTCGCCGCAGATGCCGCAGACCGCTGCGGCCTTCTTCCGCTTCCTCGACGAGCATGCCCGCCATGCACAGCAGCTCTACCTGCTCGGCGACATCTTCGAATACTGGGCCGGCGACGACGACCTCGACGACCCGTTCAACCATCAGGTGGTACAGGCGCTGCGTGCACTGGCCGATGCCGGCGTGCAGATCTACTGGATTGCGGGCAACCGCGATTTCCTCGCCGGCGATGCATTTGCCGCTGCCAGCGGCGCCACGCTGCTGCCCGACCCGAGCATTGCCGACATCGCCGGCCGGCGCGTGCTGCTGCTGCATGGTGACGCCCAATGCATCGATGACCGCGACTACATGGCCTTCCGTGCGCAGGTGCGCGATGCCGGCTGGCAGCGCGCCTTCCTCGCGCGCCCGCTGGCCGAGCGCAAGGCACTGATCGCCGGCATGCGCGAAGGCAGCCGCGACGCGCAGCGCGCGAAGGCCATGGCGATCATGGATGTGAATGCCGACCAGATCGCACACCTGTTCAGCGAGCACGGCGTGACGCTGATGATCCACGGCCATACGCACCGGCCCGCGACGCATGAGAGCGCGGCTGGCGTGCGCCATGTGCTGCCCGACTGGGATTGCGACGGCGATGCACGGCGCGGCGGCTGGATTGCGATCGACGGCAGCGGACAGCTGCACGTCGAATTGCTTTAAAGCCCGGCCGCCTGCAATAGCGCCATCTCCTCATCGCTGAAACCCGCCGCACGTCGCGCATCGAGATTGAACGGCCCGCGCGGCTGCGGCGCCTTGTGCTTCAGCGACAGCTTCGCATAGGCGGCAATCTCGTCGAGTCCGTCGCGCGCGCACAGCCAGCGATACCAGCGATTGCCGATCGCGACATGGCCCGCCCCGTCGCGCAGGATGATGTCGAGGATGGCCGCCGCTGCGTCGTCGCCGGCCTGCGCCAGCTTCGCGCGCACCGCAGGCGTCGCATCCAGCCCCCTCGCCTCGAGCGTGCGCGGGACCAGCGCCATCCGCGCGACCGGATCGGCGGCCGTGCTTTCCGCCATTTCCCACAGGCTGTTGTGCGCGCTGAAATCGCCGTACGCGAAACCAAGGCCGCGCAAGTGACCATCGAGCAGCGTGAAATGCAATGCCTCTTCGGACGCCACCTGCAGCCAGTCGCCGTAGTAGTCGCGCGGCATGCCGCCGAAACGCCACAGCGCATCGAGCGCGAGATTGATGGCGTTGAATTCGATATGCGCGAGCGCATGGATCAGGGCCGCCCTGCCCTCGACGGTGTTCATTGCGCGCCGCCCGACCTGGCGGGGCGCGACCAGGTCAGGCTTCGCAGGGCGGCCGGGGATGCCGTCGGCTGCGCGCAGCGGTGCTGCCGCATCGACATCGATCGCTCCGGACAGCCACTGCGCATGCAGCGCGCGCGTGCGTTCGGCCTTGTGCTGCGGATCGGTTTCGCACAGCAATTGCAGCGCGGCGGCACGCAGTTCGCGCGGCGAGTCGGGAATGGAGTTCATGCGGTCGAGGTTACAATGCGGGCTTGCCCGGCAAACCCGAATTCTAATTAATTCCCATGCCCATCTATCAGCTCGGCCAACATAGCCCCGACATCGACGATTCTGCCTACGTCACCGACTCCGCGACCCTGATCGGGCGCGTGCAACTGAAAGCGAATGCCAGCGTATGGTTCGGCGCCACGCTGCGCGGCGACAACGAGCTGATCTCCATCGGCGAGAACAGCAATATCCAGGAAGCCTGCGTGCTGCATACCGATGCCGGCTTTCCGCTGCAGGTCGGCGACGGCGTGACCGTCGGCCACCAGGCGATGCTGCACGGTTGCAGCATCGGCGACGGCAGCCTGATCGGCATACAGGCGGTGATCCTGAACGGCGCCAGGATCGGCCGCAACTGCCTCGTCGGTGCCGGTGCGCTGGTCACCGAGGGCAAGGAATTCCCCGACAACTCGCTGATCATCGGCTCGCCGGCAAAGGCCGTGCGTACGCTGAGCGAAGAACAATTGGCGGCCCTGAAACAGAGTTCGCAAATGTATGTCGAACGGGCACGGAACTACCGCCAGAACCTGAAACGCATCGACTGAACTTGCATTACCCATGAGCGACACCCTGCAGAAATTCATGTTCGACCATTCGCTGGTCCGCGGCGAACTGGTCGAACTCTCCGACGCATGGCAGCACGTGCAGTTGCGCCGCAGCTATCCGCCCGCGGTCAACGCCGTGCTGGGCGAGATGATGGTGGCGGCCGCGCTGCTGTCCGCCAACCTGAAGTTCAACGGCAGCATCATCATGCAGATCCACGGTGACGGCCCGGTCAGGCTGCTGGTGGTCGAATGCGACGCGGCGCTGCAGCTGCGCGCCACCGCGAAGCTGGCCGAAGAGGCGAGCATCGCCGACGACGCAACGCTGCCGCAGCTGGTAAACCAGCATGGCCATGGCCGCTTCGCGATCACGCTCGATCCGCAGGACAAGCTGCCGGGCCAGCAGCCCTATCAGGGCATCGTCGCGCTCGACGGCGACACGGTATCGACCGTGATCGAGAACTACATGATGCGATCCGAGCAGCTCGATACCCGGCTGTGGCTGGCCGCCGATGCGAAGGTCGCGCGCGGGCTCCTGCTGCAGAAGCTGCCAGGCGATGGCGGCACGGCGTCGGGCAACGAAGACGCCGACGCATGGAACCGCACCGTCACCCTGGCCTCCACGGTCAGCAATGAAGAGCTGCTCGGCACCGACATCATGACGCTGCTGCAGCGACTGTACTGGGAAGAGCAGGTGCGGGTGTTCGAGCCAAGGCATCCGAGCTTTCATTGCAGCTGCTCGCGCGAGAAAGTCGGCAACATGCTGAAGATGCTGGGCCGCGCCGAAGTCGACGATGCGCTCGCGGATCTCGGCAAGCTGGAAATCAATTGCGATTTCTGTGGCCAGCACTACGGCTTCGACCCGGTCGATTGCGCGCAGCTGTTCGCGAGCGACACGCTGGCCGATGCGGTGCAGCCGCCGGGCAGCCAGCAGCATTGAACTGAAAAACCACAGGAAAAAAATGAGCGCACTGCCGCCCTGCACGCAATGCCAGTCGACCTACGCGTATGAAGTCGGCCACCTGCTGACCTGCCCCGAGTGCGGCCATGAATGGAGCGCCGGCGCCGCTGCTGCCGAAGAGACGCAGCGTGTGTGGAAAGATGCCTACGGAACCGTGCTGCAGGACGGCGATACCGTCACGCTGATCAAGGACCTGAAGGTGAAAGGCTCGTCATCGACGGTGAAGGTCGGCACGAAGGTGAAGAACATCCGGCTGGTCGACGGCGACCATGACATCGATTGCAAGATCGACGGCATCGGTGCGATGGGATTGAAGACGGAGTTCGTGAAGAAGGCTTGAGGTTCGCTGCGGCGTGCCAGCGACTCGGGATCAGTTGGAAGCCGCGTCCACCTTCACCGCCGCCTTCTTCGCCCCCGGCTCCAGGATCTGCACGAAAATTTCGCCGTCCTTCACCAGCCCCAATTCATAGCGCGCACGCTCCTCGACGGCGCCAGTTCCCTCTTTCAGGTCCTGCACTTCGGAAGCCAGCTTGTCGTTGCGCGCTTTCAGCTCGCGCTCCTTCTCGAGCGCGACATCGAGCTGGTGGGACAGATCCCTGACCCGCAGCCAGCCGCCCTTCCCCAGCCAGAGCGGATACTGGATCAGGACGAGCAGCGCGGTCAGGCAGATCAGGATAAGTCGCACGAGTCAGTGGCAGGCCGCGCGAGCGGCCCGTCGCTTACTTGAGGTTGTAGAAGGCCTGGCGACCCGGATAGCTGGCGATGTCGCCGAGGTCTTCCTCGATGCGCAGCAGCTGGTTGTATTTCGCCATGCGATCCGAACGCGACATCGAGCCGGTCTTGATCTGCAGTGCGTTCGTACCGACGGCGATGTCGGCAATGGTCGAGTCTTCGGTCTCGCCCGAACGGTGCGAGATCACCGCGGTATAGCCGGCGCGCTTGGCCATCTCGATCGCCGCGAAAGTCTCGGTCAGCGTGCCGATCTGGTTGATCTTGATCAGGATCGAGTTCGCGATCCCCTCGTCGATGCCCTGGCGCAGGATCTTCGTGTTCGTGACGAACAGGTCGTCGCCAACCAGCTGCACTTTCTTGCCGAGCGCCTTGGTCAGCGTTGCCCAGCCCTTCCAGTCGCCTTCGTGCATGCCGTCCTCGATCGAGATGATCGGATACTTGTCTGACCAAGTCGACAGCAGGTTCGTGAAATCTTCCGACGACAGCTTCAGGCCTTCGCCGTCGAGGTGATACAGGCCGTCCTTGTAGAACTCGGAGGCCGCGCAGTCGAGGCCGAGCGCGATCTGCGTGCCCGGCTCGTAGCCTGCCTTCTCGATCGCCTGCAGGATCAGCTGGATCGCCTCTTCATGGCTCTTCACCGACGGTGCGAAGCCACCCTCGTCGCCGACTGCGGTGGTCAGGCCCTTGTCGTGCAGGATCTTCTTCAGCATGTGGAAGACCTCGGCGCCGTAGCGCACTGCCTCGCGGAAGCTGGGCGCGCCGACCGGGATGATCATGAATTCCTGGATGTCCAGGTTGTTGTCAGCGTGCGCGCCGCCGTTGATCACGTTCATCATCGGCACCGGCATCTGCATCGCGCCGGAGCCGCCGAAGTAGCGGTACAGCGGCAGGCCGGCTTCTTCGGCCGCTGCCTTCGCCACCGCCATCGACACGGCCAGCGTCGCGTTCGCGCCGAGGCGGGCCTTGTTGTCTGTGCCGTCGAGATCGATCAGGGTACGGTCGAGGAAGGCCTGTTCGCTGGCATCCAGGCCCATCACTGCCTCGGAGATCTCGGTGTTGATGTTCTCGCAGGCCTTCAGCACGCCCTTGCCGAGATAGCGGCTCTTGTCGCCATCGCGCAGCTCAATCGCTTCGCGCGAACCGGTCGACGCGCCGGACGGCACGGCCGCGCGGCCCATCACGCCGCTTTCGAGCAGCACGTCGCATTCGACGGTGGGGTTGCCGCGCGAGTCGATAATCTCGCGACCAACGATATCAACGATTGCACTCATTCAAATCTCCACGAACAGGTTTGGTTTTCTTTTTGCCGGGCACAGCGCGAGGTGCGCACGCCTCAGCGGAAATCGTTCTCGAGCAGCGGCTGCGACTTCACCACGCGGTCGAGCGCCACCAGGCTGGACAGCAGCTCTTTCATGCGGCCGAGCGGCACCGCGTTCGGACCGTCGGATTTCGCGTTGGCCGGATCCGGATGCGTCTCCATGAACAGGCCGGCGATGCCGACTGCTACCGCCGCACGTGCCAGTACCGGCACGAACTCACGCTGGCCGCCGGACGACGTGCCCTGCCCGCCGGGCAGCTGCACCGAATGCGTGGCGTCGAACACCACCGGGCAGCCGGTCTCGCGCATGATCGCCAGCGAGCGCATGTCGGAGACGAGATTGTTGTAACCGAAGGAGACGCCGCGCTCGCAGGCCATGAACACGTCGGTCGGCAGGCCGGCTTCGGCCGCTGCGTCGCGTGCTTTCTGGATCACGTTTTTCATGTCGCCCGGCGCGAGGAACTGGCCTTTCTTGATGTTCACCGGCTTGCCGGACTGCGCGCACGCGCGGATGAAATCGGTCTGGCGGCACAGGAAAGCCGGCGTCTGCAACACGTCGACCACGGACGCGACCGGCTTGATCTCGTCGATCTCATGGATGTCGGTCAGCACCGGAACGCCGATGCGCGCGCGAACGGTCGCGAGGATCTCGAGGCCCTTCTCCATGCCGAGGCCGCGGAACGACGAACCGGACGAACGGTTCGCCTTGTCGAACGACGACTTGTAGATGAACGGGATGCCGAGGCTGGCGGTAATTTCCTTCAGCGCGCCGGCGGTATCGAGCGCCATCTGTTCGGACTCGATCACGCAGGGACCGGCGATCAGGAAGAACGGACGGTCGATCCCGACCTCGAAATCGCAAAGCTTCATGCAGCCTTCCTTTGCTCGCCAGCCTGCTTGTGCGACAGCGCTGCCTTGATGAACGAAATGAACAGCGGATGGCCGTCACGCGGCGTGGACTTGAACTCGGGGTGGAACTGCACACCCATGAACCACGGATGCGCATGGTCGCCGCCGCGCGGCAGTTCCATGATCTCGCACAGCGATTCGGTCGGCGTGCGCGCCGACACCACCAGGCCCGCCTTCTCGATGCGCTCGAGGTAGTGGTTGTTCGCCTCGTAGCGATGGCGATGGCGCTCGGTGACGGAGTTGCCGTAAATTTCAGCTGCCAGCGTGTCCGGCTGCACTGCGCAGGTCTGCGCGCCGAGGCGCATCGTGCCGCCGAGATCGGAGTTCGCATCACGGCGCTCGACATGACCGTCGTGGTTCTGCCACTCGGTGATCAGCGCGACAACCGGGTTCTCGGTGTCCGGATCGAACTCGGTCGAATTGGCGCCGGCGAGGCCGGCGACATTGCGTGCATACTCGATCAGCGCAACCTGCATGCCGAGGCAGATGCCGAGGTAAGGCACCTTGTGCTCGCGCGCATAGCGGACTGCCGCGATCTTGCCTTCGACGCCGCGCTTGCCGAAGCCGCCCGGCACCAGGATCGCGTCATATTTCGCGAGGCTGGCCGCACCGTCGGCTTCCAGCGCTTCCGAGTCGACGTATTCAATGTTCACGCGCGACTCGGTGTGGATGCCCGCATGGCGCAGCGCTTCGGTCAGCGACTTGTACGACTCGGTCAGGTCGACATACTTGCCGACCATCGCGATGTTGACTTCATGCTTGGGATTCTCGAGCACGCGCACCAGGCCCGACCACATCGACAGGTCGGCGTCTTTCGGCTGCAGGTCGAGGCGCTCGCAGATGATGCGATCGAGGCCCTGGTCATGCAGCATCTGCGGGATCTTGTAAATGGTATCGGCATCCCACACCGAGATCACCGCCTCTTCCTGCACGTTCGAGAACAGAGAGATCTTCGCGCGCTCGTCGTCCGGAATGCGGCGGTCGGCGCGGCACAGCAGCGCGTCCGGCGAAATGCCGATCTCGCGCAGCTTCTGCACGCTGTGCTGCGTCGGCTTGGTCTTCAGTTCGCCGGCCGACTGCAGATAAGGCACCAGCGTCAGGTGCACGAAAGCCGCGCTGTTGCGGCCGCTGCGCAGCGACAGCTGACGTGCGGCTTCGAGGAAAGGCAGCGATTCGATGTCGCCGACAGTGCCGCCGATCTCGACGATCGCGACCTCGTAGCCTTCGGCGCCACGGCGGATGAAGTCCTGGATCTCGTTCGTGATGTGCGGGATCACCTGCACCGTCTTGCCGAGGTATTCGCCGCGGCGCTCCTTGCGGATCACCGATTCGTAGATCTGGCCGGTGGTGAAATTGTTCACCTTCTTCATCTTCGCGCTGATGAAGCGCTCGTAATGCCCGAGGTCGAGGTCGGTCTCCGCGCCGTCATCGGTGACGAACACTTCGCCGTGCTGGAACGGGCTCATCGTTCCGGGATCGACGTTGATGTAGGGATCGAGCTTGAGGAGGGTGACTTTCAGGCCGCGCGATTCGAGGATCGCGGCCAGCGACGCTGCCGCAATCCCCTTGCCGAGGGAGGACACGACGCCGCCAGTGACGAAAACAAACTTGGTCATTGCAGGAACTGTGCCGCAGGGCACTAGCGTGAAATTCGAATTATAACGCAAAGAACCTTGCCCTCCGCCCGAAAAAGTCGCGAGCCCGGCCGCATATTGGCGGATTGCCAAGCCTGCATTGCCGTCACGGCGTGTAGCTGATCGATAGCCTCACGAAATCTTGCCGTCCCTCCGCTTCGCCGAAGCCGCGGATCTCGTTGCTGCGCACGACTACCGACGCGCGAACTGCCCAGCGACCGCCCTGCCATTGCACGCCGGCCTCGGCTTCGCCGGTGAAGCGCTTCGGAGACACGGTGCGCCCCGGATCTTTTGAGAACAGGCCGCCCTGCAGCGTCGCGTCGTAACCGACCGCGCGCACGCCGGCTCGAAGGAAACCGTGGATTGTCGAGGCGTCCGGCAGCGGACGCAGCTGGCCGGCGCGCAGCGTCAGGTCTGCGCTCACGTCGGTAAATATATTGCCGATCCGGGCGGCAACCGCAGGACGCAGGTCGGTCGACGAGCCCAGCGCCCATGATGGTCCGCGCGCACCGAGGTGCGCGACGACGCCCAGCTCCGTCGACACCTGCGAGCCCCAGCCCTTGGGCTGCGGCTGGCTCAGCACGCGGTGCAGGGCCTCCTGCGACTGCCGCCCCATCGCGCACGGGCCGAGGCAACCGACATCGAGACCGAAGGCCAATTCACTGCCGTCGATGCGCTCGAGCCGATAGACCATGCCGCCATACAGCCAGGCTGCATACGGCCGGTCCAGCGAGCCAAGCTGAGCCGGCGTGAGCCGCGTGTCTTTCGGCGTGTACAGCTGCTGTCCGACGCGCCAGCCGGCCGAGCGCCAGCCTTCGCCGTCGCGCACCCGAAAGTTCTGCCCGAAGCGCACGCCGCTGGTATACAGGCCGTCGGCGCCGTTCAGCAGCAGCGAGTCATTGTCGATGTCGAGGGTATTGGTCACGCGGCCCTTTGCGAAAATCTCGCCAATGTCTTCGCCGGCGGCCAGCGCCGGTGCCATCGGCAGGGTTGCGGCCAATAGAAAGAAAGTCAGGGATGTGCGCATGCGGCGTGCCGGAAAGGAATCGGGCTGGATGCTGCCATGCTTCAAGCCACTTGCTATCGATCATTCGCAAACCAGCCGGCAATGTCGGCGCAATGCTGGCTGGACCAGTAGCGCGGCGACTCGCAGGCCCGCTCGACGGCCATGCCCGCCCCGTCCATCCGAAGGCTGACCGCTCCGAAGCTATCGCTGCGCAATACACGGATGCCGCGCTCGTTGTAGCGCGCCAGGACCTCGGCCTTCGGATGGCGGTAACGATTGCGGTAGCCGAGCTGGAACAGCGCGACGTGCGGCGCAACGGCGTCGAGGAAAGCGGAGGTTGACGAGGTGCCGCTGCCATGATGCGGCGCGAGCAGCACGTCCGCGCGCAGCCGGTCGCCCGCACGCGCCAGCAGCGCCCTCTCCTGTGGCGCCTCGATGTCGCCGGCCAGCAATACCGACTGCGCGCCGACGGAAATCTTCAGTACGCAGCTACGCGCGTTCGGCTTCGGTTCCGCGTCGTCTGCCGACAGCGGATGCAGGAATTCGAAAGCCACGCCGTCCCATTGCCAGCGCTGGCCGGCCACGCAGCGCGCATGGCGCTCGCCGACCAGTGGATGCCGGGCGGGCAGCGACGACGCGACCCAGCCGACCGGCAGCGCCTGCAGCAGCGTGCGCGCGCCGCCGGAGTGATCCTGGTCGCTGTGCGAGATCACCATGCCGTCGAGCCTGTCGATCCCGCGCGCACGCAAGTAAGGAAGGATCACGCGGCTGCCGCCGTCCGACACGGCGGAATACGCGGGTCCGGTGTCGTACAGCAGTCGGAAATTCGGCGTCTCGACCAGCACCGCATTGCCCTGCCCGATGTCGAACGCGGTGATCCAAACGCCCCGCGTGGGCGCGGACGGCAGCGCCGCCAGCAGC
>JACCDQ011678937.1_pt1 | contig 15596 bp, 16 predicted proteins | sample 7446031 | NCBI WGS metagenome assembly JACCDQ01 (sample SAMN15323442, study PRJNA562643) | freshwater metagenome | isolation source: river surface water | place: USA:Blue River Watershed | collected 2017-08-17
ACTCGGTCTTGTCCACAGCGCCATCAACGAGCCCCACCAACTCCAGCTCCTCCAGTTGGATGCGAATTCGCTCCGACATCTTCAGGAACTTCTTCACCGCGGCCATGGCCAAGTCGGCGCTGGCTCCGCTCACCAAAGGGGATGGGTAGCGCGCAGCCATCGTCCGCGCGATGTCCGTCATCGCCTTGTGGCCCGCAATCCGCCAGTCCGGGAAGCTGTCGATAACCTCGACCAGCTGCGTCTTGCGAAAGGCGGTCTGGTCCGTCGTCTCCGCTAGCAGCTCTCCCGCTTCTGCCAGGTAATCCAGGAATAGCGCCAGGTTACGGCAGTAGCTGGCCCGGGTGTTAAGCGGGTTCTTGCGAAGCAAGGCCTGCGAGAAGAAATCGAACGGGGCTACAGGGTTCCCGTCTGCCCCTAGCAGACGCCAGGTTCGCTTACCCTGGTGGTACGAGTCAATGAGAGTGAAATGCTTCATGGTGGGCGTGTGGCTGCATTAACCGTATAGCGTCAATACGCACCGTAGTTGCACATTGACGACACCCGCTTGAAAGCGAAGAAGGCAGGTGCCACTTGCATGCAGCACCTGCCTTCAATGTTGGTGTCCCCGATGGGATTCGAACCCATGGTGAGAGCTTTCGCTCTTGTCGGTTTTAGAGACCGATACCTTCGACCGCTAGGCAACGGGGACCTGAAATGTGATTGTTCAATACATCTGGCGCTGTCTAGGCTCCTTGCAATGTGCAACTGCGCAGCCCTTACATAAGAACCCCTGACATGCAGATTTAGAGTCCGCCGCTCTACCAACTGAGCTAACAGGCCAGAAACTTTTTCAATGCGAAGCAGTATACCTCAATCACCGGCACAGTGCAAGTATCAGGAGATTGTTTAGGAGGGGACAACCGTCACCCACCGACGCTGGCGGAGGGCGCTCAAGCGGGTCTTCTGGTTGGGGTCCATGCCGAAGCACATCAGATTCAGGGCGGCGGCCATGAGGCACTCGTCGGCATAGACAGGCGACACGTTGTCGAACGTGAATCCCGCCTCCACCTGGTCGATTACCTCGTCCACTGACGTCATCCGTTCATTGAGCGCGTAGGCGCGCCACTGGCCTTTCCAGTAGATGAGCCCACCGAAGTTGTACTTGTGGCCGGCCACCTCGGTGAAGGGCATGTTCCTGAACAGGAGCACGACCCCGTCGGGGAACTCCGACTCCAGGACATCCTGGGCATCGAGGCACAAGTCATCCTCGTCATCATCCGGGAAGTACGCGTAGCTTTCACAGACCACCGGCAGGCCGCCCGGCGCATGCCGGGGCGCCGAGGTGTAGAACGCGGGCTCGAAGCGGTCAGGCTCGTCGAGGTAGTCCTGGAGGGGCCACCCCAGGGAGCTGAGCATGTCGTGCCAGCTTGGATGCGGAGACCCGTGAATGCCGCCATTGAGGCGCATCTGACGCATGAAGTCGTCGAAGTCCACATCATCCGGAAGGCCCGCGGCCTTGGCCAGGGCTTTGAAGCCCGCCTCCAAGTCGCCCATCCCCGCGCCCTCGAACAGGCCCCCTGCAGGGTGCTCGGCCCGCCGCTCCCGCTCGGCGAGCATGGGCGCCAGCACGTCGCGATGCAGCCGGATGGCCCAAAGGATTCGAGCCATATCGTCGGTCTCAGCAGGACGAGCCTGCAGCGACTCTTCAGGAATCAGTAGCGCCGGCTCGAAGGGTGTGAAGCCCTTGCGGTCGAAGAAGCCAGCTTGGCGGGTGGACTCCAAGTAGCCGGTCTCGCGAGGAAGCATGATGAGGTGCTCCACCTGGCCAGGTGACCCCGCCCGCTGGAGTGGGTGCCGTGAGCCCAGTCGGGCCAGCGCGATGTCAGCGCCCAGGGTCTCGAAGTCGAACTTGACATAGTCCTGTAGGGCCATGAACTCGGCCAGAGCAGGGGTGGAGAAGTCAACCTCGGACGGCACCACCAGGTCCTGGATGCCCCAGGGGTATTGACCGAAGGCGCCAATGAGGGACTGCATCTCGTGGCTCAAGCGCCACGGGTTCTCCGGCATCGACTTCACCGTGAACTGAAAGCCCAGGAGCTTGAGCGTCTCCTGGTCCTCGAGGGCATCCAACTTCGAGTAGCAGAACAGAGCCACCGGCGTGTTGGCGCGGAAGTACGGCAGCAGGTCCTCCTCTCGGAGCCAGGTTTCATAGTGGCGGGAGAAGCCCGGCGAGAACAGGATGCAAGCATCCACGCGAGCCTGAGGCTCCGCCTGGCGCCAGGCGCTCAACTCACCATCGAACAAGCTGGCGCGAGGCAGCCGGGCAACCAGGGCGGCTGCCGGCGTGCTGTTGTCACGCCCGCGAATCATCGAGTCCTCGTGGGGCACGTGGAGGGTCTTCAGCTCGTCGCCGACCAACCAGACCTTGAACTTGAGGTTCGGACGCCCCACCAGCCAGGGGAGGAACGAAAACCAGCGGCCGTCATCCGCGCCTTCAACCGTGCTCGCGCCCGGCAACAGCAGCGTGAGCTCCTCCCGCTCCAGCAGATGGGGTTGTTCGGTCAGCAGCCAGCGCGCGACACTGGCGGCGGGAGACAAGCCGAACTGCAGCACCTTGTTCGGGGCCCCCTGGAAGGCCCGGTGAGCCTGGGTGAAGGCGCGCAAGAGGAAGCGCCACTCACGGTGCACAACGACAGGAGCCAGGTGTTTTTCCATACTTTCAACCTTGATTTTTTGATTGAACAACGCCCACGTTGAGCGTCAGCGCGCACGTGTAGCACCGGCGGGCAAGTAGTCCAAATTCGGCTAGTCCAGCATCGGATAGTTCAAATCCGGCCAAGGCTGTTCAGCAACCAGCCCGCGAGCCGTTTTTCGCGTCAGCCTGATTGCGCGTTACCAGCCCGAAGCCAGTAGCCTTGCGGCGGCCGCTCGATGCCCCGCTTGTCGCAGAACTTGCGGATGGCCGTGTCGGAGACGCCGAACAGGTTTGCCACCGCGGTCAGCGGCTGCGCCCAAACCAGCACCTTGAGCTCCGCAGCACTGAGGGGCCACTGGCCGTACCTGGGATGCTTGGCCTGCTGAGCCTCGAAGTGCGCCCTCTCCTCTGCAGCCTGCGCAGCACGCTCGGCCGTGCGCACGGCTGCGGCTGCCGACCACGCAGCCGCGTCTGCGGCGTGGGCTGCTCTTGCCGCCACGACCTCAGGCTCACGCTCGAAGGTATCCCTGACGCGTTCGGAACTCTCGGCATCGGGCGTGAAGCGGACACACACCGGCGCCCAAGCCGTCAGCACCCGGGCAACCAGGTGGTCCAGCTCGGCGGATAGCTCCTGGACCGTTGGGAACGCTTGCCGCGTATCGACCTCGGGAGGCGCCTGGTAGGTATGCCCCTCCACTTGAACTGGAGGCAGCACCAACGTGTGCAAATGCGACCAGGGCGACTGGTCCAGTCCCGCCTGAGCCCACAGCTCACCTTGGAGGTCTCGCATCGCGCGGCGGCCCGGGAAGTTCTTCGAGTCCCACTGGGGCGCCCGGCTACTGTCCAACAGCGAGAAGAGCAGCCCCGCCTTCAGGACAGCACGCTGCTCCGCCTCTGTCACACAGCGGTCAAGAACCTGCAGCGTGGCGTCCTGGCCAGAACGACGCTCGAAGCCGGCGAAGCAAAAGGACCCCCAGCCTCGACCTCTCGGCGAGAGAAGGGCGTACTGGACGTTCATAGCGAAGAGGGCGAGGTCACCCCGCGGCCACCAACCCAGCTCGGCAGGCCGCCCCAGGACATGGGGGTCTGCCAGCAGAAATTCAGAAATCATGAAGACCTCAAAAGTAGTTCAATAGTATACTACATTTTGAGACAATCGCAAGCTGTCGAGAACCGGGGCCGCGAGAGTTCTATACGGAATCGGACTCAACGCCTTAGGGCACCACACAGGAAACACACCATGAGCATGACCTTAGAAGGCCGCCTGAACGCCGCCTGCAACTCCATTCAGCTGGGCAACAACGGCTATGCCGACATTGGCAACGACGAGGCCCTGGCCGACGCGGTGCGCGAACGTGGCTTCACCGTCATCCGCACGACGAACCTGCACGGCCTGCCGGTCTTCCGCGGCTTCACCCTGAAGTCTCAGGAGGCCCTGGCGCAAAGCCCGTTCGGCGTCAGCAACGTCAAGCGCTTCTCGGCATTCGTGCCCGATGGCGATTTCGAGGCTGCCATCCTGGCTCGCCAGGAAGCGCGCATGTCGGCGAACTTCTGAAGGACCGACCATGCCCTCGATGTACGCGACGAAGGAAGGCGGCATGTTCGTGTTGCGGCAGGCCCGCTTCAAGGAGCAGCTGGCCGCCGGCCGGGAGCATCCGCACGACGTGTGTGTCGTGGCTCCAACCCTCGCCTCGCTGCGCACGATGACCGAGACGACCGGCTTCGAGGCCGACTTCTCAGCCGTGGAAGCTCTCGAACCCACGACCTGAGTCTCCCCGCACCCTGCCAGCTTGCTGCCAGGGTGCTTTCTTCCGCCCGAAGAAGAGAAGAGGCCCCGCCAAGCGGGGCCTCTGGGGCGCAGCGTCAGTTCTTGCCGCAAGTCAAGGGCAGCAGATGCTCCTTGCCTTGTGTCACCACGCGAAGCTGCCCCGTGAAGGAACCAGAGCTGGCAGGCTGGCAGCGAATGATGAGGCGCAAGTGCGGGTAAGTGCCGCCGTCAATGTTGTCGGACAGACAGGCCGTCGAGGACCGCTGGTCGGCGGCTATCGCGGCCCCGCAGGCCGCCGTGCTGCCGCCGAGTGCTGAAGTCTTCAAGACCGAGGTCATGGTGAAGGCGGAATCCCCCGTCAAGCTGACGGTTTCCGCGTACAAGGCGCCGAAGCTGCCCGTATTGCGCACATAGACATACTGATTGGTGTAGCTCGTGGAGGGCGCCATGGTGCCGAAATTTCCCGTCGGAGCGACCACCCCCGACCCGGAGCTGGATAGCGCGCCAGCCACATACGCCTGCTCCCCGAAGCCTTGCAACGGAACCACCAGCGGGTTGGGGGCGACCTTGGAGTTGTGCCACAGCGACACCGTGGCCGACTGCGCTCCAGCCTGGGTAGGGGTGTACACGATGTTGACTTGGACGTTCTGGTACGAGGCCGTCGAGGGGTCGTTGGCGACACACCCCCCCAGCTCCTGGGGCGACACCCGTGCAGCAGAGCAGCCGAGGGTGCCACTGGCATACGACTTCAACATCGGCGACGTAGCCGGGAAGGAGAAGGCGCCATCGCCGCCCTCGATGAGGGCCCGCGACACCTTGAGCTTGCCGTAGAGCCCCGTGTTGCGGAGGTACAGAGCCTTGGTCACCGCGGTGCTCACTTGGCCTGGCGCAGTAGGCAGCGTGGCAGACCCCAGGTTAAATCCGCTAGGAATACTCACCGTACTGCTCGCGGAGCTACTGAGCGTTGCGGTCGCATCGTGAATCACTCGCACCGTGATGGGCACCGACTGGACCTCGTCCTTCATGGGGTCGAGAAAGCGCAGCGTGGCCGTGTAGTTACCCTCACCCAGTGCTGCGTAGACCACGAGTCCGACTCGCAGGTTGCTGTAGTACGAAGTCGCGGCACACAAGCCTGATTGCCCCCCGGTGCCGTTACAGGCGTAGCCAGTGGAGCCCGAAGGCGCGATGGACTGCGGCGAGACGAGCGCCATCTTGCCGTTCTCGAACTCCGGCAAGTCGAAGTAGCCTGTCACCAAGCCATCGCCACCGGTCTTGTTCAGGTAGACCAGCAAGGTGTAGCTGTTGTTCGTGCCGTCCACCGCAAAGTTGGCGGGTAGCACAATTTCCGGCATCGTAGCCGCCGTCGTCGCCGATGCAGTCAAGGCAAATACCTGCGTTGTGCCCGGCGCGCCCGCGGACACCGGAATTTGCAATGGGTTCTCACCGGTGCCACTCTGGTCGACAAGCAGCGTCCCTGCGTAAGTGCCTGGCTTCAGGGGCTTAAAGTACACGCGGATTCGCGCGTGAGGCTGCAGCCCACCATTCACATCATCAGCCAAGCAGTTGGTCACTTCACTGGCTCCGACGAAGGTCGAGCAACTGCCAAAGGCACCCGCATTGCTTGCGGTGTAGAGGCTTATGCCCGACTTGAAGTACAGCTCAGGGGCCGAACCAACCAACCGGACAGAGCGCGTCAGGAGCATGCCATTGGTGCCGACGTTGCGTAGGTAGACGTCCGCGTAGGTCTCTGTGGCCAAGGGAGCGTCGCCAAACCCCAGCCCACCCTCAGGCAAGGCCACAGTGGTGCCGAATGTGGAGGACACCTCGGTCACTGCGTTGTAGACCACGTTCAAGTTGAGCGGGATTCGATATTGCTCCACGCCCGCGGCGTCCGAAACAATCAGCGTGTCATCGAACGAGCCCAAGCCCACCGACGAACTGAAGGTCATGCGCACCTGGAGGTGAATACGCGTGCCGCTGCCCACAAGGTCCGCCAGGCAGAGCGCAGTCTGAACGCCTCCGGTGATGGCGCAGCCAGTGGTGGTCATGCTGGTCCCAGTCGTCTTGTAGACGGTGGTGAGCTTGACCGCGGACCCATTCTCCAACTTGAAAGACGCGGCTACTTGCCCGGTGCCTGAGTTGTTGCGAAGGAACACGTCGAGGGTGCTCGTTTGCGTGCCGCCGCCAACCCCTTCATTACCCGAAATGACCGCCGTACCGTCAATCTCGACATTGGACGTCCCCACGCTGGATGGCACAGCGTCCCACGCCGAGCCAGTACCCGTCACCGCCAGGTTTACCGTGGTGCCGTTACCTTGTACCGACACCACACCAGGTTGGGCGCCGCCCGCGGTGGGCTTGAAGCGCAACCGGACCGTGCACGTGGCCGTCTTGGACAACGTGACTCCAGCAGCGCAGTAGCCGCTGCTCGGGCTATAGAGCTCGTAAGGCCCCGAGACCTGAATGCCCGAGATGGTGAACGTATCGGTGCTGAAGTACCCCGAGTTGGTCAGACTGACGTTTTTCCAGGCTGATGCCATTCCGACCGGTTGGTTGCCGAAGTCAACCGGCTGCGTTGCAGGGAACTTCGCAAACGTCGCCACACGCTTGAACACCGTTGCGGCCGTGGCATTGGACCCATCCGGGTTGACCACCTTGACCCAGGTATCACCCTCAGTCGAAACAGCAGGCACGGTCGCGCTCAGCGACGTCGTGCTCACGTACGTGGTGGCGACTTCAGTGCCTCCGAAGTGGACCTTGGCGCCAGGCATGAAGCCCGCGCCCGTGATAGTCAGCACACCGCCGCCGGACAACGTAGCTCCCTGCGCGCTCAACGTGGTGACCGCCAGCGCACCGGCCCCCGTGCCCGAAAGAGCGATGTCCCGGTAGCCCCCGGACACGTTCATCGTCAACCGGGCAAAGGCACCGTGCGTGGCTGCTGTTGCTGGCGCGTACTTCGTGGTCACCGTGCAGCTGCCGCCTGGTGCGAGCGATGCCGGGCAATCATGGGTCACGAGGTAGTTGGCCAGACCAGTACCGACCGCCGCTGCGCTGGTCATTGACAGGGGGTAATACGCGCTGACGTTCTTCAACGTAGCCGTAGCCGTGGCGAACTGGCCCATCGCGACAACGCCGAAGGCCTGCACGTTGTTCACAAGCGCCGGGGCATGCGTCAGCGTGACCGAGGCATTGACACTCTTCGCGGTCAGCGAAACGGTTGCCGTCTTGGTGCCCAAAGTAACCAGGAAGCTGCTCGTCTTGCTGGTGGACGAGAGTTTGGCCACCACCTGAGCCTGGCAGCTAGTGTCTACCGCCAGCGAAGCCGGGCAGTTGTGCGTCAGCTTGAACTGGGTACTGAGCGGGGACCCAACGAGCAGTGCCGCCGGCGCCGTGCCCGTGTTGGCGATGGTGACAGGGATAGGGGTCGAGTCCGCGTAGCGAGCCACCGTCCCGAAATCGACAGATACCGGCGAAACAGTCAGAACTGCCTGGCCTTCCGTAATCGTCGTCGACCCGCCGGTCGTGGGCGCCTGGGGAGGCTCCTCCACCGGAGTCGCCGTGTCTTCGGTGACTGTCAACGGGAAATCCTGCGTCTGCGACACGCCGCGGTAGGTCGCCGTGACCTGCACCTGGCCACTGAACGCCTGCGCAGGCGAACCACTCAAGGCACCCGCAGCACTGAGCACCAAGCCGGCCGGCAAGCCCACAGCGCTCCACGATACCCCGGCGCCATTGAACGACTTGTCGCCGGTCACCTGCAGCGTCGAGGCGAAGTCAAAGCCCCCATAAGCTTGGCCCACCACCCCCTCCGGGAGCGCGCCCGCATTCAGAACCAAGGTGATGTCCAGAGCAGCCCCTGTACGACCAGGAACCGGCACCACGACGTAGAAATCCTGCGCGGCCAGCACCGGCTGGGCGAGCATGACTGCTGACATCAGGGCAGCAAAGATTCGGCGGACGGAACTTTTCATGGGAAAACCAGTTTCAAGACAATGAGTTGTATAGCCCGGCGAGGAAACCTCTCCTCTTGCAGCGGCGTCGACTACCGGAGAGCGCGTCCTGGTGCCGGTTGCGCTGTTTCAACGGACACCGCCCACCCCAAAGCAGTCATCAGCTCTGCGGCCGAGCGAATCTGAGAACTTGCATACGGCTGCCCCGTCGCCAGGTTGCGGCCCACCACATAGGGCAACTCAGCCGCGCCAAAACTGGCCAGGAGTCGGGTGTTCTGGGCTACGGAGGCCGCCGCATTGGGGTCCGGCAGGTCGTCACCTGCAGTGAGCGCTCCAGCCCCGGGCGTCATGCGAAGAGCCAAGGCTTCGGCAGGGTTCTCAGCCACCAACAACGCGGCAGCGGACGTCGCGGCTTCCGGCGTGGATGCCACGGGCACCCAGGTCAGACGGGCTTCGGCGCGGAGTTGTTCGGACGCGGCCCACCAGGCCGCACAGGCCTCGCACATGGGGTCGAAGAAAACGAAGAAGTGCCGCGCGCTTCGCTTGTTGCCAACCTCGATGCCGGTTGCGTGCCGCTGCACCGCCGCCAGGCTGGGCGCCTGGCGGGCAGGAATCGCTCCATCCGCTCGGACGGCTGAGACCCCCTCCCCCTCCGGCTTGCCGCACGCTGAAAGCAAGAGCGCACACCCTACCAGGCCCATTGCCAGCACGGCCCGCAGCGTGAATCGGTTGGATGCGGCCGCCTGGCCGCAAGATGTTGTATGCATGTGTCGATGTGCCCGCCGGCGCGCGCCATGAATGTAAGAACGCTTCCAGCGAGTCAACAGGCAAGCCGGCAGAAAGAAGTCTCAAGCTAGTATAGCAGTTATCTGTGCTTTAGTCTATTCGACGCTATACACTTGAGCAGGGCATCCTGTTCTACACAGAGGACACATCATGGGTTGGAGTTTCTTCCACGACTACGGACGCTCGGACGTCATCAACTACTTGCGCCGCAGCTTGGAGCATGGGGGCACGGTCGTGACGCGGTCGACGGCCATCGGCAACAACTTCTGGGCCCAGCTCAAGAAGACAGACGGCCGACTGGTCATTGCACACGTCATCATCAAGGGGGGCACGAAGAAGTACCCTGGCTGGGGTTACAAGGAACTGTCCCACCAAGACGGCATCGACTGCCCAGTGGAGTACCTCAAGTTCCTCCCGGAGACAGAGGATGCGCAGGAGCTTCGCTGGCGCTCCGCGGTTCAGCAGCACCACCTCAAGGTCACGCAGACCCGCAAGGCCAAAGCGTCCCTGAAGCCCGGGGATGAGGTCACCTTCAACGGCCGGCGCTATCGACTCGACCAGAGTCTGTACCGCCGAGGCTGGGAGGTCTTCTGCTTCGACGACTCGTCGAAGTACCGCATGACCGCCGCGCAGCTGCATCGTGCGGTCAAGGATGCGATGCGCTCCGCGACCTAAGCAGCACTCTCAACCCGGCTTCGCGAAGCCGGGTTTTTTCTTGACGCCATGAGAAAAGCCCGCCGTGCGAAGACGGCGGGCTTGGAGTTGCGGTCAGGCCTGAACGCGGATGCCTTGTTGCACGTCCTTCACGACAAACCGCGGGTCCTGGCGTTCGAACCAGGCCCAGAGTTCTTCTCGCGAGGTGCCCGCCTGAAAGCCGTGGAACGGACTCGCCAGTCGACCGTCGGTGAACCGTGGTGCGGTCTGGAGCTTGTCCCAGAGACCATACAGGCCCTTGAGCGTGGGCTGCAGCTCCGCACCGAAGCTCAGGAAGGCCTCGTTGCGAGGGTTCTGCTTCTTGTGCCAGGCAGGCCGGGTTGCTTCATCGGCCAGCACCATGACGCCCAGATAGCCTTCCTGGACGGCATAGCCGGTCACACGTCCCGGCCCGATGCCGTTGACGCGAACGTCCACCCGGTCGCCGTAGCTGGGGGGCTCGCCGGTGCCGGTCCAGAGCGCCACCCGATGAGGCAACTCGTCGCCGACCCGGTGCTCGAACAGCGGCAGGTGCGGTGTGACCTGCATGCCGCCCGTGCAGTGCGCGATGCGGATGGGCACCCCAGCCAGGGTGTCGGAGGACGCCAGTGCCCGCACAATCTCCTGTGCGGCGGCCAGGGTGACCGTTGCGTTGAGTGCACCCCAGTTCTCGGTGGCCTTGACCTGGACCACGAACGGGTAGTTCGCCGCATCCTTGCTTTTCACGACCTGGATGGCCTGGTTGCCGGTTTCGTTGGGCATGATGTTTCCTGTTCGATGTACGGAGAAGTCCGCAATCGGTATAGGCCACGGTTTCTCGGCCGCCGGATGCTCAGCCAAACAGCTTGTCGGGCGCCTGCCCCACCGACTGAGCAGCCGCCGGCGCCGCGGGGGTCGACATCTTCTTGCTCTGTTGCCTCAAGGCCAGCATCTCGGCACTCAGCCGCCGCGCCCGTTCCTGGGAGCCCTTGGACAGGAGCTCGGCAGTCTCCACCCGAGACTGGAGTGCCCGGGTCCTCTTGTTGAAGGCCCGCTCCAAGTCCGCCTTGGTGGTGGCCAACAGCTCATCGGTCGCCTCGCGCATGCGCTTCATGGCCGACCAGAAAGCGTCGGTCAGGTGGGTCACCGACACCGTCTCGAGGTCGCCAAGTTCGCGCATCTCCTGCTGGAGCCAATGCGCCAGGAAGCGGTCGTGGCCAGGGCCTTCCATCGGCTCACCGGCGAGGTGCCGGGCCTTCAAGGCGCCACCCAGCCGTGCGCCCGCGAGGTCGAAGAAGTCGATGTTGAAGCTGGGGTCGTGGGTGCAAAAGACCTCGAACAGCTTGGCGATGTGCGCGTTGTCCAGTCCAGCCCAGCGCCAGCCACTTTCCAGGCCAAATCCCACCGCCAGGTGACCCTGGCCGTCGCTCATGAGGCAGAGCACGACGTGGCCCGTTTCGGGGCCTGCCGGCATCACGTAGAACAACCCCGCCAAGGCGCCCTCGCTGGCGCTGGCCATCGTGAGGAGCTCAGCCTTCAGGCGTTGCAGGGTCCTGAACCCAAACGCCGGCGATGCGTTGCGAACCTCATCGCTGTACCAGCGCTTGTCCTCCTCATCGAAACGGAATCGCTGAAACCTGGCGGTGTAGACGTGGCACGAGCTGAGGGTGCGAAAGCTGTTGTAGAGGTCTCGCCCGTGCTGCGCCATCAACTCCTCGAACCGAGCCAGCGCCGCCAGGTTGAGGTTTTCTGTGGCCTCCGCCACCTGCAGCAGCTGCTGGAACTGGTCCGCCGTTAGGTTGGCCAAGAGCTTGCTCACGCGCAACTTCTTGTTTTTCACGACGAGGCTCCTAGGTCAGGCTGTTGGCCAAGTGAAATGGCATGCCGCCCACGACGGCCCGCTCGGAGTCGGCATCCCAGAAGAAGTAGAGCCGGAAGCAGTAGCGCTGGTCGTGGCCACCACCCTTGGCCAGGTGAAGCTCCAGGAAGCGGCGGCGCCCGGCCCAGGACACGAAGTAGGCGTCGCCCTGCTCCCCCGCTACCGACGGTGCCACCGAGCCTGCCAGGCGCAGGCCCGTCGCCGTCAGTGCTGCGTCGAAGTCTTCCCGCCCTATCAAGCCCAGCCGGTAGTCCCTGTAAGGGCCAGCCAGAAACTCCAAGGCCTGCAGCATGACGGCAGGCTCTTCGTACCGCGATTTCTTGGCCCCGTTGCGCGCGCGGGGAAGCACCACCACCTCCTCCTCGTGCTCGGCACACCACTCCGCCAAGGCCTCGAGGCTCCAGGCCAGCGAGGTCGGGCTGACCTCCCCCGCAGGGGTTGGTGCGGTGCCGTTGGCCACGGCGGCGGCCGAGGGCGCCATGCGCAGCTTGGCGTTGACCTGTCGAAGCAGGTCGCGCTGCTCGTCGAGCAGTTGCTTCAGATAGTCCCGCTCCGCCTTGAACTGGGACTCGCGCTGGGTGACGTCCTTGACGCTGGCGCCCTGCGTGGCCAGCACAGTGGTCAGTGCGGTGATGCTGGGTAGTCGCTCCACCTGATGGAGTGTGGCGTCCAGCCAGCGTAGAAGTGCGGCAGGGATGCCCGTGGTGGCGTCTCCATCAGGTAGAAGCACCGAGTAGCCGAGCTGCAGCGGCTTGCTGGCGGGTTTGACACAGAACAGCTCCTGACACCGCCCGGCGGCCAGCCAGCGCGCGGCCAGGAAGCTCTGGGCCGCATCCAGGGCCGTGACGGCAAAGCCATCGTCGAGCAGGGACTCCGTGACCCCGGGCTCCAAGCCGTCTTCTGGAACCTCCAGCAGCTCAGCGAGAACCTTCCACACCGCAGAAAAGTCCTGCTCCGAGACCTCTGCGGAATAGCGTTTCCACCCCAATCTCACCCCCTGTTGTCCTGTCGCTCGTTTGGCGCGCAGTGTGCCTCACCGCGCGCCCTCACAACAACCGGGTCAGCTCAGGCGCGCGCCGTAGGCCTGGAGCATCTCAACGATGCGCGCGCGCTGCGACTCCAGGTCTTGGGATTGACCGAGGGCGGCCACCAGGGCGTCGACTTCGGCGGACGTGTGCGGCGCGGGCCCGGGGACTTGCTCGATGAAGCGTTGCAGCGCCGTTCGCGGGCCATAGGCGTCGACGCCCACCTGCATGCGGGCACAGTCGTCGAGGTTGTCGAGCGCCTCGAGGGCGGCCTCTTTCGATACCCCAGCCACGGTCAGGCGCCTTTCACGCCCGCGGGCACCTTGGCCTGGCCAACCTGGCCGCCACTCAGGGCGCGCCGCTGCTTGGTGCTGCGCACGCGACGGATGGCCGACAGGACATACGAAGGGACGGAAGCCGCGGTCGATTGGACGGGCGTCGAGGGCGTGGAAGTGGAGGTGGTCATAGCTTAGAGATTGAGGTCAGATGAAACGGGCACAGCTGTCCAGGACGCTGGCCGCTTTGTGGAGGTCGAACCGGTTGTCGGTGCGCACACCGCTCTCCATGTCGACCCAGAATGGTCGGCCGAACGGCCGCAACACCTCGACGGTGGCGGCGGTGTTCTGCGGACCCAGCCCGCCGGCAAAGCCGACGTAGGCGGATTCGAAGGCGCTGGGCCAGCGCCACTGGTCGGGCGCCTTTCCGGTGCCGCGCGAGGCATCCATGAGCACATGGACCCGGCCCTGGTCGACCGCACCCAATCCAGCGACGTAGCGCTCGATGACGGGCGCGGACTGCTCGTGGTACTGCAGGATGATGGCCGGACAGACGTCCAATGCCCGCGCGAAGACCTCGAGGACCTGGGCGTCGGTGAACTCAACGCGCCGAGCGTTGATGTTGAGCTGCAGGCGCCGGGCGCCCAGCAAATCCGCCGCGAGCGAGCCTGCCAGCAACTGCTCGAACGCCAGCGACCCGCACAGGTGAACGGCACTGTGACTCGCCAGGTCGGCGAAGAACCGCTCACGCCAGGCCGCCGTCGGGTTGCGCGGCGCGCCCTCGTTGTGCGGCGTGTACAGCACCGCCCACTCCACGAAAGGGAATCGGCACGTCAGCTCGACCAAGCGCTCGACAGGGGTGTGGTCATCCGCACCCGTGAGCGAGACACGGCGAAGAATAGAAGAACTCATCTGGCTCAAAAAAGTGTTAGGGACAGTATACAACAACTGTTAACTTCATTGTTGTGTATAACTAAAAAATCCCCGGCATTGCGGGGATTTCGAGATGTCAAGCGCTGGCAGCGGGGCGCACCAGGTCCCAACGGTCGGCGATTTCCGTGCGAAGACGGCCGGCACTGGTGAACCAGTTGGCCTTCACCACGTGGTCTCGGGCGTCAATCAACAGCGCAGAGCCGAGGGTGACGTCGTACACCGTGAACTGGCGCCCCGTTTGGCGGCAACGCACTTGATTGTCGACCTTGAACAGCTGCTCGAGCTTTTCTCGGCGCAGCTTTTCCTTGTCGACGGGCTTGAGCTTGGCGAGCAGGGCAAGGATGGGCTTGAAGTTCAGCATATCTACCTCCAGTGAATGTGAATGACTCACTTCGGTATAGCGCCCGGCTCGGCCTAATGAAAAACAGTCCACCAGAGGTGGACTGTTGAGAGTTGAGTTGATGCCGCTGTCAGTTCCAGCCCATCGAGCTCATGCTCATGGTGCGGGACGGGTCCTCACCTTCGAACTTCACCGGGAACGCGTAGGTTCCGGCGGCGTTCTTCAGGCTGGCCTTGTTCAGCGCCTCGGTCAGACGGCGCTTGACGACGCCCGGCGAATTGGCGTCGCCGCTCTTGGCCGTCACCTGCATGTCGGTGACCTTGCCTTCGGCGTCCAGCGTGAACTTGACGTCCATGGTCAGGTCCTTCAGCAGGTAGAACCGGGAGGCCGGGGAGCCGCTGGCTTCGAAGATGTCCATCTTGTCCAGGGCGCCTTGCAGCACTTCGGTCACGGTCGCCGCGGAAGCAGCACCGGCGTTGAACAGCATGGCGATGGCGATGAAAAGCGTACGGGTGAATCGCATTTGTGTTTCCTCTTGATGATGTTGAGCACAGGAGCGTGCAAACGGTATAGCGTCATCAGGAGGGCGTGCCTCGTCATGCGCAAACGAACAAGGCCCGAAGCGGGCCTTGTTGGACGGCATTGACGTCAGGCGCCGAATTCACGTCCCTGCAGAGGAGAGTTCTTCGGCAGGCAGGCCTTGAGGAACTGGGCCTGGTCTGTTTGGATGTTGCGTCCAACCAGCAGGAGCGATTCAGTTTTGCTCGGCACGTAGGGGACGTACTGCAGTTCCCAGCCAAGCTCTTCGAGCAGCCTGTTCCCCTTGAGTCCATTGCAGGATTTGCAGCAGCTGGCGCAGTTGACCCAGACGTCCTTTCCGCCGCGCGACGTCGGCACGATGTGCTCTCGGGTCAGGTTCTGGCGGGAGAACCGGTGACCACAGTAGCAGCATTGGTGGTTGTCGCGCTGGAACAAGTTGTTGTTCGTCAGCGGGATGTAGCCGTCGAACACCTCGTTCTTGACGGCGATGATGTTCGGCACGAACACGACGGTTTCCTCGCCGGTCAACCGGCAAGTGCCTCCGCGGTAAGGCATTTCATCGCCCAGGGACCAGGCAATGAGACCCTTCACCTTGTAGATGAGAGCTTCTTCCCAGGAGGCCCACCGGCTTGGCCGGCCACCCTGGTCGAGGGTGAGAACTTGATGCATGACAGCAACTTTCGAAAGAGCGCAGCTCGCAGCTCGCTCCTTCGAGACTGCTGTAGCTACAAGAGGGGAAGTCCCCCGGTGATGC
>JACCDQ010735542.1_pt1 | contig 15594 bp, 12 predicted proteins | sample 7446031 | NCBI WGS metagenome assembly JACCDQ01 (sample SAMN15323442, study PRJNA562643) | freshwater metagenome | isolation source: river surface water | place: USA:Blue River Watershed | collected 2017-08-17
GGCGTCGTCGAGCAGCAGCCGGATGGTCATCGTGCCCTCCTCGTTGACGAGAAGCTTGTCGCCCGCGGGGTAAAACGGACGCGCCTTCTGGTCCTTGTAGTTCCACAGGAAGGAATCGCCCTCGCGCTTGAAACGGTGGGTGACCTCCGGCGCCTTGTCGGTGTAGTCGCCCTCGAAAGCCGCGTAATCCGCCGGATCGAAAGTGGCGAGCCGCTCCGGTTTCACAAAGGGATCTTTCGCGTATTCGGCGTTGGCGACCTTCTGTTTCTCGATCGCGGCGAGCGCACGGCGCTTCTCGTCGCCGGAGCCGGGCTTCAGGTCGGGCATCAGCTCGCGCACATAGGCCTGTGTGAGGTGGTCGATGTCTTCCTCGCTGGAGGAGCCTTCGGCACGCAGGATCGTCGCAAACAGAAAACCGCTGCGCATGGCTTCGACCGCCTTGTTGATGACCGGCTTGAAGGCGAACACCGCGCTCTTGACCGCGGCGCGTTTGAACACGCCCATTTTCTGCCCCTTCATCGCCTTGCCCATGAGCTCTTTCAGCACCGGTCCCGTGGCACTGTGGGGCGGCAGGTAGAAAACCCAGTCATAGCGCGTGAGCTGGTCGCGCTCCATGTCAGTGAGCGTGAGCGTCTGCAACCGTCGCTCGATGCGCGTGTCGTCGAATCCCTCGGCCCAAGCGAGTTGGTAAAGGGGCGAGGCCGGCCCAACCAGTGGCATGGGCAAAGCCGGCATGAAGGTATCAAACGTGATGCCCATGCGGACGCTTTCCTGATCGTCGATCTTGAACTTGCCCTGCACGTGCCCGAGCGCGGCCTTCATCTGCGCGGCGGCCGGCGCCAGGCTGGGGTCGAGCCGGCCGGCCTCGGACCAGGCAATGAACTTGCGAATCAGCAGAACGGGGTGCGGTTCGCCCTTCGCGCCCACGATGACCAGTCCCTTGCCGGTGGAGTCGCCGAGCGTCTCGTAGGCAATCTCGACGACCTCATCGGCGAACTTCTCGCCGTAGCGCCGGTCACCCTTCGTGCGCGCGTGAATCGAAACCGAGAGCGGCTTGCCGTTCACGACGAACGGCGCGAGCTGCACGTCCTTCCCAAATTCGGGTGCCGTCGGCTCCGTCGCTCCGACCGCCCCGCCGGCAAGCAGGCAGACAGCCACCATCCATGATCTGAACACTGGGCCGGTCAATCGGGGTCGGGTAAGCACGGGAGCCACGGTTAGGCAGCCGGGCGCGAAATATGTTCCGCGCGGCATTTGCCTTGGAGCCGCCCCGGCGCCGTGCAGTGTCGGTCCCCATGAAAACCCGCGCCACCCAGGTCTGCATCCTTGGCAGCGCCGAGCCCGGCTCACGCGCCTACGAACTGGCCGGCGCCGCCGGCGAAATGCTCGCCCGCCGCGGCATCACTGTCGTCAGCGGCTGCGGCGCCCCGGCCACCCGCGTGGCCGCCGAACGCGCCCTCGCGGCCGGCGGCACGGTCGTGAGCATCGTGCCGCACGACGACATCGGCGTGCAGGACTGGCCCTGTTCCGTGCTCATCCCCTGCGGCATGGGCGACGCGCGCAACCTCCTCATGGCGCTCGCCGGCGACGCCTGTCTCGTGATCGGCGGACGGGCGGGCACGAAATCCGAGGTCTGTCTCGCGTGGTTGCACAAGCGCCCGCTGCTGCCCCTGACCGGTTGCGGCGGCTGGTCGGACACGCTCGAACGCGACCCGCCCGACGAGCGCCGCAACTCCCCCATCCTGCCGTGGGACTCCGTCGCCGCCCTCGAAGCCCAGCTCACGAAACTCGGTCTGCTGCGGGCCTGAACTCCGGCCGCGCCTCAGGCTGCCTCTGCCGTCCATGTCGCCACACGTCCTGCTTGCCGTCCTCCTCCTGCTCGCAACGACCACGGAGGCCTTCGAACGGCCGTCGGAATACGAGCGCCGGCGCGCACTGGGCAATCTCCACGAATTGCCGGAGGCCATGCGTCCGCTCTTCACCCCTGACGATGATTTCCACCCGATCCCCCGCCCCGGTCGCAACGACTGGCTAACTTGGCACCGGGAACCAGGCCAGACCTTCGACGAATACCGTGACTCGGGCGCCAACCGGCCCGACGCCGAACGCCGCTTCATTTACCTGCTACCCCTCGGAGGATTCGACAGCGACACCGCACCCGACCTTGCCCAGATCCGGGACTACGTGGCCGCGTTCTACCAGATGCCGGTGCGCCTTCTGCCCGCCTACGACCCGCATGACCTTGAGTTCAAGCCACGGCGCAACCCCCGCAGCGAAGGGCAGCAGTGGCTGACGACCGAAATCCTCGGATTTCTGAAGACAAAGCTGCCGGTCGACGCCTACTGCCTACTCGGGGTCACGATGACGGATCTCTATCCGGAGCCGTCCTGGAACTTCGTCTTTGGCCAGGCCTCGCTGGAGGAGCGCGTCGGAGTCTTCAGCTACGCCCGCTACGATCCCGCGTTCTGGGGCGACGAGCGTGGCGAGCGCTATCGCGACGTGATCCTGCAGCGCGGCAGCAAGGTCCTCGTGCATGAGACCGCCCACATGTTCGGCCTGTGGCACTGCATCCACTTCGAATGCGTCGTGAACGGTTCCAATCACATGGCCGAGACCGACCGCGCCCCGCAGCACCTTTGCCCGATATGTCTGCGGAAGCTGCACCACGCGACCGGCTTCGACCCTGTGCGCCGCTACCGCGATCTGGCCGGATTCTATCGACGGCAGAAGTGGTATGACGAACTGGACTTCGTGAACCGACAGCTGGCGCGACTCTCGCCTGCGGACGCTCCTGCCGCACCGACCGTGGCACCGCGTTGAGTATCGCGCTTCAATCCGTCGCTGGACGCAGCAGCGGGTAAAGACCGTCCTTGTCGGGGCCGGTGTAGCTGTTGTTCCAACCGCGGAAGAAATCGCGGAGCTTCAACTTGTCCGCCTGTTCCTCGGACACGAGGCGGCCGGAGACATGGGCCCAGCGCACGAAATCGAGCGGGCTGCGGTTGATGCCGAGGCAGGCCACCACGCCTTCCTCGCTGGGATTGGCGTTGATCCAGCTGAGCGTCGTGGACGAAGGCCGGCCCAGCAGGGCGAGGCAAAGGCTGTCGATCTGCAGCGCGGCATCGACCGCGACCGGGCGAACTGCCGCGGCAGCCTCGAGGCGCGCCTTGTGCAGGCGGGTGCGCAGCAGCGCGGCGGCGGCGTTCTTCTCCTCGACATAGACCGGGTCCACGGCGTCGGTGAGGTGGACGTTGCGCGACGCCCGCATCATCTCCATGCGGATCGAGGCCATCGCCGCCTCGATCGAGTTGGGCGTGAGAAAATATACGCCGCCCGACAGGAACGGTGAATGCCGGACGAGGCTCGCCTCCATGGCGTTCAGCCGGAGATGCGGCACGTCCACCGGGATGCTGATCTCGTCGCCCTCCTCGGGTGAGTCATGGATCACCCACTCGAGGTAGGTGTTGGTGTAGGCGAGCACCGCCTCGGTCACCTTCTCGAACTCCGCCAGCGGGCACTCCGCGCCGAAGCTCTCCGGCCGCAGCCCGTCGTCGGCGCTCTGGCTCAGCACGCCCTCTTTGCTGATGTTGCTGTGGGTGCGCTTGCCCTCGATGACGCGGGAAATGATGTCCACGCACTGAACCTCAATGTCGAAGACCCCGTCGGCCCCCGGCGCCCGCACGGTCTTGACGCGCGTGTAGGTCACTTGGCGCAGTCCGTGGGTCTTGGTGACGAGCTTGAAAACCCGGCCGGTCGCGGCGCGCCACAAGGCCGGCAAGGAAAGCGCGGCATCCGGGCTGGCATCGATGGGCAAGGCGGTTGATGGAGTCATTCGGCCCTGATTTATCGGCTCGTTAGGCCCTCTTTTACAACGAAATCCACCGCCCGGCACCCCAGTTTCAACTTTCTTTAGCACGGGCCGGGATGTCGCATCAGGGAGCCGAAAAATGCCGGCACTCTGAGTTCTCGGCCTGCCAGGGCGTGATTCGACTGGGCCCGTTTGGGCGCTCTGCTCCGCGCGCGGGCACGAATCCGGTCCACGACGAGCCGCTTGCGGGCGAACTGCAATTTTGTCTGACTCTGGCACCCGTCGTCATGAGCACCCCTGCCCCGCTCAGCAGTTTTCAGGTCCGTCCGCGTTTCGAAGCATGGATCGCCGCTCCGGCGGACGCCGTGCATGCCGGGTTGCGGCGCGGGCTTGAGGCACACGCCCCCTCGCTGGTGGTGCGGACGTTCCCGGGCTTCATCGCCGTTCACATTCCCGATGTTGAACGTCGTTACTGGTCACCGCGGCTGTTCCTCAGCGTGGAAGGCTCATCCGGCGACCGCACCCGCATCGAGGGCATTTACGGTCCGGAGATCGAGATCTGGTCGGTCTTCCTCTACGGCTATCTCGGCACCGGCTTGCTGGGCACATTTTCGGGAATCTACGGCTTCGTCCAACTTCGCCTGGGACAAAACCCGTGGGGCCTGTGGATTTGCGGCGGCATGGCGGCCGGGGCGCTCCTGCTCTACCTCTTTGCCCAACTCGGCCAGAAACTCGGCGCGCACCAGACCCATCGGCTCCACGAAGCCTACACCGCCGCTGCGGGCGAATTGCGCGGGAGGGGCTGAAGGCGCCTCCCCGGCCGCTCACTCCCGCCGCCGGCCGAACCCCGGCAGCGCCCGCCATGGTTCGCTCCAGTTGCATGAGACCGCAGGGTGAGGGCTCTCACCGAGAGACAAGAGCATCCCCAATCATGCATTCGCTCCCGACAGAGCGACGATCTGCATCAGGTGACGAAGTTGAGCCTTCGTCCATGGTCCGCAGGCGTAAAACCATGCACCTCTCTCAACGAATCCGTGTTTGGGGAAACTGTCAGATTTCTTTCCAGAAAATCGGGATACCGAGTTTCCTGCCGTTACGGGCCACGAAAAATATATCGGTATATACTAATGGGGATAAACATCTTAAAATTAAAAAAGCGAGCATCAGCAAAACCGGCACTTCCATTGCTAATGCAGATTCATGGCTACTCCATACACCCCACGTTCACTCGTCTTAGCGTTCGTTCTCGGTGCGGCTGTGATTTCGCAAGCTGCCCCTACTGTCTATTCCGGCAGTGATGATGGCGCCGGTTCCGGCGATGCACGTCCCAACAGCAACGCCGCCGCCGCGGCTTTCGACACCGCCGCGTCTGCGTTGGGCACTCTCAACGTGATTGACTTCGAGGCAGCTCCGCTCGGCTCGTTCACCAATCTCGTGGTGGCTCCCGGTGTGACTATCAGTGGCAGTGACGTTGGCAGCAACCTTCAGACCATTCGCAATTCGCCTTTCGGCATCCCTGACGCGCTCTACGGCTACAACACGACCTTGGGTGGAGCCAATTTCGTGAATTTCTATGGCGGCACCGTCACGTTCAACTTCGCTCCGGGCGTGATCGCCTTCGGCGCCTTTCTGTCCGGATTGCAGCTTGGTGACGAGGTGATCACCTACACGGACGGTTCGACCGAGATTATCAACATCCCCACCCTGAGCAGCGGCATTGCTTTCGTCGGCTTCACCGACGCCAGTGCCAATATCGCCTCCATCACGATCAACGCCACTTACGACATCATCGCTGTTGATGACGTCCGCTATGTGACTGCCAACTCCAACCGGGTGCCCGATACCTCAGCCACTGTGCTGCTCTTCGGCCTCGGCCTTGGCGTTCTCACGATGCTTCGCCGTCGTCTGCGCTAAGTTCAGAACCTTGCGCCTATTCTGCAGCCCATCCCGATCGCGGGATGGGCTTTTTTGTGCCCGCGCACAAGGAAGCACTCTCGCCTCCGATTTCTCCTGCAGGCACCGCGGTGGTCCGCTTTGTTAGCCATCATCCGTCGTCATTGATGTCGATTCGCGCCCACGCACGGTTAAACCAGTTTCCATGCCCACCAAGCCCGCTCTGAAACGTCTCCCGCCCAAGAAACGTCCGCGCAAGGCCAAGGCCGGCTCCCGTGGCGCCGACGCGAGCGCAGCGCTGTTGCCGGAGCTGACCGGCGTCGCCGCCGAGACCAAGGCCGCGGTCGAGGCCGCCGGCGGCGTGGTCGTCGGCCAGTATCTCGATCCCATCGGCCAGTCGCCGCTGCTCGTGGCTGTGCTGCCTGTGGCGAAGGTCGAGCCGACGCCGTTCCAGCGTGACGTGTCGGACCTTCACCACAAAAAACTCGCCGATGTCATCGATCGCACGGGCATCTTCCTCGACCCCATCATCGCGATCACGGCACCGGGCAGCGGATTTTGGACACCCAACGGCGGCCACCGCCTCGCCGCGATGAAGCGCCTCGGCGCCAAGGCCGTCACTGCCCTCGTCGTGCCGAAGCGCGAGGTCGCCTGGCAGATCCTCGCGCTCAACACCGAGAAGGCGCACAACCTGAAGGACAAATCGCTCGAGGTCATCCGCATCTTCCGCAACCTGCTCGAGGACCGCGCCACATCGGCCGAGAAGGAATTCGCGTATTACTTCGAGGAGGCGTCGCTCATCACGATGGGTCTCTGTTACGAGCAGGCCTCGCGCTTCAGCGGCGGCGTCTATAATTCCTTTGTCCGCCGGCTGTCGTCGTTCAGCGAAGAGTCGCTCACCAAGTCCCTCAAGGAACACGAACGCATCGCCGCGATGCTGCTGGAACTCGACGCCGCCGTCGCTGCGGTCGTCGCGAAGCTGAAGGCGAAGGGCTTCGTCAGCCCCTACCTCAAAGCCTTCGTCGTCGCCCGCTCCAACCCGCTGCGCTTCATGAAGGAGCCGCCCACGCTCGAGGAACTCATCAGGACGATCCGCGGGAAGGTTGAGCGCTTTAACGTGGACCGAATCAAACCCGAGGACATCACCGCCTCCGGCGGCGGCACCCCGGACGAGGAGTAAATCTCCACCACCAAGACACGAAGACACCGAGCAAGCCAGATTGGGATCGGCTTAGTGTCTTGGCCCTTGGTGGTCGAACTCTGGCTCAGCGCTTTTGCGCGCTGATCCAGCGGTCCACGGCGGCTTCGAGCACACTCAGCGGCACGGAGCCGTGGGCGAGCACCTCGTCGTGGAAGGCTCGGATGTCGAACTTGGCGCCGAGGGCCTTCTCCGCCTTGGCACGCAGCTCGCGGATCTTGATCTCGCCGATCTTGTAGCTCAGCGCCTGGCCGGGGATGGCGATGTAGCGCTCGACCTCCTGCACGGCGACAACCTCGCTCTGCGGAACATTGTCGAGGAAGTAGGCGATGCCCTGCTCGCGCGTCCAGCCCTTGGCGTGAAGACCGGTGTCGATCACGAGCCGCGCGGCGCGCCAGATCTCGGCGGAGAGCCGGCCGACCCACTGCCACGGGTCTTCATACAAACCCATCTCCACGCCGAGCATCTCGCTGTAGAGGCCCCAGCCCTCGCTGTAGGCGGTGGTGCCGCCAAAGCGGCGGAAGGCCGGCAGCGAGGGATGTTCAAGCGAGAGACTGTTCTCAAAGTGATGGCCGGGCACGGCCTCGTGCACGAAGTAGGCCGTCGTGGTGAAGCGCGTGCGCGTCTCGGGCTTGTAGGCGTTGTAGTAGAAGATGCCCGGGCGCGAACCGTCGGGCAGGCCCGGGTAATACTGCGCGGGCGGTCCGCTGACTTCGCGGAACGGCTCGACGGCGCGGATTTCGTAGGGCGTCTTCGGCGTGCGGCCGAACAGGGCGGGCACCTTTGCCTCGACCTTGGCGCGCAGGCCCTCGTAGGCGGCCTGGATTTCCTCGCGCGTGGCAAACTTCAGTGCGGGGTCGCTGTTCAGGTGAGTGAAAAACTCCTTGAGCGTGCCCTTGAAACCCACGCGCACCTTAGCCTCCTCGAACTGGCCGCGGATGCGCGCCACCTCGGCGAGGCCGATGGCGTGGATTTGCTCGGGATCGAGCTCGGTGGTAGTTGCGGTGCGCGCCTGGAAGGCATACCACTCTTTGCCGCCGGGCAGGTCGCCGAGGGCGACGGTGTCGCGGCAGGCCGGCAGGTAGATGTCGCGCATGAACACCAGCAGCCGCTGGTAGGCGGGCGCGAGCTTGTCCCTGACCAGCGCCGTGTAGGCGGCGGTAAGCCGGGCCTGATCGGCTTCGCCGAAGGCCGCCGGGAACTTACGCACGGGCGACATGAACACGCTCTTCTCGAGATCGGCGGTGCCGAGGTTTTCCAGCTGCGGGAGAATGGGCTTGGCGAGCGCCTTGGGCAGCACGACGCCTTGCGCGATGCCGGTGCGCATGTCGGCGATAATGCCGTCCACGTAGGGCGCGAAGGCCGCGGCGCGGGCAAGCCAGTGGTCATAGTCCTCGACGGTGTTGAAGGGCTGCGCGAGCCGGCCCGAACCGAGCTGCGCGAGCAGCAGGTGGAGGCTGCTCATCTGGTTCACCGGCATGAGGTGCGAGGGAAATTTCAAAGCGTCGAGCGAGAGCTGCAGCTGGTAGCGGAGCAGGTCGTAGCTGAGGCGCTCCTCGGCGGGCAGGCCTGCGGGATCGAGTTCCGCAAGCCGCGCGAGGTATTTCCCGGCGAGCGCACGGGTGGCGGCGATTTCCTCGGCGGAGGTGACGGAGCCAAAGCGGTCGTTGTAGCGGTTGTCGCCGTTGAAGGTGGCGCTGATGGGATTGTCCCGCTGGTAATCCTCCCAGTAGTCGGCGCAGATTTTTTCCACCGCCGCCGGCGTGGCCGGGACAGCGGCCAGGGCAAGGACGGGGGCGAACAGGACCGGCAGGGCGTGGAGCAGGCGGAGGATGGAACGCATGCGAGAGGGCACCAAAGCCGCCGCAGCGGTGCAAGTCGGGTTTGGATGAGCGGTCGGCGACGCAGCACGCAGCCGCGGGTTGTATTTTGCCGGCGGGTTGCTTTGCTGACGCGCATGTTGAAGCGCCTTCCCGCCCTGCCCGTGCTGCTGGCCCTCCTCGCGCTGCCGGCCACCCAGTTTGCCGTCGAACCCGCCAACCTCAGTCCGGCCAAGGAGGCGGTTGTGCGCTACGTGAACTCCGGCGGCTACGGCCGCGACCTGACCAAGGTCGCGGTGCAGGCCAACAAATATCTCGCGAAGCGCCTCGCCAAGCCGCTCAAGGAGGGCGAGAAGCGCGCCATCGTCTTCGACATCGACGAAACCGCGCTGACCAACCTCAGCCACATCATGGCTCAGGATTTCGGCTACATTCCCGAGGTTTGGGACAAGTGGGTGGCCACCGGCCAGGCCAAGCCCATCGTGCCGGTGCAGCTGATCTACGACCTCGCCGTGCGCAACGGCGTGGCGGTTTTCTTCATCACCGGCCGCGGCCCCGAAGATGCAGCCGGCACCGAGCGCAACCTGCGCGAAACCGGCTACGCCGTGTGGACCGGCATCCACTACAAGCCGGTCCCCGGAATGTCCGCCCGCCAGTTCAAGACCACGGTCCGCCGCCAGCTGATCAACGAGGGCTACACGATCGTGCTGAACATCGGCGACCAGCAGAGCGACCTGGTCGGCGGCATGGCCGAGCGCACCTACAAGCTCCCAAACCCGTTCTACCTGATCAAGTGAGCCGGAAGCGCCCCCCGAGACCTGAGTGCTGAGACCTGAAACCTGAGGAAAAATCCCGGAAACAAATCCGCCCCTGACCGGTTCAATTTCAGGGCTCAGGTTTCAAGTTTCAGGTTTTCCCGATGCTGCTCCCCGCGCTTACCATTTTTCTCGGCGCCTTCCTGCTGTTTCAGATCCAGCCCCTGATGGGGAAATTCCTGCTGCCGTGGTTTGGCGGCGGCCCGGGAGTGTGGACGACCTGCATGCTGTTTTTCCAAACGCTGCTGCTCGCCGGCTATGCCTATGCCCACGGGATCACGACGAAACTGCCGCCGAGAAAGCAGGCGGTCGTGCATCTCGGACTGCTTGCCGGGGCGCTGCTGTTCCTGCCGGTGATCCCGGGCGCCGGCTGGAAACCGACCGGCAGCGACGTGCCGGTGCTGCGCATCCTGCTCCTGCTCTCGGCCACTGTCGGCCTGCCCTACCTCGTCCTCTCGGCCACCGGACCGCTCGTGCAGCGCTGGATCAGTCTCGGAAACCCGACGGCGTCGCCTTACCGGCTTTACGCCCTTTCCAATGCGGGCTCGCTGCTCGCGCTCGTGAGTTTTCCTTTCGTGTTTGAACCGCTCGCCTCGCGCACCGAGCTCGGCTGGGGCTGGTCGGCGGGATTCGTGGTATTCGCGGGGCTCTGCGGCGCGCTGGCCTGGCGCGTGCGGGGCCTGCCGGAGCCTAGTATTCAGGGAGGGCCCGCGTCCCTGCGGGCCGAAGACTCAAACGCGACCCCGGACCCCGCCCCGGCCGCCACCGACCGGCTGATGTGGTTCGCCCTGCCCGCCGTGGCCTCGCTGCTGCTGCTGGCCGTCACCAACAAGATATGCCTCGATATTGCCGCGGTGCCGTTCCTGTGGGTGCTGCCGCTCGCGGTTTACCTGCTGACCTTCATCCTGTGCTTTGATCATCCCCGTTGGTATGCGCGCCGGTTGTGGAGCGCGCTGCTCGTGCTGGGCTGCGGAGGCACGGCGCGCTGCCTCGCTGATTCGACGATCAGCCTGCCGGTGCAGGCCGGCGTCTTCACCGCCACGCTCCTCGCTGCCGGCATGGTCTGCCATGGGGAACTTTACCGGCTGCGCCCGGCCGCAGCGGGGCTCACGGGCTACTACCTTGTCATCGCCCTGGGCGGGGCGGCGGGCAGTTTGTTCGTGGCGCTGGGCGGACCGGTGCTGTTCGCCGATTACCGCGAACTGCAGGTCGGCCTGGTGCTGGCGCTCTATTTCACCGGGGTCACCTGCGTGCTGAAGCGCAGCCGTTCGCTGGCCCTGGGCCCGGCCGCGGGCACGCTAGCGATCGTCTTCCTCGTGCCCGCGCTGCAGGCCGAGACCAGCCGGGGCGTGGTGACGTGGTTCGTTACTTGGGCGCAGGAGACCGTTGGGTTCTTCGGCGAGCACTGGCCGGTGATCGGCGTCGGCGCGGGCTTCCTGGCGGTGACCCTGAGGCATCGCCGGCGGATCGGCACCGGCGAATGGCAGCTGCGCCACGCAGGCATTCCCCTGCTCGCGGCGGTCCGGCTGGGCGTGGTCTTCGTCACGCAGGCCCGCAAGGACGGGGCGCTGGTGCTGGCCGCGGCGCGCAATTTCTACGGCGCCTACAAGGTGCACCTCTACGGCGAGGAGCACGAGCGCTCGCGCAGCCACCTGCTCTCGCATGGCGGCATCACCCACGGCATGCAGCTCACGCATCCCGACTATCTCGGCTGGCCCACGACCTATTACGGCGCCACCAGCGGCGTGGGCCGCGCGCTGGACTCGGTCGGTGGCGCCCGGCGCATCGGGCTCGTCGGGTTGGGCGCCGGCTCCCTCGTCACCTACGGACGGCCCGACGATGTTTTCCGTTTCTACGAGATTGATCCCGCCATCGTCGGGGTGGCCGGTGAATACTTCACCTACCTCCGGCGCACCCCGGCCCGGGTGGAAATCGCGCTCGGGGATGCGCGATTGTCCATGGAGGCCGAACTGCGGGACCGCGGGCCGCAGGAGTTTGACCTGCTCATCCTCGACGCCTTCAGCGGCGACGCCATCCCCGTGCATCTGCTGACCCGCGAAGCCATGGCGATCTACCGCCAACACCTGAAGCCGGGCGGCCTGCTGGCGGTCCACATCTCGAACCGCCATCTCGACCTCCGCCCCGTGGTCGAGAGTTTGGCCCGGCACCACGGGCTGCACTTCGTCACCATCAGCGACACCGTGGAAAAGGAAAATTGGTGGCTCTACAACACGACGTGGATGCTGCTGAGCCACGACGAAAAGCTGCTGCAGGCCGAAGCCATCAGCCAGGCGGCCGAGGAGCCGCCCGACGAGTCGGCGCGGATGGTGGACTGGACCGACGATCACGCCAGTCTCTTCGAGGTGCTGAAGTGAGCCGGCACCCGCCGGATCAAAGCTGTCGGAAGTTGCCTTGGGAAAGAGGGAAGATCGGGTGCCCGAGGCGCTTCGTGCTGACGCGCTCCAGCTCGAGCGCCACCGAGTGGTTGTGCGTGACGAAGCGCATGAACTCCTTGCGCGGCACGCACAGGCAGCGGGTGCCCGCCTGCGCCACAACGCGGGCCACGGAGTTGCTGTTCTGCAGCAAGCCGATCTCGCCGAAGAAGCTGCCGCGGCCGATGACCGCCAGCCGGCGCTGGCCGGCGATGATCTGGGCCTCGCCCTCGAGGATGATGAAGAAGCTCTCACTGAAAAAACCCTGCTCGAGGATGACCTCCTTGTCGGCGTAGTTTTTGATCAGGGATAGCTCCGCGAAACGTTGCACGGCCTGCCGGTGCCACGAGGCGCAGAGCGATATGCGCGACAGGAAGGGCGCGATGCGCACATGGTGGGTCAGCGCGGGGAGCGGCAACCGGGCGAGCAGCTCGGCCTCGTAGGGCGCGCGCTCGGCCAGCAGCAGGTGCACCGGCGTGAGCGTGCGGCAGGCGCTGTCGGGGCGCGCGGGATCCGCCAGATCGTGCAGGCCGACGAGATCGCCCTCGCCCAGCACCTGCACCAGCACCCGCCGGCCGCTCTGGGCCAGACGGTAAATGCCGACTTCGCCGGAGAGAATCACCCCGAACCGGCCGTCCAGCGACAGCGGCTTCCACGGCCCCAGTTCCTCCGAGCGAAAGGCCTTGGCCAGCGGTTGCTGGACCTGCGGCGGTAGGAGCCGGAGCACCGGCGAAGCGAGCAGGGCACGCAGGCGGGCGGTCTCGTCGGTCGGGAGTTTGCCGCGGCGGCCCCAGCGGCGGAACGTGAGGACCAGCCACTCCTTCCAGCGGCGCGCATGACCGCGCGAGAACACATAGATCTCGAGACCGAGGTAGATCAGCGCGAGCAGGCCGAGCGAACCGGCCGCCGCCAGGCCGAGACGCGGACCGAGCGTCTGCCAGAAGGCAAGTTTCCACGGGGGCATTTCCGAGAGCTCGCCAAAGAAGTAGGCCAGCAGGAGCGTCCAGACGACGCCGTAGGCGACCTCCAGCCAGGTCGTCGCGCTGCGCAGGCCCAGCGCCAGCAGCTTCACCCGATTGCGCACCGAGCGGTTGGGCGGGAAGATGAAATGATGGCTCGCGTCGTTCAACCGGCGCTCGGCGCCCACGCGGATGATGGCGTTCATGCGGGCGCGCAGGAACGGCCGGCCCAGGATGAAGAGAAAGGCCAGCGGCGGTATGGACCATTCCGGCCGCAGCCAGCACAACAGCCCGGCCGTCAGAGCCACGAAAGCCAGCGGTCCCACGGCCACCGTGCGCTGATCCGCCGGCGGCAGCATGCAGGCGTCGTCGGTGCAGATAAACCAGCGCTTCAGGTAAACCTCGCCCTTGGCCCCGCGCAGGAGTGACGCGCCGAGAGCCGCACCCACCAGGCCCGCCAACAGGGCCAGCCCGGTCCCGAGGGCCGCATCCTGCCAGCCCAGTGGCAGCAGGGGTCGGAAATACACCGAGACGCCCAGTCCCAGCACCAGCATCGACCAAAGCACCGGCGACCAATAGCCCATGCGCATGGCCAGCGGCCAGCTGGCGGCCATTACCGGCACGGTGGTCTGGCCGGGCTCGACCAGGATGCGCGCCCGCACGGCCTTCAGGATGATCTCGTAGAATTCGCCCAGCGCGGGACTGAAGCGCTCCGTGATCGCGGACTCCAGCACCTGCGGGACGGTGCGCGCCTCGCCAAACTGCTCCAAGACGACCCACTGCTTCGAGGTGATGGTCAGGTAGGTCCGCTCCGGGATGTTCTTCACCACCTGCACGCCGCCATGCGAGGAAGTGCGCTGCAGCTGCGAGGCCAGCTGCCATTTTTTCGCCGTGAGGGTGAGACTGATGTCCATGACCGCTCAGGAGCCCTGCGCGGCGCGGGCCGCCGTCACCTTTTCGAGGACCAGTTCCAGACGGAACGGCTTCGCCATGAAATCCACGTCCCGCAGATCCTCGGGCCAATACGAAACATCACTGAGGTGACCGCTCATGACGACGATGCTGCCCTTCTTGAAACGGGCCCGGAGCTTGCGGGCCAGCGTCAGGCCGTCGGTTCCGGGCATCATCACGTCCACGAACGCCACCAGCGGTTCGGTTGCACGCCTCCCCAGCGCAGCAAGCGCCTGCTCGGCATTGCCGGCTTCCTCAATCTCAAGACCGGTCTCAGCCAGAAACCGGGTCATCAAGGTCCGGATCGGGACCTCGTCATCGATCAGAAGAATCCACTGGGTTTCCGGGGAGGAACTCTGCCGTGAGCTGGGAAGGGGCATCTGAGGATCAACGATTCGAAGGGTTTTGTGCGCGAGTGGAAGTTGTAAATCGGCACCGCCTGCGAAAATTGACCGCTAATTCTGCCATAAATCGCTGAACCCAACCGGTTCATGGCACTAACGCAGGGCAACGGACCAGTCCGCAACCTGCTAGCCGCGAGCCGCGCGGACCAGCTCCATGATTTCCGAGTGACGGAACGGCTTGTTCAGAAACGTCAGTTCAAGCAGGTCCGCCGGCCACCACGATTTACGGCTGGTCTGGCCGCTCATGAGCACGATGCGGGCAGTTTTCAGGGTCGTGCGCAACTTGCGCGCAAGCGTCAGTCCATCCATGCCGGGCATGACCACATCGACGAATACGATGAGCGGTTCGCTCGGACGCTTGCCGAGAATCACCAGCGCAGAGGCCGCATCAAAGGCCTCCACCACTTCAATCCCTGTTTCCCGGATAAAGCCCGCCATCACCTGCCGAATCGGCTCCTCATCATCTACCACCAAAACCCACGCAGGGGATTCAGGGCTGGCCGGACTGTTGTTGGTAGCGAGGGTCATAGGGATTCCTTGGTGGATGACCCCATAATCGACATGCCTTATCAAAAATCAAGATAGGTATTAAACCCTATTTATAATAGGGTCATAACCATATTCTTTAGACGAAACCAATATAACACTTAACTTTGTATATAAGCTATTTAAAATAAAACGCGCTCCATCTCAGCAAATCATAGCCCTGACAAGAATCACAAATTAAGCCATTGTTTGGGGTATAGCCCCCAATTAAAAAGACGCCGCGGGTTAGCCGCGGCGCCTTGGGAAATGACCTTGATGCAGGATTACTTGGCCGGCTCTGCTGCCGGCGCAGCTGCGGGAGTCGGAGCAGCAGGCACTTCCACCGGGGGCGGCTCCTGCCAAAAATAATGCCCCTTCTGATTATGATCCCAGCGGATGTAGCCGGCGGCAGCCACGAGCACGATCAACAGGAACCAGATCAGACGGCGGCGGCGCGCAGCCTCCTTGTCTTCGTAGGGATCCTCCAGGGAGCGTTTCGCCCCTGCGGGCAACACCGCGAGATCGGTGAGCTTGGTGCCAAACGGAATGTTGATCTTCACCCGGCCGTTCACGGCCCAGCCGTTGCCCTCGAGGATGGGACCGAGCGTGCGCTGCCGCAGCTTGAGCCAGGCGATCACCATCGAGGGGGTGGAGATGACAAGGATGAGGCCGACGAGCACGAGCGGATACTGCCAGGCCTTGAGCTGGAAAACGTAACCGAGGATCAGCGTGAGCGCGCTGATGGCGCCGGTGATGGCCACACCGATGGCGGCGACCGCCCCCACGTCCACC